>Ga0302326_10007235_pt1 | contig 24778 bp, 13 predicted proteins | sample Palsa_T0_3_FD_202264 | JGI IMG/M metagenome (GOLD analysis project Ga0302326, IMG submission 202264) | Peat permafrost microbial communities from Stordalen Mire near Abisko, Sweden - Palsa_T0_3 | ecosystem: Environmental > Terrestrial > Soil > Palsa > Peat permafrost | place: Sweden: Abisko... | reverse complement strand
GCTACCTCCGGCCTTTTCTCGTTGGGCGGCCGGCGGACGCCATTGACGACCTCTGGTACGCCATGTACAACTCTTCCTACTGGCGCAACGGGCCGGTTCTGAACAACGCCATCAGCGGCGTGGATCAGGCGCTGTGGGATATCAAAGCGCGGCAGGCCGGCATGCCCGTGTATGAATTGTTGGGCGGCAAGTGCCGGCAAGGGGCGATGATCTATTCGCATGCGAGTGGCGGCGAGATAGCGGAGACGCTCGATTCAGCGCGCAAGATCATGGCGCGCGGGATCAAGGCCGTGCGCTTGCAAGTGGCGGTTCCCGGGTCGGCGGCGTATGGCGCGCCGGGACAGCGGACAGGCGCTGCGGGCGATCCGGTCTTCGATCCGTATGCCTATGTGCGCCGCACCTTGCAACTGTTCGAAACGGCGCGCAAGGAACTCGGGCCGGAAGTGCATTTGCTGCATGACGTGCATGAGCGCGTGCCGCCGCGGCTGGCGGTGCAGTTCGCCAAAGACCTGGAGCCGTACAAGCTTTTCTTCATGGAGGATGCGCTGGCGCCGGAAGACATCGATTACTTCCGCCAGATTCGCGAGAATTGCACCACGCCGATTGCCATGGGTGAGTTGTTCAATAGCCCGCATGAGTGGAACATGCTCATTCGCGAGAGGCTGATCGACTATATTCGCGTGCATGTGACGCAAGCAGGCGGACTGACTCCTAGCTGGAAGCTGGCGACGATGGCTGAGGCGTTTCAAGTGCGAACGGCATGGCACGGGCCGGGCGATGTATCGCCCATTGGGCATTGCGCGAATGTGACCCTCGATCTGGTGTGCCGGAATTTTGGGATTCAGGAATGGAGCCCGTCGAACGAACGGTTGGATGAGGTTTTCGATGGCTACCCACAGATGAAAGACGGATATCTGCTGGCGAATGAAAAGCCGGGCTGGGGCGTGGAGATCAATGAAAAGGCGGCGGCGAAATATCCGTTTGGATCGTTCGAAAAAGGCGAGCGCAAAGATTTGAATGGTGGTTGGGGTGTAGTGAGGCTGCCTGATGGAACTGTGATCAATCAGTAAAACGTGAGAATATACATTCAGGGAGCGCCTTTTGTCTACCATCGTCACGGTTCCACTCAGCGAATACCTCGAGAGCGTTTACCATCCCGATTGTGAATATATCGACGGCGAATTGCGGGAGCGAAATGTGGGAGACCTAGATCACAGCCGCCAGCAAACGAAGATAATCCGGTATCTTTCTACTCGGGAAGAGCAATGGGGCATTGTCGTGTTAACCGAACAGCGTGTACAGGTGAAATCAACGCGCTACCGGATTCCGGACGTTACAGTGATAGCGGGTCCCTTGCCTACGACCCAGATCCTGCGAGAGCCGCCTTTCCTGTGCATCGAAATTCTTTCTCCCGGGGACAGGGTGGAAGATATGCAGGACAAGATTGACGATTATCTCGCGTTTGGCGTACCGTATGTCTGGGTGGTGAACCCGCGAAAATCGCGCGCCTTTGAATACACTGCCGATGGCGTGCGCGAGGCCAAAGACGGAATTCTGCGCACGGCGAATCCCGATATTGTGATGCCCATCCTCGAGCTATAGCAAACTACTTCGGCTGCCAGAACGGTTGTTTCGCCGCTACAAATTCTACCGGCACCTCTTTCACGAACGTCTTGAGCCATTTGGTGCACTCTTCCATGCCGGCTTGTTCGGAGGGGATGTGGGTCAGCATGATAAGCGCTTTGTGTTGTTTGGCGGCGGTGGCGTCATCCACATACTCGACGGTTTCCCATTCAGGGACTTCGCCGATAATGAGGACTTCCACATTTGGGTTCTCCAGAGCTTTGATCTGGGTCACCGAGCCAGCGGCTCCGGGGATGAGGGCGATTTTTGAAACCTTCATAGCGCGATCGCCGACGACGCGCATGGCGACGATGCTGAGTTTCTTCTTGATGGTCTCGGCTAAATCGGCGAGAGTGGTTTCGGGCAGTGTGAACAGATGTGGTTCTTCAGCGCTTTGATATTTCTCCCAACCGAGCGCTTTCGTCATGCCGACCTGAATGCCGTCGGGCTGGCGCATGTGCCAGTGATCGTGAAAACGCCAGACCACCATGTGATGCTCGCGAATGAAGGCTTCTTTGGCGGCGAGTACCGGGTCGTTTTGCTTTTCCAGATCGGCGATGCCGTCCAAATGACTGTAAAACGTAGGTTCGTGCGTAATGACAAAGTTGTCGCCGGCGGCCGCGGCACGTTGGAGAACATCGAGTGTGGCCATCATCGTAACGGCTACGCCAGTGACGGGCGTGTTGGGATCGCCGGCTTTGAAGGTATCCACCGTATCGGCGTGCCAGGGAATGCCAATCTCCTTTTGAATGCGGTCGACAATTTGTTGGGCGCTGATTTGCGCGAACAAAAAGATGGCAAGAACTGGGATCATCACTTTACGATACCCTTCGTTTCATCTATGACGATGAACTGATTGATGGGGATGTTCTTGAATTGCTGTTTGATGCCACTGGGCCATTCTACACTCAGGTTTCCGACCACCTTGTCTTGCGCGAGTCCGAAGGTGAGCGCGAGATCGCTCTGCGAGCAATAACTTGACCCGCTATGCACAGTCTTCCATTGCTTGCCAAGCGCGCTTTCGACGAGCACAACTGCGTCAAGCCCACTGCGATTGGATTTTGCGCCCACTAGTCGAACGTTCAGCCAATTGTTCTTATTGCCGCCTTCATTCGTATAGAGCACCGCGAGGCCGTTGTTGTTGTTGAAAACGATATCGAGATCGCCATCGTGATCGAAGTCGGCGTAAGCTGCGCCGCGCGCGACCATGGGCTTTTGAAAATCGGGACCAAGCGCATTGCTGGCGTCCTCAAATTTGCCGTGGCCGAGATTGCGGAACATCAGCGGCGGTTCTTGGTACTGCACGTTGGGCTGTACGCGGCTGATTTCCGGTTCGATGTGGCCGTTGGCGGCGAGAATGTCGTCCCAACCGTCAAGATTGTAGTCGAAGAAAAAGGCGCCGAAGGTGAGGCTCAAGAGGCTGGAGCGGCCGACGGTGGAAGACGGCGCCTCATCGACAAAGAAGCCTTTACCCTCGTTGTGGTACAGCCCGAGCATCTGATTGGCGAAATTGCCGACCAACAAATGCGGACGGCCGCAATGGTCGTAATCGGCGGCATCCACGCCCATCGCGCCGCGCGCTCCGCCATCTTCGGCGTAAGCCACGCCTGCTTGCATGCCTTCTTCTTTGAACGTGCCGTTGCCTAAGTTGCGATAGAGTTTGTTCGGCTGCGTGTCATTCGATAAGAAAATGTCTGGCCAGCCGTCGCCGTCGTAATCGAAGATCAGAACACCCAGCGATTTACTGGTGTTATCGATCAGGCCCGCCGTTTCGGTGACATCTTCAAATTTTCCGTTGCCAAGGTTGTGATAGAGACGCGACGATGTTCCCTTGTAGGACTCGGGCGTGCAGTAGGATTTCGATGCGCCGTCGAGTGAACACCATTGATCGGTCTTCTGGCTCCAGGTGGCATAATTGGCGACGATGAGATCGGCTTTGCCATCCTTGTCGTAATCGAACCAGGCGGCGCTGGTGCCGAAGTTCACGTTGTGAATGCCGCTTTCGGCGGTGACATCGCGAAAATGGCAGTTGCCTTCGTTGTGAAATAAACGGTCGCCTTCGAGAGCGGTGATGTAGATATCGGGGCGGCCATCGTTATCGTAGTCGGCTACGGCTATGCCGAAGCCATACATTTCAACATCTAACCCGCTGCCGCGCGTGATATCGGTGAAAGTGCCGTTGCGGTTGTTGTGATAGAGAGCGAGGGTAGTAGTGCGGTGGCCGCGCGGCACGAAGTCTTTGCCGTTGATGAAAAGAATGTCGGCCCAGCCGTCGCCGTCAAGATCGACAAAGGCCACGCCCGAGCCGAGCGTTTCCGGAAGATAGCGTTTACCGGTGGCCCCGGTATTGTGTTGGAAGTGTATGCCCGCTTTGGCGGTGGTATCGACGAAGCGCACGCAAGGCTCGGGAGCGAACGCGCACGTTACCCACCCTCCAGCTAGTGACAGGGTGCGCCAGAATCTCAGGCGGTTCATCATGTTTACTCCGTGGCTCCGGCTGGAGCCAAAGGCCGAATTAAATGCAATGCTGGACGTGTGAGGTAATCGCGCACGTAATCGGAATGTTCTTTGTCTTGCGGAAAATGTTCGGTGGATTTGTATGGATAGCTGCTCATGGCGTGGAAGGGCAGGGGCAAAACGTTGTCGCTAAAAGCGGTATTGGCGTCGGCGTCTTTGGCCCAGCCATCCACTTTCAAAAGGAAATCGCGTGTCCAACCGCTGGGCAGAGTGGGCAAGGAGGTGGCCGGGTATTCGATCGTAACCTCGTCGCCGGAACCCATGATCACCATACGGTCGTCTGCGCTCTGCAAGAGCGGCGCCACGTCTCCATAGCGTGTATACAAACCAGGCGTGGGATTCCAGTTCGAAATGGGCCGGACGTCGCTGTACAGAAAATGCTCAGGCTGGCGGCGTGCGGGGTCGACGACGGCGCGTGAAAAGCCGCGGAAATGCAGATTGCCGGTTTCGGCGTTGAGCGCGGTGAGAATGGTTTGCGGAGCGCCGGCGTCGTCAATCAAGAAGATTTCGTCCCAGTAGACGCAGAGATTGGTGACGATGCGAACTTCGCGCGAGGCGGACAAGAACTTGCCGGTGAGATCGACCGCGATGGTCTTCGGTTTGCCGGACGGGATGCCCATATCCTGCACCACCGTCTGCCAATGCCCGGCGCGGTCTTTCACTTGCAGGTAAGGGAACACCAAGCCTTGACCGGTTTGCGAAGCGCGCAAGAAGGTGCTGCCATCGGCCCAATCGACCCAGCCGTTCAAAATGAGAGCGGCGCGATTGGCGGGTGCGGATTTGCCGAAATCGAGTTCGAGCGTATGCGATTCGGCTATACCTGAGGCGTCTCGCTGAAAAGAATCGGGATAGGTTTGGTCTACTTTGGCCACGCGCGCGGTCACATCCACACCGTTGGATTCAACAGCGCGAATGGGATGTATTCGTTCACTTGCGCCGAACAAACGGAATTCAGGATAAGGCGGCGATTTGAATTTGTCGTTGGTGTAGATGGCGGTTGCGGCGGGGTGATCGACGGCGATCAATTGAACTTGATCGAGATAGGAAACTTCGTGAAGCTCTTCGGTGATTTGTAGTTTGTACCTCCCTTTTTGCGCTTTGAGGGCGGAGCCGGGGATTTGAATGTACTCGTCATGATCGACGGGAAAGTAGTTGCCATCGCCGGAACTGGCGCCGAGCGGCGCAACGCCAAGAACATCGGTAATGAATTGGTACTTGTCGCCGTCCCAGGTGAAAATCATGGGGCATGAACCGGAGAGACGCTGCGCTTCGGGGATGGTGAGAGCTTCCAGTTTTTGATGCGGTTCGTTTTGAATGAGGCCGTTCGACCAGGTGATGCGGATGGTATCGGCATCGGAGTGGCCGTCCACTGCAAACGCCAGCGGCACGCCAAGGTAAACCTTCTTTTCGTAATACGCGCCGGCTTTCATTTCGACGGTTGCGCCGGGAGCGGTCTTGAGGTTCTTCACGCCTTGCAGCCTGACGGTCAACCAGCGCTCCGCTGAAGATGCGCTTAGGGCCAGAACGATATTGCCATCGGGCGAAAGGCTGGCAATATCTTCGCGCTTATCGCCATTGAAATCTGTGCGTGCGCCGAAGCTCGGAGGCTTGGCTTTTTCGTCGCGCACGAAATTGCCTTCGGCGTTGCGTAGCGCGATCAACTCGGGCCGATAGCTAACAATATCGAGCAGGCCATCGTGATTGAAGTCTTCCGCTACCAGATCGGTTGCGCCCGCGGGCAGCAGCGGAAATTCACTGGCTTCGAAGACGCCGTTGAGTTTATCGCGATAGAGAACGCCAGGGCGGTCTTGGTAGGAGACCACCAGATCGCGCGCCGCAGTGTCGATGCGAATCGCCGTGAGCGCGGCATCGAGCGCGTTGCCTTTCACGAACGGGAAGAGCGCGGTCTTTTCTTCGAACTTACCCGGGCCTATATTGCGAAGCAGCGCAGGATTGGGGCCGAAGAGGAGCAGGTCGAGATCGGTATCGTGATCGAAATCGAGCCAGACGGCTTTAGTGAAGCCGCTGTTCGCGCTTACCTCCGATGCTTTGCTGAACGTGCCTTTGTTGTTATGGAAAAGTGTGACGCTTTGGCCGGTTACGACGCAGAGATCGGTAAGGCCATCGTTGTCGTAGTCGCCGGCGGCGATGCTGACAACATTTTTGAGATCGCTCAGGCCGCTGTTTGCGACGACATCAACGCCGTGCCTGAGCAATTCCACTCTGTCTGGCGACCAAACAAGCAGATCGGGTTTGCCGAGACCTTCGGTGTCGATGGCTAAGAGATGAGCGCCCGCGCCCCAGCCTTTGGAGACGATTTTGTCGTCGTAATGCGTGGGTTCGGCGGCGGCGGTGGAGCGGACTTCGGGCGGATCGTCGAGCTCGACATATAAACACCACTCCATGTCCTCAGGGACGGGCGCGCCTTCGGTCCGCTTCTTAATATCTTCAAAGGCCTGCCGTTCTTTGGCGGCTTCTGCGCGCTTTTGCGCGCGTTGATAGAGACTGAAGAGCTGGAAATGCGGGCCGGCGAGGTTGGGATTCAGGCGTTCGGCTTCCTGGAACTCGGGAAGAGCGGCTTCGGAATCGCCTTTTGAGCGCAGCACGGAGGCGAGGTTGTAATGCGCGACGGCCTCGTTGGGTACGAGATTGATCATGCCTTGCAGTTGCTCAATGGCTTTGTCGTAATCGCCGGCGTGTTTGTAAGCAATGCCGAGATTGAACCAGGTGTGCGGGTTGGAAGGGTCCTGCTTCTGAGCTTTGAGCAACTCGGCGACTCCTTCATCGGTTTGACCGGCGCGTAACAACGCGAGCCCATAGTTTATGCGGTCGCGGACGGAATTCGGGTTGAGGCGCAGGGCTTCGCGGAGTTCGGTGACGGCTTGTACGTGGGTATCGGGATTTTCGTAGAAGGCCTTGCCGAGGTTGCGGTGCTCCCAAAGGCGGTCGTCGGCTGGGGGTGTGTCCGCAGCGGTGAGAAAGAGCGCGGCTGCTGCGAGGAGCGCGCCCACCATCCGAGATTTTGTCATTTGACCCGCTGAGTGACTACAGTTTAGAAGAAGCATGGTAATGGCACATCAACCTTTAGTTTGAGACATCGCGAAGCGGAAAAATTGCGGCTGCCGGGATGATCTTTCGCAAATCAATGCAATTCGGGAAGCTATGGTCCCGGAGGAATCGAGCGCCCTGATCGCCGAAGATCCTTCAATAACTTCGCCGAGGGATTGCGGGCCTCTTCAATAAACGCTTTGAGGTAATCGATCTCAACGTCCGATTTGCGCGCACCGAGGTAGATCTGCTTGGCAACTCCCGTAGGCCCTAAACGTACCGCGACGACATCTATCTTACCCGCGTATTCTTCCACCAGCCAGCGTGGTAGAGCGCCTACGCCACGATTGCTAGCCACCATCTGCAGCATGATATCGGTGGTCTCGATTATTTTGTGGCGTCGCGGAGACACGCCGGCGGGCGTCAGGAATTTGCTGTAAATATCCAGCCGGTCCGTCTCGACTGGATAGGTAATGAGCGTCTCGTTCATTAATTGCTCGGGCCGCGCGTACGCTACGGACGCCAACGGGTGGCGGCTGCTTACCACTAGAACCTGCTCGTAATCGAAGACCGGCTCAAAGCGCAGACCCGGCCTGAAGAGAGGATCCGGCGTCACCAGAAGATCGATCTCGTAGTTGAAAAGCGCACCGATGCCGCCGAACTGAAAGCGCTGTTTGACATCGACATCGACATCCCGCCAGCGCTCCAAATAAGGCGATACCACTTTTAACAGCCACTGATAGCAGGGATGGCATTCCATGCCGATGCGTAGCGTGCCGCGTTCCCCTTTTGCATACTGGCCCACGCGCTCTTCGGCCAGCCTCAACTGTGGGAGCACACGATTGGCGACGCTCAGAAGATATTGGCCGGCCTGCGTCAAGCGCAAACTCCGGCCCTCACGCAGCCAAATCGGCGTACCCAGTTGCTGCTCCAGTTTTTTCATCGAGTGGCTCAGCGCCGACTGCGACAGACAGAGGACGGTGGCCGCGGCCGTCAAAGATCCCTGCTTCTCTACTTCCTGAACAATGGCGAGATGCGCTCTCTCAAGTATTTGATCCATGAACGGAATTAATCGATTGTTGAGAAAAGACCATTTTACTTCATGAGTGTTTGTTGTCACAATGGATTAGCAGCGCTCCGCAGCGGAACCGCCTGCGCCACCCAAAAAATGATGACAGCAGAAGAACATCCGCTTGAGAAGGTGATGAGGAATCGCATCGCCATCATCGATGGAGCGATGGGCACCACGATTCGCACCTACGGCATGACGGAAGCCGATATCCGAGGCGAGCGCTTCAAAAACTCAAGAAAAGACCTGCTGAATAACGGCGACCTCTTCTCCCTGACTCAGCCAAAGACGATCTGCGACATCCACCGGCGCTTTCTGGAAGCCGGCGCGGACATTATCGAGACGAATACCTTCGGCGCAACCAGCATCACGCAAAGCGAATTCTTCGTCGACGATCCTCGGGAGCACGGTGGCCGCAAGGACACGGCATTTTATCAAAAGATTATTGAAGACCCGTTTCTCAATAGCTTGGCTTGGGAGATCAACGAGCAATCGGCGCGGCAGTGCCGCCAATGGGCGGACCGAGTCGCCAACGCGACTTCGCGTCAACGCTTTGTCGCAGGAGCTATCGGTCCGCTCACAGTTTCTCTTTCGAACTCACCGGATGCGGATGACTCTGGTTTCCGGGTAGTGACCTTCGATCAGGTGAAGACTGCCTATATTCAGCAAGTACGCGCCCTCATTGCCGGTGGATCGGACCTGCTTCTGGTGGAAACCATCTTCGATTCGCTCAACGCTAAAGCGGCGCTCGTCGCCATACGCGAGGTGTTCGACCAGGACGGGAAAGAACTGCCAGTGATGATCTCGGCGGCGGTAGGACGCGGCGGCGAAACCATGATCTCCGCGCAGACCATTGAGGCGTTCTGGAACTCGGTACAACACATGAAGCCATTGTCTGTGGGCCTCAACTGCTCGCTCGGGCCTGATCTGATGTATCCCTTTTTGGAGGAATTGTCCGCTAAGTCGGATGCCGCGATCTCGTGCTATCCGAATGCCGGTTTGCCCAATCCTCTTTCGCCAACCGGTTTCGACCTGGAGCCGTCGGACATGGCTCGTTATCTGGCCGAATTTGCTCAAGGAGGTCTGATCAATATCGCGGGCGGCTGCTGTGGCAACACGCCGGAACACATCGCCGCTATTGCTAAAGCGCTTGAAGGCCGACATCCGCGGGAGCTGCGCAGGACGCCGGCTGCTAAGGCGGGTCATGCACTGGAGGCCGATCCCACGGCCGCCGCGGAAACCAAGCCCCTCCGCTTGTCTGGATCGCAGCCGTTCACCCAGCAGGCCGGCGTCTACATCATGATTGGCGAACGGACCAATGTAGCTGGTTCACCTAAGTTCGCCAAGCTGGTGAAAGAAGGCAAATACGAAGAAGCGGTCGGCGTGGCCCGACAGCAGGTGGAGAATGGCGCCAACGTGATCGACATCTGCATGGACGAGGGCATGATCGACGGCGTTGCCGCTATGACGCGTTTTCTCCAATTGCTGGCCAGCGAGCCAGAGGTGGCCAAGGTGCCGTTCATGGTGGACTCTTCAAAGTGGGAGGTGATCGAAGCGGGGCTGAAGTGCCTGCAGGGCAAGGGCATTGTGAATTCGATTTCGCTCAAGGAAGGCGAAGACAAGTTTCGCCGTAATGCCGCGGCCGTTCTCAAATATGGCGCGGCAGCGGTGGTGATGGCCTTCGATGAGAAGGGACAGGCTGCGACGTTCGAAGACAAAATTCGCATCTGCGAGCGGGCCTACCGGATTCTCGTCGATGAAGTCGGTTTCCCGCCTGAGGACATTATCTTCGATCCAAACATTCTTACCGTTGCCACTGGCATGGAAGAGCATAATAACTACGCGGTGGACTTCATCAATGCCACCCGATGGATCAAAGCCAACCTGCCGCATGCGAAGGTCAGCGGCGGAGTTTCGAATGTTTCGTTCAGCTTCAGAGGCAACAATAAGGTTCGCGAAGCCATGCACTCGGCGTTTCTGTACCACGCCATCGCGGCTGGTATGGATATGGGCATCGTCAACGCCGGCATGCTGGAGGTGTATGAGGAGATAGAGCCCGAGCTGAAGGTTCTGGTTGAAGACGTGCTGCTGAACCGCAGGCCGGACGCGACCGAGCGCCTGGTGGAGCATGGGGAAGCGCTGAAAGCCGCCGGCAATGGCGCGGTGGTCAATGAAAAGAAGACCGAGGAATGGCGGAGCGGCAGCGTGGAAGAACGCCTTTCTCATGCACTGGTGAAGGGCATCGACACTTATATCGATTTCGACACCGAAGAGGCGCGCGTCAAGCTGGGCCGTCCTCTGGCGGTGATCGAGGGGCCGCTGATGGCCGGCATGAGCGTGGTTGGCGATCTGTTCGGCGCGGGCAAAATGTTCTTGCCGCAAGTGGTGAAGTCCGCCCGCGTGATGAAGAAGGCGGTGGCGCACCTGACGCCATTTATGGAAGCCGAAAAAATAGCCATGGCCGCAGCCGGCCAAGTAGTCAAGGCGCAGGGGAAAATCATACTCGCTACGGTTAAGGGCGACGTTCACGATATTGGCAAGAACATCGTCGGTGTTGTCTTGGCTTGCAATAACTATGAAGTGATCGACATGGGCGTAATGGTTCCGTGCGAAAAAATCCTGGAACGCGCCAAGGCGGAAAAGGCGGATATGATCGGCCTCAGTGGCCTGATCACCCCGTCGCTCGATGAGATGGTGCATGTAGCGCGCGAAATGGAGCGTCAAGGTTTCAAGTTGCCCTTACTGATAGGCGGAGCGACCACCAGCCGGGCGCATACGGCCATTAAGATTGCACCGAGTTACAGCGAGCCGGTTGTCCATGTGCTGGATGCCAGCCGTGCGGTTCCTGTAACCACGAGCCTGCTGAGCGAAGAAGGCAAAGCCGGCTTTGTGGCCCAGCACCGCGCCGACTATGAGGCATTGCGCAAGGCCCACGCTGCGCCGCGGCAACCGGTGGTCCCCCTCGCTATTGCCCGGGCACGGCGGACTCCGATCACGTGGCGTGCCGAAGATCTGCCCACACCATCATTCACCGGCACGCGTGTGTTGCACAACTTTCCGATAGCTACATTGCGCAATTTCATCGACTGGTCGCCGTTTTTTCACACGTGGGGTTTGAAAGGGATTTACCCAAGAATTCTGGATCATGCGGAATATGGGGCGCAAGCACGGCAAATCTTCAGCGAGGCGAATGCGCTGCTGGATCGCATCATTGAGCAGAATCTCATTACTGCGCGCGGCGTGTATGGCCTGTTTCCCGCCAACGCGGTGGGCGACGATGTTGAGCTGTATACCGATGCGACCCGCGGAAAAGTGCTGGCGCGATTCCACTTCCTTCGCCAGCAGTCCAATCGGGAGGGCAGCGAGCCCTGCCGGTCGCTCGCCGACTTCATTGCACCAAAGGAGACTGGCTTGGCTGACCATATGGGTGCTTTTGCGGTAACGAGCGGAATCGGCTTGAAGGAACTGTGCGAGCGATTCAAGGCCGAGCTCGACGACTATAACGCCATCATGGCGGAAGCCATTGCCGATCGGCTGGCAGAAGCTTTTGCGGAGTGTCTGCACAAACGCGTGCGCGATGAATGGGGCTATGGTTGCGCGGAGAACTTGAGCAGCGAGGATTTCATTCATGAGAAGTATCGCGGGATCAGGCCGGCGGCCGGCTACCCTGCGTGTCCGGATCACACCGAGAAAGGCCCGCTATGGAGTTTGCTCGATGTGCGGGCGAACACTGGAATGCTGATCACGGAATCCTTTGCGATGTGGCCCGGTTCGAGTGTGAGTGGACTTTACTTCGCCCATCCGGAAGCGCGCTATTTCAGTCTCGGTAAGATCGACCGGGACCAAGTGGCCGACTATCAGGCACGCAAGGGCATGACCATGGCCGAGGTCGAGCGTTGGCTTGGTCCTAACCTGAACTATGACGCCGCAGAGCAGAAAGCGGAGACATTGCCGCTTCTGGAGCCAGTATTGATTTAGATTCGCAGACGGCTATGGCGCGCAAGCCAAGCTCCTGCTCAATTTGCTAACGCCACAACACCTCTGCGATGTTCCGGTCTGCCTGGGCGAACGGACGGTCGGACATGCTCGATGAGCGCTTTGACGACCTGAAACACGATATTAGGTCCGAATTTAAACGCGTTGACGAACGAATTGATCGGCTGGAAAGGCCACTGGCTCGCAAGTAGCGCGACTGCTCTCGGCGCCGACGGTTAAGCGCTCCGCTCGACTGTCCGCGGCGCTCAACCTTTTGCCTAGCTTACTAGGCTAGACAGTGCTGGGCCACGCAATGGTCTATTAAGCAACCCGTGAGTAGACCTCAGCCTCGCCAACATACAAAAAAGCCCAGGACGGATATGTCCTGGGCTCTTTTTGGCGATCAGTCTTCAGAAGAGGAGTTTCATCGAGAATTGAATCTCGCGCGAGGTGCTGGCCGTTCCGGTAATGACTCCGAAGTTGGCGTTCCCCAACGTGTTATTGGGTCCGCCAAATACCACGGAATTACTGATGTTAAAGAAGTCACAACGGAATTGAAGATTGGTTCGCTCCTTTATGGGGAACATGCGTGTCAAAGACATGTCCAGGTTATGCCACGGGTCCGTCCTTAGACTGTTGCGCCCCAAGTTGCCATAGGATCCTACCTGGGTGGTGCTTGCGGAAACCGGAATACCGAATGCGTTGGGATTTAGATAGACGAGTGGACCCTGGCCGGAAGCATAGGGATTGGACAGCAGTAGGTTGGCCCGGTCTACGGTGTTGCCGGTTCCGGCTGCGTCCCCATTGCTGACAGTTACATCGAAGGGCGTCCCGGAATGCAGCGTGAGAATGCCGCCCAATTGCCAGTTGCCAATGATGTAATCGACCGCGTTGTGGTGCGTGCTGAATTGCTTGCCCTTGCCGACGGGTATGTCGTACACGAAGCTACCGGAGAAGATATGGGGCAAATCAAATCCCGAAACGCTACGGTCGTTATTGGTGTTGTAAGGCGTTTCGGTCTCGCAGCCCTCTGATCCGAAGTCACCCGAGCAGCCTTTGTCCATGGACTTTGAATAGGTGTAAGAAATGATATAGGTCAAGCCGTGCGAAGCGCGCTGCTGTAAGCGGAATTGGAACGAGTTGTATTTACTCTGACCGACGCTCTTGTCATAGAAGGTGACAGGAATGTACGGGTAGGGCCGGCGGATCACCTCGGTGGAACTGGTTCCGGGGGTCGGATCCGTGTTGCCTACGGTTCCCTCGTTGAGTTGCAGATCGTGAGCGCCGACATAGGCAAGAGAGAGAACGATGTTGTTCCCGAGCCCCTGCTCGATACCGACGTTCCATTGATCGGAATAGGGCATCTTGTACTTGCCCGGATCGATCTGCCAGTCTTCGAAACCTGGATTGAGGAACGGCGAGGCGGTTGGATAAACCACGCCGCCGGAAGCCAGGTTGAACGGATTGCCAATGCTCGCCTTGGTGGTGCCGGGGTGATTCAAAGTGTTGGCGATCAGTTGGCCGATATCGGGCCACGTTCCTTCATAGTTTTGCGCCAACTGAATGATGGAGTTCCAGCTATCGTAAAACCGGCCATAGCCGATGCGGAGCGCGGTCTTGTCCGTCAGCCGATAAGCCAAGCCGACACGCGGCTGCCAATCGCTGTGATCGTTGGTGTAGATGGAGCCGTTGCCGTGGCTGGTCACTACTACATTGGGCGGCAACGCTCCGCTGCCGACAAAGTCCGAGACGGGGAGGACGCCGGTTAAGCCTAGCGCCGATATTTGGCTGGCGATATTGGCCGGGGTCGCGCCGTATTGAGCGTTGGGAATACAGGGGAAGCCTTGCGTAGCGCTACAAGCGGCCGGGACGCGCGCCAGAACAAAAGTTCCATTGTTGAAATCAACATCGCCCACGTAGGCATCGGGGGCAGGCGTTTGGCCATAAATCGGCCACAGCGTCACATCATAGCGAAGGCCGAGGTTCAACGTCAGTTTGGAATTGATTTTGAATTCATCTTGAACGTATCCGCCGTTGACCCAGCCACCGTGCTCGGTTTCGAGTACGTTTCTGCGGCTCGCGCTATCGGGGAGACCGAGCAAAAACGAAGCAAACGAATCACCTGTACCAGCGGGGCTGTTCGGGTTTTGCGTTGGGACTGCGGAGAACGACTCCGAGGTGTTATAAATGGGCGAGCGGGTGTTGTTGGTAGCGAAGATCACGCCGGCTTTGAGCGTGTGCCTCCCTAGGATTTTTGTAAAGTTCCCGCCGAAGGTCCAATCGTCGGCGTACCGGGTGTCTTGAGCGCTCTGTCCAGAGCCGCCGAGATAGGAAGTCCCCATACCGGGCGTGAACACGGCTGTGGAGCCCTGAAAGTTGCCGAGGAAGTTGGGATTCGCGCCTAACGAGAGCAAACTTGTGCCAAGGCCCGTCGTCGCGCCCAATGGATTATTGCCGGTATCGGCGTCACCCAGATTGCGTCCGAAAAACGCGTCCATGACGGCGGTGGGACCGAAGGTATGAATCTCATGAATCACTCCATTTGAACCGTAATCGTGGGCGAAACTCGTGGCGCCGGCATATCCGTCGGATGAGGTTTGGGGCTCCCAGTACTGAGAGACCCGGGCAAAGAGGCTGTCATGTTCGCCAAATGTTTGATCCACGCGAACTGAGTAAGTGTCCTGCCGGAGCTGGGTGGGAGAGTTGTCAATATAGTTGTTGCCGCTTGCTACGTAGGGACCGGTAGGATAGTTCACTTTGGCGTAGGCGGCGGCAATCGCGTTGATCTGGCTGGCGGGGATGGTGTTGTTGGGAAACGGGTTTCCGCTGGTAGGGTCGTAGATTGTGTTGAAGCCCTGGAAATTGCCAGCTAATTGCTGTGCTGTAGGAGCCAGCCCCGTGCTTTGGGATGCCACGTTCTTACGGTAGCCCTCATATCCACCAAAGAAGAAGGTCTTGTTGCGGCCGTTATACAGCTTTGGGAACACGATGGGGCCGCCGATGGCGACGCCAAACTGATTTTGTTTTAAAGCGTTGCGCTGGTCACCAAACGAGTTCGCGAAGAAACCGTTCGCGTCGAGATCGCTATTCCGCAGAAATTCCCAGACGGTGGCGTGCAAGGCGTTGGTCCCCGATTTAGTGGCGACGTTCACAATTCCGCCCACTGCCTCGCCAAATTCCGAAAGATCGTTATGCGATTGCACCTTGAATTCCTGCACGGTGTCGATGATGGGCGAAACGTTGTAGTTGCCGATAAAAGATCCTAAGTCGACAACACCATCCATCAGGAACATGTTGCTGCGGTTGCGCTGGCCGTTGAGGGCGGGAAACGAGAATGAGCCAACGGCGTTACCGGCGAAGCCGCTGCCACCGCCGGCGTTCTGGGCAACGCTGATGGGGCTGGCACCAGGGGTGAGTGTCAATAACTGAGTAAAGTTGCGGCCATTGAGCGGCAGATCCTGGACGGCCTGTTCGTTGATGACGGTTCCGAGCTCCGACGTGGAAGCTTCAATCGCTACCGCCGCCGCTTCAACCGTAACGGTTTGTTGAGTCGAACCGACCGACAGCGTGAAATTCAGAGTCGCGGTCTGGTTGACACTCAACCGGACTGGCTGCTGAGTTTGTGTGCTGAACCCGGGCTTCGTGACCTTCAAAGAATAGGGGGCGGGTTGGACATCGATAAAAACATAATCGCCCGCTGAATTGCTAACGGTGTTTCGCGAGATGGTCGTATCAAGGTTGGTCAGAGCGATTGTGGCACCTTCCACAACGGCACCGCTGGAATCGCGGACTGTGCCATTGATGGTGGCCGAAGATTGTTGGGAGTTTGCGATGGGCAGCAAGAAAACCGCTATCGCTATTAGAAAAACTACGAGACTGCAATTAGATCGTGAAAAGAATCGCAACATGGTCCCTCTTTGAACGGCCTCACATCGGCCGAAAATTAATCAAATTACCCCTACTTTCGCGTTTACGTTCGCGCTAAAGTAATGCGATCCTATCACACTCGAAAGAGCTGTGCAAGCGATTTCGCGCGAATGTCAATCGTTCTTTGGTTGTAGGTGGCCGCCAACCATTCGGGCGGTCGCGAGACGGCCGGCGGAGGGTCAGCGATCACTTGAGGCGCGTACAACCAGGGTTGGGCGCAGGCGTGTTTGGGTTACTGCAGTCTTGGTTTCCTGACCCACCAGATCAAGCACCACTTTTGCCGCACGTTCGCCCAGGGTTTCACTCTTCTGGTTCACACTGCTAAGTGGAACACGCAGCGCCGAGGCATAAAGCACGTTCCCGCAGCCTACGATGGCCACGTCTTCGGGGATTCGCAGACCGCTTTCGAGAATCGCCTGCATGGCGCCGGCCGCGATGGGATCGCTGAAACAGAAAACGCCATCGGGTCTGGGCTTCAGTTTCAAAAGAGCCAGCATGGCGCGATGGCCCGTCACCATGGCGGCATCGTCAAGCCTGGTGCGAAGGCAAATGTACTCCGGCGGTGCATCCAGACCGTTTTGTAGCAAGGCCGCTCGATATCCTGCCAGACGATCGGCCGCTGTGCTGAGGTAGTCGCCGCCGATATGCGCAACGCGCCGGCAACCTTTGGAGAGCAAGTGTTCGGTGGCAAGCATACCGGCTTTGAAGTCGTCGGTTCCGATGAAGTTTGCGTGGAGGCCTTCGAACTTCCGATCCACCAGAACATAGGGGATGTGGCGGGCGGTGATGCGGCTGAAAGATTGCGCGGTTTTCTGTGTCGAAGCAAGGATCAAGGCTTCCACATGGCGCCCCAGCATCTGATCGATTTCCTGCTTCTCGAACTCGGGGTTTTCCTCCGAAGAGGCCATGATGAGGCCGTAGCCATGTTTCCGCAGAGTTCGCGATACGCCTTTGGTCACTTGCGCGAAGAATGGATGGAGCAAATCCGGAACGATCAGCCCGACAAGATGCGTTCTGCCGGTTGCCAGTGCGCGGGCATTTTGGTTGGGTTGGTAATTCAGCTCCTTGATGCGGCGCAAGACTCTCTCGCGCGTCTCTTCACCGATGTCGTGGCGGTTATGCAGTACTTTCGACACGGTGACCGCGGAGACGCCGAGATCACGCGCGATATCCTTCATCCGAACCGGCATGTGCGCGTCAGGTAATGCTCTCCCTCATGGCTAGTTTCGCTTCCTTAGTGCGACCACAACCACTCCCTCGCGGTCGTGGCTCCGTTCCGAGCCGCGCGCGCCAGCAAGCGTTTCCGAAACGGACTCATCAATACTATAACCACTTTCGAGAAAAACCGGTTCAGGGCTCGGTTCGGATGCGGCTCACGATGAGGAGGGCTTTAGCGATATCGGGATCGTCCGGCTTCAGCGATTTGGCGAGAAGAAGGTGCTCCTCGCCATGCTGGAGATCGCCGCTTTTGCACTCGATCAGCCCTAAATCCTTGAAAAGATCGGCGCGGGATTGGCAATCGCCACACTCTTTGACGGCTTCCAGGAATTGGGAAATGGCGGCCTGATAATCGCCGCGATTGGCGGAGGCTAAGGCAAAATTGCCGAGCTGGCCCGCTTGGCCGGCGATGCGGTTTTCCTGCTGCGCGCGTTTGAAACGCTCTTCATAGGCGGCGGCCTCTGGAGAATTCGCCTTGGCGAGAGCGCGCCAAAGGTTGTACAAAGCCTCGGTTTGATTGGCGTCGGCGGCTACGGCTTTCTTCCAGTACTCGATGGCTTCAGGCGTGCGGCCGAGCCTTTGCAAATCCTGACCGGCTAGAAAATACGCGTCGGCATTGTGTGAATCCAGTTGAATGAATTTCGCAAACGCGCTCACGGCCGCTTCGTAATTTCCGAGTTTTGTGTTGGCCAGACCGAACAGATAGAAGGGCGCGGGAAATTTTGGGCTGCGATCGCAGGCCAGTTTCAGCTCCGGTAGCGCATCCTCATAGCGATTGAGGTCAACCAGCAATCTGCCCCGGTTATAACGTGGGGCGGCAGTGTCTGGGGATAAATTCTCGGCCTTGGTGAACTCATCAAGCGCCTGGGCGAGCCGATATTGATCCGCCAAAGCGATGCCGAGATTCAAATGCGCCTGCGTGGAATTGGGCTGCAGATCAACCGCCTTTTGGAAATCGGCCAATGCGGAATCGGACTTTTTCATTTTGGCTTCCACCATGCCGAGAGCATTCACGGCCGTCGGGTTTTTGGGAGATAACGCCAGGGCGGCGCGCAAGTACGTTTCGGCTTCGGCCAGTCGATCCTGGCTCGCTAAGATCAGTCCGAGATTCAGAGAGGCTTCCATCAGTTGAGGATTGTTTTCAACTGCTTTTCTGAGCAAGGCTTCGGCCTCTTTCGTGCGCCCTGTTCGGCCATACAAAGTTCCTAAGTTGCTCGGAGCTTCCGCCGATTCTGGTTCCAGGGCAAAGGCCTTCTTGAATTCGTCTTCAGCGGCTCCTTCCTTGCCATCGCTCACATCCAACAGACCGAGCTGGTTATAAGCCGAAGCGAAAGAAGGGTCGAAGTGCACTGCTTTTTCGAGTGCGTTCCGTTGTTCCGAGCGCTGTCCGAGTTCTCCCAAGGCAATTGAGAGATTGAACCATGTTTTGGCATCCTTAGGATCGAGAGCGAGAGCGTTCCGGTAGCGCTCTGAGGCGGATTTAGCGTCTCCTTGGGCGAGCAGCCTGTTGGCGTCGTCTCCCGCCACGATCGCTAGATTTTGGTCTACAGCTTGCTGTTTTTCCTTACGAAATTCGTCCAACGCCTTGTCGGCTTCCGCGGGTAAATTGAGAGATCTTAGGACATTGGCTAGTTGGAAATGCGCTTCAGCGGAGTCGGGCCGGATTTCAAGCGCTCGTCGCAAATGCAGCAATGCCTCTCTCGGCTTTCCTTCTTTGGAGAGCACAAACCCGAGATCGTATTGCAGCCCGTATTCGTCTTTTCCTGAAACGGCGAGGTTGAGTTCTCTTTCGGCGTCGGGATACTGCGCTAGACCCCGATAGACATTCCCAAGCAGATAGTGCCCTTCGTGGTCATGGGGCTGGCGGGCTACATACTCTCGAGCAATCGGAAGAGCACTCTGGAAATCGGCGATGCTCGCATAGGCTTTCACGAGCGACAAGCGCGCAATATCGTTATTCGGCTCGAGCTTAAGCGTTGCGCTGTATTCGTCGGCAGCCTCACGAAACCGATTGTCATTGGCGTAGACGGTGGCAAGATTGAAGTGGGCTTGGACAAGATTCGGCTGGGATCGGGTTAAATCGGTCAAGATTTGGATGGCGTGCGCCGAATCTCCATTGTGGGAATACGCCACCGCTAGTTCAACTTTCAAATCTGGGTCGTCCGGTGCCAGGATGCTCGCTTGCTCGAGACTCTCGGTAGCTGCGTGGTAACGCCGTTCCGCTGAATACAGCCCACCCAGGCGTTCTAACGTGTCGGGTGACCGAGGATCTAACTGGAGGGATTTGTTGAACTCGGCCTCGGCTTCGTCCATGTGGCCGGTTGCCTGAAGCGCGAGACCGAGCGCATTGCGGACCTGAATGGAATCCGGCTTGTACTTCACCGCCTGGCGGAACTGGACTGCCGCTCTTTCGGCTTGATTGCCACTCATCAAGGCTAGCCCGAAATTGAAGTGCGTTTCCCAGGACGCCGGATTCAGTTTGAGTGCGTGCTCGAACGCGGGCAGAGCGCAATTCAAGCGGTTATTTTGAGCAAAGTAGGCGCCCAATGCATCATAAGCTTCGGCGCTCGGCGCATTCTTGATCGCCTTTTCGATCTCGGCTGGACCCGTACATTGAGCAAAGGCGGCAACAGGCAGAATAAGAAGCGCAAAGGGCGCGGCTGCGCGCCGCCCAACAGCGAGGAACTTCCTCGGACATTCGGGCGGGGCGATTGACACCGCGCCCGTCTTGCGCGTGTTGCTTAGAACCGCGAGCGTTCGCCAGATCATTTGCTCACCCGGGCCAGTAAAGTTCGCATGAATGAATCCTCTGGAAAAGTGGCCACATACTGTTCCATTAGAATTCGCGCGTCCGCGTACGATTTGGCATTGATGTATTGGAGTATCAACGTTTTTTGTATGACCGCGTTGTAGGGGTCCATTGCAACGCCTTTTTTTAGATATTCTACCGATTCCTCCCCGCGCCCTAGCTTTGCCAACGCTTGGCCGAGCTCCAGAAAGACGCTGGCGTTGTTCAGTGGCAATGCGAGCTTCAGATGCGTCACGGCCTCTTCGCTGCGATCTTCGGTGAATGCTTTGTGACCGAGGTCGGCTTCGACGAACGGATCGTCAGGCTGTGTCTTGCTTAACTCAGCAAGCAGATCCAAGTAGCTCTGTTGATAGTCCGGGTTCTTCAGAGAAAGCTCTTGATACGCGCGCAGCAAAGTTACTTTGGAGAGATGAACCTGGCGGCCGACGGGCGGGTTTACTACAACGATGCCGTCCGTTTCGGTTTGCGAGAGGGTCGGAAGAGGCTCGCCGGCGCGCGCCGGAATGCGGTGGTTTGTCAGCGCTGAGTGGGAAATTTGCTGCACCTGGCGCTTTGGCATGTGGCAACCGGCGCAGTCATCAGCCGGGGTTTGCGCAGCTCTGACTTTGAGCGGCAAGCGACAGCTTTGCTCGGAGTGGCAAGTGAGACACTTGGCGCGAAAGTAACCGACGGTCTCCACTGCGCGCGGTTGGACATGTGGATCGTGGCAGGTGAGACAACTGAGCTTGCCGTTGCTTTCGCGGAAGCACCGGCTCGCTTGCATGGCTGCGTAATGCTCTAAAAGATCGGCATCCTGCTGCTCAGCGGTGCGGACGGGTTGCTTCAAAATCACGGCGGTATCAAACAGCCATTGACCGGGATGAAAATCCTGATAGCTCTTACCGGGCTGTAAGACGCGGGTGTCGCCCGCCTGATGGCAGTTCAGGCAAATGTTTTCCGCCAGGCGAGGAGTCAACTTCGCCGGATTCACAATTGTCCCGGCTTGCTTTCCGAGGGATTTGACATGCGACTGGCCGGGTCCGTGACAGTTCTCACAGCCGATGGCGAGTTCTTGAAACGCGGGGTCGGAGTAGGCGCCGGGTCTGTTGGGTAAAGGCGATGCGCGGCCGGCGTGACAGTTGATGCATTCCTCCGGCACTACGCGGCTAAAGCCGAGATCCACTTGCTCATAGCCGGGAGAGAAATCCCATTTGCGGGTGCGGGAATAATAGGATAGGGGAGCTTGAAAGAGATAGTTACCGCGGCGAATTAAGAAGGTCAAGCCGTTCACGCCGGAGCCTACGGTGTATTCAAGCTGGTGTTCCACGGAAAAAACGCCGGGCTCTGTTTCGCTTTGATGCCAGCCAGAGTCATTGTGAGAGACAGTGTAGGTGTGGGAGGTTCCGGGTTGGGAGAGGGTGGCTTCGGAGGGTAGATCGGAAATCTTCCATTCGTTCGTGAGCGACATGGAATGGCCCATGTCGGTTTTCTGGAATGAGCGATAGATGCTGGCATGGCAACCGTAGCAAGCTTTCGAACCGACATATTGCGCGTTGAGAACTGAGGCGGCGAAGGCAAGGAATAGGCAGGCTGAATGCCTGCCCCACCTGCTTCGCAAACTGGCTAGTGGTGCCATGAAGCCAGTTGTTCCTTCGCCCAATCGACGCTTTTCTCGGAGTGGCACGTCAGGCAGACGTTGGGGCTCTCCTCCTGCCCGAATCGTTCGGTCAGATCGGCGGATGGGATTTCTATCTGGTGCGAGCGTGCTTTGAAGAGGAGGGCATTCACGATGCGCGGCATATGACAGGAGACGCACTGGCTGGCTTCGCTGCCGGCACTGTGATGAGAGTGTTCAGCCACGCGGCCGCGGTATTGGGAATGGCACGGAAGACACATTTCGTTTGGGTTGTTCGAGTATTTCAAAGAGGTCGGATTGTCTTCGAAATTCGCCAAATGCGGGGAGTGGCACGTGGCGCATTGCGCGGTGCCGCGAAGATAGCAGGCGGAGCGAGTGAAAGACTCGACGATGAATGTGGTTTCGCGAAAGCGTCCGTCTTTGTAGAAAGCTTTTCTCGAGAAAGCGTCAAAGGGACGGAGCCATGTTGCAGGAATGAAATTTCCCTTGGTGGAGTAGTTCATCTCACCGCCCTCGCCAATTTCGCGGACCGAGCTCTGCCGGTGGCATTGCGCGCACACTTGCACTGCATCACGGTTTGCGGCTTTGTGGAAATCGAAGGGCAGTTGGGTAGGGTCCTTGATGTGCCAGGCGGAGGGTCCATGGCACATTTCGCAATCGATGCCGGGTTGCAGGTAGACGGCATGCTCGATGGCGTCTGAATTGGCCGCGGCATCCACCTTCAATTGGCTGGTATGGCAGATGGCGCAGTTCCGTTGGTAATTTGTCGCCGGGGTGAGCTTTGGAAAATCCTGAATTACGGCGCGCGGGCTGCCGGGCGGATCGATGATCTTCCAATAGTTGATCCATTTTTTTTGAAGCAGGTTGTATTCGATTGGAAAGACTTGCAGGCGGCCGTCGGGCAGCTTGGTGGCGTATCCCTGCTGCCATTTTGAACCAATGGTGAAATCGACGTAGAAGCGCTGCCAATTGCCGTGAGTGGAAAACTCGAAATAAGGCCGCTTATCTCGTTCATTGGTGCCCATGCGAATGGTTCCGAGTTCAGGGTTGTCGCTGTACTCGCTGCCGCGCGAAAAGTCTCCGGCCACATTCGCCGGCTGATAGGGCCGAAACATCCTGGCCATACCGGTTTTGCGCCATGCAGCGTATTCGCTTGAGTGACAACCGCGGCAAGCCTCAGAGCCCGCATAACCATACGCCAACATTTGCGGAGAGGTCTTCGGCGGCCGGTCAGCGATGAGATTCTTGTCAATGACTCTGGCCGGCAAGTTTTTGACGAAGGCCTCGAGCGATGTACTGCTGGGCGACATCTGCTTGCACAATACTAATAGAATGTTTTTCGCTTTCTCGCGCAAAGGATGAGTGCTTGCAAACACGAAGGCCAGATCCGATGCGGCGGCGTTTTTCCGGTGAAGCCGCAATCCCACGACGGCCCTGAGATAGAAGACCTCCGCATCTTCGGGGTTCCAGGCAGCCGCCTTGTTGAGGTCGGCTAGAGCGCTTTCTAAATCCTCCGGGTGAGCGCGTGAAGTCTCGGCTCGACCTTTCGCGAAATAGGCCGAAGCTTTCAATTGAGGCTTCAGAACGTTCCATTCGGTTTGATTCATGTTGGGTGGGCGCTCAATTTCGTCGAGGTATTCGAGCGCGTCGTCCGCGTCCTGAATCGCCCGGTCGAACGGCGCTTTCTGCGCTTCGATATTCGCGAGCAGAATGAGAAGGGACGGATTCTCCGGAAGGAGACGCAGGGAAAAGCGCCCTGCGGCGAGGGCTTCGTCGTACCTGGCCAAATCGATGGCGCTTCTCGCTACCGCGTCGTAAGCTTGCGGTAACAGCCAGGATTGCGGATAAGCGGTCAAGAAATCGTTGGCTAGCTTGTAACGCGCCGCGGGTTCCGTGGAATCGAGAACCGTCACGAATGCCGCCACTTCTTTCGGGTCTTGAATTTGCGAAAGGATCGTGAATTTGCGGTTGTCATTCTTCAGCACGATGGTATCGGCATCTTGCGCTCGGAGCGCGAGGCCGCTCATTAAAACTGCCGCTATAAGGTGCTTATGGCGCATTCTCACGAACAACCAAGACCTGATCGGCCTTCACGTTGGTGAGTGTTTGCACGACACCACTCGGCCAATCGATCTCTAGCGATTTTACGATGGTGTTCGCGCCTAATCCAAAGTGCACTCGTTTGTCGCTGGCCGACAAATAGCTTCCCGCTGTGCTCACCAAGCCGTATTGTTGTCTGCCATCCTGCGTGACGATGCGCAGTTGAGCGCCGATGCCATCGCGATTACTGCGGGTTCCCATCGTGTCGATAAGCAGCCAATGATTGGCGTTGCCCGACCACTCCAGCAGCACGGCGGGCTGTTCGTTGCAATTCAGCGCAATATCCAACAGGCCGTTATTGCGCAGATAGCCTAAGGCCGCGCCGCGGGCGGCGAGCGGCATGGAAAATATGGGGCCGCTCTGTTTTGAAACATCTGCGAAGAGAGGCGGTACGTTTCGCAGCAGCAAAGGCGGCTCGAGATAGCGGACGTCAGGCTGAGTGAGTTCAATATTGTCCATGACATGGCCTTGCGCGACGAAAATATCTTTGAGGCCGTCGTTATCGTAGTCAACAAACTTTGCGCCCCAGCCGGAGTGTCCCACGCTCGCCGCGGCCAAGCCCATTCTCCCCGAGACATATTCAAACGCGCCCGAACGATTACGGAATAAAGCATATTTCTGCTTGGCGAGAGCATTCACAAATACGTCCGGCCAGCCATCGTTAGCGAAGTCCGCGAAATCGACGCCCATGCCCGAGAAGGCATTGCCATCCTCGTCATAGGCGAGTCCACTGGACACTGCCACTTCCTCAAACTTAGAAATCTACCGGCCAATTCGTGCCTTCACCAAAAAGACAGCGAAGCGATTGAAAACAAAGGCGATTGGCCGGTAGATGCGTAATTAACTGGTCCAATCTGTGCACGCGGCTCATTTTATT
>Ga0302326_10007233_pt1 | contig 24782 bp, 24 predicted proteins | sample Palsa_T0_3_FD_202264 | JGI IMG/M metagenome (GOLD analysis project Ga0302326, IMG submission 202264) | Peat permafrost microbial communities from Stordalen Mire near Abisko, Sweden - Palsa_T0_3 | ecosystem: Environmental > Terrestrial > Soil > Palsa > Peat permafrost | place: Sweden: Abisko... | reverse complement strand
CGGTCATTGAGCGGCTACTGGATATGGGTTTGAGCCGAAGTGAGGTTCATTCCGTCATTATTCCCGCGCGTACGTTGCAGCATCGACGCTCCCGGCATGAGCGACTGACAGTTGAAGAGTCCGACCGGGTGATTCGGGCGCTTCGAGTTCTCTCCGCAGCCGAGGGCGTATATGAGAGCCGTGAGCGGGCTCTCCAGTGGCTGCGCCGCCCAAATCCCCGGCTCAATAACCGGCCGCCAATCTCGCTCCTCAAGACAGATACCGGCGCGCGCATTGTCGAAGAGCTACTCGGTCAGATCGATGAAGGGTATTTCATCTGAGGGCTGAATGGTTCTTTGGCGAATCAGCCGGCATCTGGAGTTAAACGGACGAGGCGGGATCATCCTGGCCGGACGCTGGCATCATGCGGGAAGGCCTGTGGTATATCTTGCCGATTCACCTGCAGACGCACTTGTTGAAGCCTGCGTACATACCAGCGCCAATGACATTCCGCCGTCGTTCACGCTCCTCAAGGTGGCCGGTCCCGATCTGCCTTTCGACGATGTCGGGATAGCCACGCTCGATCAGGGATGGACACGACGTGCAGAACTCACGCGCGTCCTGGGCTCGGAATGGTTGAAACGGGGACGTACCGCTTTGCTGCGCGTACCGAGCGCCCTCGTTCCAGAGACAAGGAACTATCTTCTGAATCCGCTGCATGCAGACGCAACGCTGTTTCAAATCCAAGAGAGCTTTCTGTTTCCGCTCGACGAACGGCTGAAAAGTTAAGGCGCCTCATCCGTCAAGCCTTTTTGTCACCAGCTCGTTCAGCAGCGCGGGATTGGCCTGGCCTTTGGAGGCTTTCATCACTTGGCCGACGAAGAATCCGGCGACGGTTTTCTTGCCGGCGCGATACTGCTCCACCTGCTTGGGGTTGGCGGCAATGACTTCATCGATGAGGGCTTCGATGGCCGAGGCGTCGGTGATCTGCTGGGGCTTTTCGCGGTTGTAGACGGCGGGGAAGTCCTCACCTTTTTCAAAACACACATCGAAGAGCTGCTTGAGCTGTTTGGAGCTGATCTTTCCTTCGTCGAGCAGGTCGGCGGCCAGGACGATTCCGGCCATGGAGACGGGCGACTGCTCCTGTTCAAGGCCCAGAGCCTTGAGCCGGCCGCCGACCTCGCTTAGCAGGAGATTGGCAACGCGGCGGGGGTTGCGTGCCGCGCTGGCAGCGGATTCAAAACGATCGGCGAACTCGCGGGATGCGGTAATTGTGGCGGCGTCCTTCGGAGTCAACTCGTATTCGGCGATCATGCGGGCGCGGCGCGCTTCGGGCAGTTCGGGGAGCTTGCTGGCCGTCTCGGCCAGGAATTCTGCGGAGACAATCAGCGGCGGCAGGTCGGGCTCAGGAAAGTAGCGATAGTCGTGGGCCTGTTCCTTGGAGCGCATGGAGTAGGTGCGGCCCTCGGAGGCGTTCCACAGGCGGCTTTCCTGGATGACAAGGGCGCCGGATTCGAGGACTTCAATCTGCCGCTCGATTTCGTATTCGATAGCGGCGCGCACGAAGCGGAAGCTGTTGACGTTCTTGACTTCGGCTTTGGTGCCGAATTTCTCCGCGCCTTTCAGGCGGACGCTGACGTTGGCGTCGCAGCGCAGCGAACCCTCTTCCATGTTGCAGTCGGAAACGCCGGTGTAGAGGAGGATCTCCTTGAGGCGGGTGAGGTACTCGAAGGCTTCGTCGGGGGTGCGGATGTCGGGTTCGGAGACGATCTCGACGAGCGGCGTTCCGCAGCGGTTCAGGTCGATGTAGGTGCGGCTGGCGGAGTCGGAAAAGCCCTCGTGGAGGCTCTTGCCGGCGTCTTCTTCCATGTGCAGGCGGGTGATGCCGATGCGCTTCCACCCCAGCGACGAAGACCCGTCGCTGGGGACCCCGCCGGTGATTCCGTCGGCAGTGGGAACGTCGATGAAGCCGTGCTCGGCGATGGGCTTGTCAAACTGGGAGATCTGGTAGCCCTTGGGCAGGTCGGGATAAAAATAGTTCTTGCGGGCGAAAATGGAGCGCTCGCGGACCTGGCAGTTGATGGCCAGGGCGGCGAGGGTGGCGAATTCTACGGCCTTGGCGTTGAGCACCGGAAGCGCGCCAGGCAGGCCCAGGCAGACGGGGCAGATGTTGGTGTTGGGAGCCGAGCCGAAATGGTTTGCGCAGCCGCAAAAGGCCTTGGTGGCGGTGAGGAGCTGGACGTGAACCTCGAGACCGATTACGGGCTCATACTTGGCCAGGATTTGCGGCGGCAGGGCTGCGGGCATAGGAGAATTTTAGCGCGAATGGCTGACGGGCTCGTCAATCCGGATGTCGAATTGGCGCGACTTATCGCACCTCTGCGGTTACTCGCAACTCATCGCCTCTTGCGCTGCTTTGGCCAGGAATCCGGAACGGCTCAGATGGCGAGCTTGGGCATAGTCATCGATTTGCGAGAGCAAAGAGCCGGGCAGGGAGATATTGACGCGCTTTGGCGCGGAATCGATGCGCGTCAGGTCGAGGTCAACCAGCATCCAGACGCCACCCTGGTAGCGCGGGTCAACGGCCAGTTTTTCCAGGGCGGTGGGCGCTGGAATGGGCGTTTTCTCGCCCACCATGTGGCATTCCACGGCTTCCTGCGCCATGCGGTTGATTTCCTGCCATTCGTCCGCGGCGGAAAAACACCCTGGAAAATCTGGGAACTCAATTCCGTGGGCGTGTTTCTTGTCCCCAACCTGAACGTAAGCCGGATAAAGCATGTTTCACCTCCATTGCCAGCCAGCCTGCCGGTAGATACTGCGTAACGTCCGGACGGGAAGGTCTTTCTTCGGGTGCGGAACGGTCACAGCGCCCGATTCTCCGGATGCTTGAACTTGATGTGGCTGCCGGCTTGGTACGCTCTCCGCCACCCTTCCGATTCAAGCCTGCGGACAATCTCCGCGCTCTTCATTTGTGTAATTATGCACAACAATGATTCGGCAAATCATCCAAATTCGTGGTTCACGGATGGGGCTCAGGTCGCGATCCTGACGCTTTGGAGAAAGCAAAGGCCTAACCCCGCCTGCGCAACTCCAGTTCCACCACGCGCAGCATATCCGCTTCCGGAGCGGGCTTACCTGTCCAGATTTCGAATTGGCGCGCGCCCTGCTGCACAAACATCTCCAGACCGGTTATTACTGGAATCCCACGCTCGCCTGCCAGCTTCAGGAGCGGCGTTTCCAGTGGGTTATAGACCATGTCGAAGACCAGACCGGCGTTCAGTTCGTTGGGCTCGATGGGCAGCGCCTGCTTGTTGCCGGCCATACCGCAGGGGGTGGAATTGATAATCGCGTCAAACTGGCCTTTGGCAAACTGCTCGTGCTTGAGGGCTTTGGCCTTGGCCTGGCGGGCAAGTTTCACGGCGTTCTCATGGGTGCGGTTCACGATGAAGACCTCCGCGCCCTGCTCCACCAGCCCGAAGACCGCGGCCCGGGCCGCGCCTCCCGCGCCCAGCACAGCGATTTTTGCGCTCTTTAGCCGCAGCCGCTTTTCGAGCGGCCTGATCACCCCGGCCACGTCGGTGTTGAAGCCGTAGAGTTTGCCATCGGCGCCAGTGCGCAGCGTGTTGCATGCGCCGATTTTGGCGGTGAGCGGATCCATGTTAGCCAGGTGGGGCAACACTTCCTGCTTGAGCGGCATGGTTACGGCCACGCCGCCGAGGGGGAGTTCGCGCGCCAGGGTGAGCAGGTCGGCGAGAGCGCGGACTTTCAGCGGCAGCAAGATGGCATTCACGTTCTCACGGCGGAATGCGGTGTTCTGCAGCAGCGGGGAAAGCGAGTGGGCGATGGGGTTGCCGGCCACGCCAAAGATCCGCGTCGCCTGGTCCAACTGTTCCACGCGGTAAAGATCGAGCAGAGTTCGCGCCGAAACCTGTCCCGGCGCAGTCTCAGCCCCCTCGGCGGAAGAGGCAAAGGTGAAAGCCGCTCCCGCCCTGGGTCCCAGAACGCGGCTGACCAGGCCTTCCTCGCCCATGGCAATGCCCACGACGTGGGATGAGAGCGACCGGTCCTCAATGAGGCGCAGCACGGCCAGGTTATCGGCCAGCGACCGGGCGGAGGAAACCACTTTAACATATTCCGGCTGAAAGACATCGATTCGATCCGCCTCCTGCTTCAGGACCTCCAGTCTTTTGGTGCGGGTAAAGTCGTGCGAACTGATCAGCAGCGCCGCTCCCGCTGCGCGCAGCCTGGCGCGGAATTGAGCCAGTTGGGCGGGCTTGGCTTCTTCAGCCGATTCCACTTCGAGATCCACAATCTGGCAGCCCGCCTCGGCAGCCGCAGTGAGCACGTCCAGCTCGGCCTTGAGCGCGCCATCGAAGCTGCCCCCAAACTGCTTGCGGCGGCAGGTGGCGATGGCGGTTGCCTCTCGGTGCGCTGCCAGAAACTCTCTGAGACGTGGAAGCGCAGTAGCCGGTTTAGCGAGTGAATCCAGCCGGAACTCGAGAAACTTTGAGTCGGCCAGCGCCGTTTCAGCCCGCTCGATGAGCCCCGCCGCCGAAGCGGCCTGAATGGCCACGCACAGCTTGCCTACCCGCGGCCTTGGCGCGGCCGGCGCGGGATGGGAAACGGACGGGTTGGAGACGGCGTAAGCCATACTCTGCGATTGACGCATCTTAATGCCGTTTTGGCGCGGATGCAACAACCGAATCCACAGGCCGCGTTTTGCTGCCTGAAGCGCTTGAACCCGGCCCGGTGTGGCAATCTAGAGGTTTGGAGTGCTTTGGAGGAATTTACCCACGATGCCCGCTGAAATCTCAGTCCACCCTGTCGCAACCGAAAGTCTTCACGCCTGGGAAGCAGGCGGAGCCGCATCCGCCGAAGCGCTGGCTGCCTGGGTAAGCGCCAGGCTGGAGGCCCACGAGGCGGCTTTGGCGAGGCTGCTAGCCGTCGCGGAGCCGCGCACGGCGGAGAATACGCTGCGCCTGTACGACGCGGCCATCGAACAGTTGAGTTTGGCGGGCGCGCAGGCGGGGGTGCTCAATTCCGTGGCCTCCGACAAAGCAGTGCGCGACCAGGCCCAACTTGAGGCCCAGCGCGTGGCGATGGCCGCTAGCGCGTTGAGCCTGAATCGGCTGGTTTACGAGGCGCTCGCCGCAATCGATCTGGACAATGCTCATGTCGGGGCCAATCCGGCGGCGAGTTCGGCGACCAGGCACTTCCTGGGGCGCACCCTGTTGAGCTACCGGCTGACAGGCGTGGACAAGGACCAGGCTACGCGCGATTATTTGCAGGAGCTGAATGAAAAGGCAACCCGCCTGGCGCTCGGGTTCAGCCGCAATATCCAGGAGGGCGGCAAGTCTGTCGAGACGACCGCCGAAGAACTTGACGGGCTGCCCGCCGACTTCATCGCGCGGCATCCAGCCGGCGCGGATGGCCGCGTTACCCTGACCACCGATCCACCCGATATGCAGCCGGTAATGACCTTCGCGTCCAACGCTGCTCTGCGGGAGCGCATGTTTCTGGCTTACCACACCCGCGCCTATCCGGCGAATCAGCAAGTTCTTCTGGACCTTCTGGCCACGCGGCAGGAGATCGCCACGGTGCTGGGATTCAGCAGTTGGGCAAATCTGGCTACGGCCGACCAGATGATGGGTTCGGCGGCCAACGTGCGGGTCTTTCTGGCCAAACTCGACGATGCCAGCCGCGAGGGCGCCCGCCGCGAGCTGGAGCTGATTCTGGACTTCGCGCGCCAGCGTCAGCCGGACCTAACGGCCATCGATATCACCAGCCGCGCATGGTGGTACGAGCAGTTTCGCCGCTCGGCCTTCGACTTCGATTCGCAGTCCGTGCGGCCTTACTTTCCGTACGCGCAAGTTGAAGCGGGCGTACTGGAGACCGCGGCGCGCCTCTTCAAGATCGAGTTCCGCCCCTCGACGGCCCCCGGCTGGCACCCGGACGTCTCGGTCTTCGAGGTCTTCGATGGCGGCCGGACCGTGGGCCGGTTCTATCTCGACATGCACCCCCGCGAAGGCAAGGACAAGTGGTTCTCCGCGGCGCCCATTGTGACCGGGGTGCGGGGGCGCTCCATGCCGGAAGCCGCGCTAATCTGCAATTTCCCCGGCGGAAGCGGCGAGGACCCCGGACTCCTCCAATACTCCGATGTGGTCACGTTTTTCCACGAGTTCGGTCACCTGATGCACGCCATCCTTGGAGGGCAGACCGAGTGGGCGGGAATCTCCGGCTTTGCCACCGAAGGCGACTTCATCGAAGTCCCCTCGCAGATGCTCGAAGAGTTTTTCCGCGACGAAAAGCTGCTCCAGGCCTTCGCCGAACATTATCAAACCGGGGAAACGCTGCCGTCGGAGACCATCCAGAAAATGAAATTGGCGGGAGCATTCGGCCGTGCGGATTGGATTCGCTCACAGCTTTACTACACCACTCTCTCGCTCGATCTGCACGACCAGGACCCCGCCGGCCTGGACCTGGACGCCACCACAAAGCGCCTCTACATGACCCTCCAGCCCTGGACCTGGCTGGAAGGCAACCGCATGTACGCGAGCTTTGGGCACCTCATGGGCTACTCGTCCAACTACTACACCTACGCATTCGACAAGGTGATTGCGCTGGACTTCTTTGCGCAGTTCGACCCGGAAGATCTGTTGGGCTGCGACGCGGGAAGCCGCTATCGCAAGACTGTGCTGGAGCAGGGCGGGTCAAAGCCGGGGCGGCAGATGGTGCGCGACTTCCTGGGCCGCGACGAGAAGTTTGCGGCCTTCAGCGAGTGGCTGAATGAGGAGTTTGAAGGTCAGCTACTGGAGGGCACGCGATGACCCCATCCGATTTTCGACGCATCGCGCTCAGCTTTGAAGGAGCGGAAGAAGGCTCACACTTTGGCGCTGCCGATTTTCGTGTAGGCGGCAGAATCTTTGCGACGCTTGCTTCCGAGAGCCAAGGCTACGGTAACCTGATGCTTACGCCGGAGCAGCAGGCGGCCTTCGTTGAGGAGCAGCCAAAGATCTTTCTCCCGATCCCCGGCGGCTGGGGCAAAAGCGGCGCAACGCACATTCGGCTGGGCGCGGCCAATGAGGAACTGCTCAACGGCGCGTTGCAAACGGCGTGGAAGCTGCGGATGGCGAAGAACCAGAACACCGGGAAGCAAGGGCGCGCGGGAAACATACGGCAGAAAAGACCCCAACGGTCCTAGCTTGCCTAATCCCTGACCCTTACCCCCTGATCCCTGAATTACACTACTTCTTCAAGGAGACGACCCCCATGGCCTACCCCGCCAACTACCGGTACACCCGCGAACATGAATGGATTGCGCTTTCCGGCTCCATCGGAACCATCGGCATCACCGACTACGCGCAGCAATCCCTGGGCGACATTGTCTACGTGGACCTGCCCAAGGTGGGCGATCCAGTAACCGCCAACGCCACCTTCGGCTCAGTGGAGAGCGTGAAGGCTGTCAGCGACCTTTTCTCGCCTGTCACCGGAACTGTCACTGCAACCAACGACGAGCTTAAGAACTCGCCCGACAAAATCAACGAAGCCCCCCACGAAACCTGGATCATCAAGGTTGAAGTCGCAAACCCCGCTGAAGTCGAAGCTCTGCTCGGCGCCGCAGCCTACGAGGCGTTTATAGCGGAAGAAAAGTGATCAGTTGTCAGCGGTCAATTGTCAATTTCCCTGGTGTATGGAGCTTTGTGGTTTCACCTGTGCCATGTTGCGTTAACCGGAAATCGATATGGGACGGCTCGTTCAGAGATCTCGCTGACTGCCGGATTCGGAAACTGACAACTGAAAACTGACCACTGACAACTGGTCCGGGGGGGGGACCCTTTATGCGCTATCTGCCCAAATCGCCCGCCGAACGTGAAAAAATGCTGGCCGAAATCGGCGCCGGCTCCATTGACGACCTTTTTGCCGTGATCCCCGCCGAATACCGTCTTGCCCGCGACCTGGCCGTGCCCCGGCAGCTAGGCGAGAGCGAAATCGTCGATTACTTTCGCGCTGCCGGCCAGAAAAACTCCACCGACTACGCCAGCTTTCTCGGCGCCGGAGCCTATCGCCACTACCGCCCCGTCATCATCGATTCCCTTGTCCAGCGCGGCGAATTCCTCACCAGCTACACGCCCTACCAGCCAGAAATTACCCAAGGCACTCTGCAGGCCATCTTCGAATTCCAGACCATGATTGCCGAGCTGACCGGCATGGACGTGGCCAACGCCAGCATGTACGACGGTTCCACCGGCGCTGCCGAGGCGGTGATGATGGCCGTCCGCGTCACCGGGCGGCACAAGGCTGTCGTCGCCCGCAGCGTGCATCCCGAATACCGCGAGGTGCTGGCCACCTACGCAAAACATCAGGGCCTGCCGTCGACTTTGGTTGGTTTTGACCCCGAGACCGGCCGCGTCGATCTGGCCGCGCTGGAAGCGCAGGTAACCGAAAAGACTGCGGCCGTGCTGGTGCAGAGTCCCAACTTCTTCGGCGTCGTCGAGGACATTCCCGCCATCGCTGCCATTGCCCACGCCAAGGGCGCGCTGCTCATTGTGTCGATTGCCGAGGCCATTTCGCTGGGCGTTGTCCGCCCGCCCGTCGAGGCGGACATTGTAAGCATGGAGGCGCAATCCTTTGGCGTGGCGCTGAGTTATGGCGGACCGTTCTGCGGCGTCATCGCGGCTAAGGAGCGGTACGTGCGCCAGATGCCCGGCCGCCTCGTCGGCCAGACCGTCGACGGCACCGGCTATCGCGGTTTCGTTCTGACGCTGGCAACGCGGGAGCAGCACATCCGCCGCGAGAAGGCCACATCGAACATCTGCACCAACCAGGCATTGGTGGCGCTGATGGCCACCATCTTCCTCACCGTTTACGGCAAGGAGGGCATCCGCGAGCTGGCCGAGCACAACCTGGCAAAAGCCGATTACGCCGCGCAAACGCTTGGGTCACTGGCCGGTACAAAGCTGCTGTTTAATGGAGCGCCGCGCTTCCACGAGTTTGTTCTTTACACCGAGGAGTCTCCGTCGCTCTGGAGCCAACGGATGCTTGATGAAAAGATCGTCGGCGGCCTCGATCTGAGCAAGTGGTATCCCGAGTTGGGCAACGCCACGCTGTGGTGCGCGACAGAATTGATTACTCGCGAAAATATTGATCTGGCGGCGCAGGTTTTGGCGGAGGGGCTGGTGGAGGCGTAGAACACTCACATGACTAAGCAAACTTACCCGCCGCGAATCATGTACATCGAGTACAAAGACGGAGGCTTTGTCGACTTTCATGAATATGGGGGAAACGTGAGTAAGGGTAATGGCTTGCATGGCTCCTCGCGAATTGGCAGGGTGACTTTCAGTCGAACGGGCGCGACTCTACACTACAACGGCAAATCATTCCAGAGTTTGAAAGGCAGCGGTTTCAAGGCGAATTACTTTGATGTAGAAACCGGCGAGCAGTATTGGATTTCTGGACCGAGAAAAGATGGGACCGACCGGCTTTACAAAAGTGACTGGCCCGTTGAAATCGACGAGAATGTTCGAGAAGAATACTGGACTGAGATTCGCAAGAAACCTGACTGGAGAGCGCGCTCACAGGCTTCGCTTTCGACAATGAACCGCCCGAATGCAACGTCATTGACGCGCAAGTAAACGCAGAAGCCGTCGGCTTCGCTTGTTTTGTAACAGGGCACGACTTCAGTCGTGCCGAAGAGGGCGAGAGAAGGAGATGGGCTTTAGCCCCTGCCATGGCGAGACCCGCCAGGAAATCATCACCGGAAAACATCCTCAATCCAGCTCGAACCTTTTTTGCGACCACGAAGACGAGCATGAGTCGTCGCCTGTTGCAGTCGGAGAGGAATGCGGAACTTCTCATTGACGTGCTACGGTCCCTTGTCGCAGAACGAAAGTTCAAGCTGCACGACTTTGTGGTCATGCCGGATCATTTGCACCTCTTGCTGACCGTCGAGGACGAAATGACCGTAGAGAAGGCGATGCAGTTGGTGAAGGGCAGATTTTCGTTCCGCCTGGGCCGGGAATTGGGGTTCAAGGGTGAGGTTTGGCAAAGAGGGTTTTCAGAGGTGCAGTCGCTGGGAGACAAGAGTTTCGCCGAGTTTCGAACGTACATTGCAAACAACCCGGTGAAGGCAGGCTTAGTGGATGCGCCGGAGGAGTACCCATATTGTTTCGACAGTTTGGCAAGGAAAAAGGCGGAGACGCAGCGAGTGCATGTGGGCGTTGAGGCGCAGAGCCCGGCAAGCTATAGCAGGGGCTGAAGCCCTGGTATATTTTGCGGCTCTTTCGGCACGACTAAAGTCGTGCCCTGTTACAAGGCAAAGAAACGAGGCACAACGAAATGGCAACACCTGAATACCCAGTTCGCCGCACCACCGGCAAAGTCCGCCCGCACCAGACGCAGAACGAGGCGCTGGTCTTTGAGAAGTCCTCGCCCGGCAAGCGCGCGTACAAGATGCCGCCGCTTGACGTGCCCGCGGTCGATCCCGCAGCCCTGCTCGGCGCGGCGCATCGCACCACGCCCGGCCTGCTTCCTGAGCTGAGCGAGATTGAGATCATTCGCCACTTCACGCGGCTTTCCACGTGGAACTATGCCATCGACCTGGGCATGTATCCGCTTGGCTCCTGCACCATGAAGTACAACCCGCGCGTCAACGAAGCAGTTGCCCGCATCGAGGGCCTTGCCGAAGCGCATCCCTACCGCCCCGATTCGCTCGCGCAAGGCGTCCTCGAAATCTTCTCTCTGCTCCAGCGCTGCCTGATCGAAATCACCGGTATGGACGCGATTACCCTGCAGCCCGCCGCAGGAGCGCACGGGGAGTTCACCGGCATTTTGCTGACACGCGCATGGCATGAGTCGCAGGGCAATCCCCGCAAGAAGATCCTCATCCCCGACTCCGCCCACGGCACCAACCCGGCCACGGCTGCCATCTGCGGCTACGCGGTGGAGAACCTCAAGTCCAACGCCGAAGGGGGCATCGACCTTGAAGCCCTCACCCGCCAGGTGGATGAAGAGACCGCCGCGCTGATGCTCACCAATCCCTCCACCATCGGTGTCTTCGAGAGCCAGATCCACAAGATCGCCGACATTCTCCACGCAAAGGGCGCGCTGCTTTACATGGACGGGGCAAACATGAACGCGCTGGTGGGCAAGGCGCGCCCCGGCGACTTCGGCGTGGACGTGATGCACCTGAACCTGCACAAAACCTTTTCGACGCCCCACGGCGGCGGCGGGCCCGGTTCCGGCCCCGTTGCCTGCAAAGCATTCCTTGAGCCGTTCCTGCCAATTCCCGTGCTTGTGCGCGCCGCAGGGACTAAGGGACCAGCGACTGAGGCACTAAAAGTGGGTGCCCCCGGTCCCTCGCCTTTGGGGACCGGGGATTTGGCGAACTCAGGCCCACTCTCCTGGAACTACGACCGTCCACAATCTGTTGGCCGCGTCCGCGCCTTCTACGGCAACACCGGCATGTTCATCCGCGCGCTGGCTTACATCCTGGCCAACGGACCCGACGGCCTGCGGCAGACCACTGAAGACGCCGTGCTCAACGCCAACTACATTCGCTCGAAGCTTGAAGACTTCTACGACCTGCCCTACAAAACTCCCTCGATGCACGAAGTTGTTTTCAGCGACAAGCGTCAGCGGGCCAAGGGACCCACCACCGGCGACATTGCCAAGCGGCTCATCGACTACGGCTTCCATCCCTACACGGTCAGCTTCCCGCTCATCGTCCACGGCGCACTGATGATCGAGCCTACGGAGAGCGAGTCGCTGGAAGAGCTGGACCTGTTCATTGAGGCCATGCGCTCGATTGCGAGGGAAGTGGAGGAGACTCCGGAGCTAGTCAAGTCCGCGCCGCACTCGACGCGCGTCGCGCGGCTCGACGAGGTGCAGGCGGCGAGAAAACCGATCCTGCGCTGGAAACCGACCGAGCAATCGTAATGACCCCTTACCCGACCACCCGCAGGCTCTTCGAGGCATAGCGCGCGACCTTCGCATCGGCACTGACCAGCGCCAGCCCTTCCACCGTGGCCTGAGCGATCAGGGCTCTGTCGAATGGGTCCTTATGAATGGGAGCCAGCCCGTAAATCGCGGCAATGTGGCCGGGCCTGAGGGGAAGAACCGTTGCGGCCAACTGTTGCAATGCCTCTTGCCACCAGTGGCGCGGGTCGCCCACATCCAGCGTTCCCTTCATGCATTTGACCATGACTTCCCAGTAGGAGATCACGCTGAGGAAGTTTGGTCCGGAAGTCACAGCGGTGCGGCCAGCGTTGCTGAGCGCTTCGGGACGGTCCAGCGCCCAGAGCGCGGTATGCGTATCGAGCAGGTAACCGCGCTCCGGGATTTCTTCGCTCAAGAGTCTTCGCCCAGGAGTTCTTCCTCGGTAATTGGATCGTCCCAGCCAGGCAGAAGGCGAATCCGTCCCTTCATGCCGCCCAGTACGGGTTTGCGGCGCTCAGGGGGAGGCGGCGCGATTTGGGCCACAGGACGACCGTGGCGGGTAATGACCACCTGCTCGCCGCCCTCCACAATCCGGATCAACTCGGGAAGGCGATTCTTCGCTTCCGCGGTGCCAACTTCCATGCCAGCAATTATAGCCATAAATTATGGTCATTTCAAGGCGGAGCCCGTCAAAATCGCCTTGACCAATTTGCCATCTTTTCAACCGTTCCAGCCTGATTTCCGCCTTTAGAAAAACAGACTTTCCGCCTAAACTTTCTTTCTATGGCCACCATGCCCGACATTACCCTCGAAGCCGGACTGCCCGCGAACCTCGACGCCGAGAAAACCATTCTTGGCGCCATTCTGCTGGACAATGCGGCCCACGCCGAGGCTGCCGAAAAGCTTCAGTCCGACGACTTCTCGCTTGACTCGCACCGGCGCATCTTCCTGCGCATGACGGAGTTGATGGACGCCCAGCGTGCCGTGGACATCGTCACACTGGCCAACGAGCTCTCGCGCTACAAGGAGGTCGAGTCGGTCGGCGGGGTGGCTTACCTGGCCTCGCTTACTGAGGGTTTGCCGCGCCGGCCGGTGATCGAGGAATACATCCGCATCGTCAAGGACAAGAGCCTGCTGCGCAAGCTGATGGGAATCTGCTCTATGGCCATAGCCCGCGCCGCCGACCAGAGCGAGTCTGCCCTGGATGTGCTCGGCGCGGCGGAAGCGGAGCTTATCAAGGTAACCGAACGAGGACTGACCCAAGGCCTTCAGCCACTGGACCAGATCGTCCAAAACTCATTTGGAACCATCGACAATCTTTACAAGCAAGGCCGCGAAATCACCGGCCTGGCCACCGACTTCACCCAATTCGACCGCCTCACCAGCGGCCTGCAAAAAAGCGAGCTGATCATCATTGCCGCGCGGCCGTCGATGGGCAAAACAGCGCTGGCCATCAACATTGCCCAGAACGCGGCCGTAAACCACAACGCCATTGTGGCCATCTTCAGCCTGGAAATGAGCAAGGAGTCGCTGCTGCGGCGCATGCTGTCCTCCCAGGCCTGGGTTGACCAGCAGATGCTTCAGAAAGGCATGCTGGGGAAGGAAGAACTAGCCAAGCTGCAAACCGCATTGGGCCAACTGGTTGAGGCGCGCATCTTCATCGACGACACGGCCGGTATCTCGCTGGCCGAGATGCGAGCCAAGGCGCGGCGGCTCAAGCAGAACGCCGGCGGCCTGGACCTGGTGGTGGTGGACTACCTGCAACTGATGTCGGCAACGGTGCCCTCGTCAGGAAAAAAGAACTACGAGAATCGCACCCAGGAGGTTTCGGCCATCTCCCGCGGCCTGAAAGCCTTGGCCAAGGAGCTGCAGGTGCCGGTAGTGGCCTTGTCGCAGCTTTCCCGCGCCGGCGTACAGCGCAAAGACGACAAGCGCCCCCTGCTCAGCGATCTGCGCGAGTCCGGCTCCATCGAGCAGGACGCCGACGTGGTGGCCTTCATCCACCGCGAGTCCTACTACAACCGGACGGAAGAGATGTCGGAGGCCGAGAAAGCCAAGTCGGAGATCATCATCGCCAAGCAGCGCAACGGACCTACGGACACGGTGTTTCTGAACTTCATAGGCAAGTTCACCCGCTTCGACAACCAGGATACGAGTCACCCCGGCTGAGGGCCGGATACGCTCAATTTCGCCGAATAAGACACTGTTATTCCACCACCCTATACGGCGGAATCCCGCCAGCGGATGAGTTGGCAATTGGGGCAGAATCGTTCCTGCCGGAAACAGCACGGATGCAGACCGTTTTCCGGTCGTCAGTAACCAGGGCCGGGGCCCGGCTACAGCGAGTCATAAAAGACGGCCTGTCCTTTTGCGTCAAGTTGCATGAGCAGATCGAAATCCGTGACGTTGCGAGTGAGCACCACGCAACCATTCCTGGCCGCTGTCAGAAAAATCAAAGCGTCGTTGAGCGCTTTACGCCGCTCGGTCTTACCGTATCTTTGCAGCCGTGCCAGGAGTCCAGCGAGAATGCCGGCTTCGCGCCATGCGTCCCGGTCCGGTGTCAGAATGCGATGCTCCGGCCGCAACTCGATGGACGCTGCGGCCTGGGCAATCGCACTCGCTGTATCCGGACGCGTAGGGTCAAGCAAACCGGTGAGAGCCGCCAGCTCCGCCTCCGTAACCGAGGAGTGCCACAAGTTCGCGGTCCGGAGGGCAACCTCCGTTTCATCCGGCAGCCTTCCTTGCAAAGCGTCGATATAGACAGTGGTGTCGAGGAGCAGTTTCGGCAGCGGAGGCTTCAGGTTCGACAGAAATCGCAACTGAGAGCGGTCACGGTAGGCCAACCGCTTTTGAAGTTTTTCCGGCCTCAGTCGCCGCAGCGATTGTTGGAACGAGGAGCTAGAACTCAAGATCGAGATCCTTGCTCACCGTCCCGCGCTGGGCAACAAGCCAGTCTGCGTACTCGTCCGCGACCGCGATGTTCGCAAGCGCGGCTTCGATCAGCTTGGAGTCGGATTGGATACCGGTCTTCTGCTTCGCCCGCTCGACGAGCAACGATGGCATGCGACCGCGAACCGTGAGTGTACGGCCGCCGCTCAGCAGCCCCTGCTGCCCGGCGATAGACAGCGCATCGTTGAACCGGCGGCTGCCGGCTGCCGGCTTCGGACGCTTTGAACTTCGGGCAATCTGAGATCCAACTGCCTGGGCCATGGGAAAACCTCGATTCGAGCGTAGCACATATTTTGAATCGTTGTGCTACGCGTCTGTTTGTTTCCAGATCCGGTCACGGCCCATTCAAAATCAGCGCAATGCGCCCGGCGATCAGTTCGCCGGCGGACTCGCCGGGATCAATCTCGATCAGGTCCACCGGGAAGGCGATGTTGTGCGGCCGCAGCACCAGCCGGCTGGAGAGAAGATCCGCATAGCGCAGCGCCAGGCGCGAGCCTTGCCGGACGGCGTAGACGTTGGGCCGGTTGGGGCGGTAAGGCATCAGCGAATTGTAATGGCGATCGAGGAGCACGATGGCGTCGGGCAGCACCAGTGGCTCCATGGGCAAGGCATCGGCGGAGGGAATGCGCACCGCGACAAAGCGCTCCCAGGCGCGGCGAGGGTTTGAAGGGCGGGAGCGGAGCGACTCGAGCAGACCTGGGGGCAGTTGAAGCATGGCCTGAACGGCGGCGTGGCGGGCGTATGGCTCAAATAGGGCCACGCTGTGAGAAACGATGGGGACGGCGCTGCTTTCCTGGTCGACCGGCTGATATCGCATCCGATGGATGACCGGCAGCAGGTCGGCGGTGTCCAGGTGCTGCGCTGCCAGAATCTGATCCATTGCCTCCAGCGAGAGCTGGCGCCGCTTGTGGAGAAAATTGGAGAGGTGGGACTGGCCGAACCCAGTTTGACGGGCCAGCAGCGAGACGCTGAGCGTTCCCCGCTGGATTCTCCTCAGCAGCTCCACGCGCAGACGTTCGTGCATCTGTGTAAAGTTCATCTGTGGAAAATCCGCCACCAGCAATAGGAGCAAACTCACTCCCATTTCTCACGGAAAAGCTAAAAGGGATGAATCGCCTACATTCTCGACGCTTAATGTCAGATTGGAAAGCGGATAAGAGGAAAATGCTCCACCAAGATTGACGTAGGAGAACCATAACTCTACATTGGCTTTACTTACTTCGCACTGGTTTGTGGAAATTCTTGGGGAACTTTCATTGCCGCAAGGCTGGGCAGGGCGAAACTCGGCCCTTTTCAGCGGCTAATGAACGGGCGCCAGAAGACTTGGAGCAATCGCAGGGTTGAGATGGCGTAGCGGAGATTCAAGAGGGATGCTTTTCTCTACAGGAAAAAGCCTCTGGAAATCACCGGCTCCGCTTACGACAACCCTGAGGCTGCCGCCAGTCCGCTCCGGCCATCTGCCCTCGCCATAGCGCCTCGCAAAGGCTCTGTGGCAGACCAGTGCCAATGTTCCAGGATCTGCGCGCCATGAGCATGACAAAAAACGAGAGAAGACAGGTGGCAAGCCTCCATCAGGACAGAAGATTCCTGAGCTGCCGTTCCTGGTTCTCTTCACCCCGCGGAAACAGAAAAACATCGCGAAGCTGTCGGGAGAGGACGCGAACATGGAGATTCGGTCATGGATTTGTGCGTGCAATTGAAGGTTTGCGAGGGGTGCGGCTGTCTTTGGTACCGCGCCCAAAATATTGGGAGCGTTTATTGCAAGCGGTGCGAGGTAAAACTGGAGGACTTTCCAACGCCTGAGAGCAGGAAGCGGCGCGGGCGCCCGGGCCGCAAGCCGCACACCCCGGCTTGGGTGATGGCTGAAGCAATGGGAGGTGCGCAATGAGCGCAGCCCTCCTGTTGCCGGTGGTTTGGGGAGCGACTAGTCCGCAGGTTCGTTGCAGGGAAGAGGAACACACGCCGCCTGCACGGCTGCCGGCAAAGGCGCACGCGGCCGAGCCTGTGGTGAGCCTGGGCTTTTATAGAAGGCATACGGAGAGTATGTTGCGGCGCTACCTGTATGCCTCAATGCAGGTGGGCAGGGCGCCCTCGATCCTGGGCGATCCTGTTGGCCGGGGTTGGTGCTCCAGCCGGCCCATCCGCACCTTCGAGGACGCGGTGATCTTCGTTCTCGACATCGAGAGGTGTCTGGACAGACTCAACTCGCTCGATCGCCAGATGCTCAGCCGGGTCGTTCTCCAGGAGTACACACAGGCCGAGGCGGCCCAGTTGCTGGGAATGAGCGTGCGAACCATTTCGTACAAGTTCCCGCAGGCCCTGGACCGGTTGACGGAACTGCTGCTGAAAGCCGGGCTGCTGGTGATACCGCAATAATATGGATGGGTCTGGAATCGAACTGCGGAGGGGAGCGCGCATCAAGGCTCCTCTTCGCTGACCGCGTTCTTGTTTGAGAATCCTCAACGACGGATTCGGCGTTGGCAGGCTGGCTCCCCGCTTTGTTCGCTTCTCAGGCGAGAGGCCGGTGACCTGCGCCATGTCCTCTGCTATGGTGGACGAGTTCCGGGCTTCCGGGCCGGAGCGCCTTCCAATCGGGCATTGCCGCCAAAGAGGAGCCATCCAATGATTTCAACGCCGCACCGCGCCTTCTTCATTCTCCTGCTGGCCTCGGCCACGTTGGCCGCGCAGCAGCCAGCCCCGCAGGCCACCTCCGCCGCTGAAGCTCCAAACCGCGACTCCAGCTATATCGATGCCCAGGGCACGGCGCACGTGACCCGCGTGGTTCCGGTGCCGGCCGCCATCAGCGCACAGGCTCAGTTGGCATTGGGCCGTTCCGTTCCAGACCAGGGACCGCCGCAATCGCTGGCCGAGCGCCGCGCGGGGACAGACGCCTACACGGCTCGCGCCCGCGTAGCCTGGACCCGGCTATGCCCCAATCGGTTGGTCGAAGACAAAATTGCCGGCGTCCCTGTGCATATTGTTACTCCGGAAGGAATGCCGGAAGCCAATCGCGACAAGGTGCTCCTCGAACTGCACGGCGGGGGCTTCGACTCCGACTCCGGCTCTTACACCGAATCGATTCCGATTGCGAGCTACTCGAAAATAAAGGTCGTGGCCGCGCTTTACAGGCTGGCGCCTGAAAACCCGTTCCCCGCCGCCGTGGACGACGCGGTGGCCGTCTATAAGGAGTTGCTCAAGACCTACAAGCCCCGGCACATCGTCATCTACGGAACCTCCGCGGGAGCCATCCTGACCGCCGAGGTGGCCGCGAAGCTCAAGCAACTGGGCCTGCCGGAGCCTGCGGCACTGGGCATCTTCAGCGGCCTGGGCGACTTTGCCCGCGACGGGGATTCGATCGCCCTCTTTGCCCTGCGCGGGCTCTCCGGCCATCTCGACCCGCCGCAGCCCGGCCCGTTCCTATCCGGCTACGTGGCCGCCACGGATCCCAAAGATCCAATCCTCTCGCCCATCTACTCCGATCTGCACGGGCTGCCGCCCACGCTCTTTGTCACCAGCACGCGCGACCTGCTGCTCAGCGGCACGGTGAATCTGCACCGGGCTTACCTGAACGCGGGAGTCGATGCCCACCTGGTAGTCTTCGACGCGCTCACCCACGCCTTCTGGTATGACCCCATGCTGCCAGAGGCGCAGGAGGCCAATCACATCATGGCCGAGTTCTTTGTGCGGGAATTGGGCAAGTAGGAGCCAAATCGCAACGAGCGGTCGGCTTGGCTGCGCCGCTGACCCAAATTCGCGGAGTTCCGGGGTCAGTCCCAAAATCGAACAGGCGCGAGAAACGGGAAACCCTTCACAAGCAAGCGTGCGGCGGAGCAACTTTTCCGTTGAGGTTCGGTCCCGCAGCTTCTAGTTTCAGGCTGTGTCAATTGCGTGGGAGACTATCCGCGCGATGAGGCAGGCCCGTGATCGTCGATGCGCCGGAGCTTCCGGCAAAAGAGAAGAATAGCCGCAAAGATCGAAGCGGGTTGACCGGCCGGTTGACCGAGGTGGCCCTCGGCTATCAGCGGATGCTTGCGGAGGACCCTTGCCAGCCGGAAGCGCTGATGGGCATGACCCTGGTGGCATTGGCCAGCAGTCAGCAGCAGGCAGCTGTAAAAATGGCTTCCGCCGCCGTGGCCGTCGCGCCGCAGCTGGGCTGTGCGTGGGTTGCACTTGGCCAGGCCTTGAAGGCTGCTGGCCGCGCGGAGGAGTCGGAGCGGGCTTACGGCGAAGCCATCCGCCGGGATGGCGTGAATGCGCTGGCGCGCCTGGGGCTGGGCGAACTGAAGGTCGCCACCGGACGCCCCGAGGAAGCGCTGCGGGAGTTTGAACTGGCCTTGCGAGGCCGGCCGTTGCTGGTGGCCGCGCACATGGGGCAGGGACATGCGCTGGCCTCGATGGGAAGGAATGAAGAGGCTCTGGAACGCTACGAGCTGGCAGCCGCGCTGCGTCCGCGGCTGGCCGAGGCCGAGTTTGCCGCCGGCTTTGTGCTGGCTCGGCTGGGAAGACGGAAGGAAGCGGAAACCCGTTACCGCAGGGCGCTGGTGCTGCGGCCTGATTTTGCCGCCGCCTGGATGAACCTGGGCCACCTGCTGCGGGAAGAGGGGCGCGAGGCCTATGCCCAGGCGGCGCTGCTGAGGGCCGTCGAGTTGCGCCCGGACATGATCGCCGGCTGGCTCAACCTGGCGCTGCTGGAGCGCGAGCTTCGCCGCCCGGACGAGGCGGAAGCGCATCTGCGCAAGGCCCTGGAGCTGAACCCCGAACAGGTGGAGACCCATGTGGCCTGGTGCCAGTTCCGCGCCGCGGAGCAGGACCTTGCCGGGGCCTGGCAGTGGCTGCGCTGGGCTCTGGCGCGCGATCCCTCCCATGCTGAAGCCGTGAATATGCAGGGCATTCTGCTCCATGCCGAAGGCCGATTCGCCGAGGCCGTGGAAGCATTTGAGCGTGCCGAAGCTCTGGGCAACCGTGCCGCGCCCTCCAACCGTGGAAACGTACTGCTCGATTTGGGACGGATGGACGAGGCCCTGAAGTCGCACGAGGCGGCGGTGGAGAGCGACCCCATGAGCCCAGGCGCCGAATATAACCTTGCCCTGACACGGATCCGGCTGGGCGACTGGACGCGAGGCTGGCCTGCCTATGAGGCGCGCTGGCGCTTCCGCGAGGTGCATTCGAGTTTCAGATTGTTTCGCCAGCCGCGCTGGCAGGGTGATCCGCTCGAGGGAAAGCGGATTTTGCTGCACGCCGAGCAGGGGCTGGGAGACACCATCCAGTTCTGCCGCTACGCCACCCTGGTGGCGGCGCGCGGCGGCGTGCCCATTCTCGAAGTGCAGCCGGCGGCGGAGCGGCTGATGCGTTCGCTGCCCGTGGTTCGCGCCGGCCTGGCGCAGACGGCCCAGTTAGGCGCAGGCCGCGGCAGGCCGGAGTTCGACTTCGAATGCCCGCTGATGAGCCTGCCCGCCGTTTTCGGGACAACGGTCGAGACGGTTCCCTGGCCGGGCGCTTACCTGGGGGCCGACCCAGGGCTTGCCGTCGAGAAGCGGATCGAATTTCCCGACCTTCTGCCCGGAACAAGGCATGGAGAACGGCCTCTGCGCGTCGGCCTCGCCTGGGCGGGCAATCCACGCTACAAGTCGGACCGTTTGCGCTCCATGCAGCTCAAAACAATGCTCCCGCTGCTGCGCACACCCGGCATTACCTGGATTTCGCTGCAAAAAGGCGCGGCTCAGGGTCAGTTGGCCGGGCTGCCGGGCGATCTTATTGTGTGGGACGGCTCCGGCCGCGACCATGACCTGGCCGACACAGCGGCGCTCGTCGCCACACTCGATCTGGTTGTCACCACGGACACCTGCATTGCCCACCTGGCCGGCGCCATAGGCAAGCCAGTCTGGATTCTGCTGCCTCATCTGGGCGACTGGCGATGGATGCAGCAAATCGAAACCACCCCCTGGTACCCCGCCGCGCGGCTCTTCCGCCAGCGCGTTCCCGGCGACTGGCCCGGTGTGCTTGAGCGCGTCATCGAAGAGTTGAGCTGCCTCAGAAGCCTGCGGCCGTGGACATCGGGCGAGGGAGCGCTTAAGGATTCCCATCCCACTCAGGTCGTTTCGGCGTAAATCTCCAGGAATCTCCCCGCAGGCTAAAAAAGGTGAAAAATAGTTCTTGACATTCATTACTCTATAAAATAGAGTTCTCTTCATAGAGGACTACTCTAGCACTCAATAGAGGCCTCCAAAGGAGATTCCCCGTGAACACAAACGCTGAAGAGCAGGAACTGAAAGACAGGCTCAGCCTGATCGAATCGATGATTGCCGAGGGCCGGCGCACCACCGAAAGCTGGGGTTGGACATTCGTTTTCTGGGGCGTCGCCTACTACGTCGCTATCATCTGGACCGCCGTGACCCATTGGCCGTGGGCCTGGCTCGTAACCATGGCCGCCGCATGGGTGGTGTGTATGGCAATTATTCAAAGAAAGCAGAAGAGCCCTCCGGAACGGCGTCCGGGAACCACGATTGGCCGGGCCATCTTTTCCATCTGGTGCGCCATGGGAGTGTCCCTCACCCTCTTGTTGCCTGCTCTGGGCTTCAGCGGCAGGTTCAATCAACACGTTTTTGTGGCTGTGGTTGCCGCCATGCTGGGTGGTGCGAACGGCGCCTCCGGCATGATCATCCGGTGGAAGGCGCAGATTGCCTCCGCAATTGTCTGGTGGGTTGCAGCAGTGGCTGCGTGCTTTGGCTCCGATGACCAGGCCACAGTTGTGTTTCTTGTTGCTATCTTCCTATGCCAGATCGTCTTCGGCGGTTATGCGATGCTTTGGGAGGCACGCATGCGCAGGCTGGGGGCCGTCAATGCCTGAGCTGCCGGAGCTGAATCCTGTGATCCACGGGAAGCTGCGCCTGGCCCTGCTCTCGCTGCTCATAGGCGTTGAAGAGGCGGAGTTCACCTGGCTGCGCTCGAAGACCAACTCGACCGACGGCAACCTGGGCGCGCAACTGTTGAAGCTGGAAGAAGCCGGTTACGTGGCCGTCGAAAAGAAGTTTGTCCAGCGCAAGCCGCAGACTCTCTACCGCATGACCGACGCCGGCCGAGCGGCTCTCACCGAGTACGTCCAGGCCTTGAAGCAATTGCTGGGCGGAGCCATGGAAGCGTAGACACAAGAGTCTTCAGCCTTCAGGGTGAAGGCTGTTGCGCACCCGCTCCATGATCCTCAGATAGTAGGCCAGGTTGTGGATGGTGTTCAGCGTCCCTGAAAGAGCCTCGCCGGCCTGCATCAGATGGCGCAGGTAGGCGCGGGAGTAGCGGCGGCAGACCATGCAATTGCAAGCTGGATCGGGCGGCCCTTGATCTTCGGCATATCGCTTGCCCTTGATGTTCAGCCGCCCTTCGCTGGTAAAGAGCAATCCGTGGCGCGCGGCGCGGGTGGGCAGCACGCAGTCCATCATGTCCACGCCCATGCGGGCATACTGCTCGATCTCGTCCGGGTAGCCCACGCCCATCACGTAGCGCGGCTTGTCAGGCGGCAGCAGCGGCAGCACTTCGGAGATCATCTGCATGGTTAACTCACGCGGCTCGCCGACGCTGAGGCCGCCAATGGCGTAGCCGTCGAAGTCCATCTCCACCAGGCGCTCCGCGCTTTCACGGCGAAGATCGGAATACATACCGCCCTGGACGATGCCAAAGAGAGATTGCGTATGAGATTCACTCCCTGGTCCCCAAGTGCGAGGGACCAGGGGCACCCGCGTTCGGCCTTCCAACTCCGCGTGCCACGGCACTTCCTCGCGATGGGCGCGGAAGTGATCGAGCGACCGCCCGGCCCAGGCCATGGTTAGCCGCAGGCTCTCCTCGGCGCGGCCGCGGTCTGCCGGATACTCGGTGCATTCGTCGAAGGCCATGCAAATGTCCGCGCCCAGAGCGATCTGCACGTCCATGGAATGTTCGGGAGTAAAGAAATGGCTGCTGCCGTCCAGGTGCGACCGGAAGCGCACTCCCTCGTCCGTCACCTTCCGCAACTGGCTCAAGCTGAAGACCTGGAAGCCGCCGGAGTCGGTGAGCAGTGCTCGCGGCCAACTCATGAACCGGTGCAGCCCGCGCATGCGGCGGATGGGCTCATGACCGGGGCGCAGATAAAGATGGTAGGTGTTGCCCAGAATGATGTCGGCGCCCAGCGTCTCCAGCACGTCCTGCGCAACGGCTTTTACTGTGCCCGCCGTGCCAACCGGCATGAAGACAGGCGTCTCGACCGTCCGGTGAGGCAGCGCAAGCTGTCCGCGCCGTCCGCCCGCGTCTGTCTTTGCAATGACTTTGAAGTCGAGGCCCACTCAACAATTCTAGCGGGAAGCGGCGGTGCTACTTGCTCGTCCTGCCCAGCCGCAGCAGCAGACCGGCGCGCGCCACCCGCGGCATCCCGAGCGTGGTGGTGGGGGTTTTCGAGTCTTCAATCTGGCGGTTGAGCAGGTTTTCGCCGGCGGTGAACATCTGCAGCCGCTTGCCGAAGTCGTGCGAGGCGTACGCGTCCAGCCGGAAGTACCCGTGCAGCATGTAAACATTGGCGGCATCGTCAAACTGGCGCCCACTCAGCCGTCCTTGCAGGCTCAGGGTTCCCAGCGCCGAGCGGCTTGCGCGCACATTCATTGTGGCCATATTACGTGCCACCTCAGGAATCCAGTTGCCCAGGTAATTGGTGCCTCCCGCATTGGTCACCGTGGCCAGGGCATGCTGGTAGCCGCCATCCACGGCCAGCCAACGCCGGGGCGCAACCTGGAAGTCCACGGAGACGCCGCGGCTCGCAATCTGCCCCAGGTTCTCGCGCATCAGCAAAATCGGCGACGACTCGCCGTCAATGGTCACCGCTGTGATGGGCCGGTTCACCTGGGTTACAAAGTAGCTGGAGCGGATGCTGCCCCAGCGCCACTCGCTGGCCACGCCCGTCTCCCAACCCGTGGCGCGCTCACTCAGCAACAGGCCGTTGGGATAGGTGAGCTGATTCCCCACCTGCGTGGAGCGATAGAGTTCATTGGGCGTGGGCGCGCGAAAAGCGCGGAAGCCCGTCCCCGTTACCGCCCAGTGATTCCACAGCTTGCGCGAGAGACCGAGGCGGGGATCGAAGAATCGCTGGCCGAATTGCGGCGGCTGCGTTGGGTACGGGCCCCAGGCCGTTCCGTTCCAAACCAGTTGCTGGCCGTCGTAGTTCTGGAACCAGTCCATGCGCCCTGAGGCGGTCAGCGTCCAGGCCTTGTGTACCCACATCGTCTCCGCATAGGCGGCCGAGTCGCGCTGGTGGTCATGCAGGTTGGTCAGCGCGGTGGAGTAGCCGAAGGTTTGTTCCCGATCCCACACGCGGACATCGTGAGCGTCCGCCCCTGCCACCACCAGCAGCCCAGCGCCCAGCGGCTGGCTCCAGTGGGCTGCCGCGCCCAGTTCGTCGTCCGGAGTGAGCGAAAATCGCGTGGGAGTCTCGCCGCAGCGATAGTCGCAATCCGCATTCCCGAAATCGGGCAGGCTGGAGATGCTTGAAAATGTCTGCCGGAAGTGTTCGGAGGAGCCGAAAAGCCGCAAGGCCAGCGAACCGCTGCGCGGCCCCTGCCAATCGCCGCCGGTCGCGTAGCGCCACAAGCGGGTCCCGTTGATCTGGTAGGGCGTTCCGTTGTGGCGCGCATCGTTAAAGCCGCTCCCCCGCACAAAGAGCCTCAGCGGGCCGCGGTTGCGCTCGGCCAGCAGCATGGCATTCTCGCTGTGGACGTTGCTTGCCATATCCACCGGCCCGCGCTGGTTCGGAGCTTCCTGGATATACCCATCCGTCCCTAGCGCGCCGCCGGCGAACATCGCGCCCCAGGGTCCATGCTTCACCTGGGCCATCATGCTGTCGTCAAAGGTGCCTTCCCCGCCATAGCTTGAGCGGAACTCCACCATGTCCCCCGTGGGCCGCATCG
>Ga0302326_10007232_pt1 | contig 24782 bp, 26 predicted proteins | sample Palsa_T0_3_FD_202264 | JGI IMG/M metagenome (GOLD analysis project Ga0302326, IMG submission 202264) | Peat permafrost microbial communities from Stordalen Mire near Abisko, Sweden - Palsa_T0_3 | ecosystem: Environmental > Terrestrial > Soil > Palsa > Peat permafrost | place: Sweden: Abisko... | reverse complement strand
GCCGGCGAGCGCGGTGTCCCCGTAGAATTCCTTGAAATAGTCCAGCGGGCGCTTCTTTAGGCGCTTGAGCAGGGAGGCATAGTCCTCGTCCGACGTGCGCGCGCCCAGCTGGTCCCAGCTGTGTCCGACCCGCCCTTCGAAATAGGGGATGATGCCGCCGAGGTGATGGGTGATGACCTTGAGGCCGGGAAACCGGTCCATGATCCCGGAGAACACCAGACGCGCCAGCGCCGCACCGGTTTCGAACGGCCAGCCGATGACGCTGTTGATCTCGTATTTCGACGTGGTCTCGGTGCGGTAGTCCGCCATCTCGCGGGTGCGGATCGGATGCAGCAGGATCGGCCGTCCGGACCGCGCGATGATCTCGTAGATCGGCAGGAATGCGTCCTGGTCGATCGGGGCGCCGTTCACGTTGGTGTGCAGCTGGATCGCGTTGGCGCCGTTGCTCAGGACCCGCTCGGCCTCCTTCATCGCGGCCGCGGGCGCGTTCATCGGGAGCGAGGCGGCATAGCCGGGGAACCGCCGCGGATATTTCGCGGCGAGCTCGGCGAGTTCGTCATTGCCGATGCGGGCCCATTCCGGCGCGTGCTCGGCGTCCCACAGGCGGTCGATCGCGGGCATGGCGAGCGACAGGATCTGGCTGTAGTCGGGGAATGAATCGACGATTTCCAGGCGTTTCCCGAGGTCCCACAGCGCCGGGATGCCTCGGATCCGCTTGCCCATGTCCTTCTGGGCGGCCGGCGTGTCGAGGACGCCGGCGAAAAACCGCGGCGGGAAAAAATGATTGAACGCGTCGACGTATCGCACGAAATGTTCCGGTCCCTGGGCGTCCACGTATGGGTTGGACGCAGATTGCAGGGCCGGAAGCCGGCGTCAAGATGCGACCGCGGCGCGTGGTTTCAGCGAAACGGCCCGGCGGGAGGCAGAGGATGACATCGGACGGGAGTTCCGTTTTCGCGACCTCGGCAGAACGCCGGAGACTGCGTTAGACGGGCAATCCTGTTATCGCGCCCTAAGCTCATTGCTGAGGGCGTCAGGCAACCTCCACCCATCGGTGAAGTCGAATGATTGCTGGAATCGGATGGCGTCCGCGGTCGAGCCGCCAGCAGGCACCGTCCCCTCGATCTGATAAAGCCGCCGATTGTGAAAGAAAACGGAAGCATAAGTCTGGCTGCCGTCCACCCCGTCGATGCTGGCTTGCCGACCAATGATCCGACGCGTGCTATGGGGAATATCGATTTTTATCTCACCGCCTCGCGAGAGCATCAGTACCGCGTAGGCCATGACGTCGCCCTCTGACATATCGGTATGCGACAGATCGGCGACCGTGACCTTGAACTCGCCGCCCTCCTGCACGACGGAATAGACGCGCGCTTCGACCAAGCGGCCGCCGGAGGCTTGGTAAGACGTGGCTTCGACCTTGGGCCCGGCCGGAAAGGCGGCCGTAAAGCCCTCGTTCGGATATTCGTATTCCCTCCAGCCCTGCGCACTGGCTGGGGCGCTTGCGGCAATCATGGCGACGATGAAGATGATGAGGCGCATTTTCGATGTTCTCAGGCGAGATCGGCAAGCTTGCAGCCACGAACATCGTACGCAGTTGCCCGGACGATTGGAAGCAGGGAGATGGCGAAGCACTCGCGCGCTGGGCAATCCGAAGCTTTCGGAAGCCCGGCAACGGGCCGTCGCGACGACCTCTATCGCGCAATCGCCCGGGCGCTTAGCGAACGTGAAATCCCGCCGGCGAGGGGGGCGCCTGGACCGGCGTGCAAGTCGAGTCGCTGCCAAGGCGGATCGGCGGGTTCGAAATCGGCGAGGCCGTTTCCGAGTCGGTCGCGCGCTTGCGCGGCCCTCGAAGGATGCTGTCGAGGCCGTACTCGGTGCACGGCCGGAGCCGCCGCCCTTCGCGGGGCTCGCGGAGCCTGTCAGCCGGCCAAACGCCGGCCCCCTTGGCTCACGCGTCAGGGCGACGGGTCCAGCCCATCGGGATGCGCTTTAGAAGTTGAAGAACTTTTTGCGCAGCGCGTCTTCGTATTGCAGCTTCGCAGCCTTCACTTTGCTGCGAATTGCGTCTTCCTTGAAGTGCGCCGCCTCCCATTGATCGACTTCGGCGATCGAATGATCGACGGACGCGAGCGCTTCTTCCTGCTTGATCGCAGCTATCCATTCCTCGACCGCCGCCTGATAGGCGCTTCGCATCTGATCGAGTTCCAAAGTGTCCAAAGTGTCGTTTTGCATTCCGCACCTCTCCGGTTCGTTCATAAATCAGCGAGATGAACAAACGAAGACACCGCTCGGCCGTGGCTGTTCGGAACACGCCGGCGCCACCCGGTGGCGACGACCGCAGCGGAGAGGTCCGCCACCTACATTGAAATGACTTGAGTTTTCAGCGCCCTGATGGTTCTTGCCCCGGCTCAATGCTTTCGCCGCGGGTGCTCGGGCGGATCGACGGGCTCGGCTTTCTTCGCGCCCTGAAACAGCCGTCGGGCCGCGCCGACGCCGAGAAGAACGCAGATGACCGCGCCGACCGCGAGATAGAGCACTCCGGAATCCAGCATGGCCCCAATGGCGTTGCTCATCGCATCTTCCTTCGTCTCTGATCGGCGCCTTCGCGGGCGTGCCGCGGTTCGGACCATGACACCGTCGCCGACGGTTGTCGAACCGTCGCGGCGGCGGGGCATTGCGCAGTGCACACGGAAACCGGGTACCTCGTCGTCCCGATCGCGCAAGACACCCGAAGGACGCCCCGGCGGGATTCCGCCCGAGCGTTTGCGAGACCCTGCCGGGACGCTGTCGCAACCCTGGCGCAGCGCTTCTCGCATGCACGGTTCTACGTGGTGACGCACCAGCATCGGAACGGACTGCATCGCGTGAGGTATCCGCGCGGACAGTAGTTCGGCCATACCGGACACGCCGCCTGGTGACGCGGCGTCAACCTTGCCGCGCGCGGCTTCGCGTCCGCCGCCGCCAGGGACCCGGCGAACAGCATCGCCGCCGCTGCAGTGAGGGTAACCAGTCGTCGCACGGCTTTCTCCCGGCCTGCCGGCCTGATTCGTCGCCCCTGAGAGGGTGCAGTGTACATGAGGATGGCGGTCGCCGCACCGAGGGCGCCATCTCGCCCGCAAACGGGGCGCTTCGGCCGAGCAGCCGTGTCTCCATGTTTGGCACTCCCGAACGATTATCACCTTCAAGGCGAGTCAAACGTCGCAGCGGTAGACGACGACGCTCGTGTGCGCCCCGACCTGCCGGATGCGCCTGAACCGGCCAGTCCGGAATAAGCTGGTCTCTAGCGGCTCATAAAAGAAAATCATGGGATTTCGTTGGATATCCTCGGTGTCCGCCGAGTATCCCGATACCAAGAGCGAGCCGAGCGTATTCTCGGCGAGGAACGCTATCACCGCCCGATAGCCGGCCTCGGTCTCCTGGTGAATGAGGACCTCCAAGCACAGCACCATTTCCGCAGGCTGGACGTCCGGCTCCGGCCCCAGGCGGAATTCCCAGTCAGGCCGGGCGCGGCGCGCGAGGGCGAGCGCCTCCGACGACTGGTCGATGCCGACGTATCGGCAGATCGCCAACTCCTTGACCACTTCCAGGTCGCCGCAGCCGAAATCGAGAACGCTCGCCGCAACCTCGACCCCCTGCTCCTTCAGGAGTCGCCGTTTGTAAAGGAGGTTGTCGTCACGCGAACCGACCCCCGAGCCACGCTCTGGGAAATGTCGGTAGCGGACCTCCCAGAACGCCCGATTGTCGAAGCCCTCGCTGATCTGCTCATTGGCGAGGGAAACGGCCCCGCGCTCCAACGGACTTAGCCCGGCCGGAGGCTCGAGCATACCAAGAACGTTCAAGCTGACATTGTGATAATGCAGCAGCGCGATCGGGCGCGTCGCATCGAAATAATGGTGCTCACCCGTGAAATGAACGTAATAGTTCGCGTTGGAAGCTGCGGCCTCGAATGGCAGGTCCGCCTGATGCACGGCGAGCCAGAAGCTCACCTGATCGACGTGGTTCTGATTTCCGGTGCGGCTGAGCGGCTCGATATTGTCGAGGAGCCAGAGCGCCCACCGGCGCCATTCGACCGACAGCCGGTCGCAGCAGGATTTCGGAATCGAATAGAATCCGCCGTTGCAGTTTCCCACATAAGTGTCTGCATCGATGGCGTCGGCGCGGCAAATCGGCGGCCGGTTCAACATCCCGGCCGCCTCCGCGATCTCGTCCAGCGCCGCAAGCGGCGGCAAGTTGGCGTCGACGGTTTTGCCGACGATTGCCGCGTTGCTCAGAAAGGGCCGGAGATCCGACACTGCGATGGTGTCGGTATCGAGCAGCACCGCCCGATCGAAATCGACCGTCCGCAAACTCTCCAGCTGATTGAGCTTGTTGCAATAGCGTCCGTCGCCGAAGCGGGCGATTTGATGGATGTGGCAGCCGAGCTCGCGAAGCAGGTTGCTCCGGCGCTCATCGACTTCCGGCGTACACTGGACGTGGATGGCGGCGGAATCACTGCAGCAATGCTGCATCAGCGATCGCGCGAGGTGCCAAGCCTGATAGGCGAAGCGCGGATCATCGTCCAGGACGAAAGAAAAGATGGTTCGATCCGATCCCGGCATCTCCCGCCGTGCTCCTGCCGCTCGGCCGGCGGCCATAGCCACAGCTGTTCCGTCGGCGCGAGACCCATGCTGTTGGGTGGAGAGCCGACCATTCATCCGGATTTGCCCGCCTTCGTTCTCCTGGTCCGGCGTCACTGGCCGTCGGCCCACATCAAGATCGTCACGAACGGCTTTTTTCTGCACAAACATTCGGATTTGCCCGCGATCCTCGCAGCAGATCACGATGCCGAACTTTGCCTGACCGTCCACCATGATTCGCCGCAATACAGCGAGAGGCTGCGCCCGATATTCGATCTCGTTGCGGAGTGGCGGGAAAGGCATTCGTTTGCGCTGCAGGTTCGGCAGTCGCACCTGAACTGGACGCGCCGCTATATCGGACACGGGGCTTCGATGCGGCCGTTCGAGGATGGGCGGCCGCGCCAAAGCTGGGAGATCTGCCCGGCACGGCACTGCAAGCAGCTCTTTGGGGGGAAAATCTGGAAATGCGCGGCACTAGCCTATCTGCAACTTCAGCAAGGCAAGTTTGGTTTGGCCGAACAATGGAACCGCTACCTCGAATATGAAGCGCTGGACCCGGGCTGCTCGGACTCGGACCTCGACGCCTTCCTGGCGAAAGAGGACGAGGCGTACTGCGGCATGTGCCCCGCGCAATCACGACCATTTCCGCTTCCCGTGCCGTTTCGCACGCTTGGCGGTAGCAAGTCGTGAATGCTTCGAGAGAAAGGTGACCACAGCAAAAAGCCCCGGGCAAGGCCCGGGGCTTTCGCACCAACCGCTGTGCGTTCAGAACTTGTAGCTCATGCCGAACCGGGCCACGCTGACGGTCGTCGGGCTCCAGCTGAAGCTCGATGGTAACGCCGCGGGAATACCCGTGCTCAAGGTATTCTGGCCACTGCTGAAATCGTAATAGAGGTATTCAACTCTCAACAGCAGGCCGAAGCCTGTGAAGGGCGCCCATTCAAGGCCGCCGCCCGCGACCCAACCGCTGGCGGTATTGTCGTATGCGACACCCGAGGCGTAGGGGCCCCCGGTGAACAGGGCGCTGGCGCCGTATTGGATTTTGCCCCATGCGCCGCCGCCGGTCCCATATACGAGGAGATTCGGCCAGATGAGATAGCCGAGGCGGCCACGGAGCGACAGCGCCCATTCCACCTCCGAGCTCATGCTGGTCGACGAGCCGGGCACCGTAATTCCGCCGGCCGTCCAGGGCTCGGTGAAAGCGCCGCCTGCCCTCATCCCGGTCCAATCACCCTCGATGCCGGCCACAAAGGAAGGCGAAAATTGCCAGTTGTAGCCGGCAAAGAAGCCGCCGGCGAAGGCGGAACCGCCCGTGCCGCCCGAAATCGGAGCAACCGGGACCCCAGGAAGCGTCCACGTCGCGTTGTCCTCCGAGAATGCCCCGCCGACGTCGCCGCCGAAGTAAAACCCCGTCCAGCTCCAAGCCGGAGCGTAGGGAACCTTGTAATACGGCGCCAGATCGGCCGCCATGGCGGGCATGGCCAGGGCGCCCAAGGCCAAGGCGGTAAACAGCAATTTTCTCATGTGGATCCCCTCTTCGGCCTGGGTTCTTCCGCGATCGGTGCCGCCCCACCAGAAAAGGCACACCTCGCCGCGAAGAGTGACCCAGAGCCCTTCCAGTCGAATAATGGAACGGGCCGGCTCAGGGTGCGAGCCAAAAACTCATGCAAATTGAATTATTCAGGAGACTGTGGCGCCGCGGACACACCCCGAAAAGTAACGGCACCGGTTGCGAAATGCGGTCCGGCCGCCCACCGCTTTTTCACCCGCATTGCACTGCACAGCACGCCCGATTTCCTGGTGTTTTGATTCTGACGGTTCATACCGTTTCGGTGTCATGCCCCGCGGAAAAGCGGGGCATTCGGCACCCCCTGTGTCGACGGTGGAACCCACGCCGTGCCTAATCATCCTTTTCGGCGGGCTCAAATACGGGCGTTTTGCCAATGTGCCGCCGCCAGATTTCGGCGAAGCGCTGCTGATCGGCCGACCTGTCGAATGTGCATTCAAGCTTCTGGTGACGGTAAGCGACGTGCCCAAGCTGGCCAGCTTTCTCGAGCGCATACTCCCATCTCACCGTCATGCCGGGCAGGCCGAAGGTTTCCCAATTGCAGTAGACCGGAAAGGCCGAGGTCTCCGTGCAATCGACGACCCTGACCTTTGCGCCCAAAACCTGATCACCGTGCCAACCAACCCGGATGTGCCGCACGGAATCCTCTTGATCGGACTCGATAACGGGTGCCGGCAGGTCGAAATCGGCCACTTCCTTGAATAAGATTGCAAAAAAATCACCTATCCGCGGGGTGTTGCAAATGGCGTCCCAGTCGCCGGTGTCCGGTTCGTCGGGCGCGCCGTCTTTCAGCCGCAGACGCTGCATGGCTTGGTGCTCCCGGCTTCACCGGTTCTTTCGTAGCTTTCGGCTCCAAGCGGTGCCCCGCGTCGCCGTGCCCCAGCGACGCGGCTCACCCTGACGTCCACGCGTAGCTCGCCTTTGCCTCGTGGGCAACCGACTTCCAAGGCGTCACAGTGCGACCTTGCCCAGATCGCCCACAGAAACCGTGCAGACGCGATCCTGGCGAGGCCGCTTTGTTCCCTCCGCCAGCACGCTCATTTCGCGATATAGCTGCGGTGCAGCCAACCGTCGGCGGGAGCGGCGGCGGGACGCGATTCAAGCGACATGACTTTCGGACTCTCCATGACCCGGATACGCGTCCGCTCGCCAGCGCGGGTTTCGATGACACGGCCATTGTTCGCCGGTTTGATGAAGCCGCTGACGGCGGCAGCCGGTGGTGCCGGATCGTTGGCGGCGTCGCGCTCGCCGATCGCCTCGGTAATGCTGGCGCGCAACATCTTCGGCCACATCTTCCGGAACAGGCCGTTGGACGGATAGATGTCGGCGCTGTTCACCTTGCCGTTGACCGCGAAGACGAAGCCGACGATGTCGTCGTCTTGCTCGCCGCGCAGCTGCAGCGCCGCGAGATACTCGGCCTGCTCGCGCTCGAGACGGCCGTTCTCCAGCGTCAGCTGCAGGCTGCTCTGCGACCGTGGTGCCGCGACCGAAGTGCCGAGATTGCTCGACAGCTTGCCCTGGATCTGCGCGACGCTCTTCCAGATCTCCTGCTGGCGCGAACCGACGGGCGCCGCGCCCGCGCCGTCCGGCCGCGGCGCGGCCGAGCCGGCCATCTCGAGCTTGGCCCGGCGTGACGGCAGGGCCGCATTTGCGCTCGAGAACGTATGCGCATCCTCGCCGTCGCGCGCCGACCAGCGGCCGCTCTCCACGCAGAACGAGGCAATCCGCGTCGCGCCCGAATGCGGCGGCAGCTCGAGGCTGACGCTGAGCACGCGATCCTGCTGACCGCCCTTCACGATGTCGCCGCCCTGGATGAAGATCTCCTCGTTGCCGGTGTTCTCGACCTGCAGTTCGTTGACCTGACCGATCTCGCGCACCTCGACGACCTTCTTGGCCAGCGCCTCCTGCAAGGTGAGCGGCACGGGTCCGCTGCGAGACTTGCCGTGCACGAAATAGATCGCCAGGTTGCCGTGCGACACCGGATCCGACAGCCGGTAGCCGTCGGGATTGTCGGCTTCGGCGCCGGCTCCGCCGCCGTGCAGCAGGAAGAGTGAAAGTAAGGCCGCGAAAGTTTTCCATCTCGTGAACATTGCCAGCTCCTGCATTATCGGCGTTGGGTTTTGCAAGTCGTCGTCCGCCGGATGCGCCGCCGGTCGGTCCGGCTGAACCGTTAGACGGCCACGGGAGAATTTTTCACCGCGATCGCGGAGCCGACCGGAGGGGCTTGAAATCTCGCCGCGTTTGTCCGCCACTGTCCGCACCGGCCTTGATGGGGAATTCGTGACCGCACATTCCGATCCGGATCGAGAGATACTGAGAGCCGCGCTGCGGGCAGACGCCGGGGCGGCGGAGGCACTGACGCGGACTGCCGCCGATCTGGTGTGGAGCGCGTGCGTACGCGTTACGCGCGGCGGCGCCGAGACCGAGGAGGTTTTCCGCGACGTGATGACAGGCCTGCGCGCCGACGGGTTCGCGCGGCTGCGGGGCTACGACGGGCGCGCGCGGGTGCGCGTCTACATGGCGCTGGTGGTGCGAGATCTGTTGTCGGAACGGGTGGTCAAGCTCCTGGCGCTCGATGCTGACCGCGGCTGGCGCGCTTTCGAGGCGTTCTTCTCCAACGACGTGCGGCGCATCGTCCAGCGCATGCTGCCGGGCGACGACCACAAGCAGAACCGGGAGGACGCCTACCAGTCGGTCTGCGAAGCCCTGCTGAAGAATGACATGCAGCGGCTGCGCGCCTATTCGGGGCGCGGCAGCCCGTCGGGCTTCATCCTGCAAGTCATCGAGAACCTGGCCATCGATTACGTGCGCACCATCATGCCGCGCCGGCGCCTGCCGGCCGCGATCCAGCGCCTGGCTGAACTCGATCAATCGGTCTTCCGCCTGCTCTACTGGGAGCGCCTCGTGCCCGATCCGTCGATCCTGCTCGTCCATCTGGCCCGCGCCGAGGCGTCGCCGACCGCGACCGCCATTGCCGAGGCGATCGCCCGCGTCCGCGCGGCGCTTCCGCCCGGTTTCCATGCGGAGGGGCACGGCCAGGGCCAGACCATCGACATTTCGGCGGCCGATGAGGTCATGCTCGCGGGCGGCGCCGAAGATTTCGCCGTGCCGACGCCGGAGGACGAGCTGGTCGCGCGCCAGGCGGCCAGGCTGCTGGACCAGGCGCTGGCAGCCTTGCAGCTCGCGCTACCTCGGCTGGACGCCGCCGAACGCCTATATCTGCAGCTGGCGCTCACCGGCCAGCCGGCGCGGGAGATCGCCCGCCTGCTCGGCCTGCCGGTGGAGAACGTCCATAAGCTCGCCCAAAAGGCAAAAAAACGATTACGTGAAGAAATCGGCGCCGAGGACGCGGTGAATAAATGGCGGCTGTCCGTCTGATGAATGGATAGGAGTGTTCGACGGTGGAAAAGAAGCACATCGCCGCCCTGCTGGAATCCCTGTGCGAGCGCCCGTTGTCCGACAGCCACGCGGAGCCCTCGGCGGAGCTGCAGGCATTGTGTCGCGAGGCGGTAAAGGCCTTGTCACAGGCCGGGGATGCGCAGGCCTGTCCCACGGCGGAGGTCGCCGATGCCGACCGCCTCACAGCAGCGTTGGCGGCTCTGTTGTCGGGCGTGGACGCCGACGCAGCCCGTCGCACGGTCGAGGACGCGGCGCTGCAGTCCGCCGCCGTGCGCCTCGACGCGCAGTCGGCGATCGCGTTCGTCGATGCCATTGAACAGTCGCCGCTGTCCGCCCCCGCCCATCTGGTCGACGAGATCCTGGCGTCCGACGGTGTCCGCGCGGCGCGTTCGCCACGCCCGAGTGCGGGAGCTACGAATAGCTGGTCGCTGATCGCCGGCGCCTCCTGGTCGGCGCGGCGCTGGCGCATGGCGGCCGCCTGCGCGGTGCTGCTGGCAGGCGTGGCGTCGTGGTCAGCCTACTGGCAGCGGACCAATCCGGCGGTAGAAGCCGGTCCCCTGCGGCCGGCGGCGAGCGACCGGTCCGCGGTCGCCGACGCTCCGGCACCACCGCGACCAGCGCTGGCGACAACGCAACCATGCGAGGAACATAGGCCGACCGGCGAAGTCACCGTGGCCCAAAACAGCGACCCGGCCGGGGGGCCGAAGCCCGCGGAAGCCGCGGCCGGCGCCGGCTGTGCCCCGGCGCCCGACGGTCGGCTCGCCGATCGCCCGGCCGGCGAGACCGAGGCCACGCGCCAGCGTGCCGAGGCAGCCCGTCAGGCTGCCGACCCCAATCACGGGCCAATCCGGGCCGATCGCTCGGGGCCGACATTCGGAGCGACCTATCACAATCCGCCCGCGGCGGCACGAATCGCCCCCGCCGCAGCGCCCGCCACGCCCCCGTCGCCTCCGGCCGCAACACGCTAGGTCGCCGGGTGCCGCGACTAAATCGAAAGGAAATCCGCGCCCGAAAACTTCGGCCCGTCCGTCAAAGTCATTGTCGGGCGCAACGGCCGACGCGCCGCCGCAACCGGCCGAGTTCAAAGGACATCATGACGCTGAAATCCATCGCACGTTGCACAATGCGGGCCGCGCTCGTCGCGGCGGCAGCGCCGTCGTGCACGTCGCCCTTGCACGCGGATTCGCCCGCCGGGGTCGTGACCATGCAGCTCGCACCGAAGGATACGGACACGCGCCGCCCCACCGTCTGCACCGAGCAATACGCGCCGGTGTGCGGGCGGCTCGGCAACGTCGTCGACACCTATTCCAACCAGTGTCGCGCCCGCGCCGCCGGCGCCGAGGTGATTGCGCAGGGCCGGTGCACCGGCCAGGCCCTGCCGCCTGGTCCGCGATGAAGCGGCCACCACCGAACCGAGCTTCGGCTCCACATGAACCATCGCAGCCGGCAACCGCAAGCTTCACCGGCATTTGTGCCGGTCGTATCACGGTGGGGCCGGGATGGAGTAACATCGACATCGCGTACACGTCTGTCGTCATCGCTCATACATCTTTCGCCTTGCTTTGGGCCGCCCGCGCATGATCGTCGGCATCGATCTCGGAACGACCAACAGCTTGGTGGGCATCTGGCGCGACGGCGCGGTCGTGCTGGTCCCGAATGCGCTCGGTCACACGCTCACGCCGTCGGCCGTAGGACTGAGCGACGACGGGGCGATTCTGGTCGGTTTGCCGGCACGCGAGCGCCTGTCGACCCATCCGGCGCTCACCGCCACCGCTTTCAAACGCTATATGGGCACCGATCGCCTGCTGTTTCTCGGCGACAAAGGCTACCGGCCCGAGGAGCTTTCCGCGCTGGTGTTGCGATCGCTCAAGGCCGACGCGGAAGCGTATCTGGGCGAGCCGGTCGAGGAGGCAATTGTCACGGTGCCGGCCTATTTCAACGACGTGCAGCGCAAGGCCACCAAAGCGGCGGGCGCGCTCGCCGGCCTGAAAGTCAACCGGCTCCTGACCGAGCCGACGGCGGCGGCCCTGGCCTACGGCCTCGATGCGCAGACGGACGACGAATTGCTGCTGGTGGTCGATCTGGGCGGCGGAACGTTCGACGTGTCGCTGCTGCATCGATTCGAGGGCGTCGTGGAGGTGCGCGCGACCGCCGGCGACACCTGGCTGGGCGGCGAGGACTTCGTCGACGCCATCGTGACGGCCTTTCAGGCGAGGCCAGGCGCCGCCGATAGGCCGGTGGTCTCAGGCGCGGCGGCCGCCGCGTTGCGGCGCCAGGCCGAGCTCGCCAAGCGCGCGCTGAGCGTACGCGAGACCGCGACGATCTCGCTCGTGCACGAAGGCAAATCGGTCGAATGGACGATCGGGCGAGAACTGTTCGAAACGATCAGCGAACCTCTCCTGGTTCGTCTGCGCGCGCCGATCGAGCGCGCCCTGCGCGACGCGCGGGTCGATCCGGATTCGCTCTCGCGGATCATCCTGGCCGGCGGCGCGTCGCAGATGCCGATCTTCCGCCGGCTGATCGCGCGGCTGTTCCGCCGGCTGCCGGTCCACCAGATCAACCCCGAGGAAGTGGTGGCCCGCGGCGCCGCGGTTCGTGCCGGCATGATCGCCCGCGACGCCGCTCTCGAGGAGATGGTGTTGACCGACGTGGCGCCGTTCACCCTCGGCATCGAAACCCTGGTGCAGACCGGCGAGCGCGCGAGCGAACGCTCCTACGGCATCTTCCTGCCCATCATCGAGCGCAACACGATTATTCCGGCGAGCCGGAGCAACGTCCTCACCACCGTCGACGACAACCAGCGAGCCATGTTTCTACGGGTATTTCAGGGCGAATCACGGTTGGTCAAGGACAATGCCTTTCTCGGTGAACTCAAGCTCGCCCTGCCGCGCGGTCCGGCTGGTCGGGAGAAGGTCGAGGTCCGCTTCACCTATGACACCAGCGGCCTCTTGGAGGTACAGGCGACGACGCTGAGCACCGGGCGTCTCGAGACGCTGGTGATCGAGGGCAATCCCGGCGTCATGGCGCCGGACGAGATCGCACGGCGGCTCGCGGGTCTCGGCAAGCTCAAGGTACATCCACGAGACGAGACGGAGAACCGCGCCTTGATCGCGCGCGCCGAGCGCCTGTTCGAGGAGCGGCTGGGGGACGCGCGCCTCGACATCGGCCGTACTCTTGCGATCTTCACGGGCGCACTTGCGCGCCAGAATCCGGATGAGATCGGCGCGGCACGCCGGAGGTTGTCCGAACTGCTCGACGAGCTGGATCACAGCTTCTTCCTGTAGGGGTCGGCGATGTGGGATGAGCTGGGCATCGATCCCTGTGACGATCCGAAAGCGATCCGCCGCGCCTACGCGGTGCGCTTGAAGCGGCTGGACCCCGACCGCGATCTGCACGACTTCACGCGCCTGCGCGAGGCGTTGGAATGGGCTTTGGCGCAGGCTGAGGACGGCGCGCCGTCATCGCCGCCGGGGAGGGCGCGGCCGCCCCTCCAGCCGGATGCCGGACAAGGCCCTGCGGGCGCTTTCGACCTCCCCTCTGCGCGGACGCGGAGCGACGATCCGGCGAGCGATGGCCGGCCGGTCTCCGGCCGACCGGCTGCCCAGAACGGCGTCCCCGCGGTGCCCGAATGGTTCCAGAGCGCGGCGGCTGACCGCGCCCTGCTCGACGCCCTTGATACCGCCCTCGGCCGGCGCGACGCGGCGGAGGCCGTCAAGCTGTATCATCGCGCGGCCGCGACCGGAGCGGTCCGGTTGCAAGCCGCGCCGTCTTTGCTCGATCGGGTTTTTGCCGTTCTGATCGAGGACAAGACGGTCGGAGGCGCGACCTTCCGCGAGTTCGCCCGCACCTTCGGCTGGGACAAGCCGGCGCGCGATTTGTCCGAGCCTCGCCGGCGCGTGCTGGCCCGACTGGCGGCGGAGGACTGGTACGGGTCCCTCCTCGCCCTCGCCGACGGACGTGGCCGGGCGAAACGCAAACCGGCCAAGCTGGCCCGCCTGATGCTGGGACGGATCGGCCGACACTGGATGCCGCGTGTCGACCGCGCCGCGCTCAAGCGCCACCTCGACGAATACCGCATGCACGAGACTTGGCTGCGCGACCGTATCGATCCGGCTTGGGCGCGCGCCTTGGAGACGCGTTGGCGGCGGCGCGAGATTGCGGTCAACGCATTCTTCGCTTTGTTCCTCGCCGCGATGTTGATCAACGGCGTGCGCGTGTTCGTCATGGAAGCCGTCGCCGGGACGCTTTCGATCGGGCTTTCGGTCATCGGGCTGTGTTCCGCGGCGTTTCTGCTGTGGCCTCTGAAGCGGCTGGTGACAGAGATCCTGCGCCTGGCGCAGCCGTCGTCCAGCGTGTCCGGCTCGGAGCATGCAGACGATCCGACGTCCAGGGTCTCCGGCCCGGAGCACCCGGACAATCCCGAAGCGCGGCTGCGCTGGCTCGAACAGCAGGCCGAGCTTGCCTATGAGGCGATGTACGACGCGCCCCCGGGCGCGGCGCTGGCTGGCCGCTACAACGACGTGAAGGAATTCCTGCACGATGCGATCGCGCTCGCGCACCGGCTCGGCTACGCTGCGACGGCCGAGCGCCTGTCGAAGCGGCTCGCCGAGATCAAGGCGGTCTTTCGCTCGCAATTTTCGGCATGAGTTACCGCGTCCGTCTGAAGAGACGTGGCGTAAGAGATGTTCTCGGTTCAGCCATTTTCACAGGTCTTTTACGAAGGAGAAAACAATGTCGGAAACCAAAGTACTCCTGGCAGCGATCACCGCCGTTGCTCTGTCGGCGTCGATTGAGGTGTCGTCGGCTCAATACAACGGGCCCCCGATCATCATCCAAACACCGCAGCTTACGCCGCCGTCGAGAACAGACACGCTGAAGCCGCTAACGGGAACAACCCTGCCGGCAGCACCCGCGGCGGCGGCGGCCGCGCCTGCTGCGGCTGCAGCACCCGCGGCGGCCGCACCGGCACGACCCTGCGCCGCCAACACGAAGTGCTGAAACGACGGCACCTCTCGGCGAGTTCCGGTCGCAACGGACGGCTCTGGTGAGCCGTCTTCCTCCGCACGGTTGATGTTTCGCCGCCGCCGGCCTTTCAGCTCGGACTGGCCCACAGTAATGCGTCTGCAATCGCTTCGGTGATGGGAGCCCCCGTAAGTTCCTCGATCCAGAGATATTGCCCGCCGGGGTTGCTTTCGAGAAACACGTACTTGCCATCGGGGGTGACGATAAAGTCCAAGCAGCTGTAAATCAGCTTGAACTCCGCCATGAAGGCGGCAACTAAATATCGAATGTCCTGGGGCACATCGATCAGATCGTATTTCACTTCGTAGGGAGCGACGCGCCAATCGATCTTGGTCTGATCCTTGTCTTGCGAAAAAATCCGCGCTGCGAACATCTTGCCGGCGACCACGGTCAATCTGATCTCGTAGGCCTTCGGAATCAGCTCCTGGAAGATTCCGGGTGTGTGTTTGATGAGATTGAGGGATGATAAGGTCTCAGGGGTAACCAGCCCGGTGAAGATGGCTTTGCCGGGCGCCAGATTTGAGGACTGCGACAGGGCCTTGTAAATAATCCCCGGGTCGAAACGCTTGCCGAACGCTCTGACCGCGTCGGGATCGTTTGAAATCACTGTCTGCGGAATGGAAAATCCTAATTGGTGCGCAATAAACAGCTGGGCAGGTTTCCATCTCGCTTGCCGGTGATGTCGCGGATCGTTGATCCACTGCCAATTTGTCACGGCCGGCAGCGCCTCGAGAACCATCTCGGCTTCCTGCTCGGCAAATTGGCGTTGGTCGGAGTTCAGGCCTGCCGGGAATCCGCTGGCTTGATACGTGCGATACCAGACGCTGCCGATGTCTTGAAACGGAACGACTCGGCCCTCCGTTTCGATTGTTCCGTCAAATCCCGTCGCCGTCGCCCGAAAGGTCAGGGAAGAATCCAGCGGGAAATGATCCAAGTTCCATCGCACATAGGGTGCGCCGCGATGCCTCAATTCTTGGATCAGATTATCCGCGTTGGGATCGAGTTGCTCCGTGATCACAAGAATGGATTTCATGTCGAAAGCACGCGATCCTCAGCCTGCATGCCCGCGGCCGCGTTTACCAGCGGTCGCCACCGGCGTATCCGGCTCGGCTTGGCCCGCCACGCTTTGCCCTTCCTGGAGGCGGAGCGCCATGGCGAAATTCCTGTAGAGCAGGAACCGAGAGCGCGCGCCTGCGTCAGAAATCGGAAGGCGGGTCGGCACCCCCTGCCCAGTCAGCGTGGAAGTACGCCGTCGCGGATTCAATCCGACCGTTCGGGTTCAATCGGCGTGCGGCCCCTGTCCGTTTCTACCGCCGCCGGGTGTGACCCGCGATCGCGGAGGCGCAGGGGGAGGCGGAGCAGGAGGTGGTGGTGATGTTGTCTTGGTCACGAGCGGAGCGACCATGTACTCGCCGTTCGCGCTTCCGTGCAACATTCTTTTCGAATTATAAAAGACAGGATCTTCGGTACCCGGCCGAACCATCAGCTGCAACTTGGGGTCGTATACCATCTCGGGATCTGTGACCGATACCATGTCCTTCAGGAACAGGCTCGCGAATACCTGATGATCGGTCACGGCGGTCGTAACACCGGCACCCGCGGCACCCAAACTGAGGATTCTCACAAAACGTCGGAATAAGGAACGGCACAGCCTCGTCGCATCCATGTCAACGTCTCCCCCAGATGGACTGATAACGCCCACAATGCAGATTGAAACTTGAAGTTAGGCCAGCCGCAATGGCATGTCAATTCAGCAGGGTCACTCGACGTCCCTCAGGAAAGCGAGCGCCAAATTCCAGCGGCCATCGAATCGATCCCGAAGTCGCAGGCGAAGTGCGCGCAACATCGCAGGGACGTCGATGAAAACGACCGCAGGCACGCGCGGCGCCGTCACGCGGGTGCATCAGGCTTGCGATGCCGGCGGTCGACAAACTCCGCCAGTTCCAACTTGACCTGATGTTCGCGTGCACGTGCGTCTCCGGGCGCGCGTCCCTGAAAATAGTCTTTCTCCCAACCGCGCCTTTGCGCAACCGAACCGGCTGTCGTGAGATCGGTCAGAAACCGCGCGCGGCCTTGCGCCCAATGTTCGTGCTGCCGAGCCATCTCTGAATCCGCATCGAGCGTGCGGGTCTCGGGCCGGAACGCCTCGAGCTCCCCGCGCCGCTGTGGCACGAGCATGCATATCGGCTCACCCACTAAAAAGGTGACGGGGACATTGGCTTGAAGGAGCTTCCAGTTCATCGTGAAACTTGCGACCGACCAATCGGTCTCCACAACGCCCTCGAGCGGACAGACGCCGGCTTTCAACATGTTTGAGGGGCCGCGGACGAGCAAATTATAGCCTGGAGACGTCCGGAAAAGATACGGCAGTGTCCAGGTGAGTATACCTTGGCCGAAATGGCACGAGACAGGATGCGGCTCCGAACCCTTAAGGTATTCTATCCTCACCCCGGAATTGTCGACACGGCCATTCCAAGTGGCACGAAATTCATGGCTATTCAGGATGAACCATCCGCTCTGATTGGCGATCAGCAACGGCAAGCAACGGTTGGCAAATTTCTTCGGAGTGGCATCCATCCAGAATCGTGATGAAGACGCTGGAACCAGCGGCATCCGCGGAGTTTCCGCAATCTCATACGCGATGAGAGTCGGAGGATCACGCTCGTCGCCGTCAAACGCCGTTGCGGCTCCTGCATCTGCGCGTTCCAGCTCTCGGTCGTGGCGTTTTCCCGGTGACGGCAATTTCTGTTCCCCATTGATCGACATAGGCTCGATGCGCCGAAGCTACGTGGACAGTAGCCCTTTTCTGGAGATCCGGGAACCGAATCTGACACCGGCTTTTTCCTGTCGGGCGGATGCGGTTGGCGTCAATGCTCCGGGGCGATGATGGAGAAGGACGTTGAGGAGCCTTGAGCTCCTCCGGCACGGCCTGAGCAGCCGCATTGCGGCCGGGCGCCGGATCACGGATGCGACGGTGCGGCCGTCCCGGCGGAACTAACTGGTCAACGCGAACGTTTGTGAGTTGGGGCCGGCAAAGGAAAACCCATGATCCGCACCCTGATCGTATCTTTGATCCTCGCGGGAGGCGTCGCAGCGCTGGCGGCACCGCGTGCAAATGCCCAGTCTCCAGATCCCGCGCTGCTCGCGCCGGGGTCATCAAGGGCGATGCTGACGCCGCGCACCGCCATACCGCATACGGGGGTCGCCCCGAGGCCGACTATGCCGGCTCATGCCGAAGTCACTTCCCGCAGGTCGGGGCTGGCTTCTCAATCGCACGCCAGGAGGTAGCCCTGGCGGCGGGATGGAACTCATTCGTCTTCTGCGGCCGCTGGGATATATCGATGTCCGATTCTGAACCCGTTCAAGAAGCAAAGGATGAACGTGTCGATCCGCGTAAGACTGTGCGCCGATGCGGCTGGCTGTCCCGGACTAGGGGAGAGCAACTGCAGGAATGCATTGTCTTGGACGAGTCCAAAAAAGGCGCCCGCCTCGCGGTCGATGGACCGAGCGAGATTCCCGACCATTTTTATATCTATATGACGCTTGAATCCACGTCGCGCCGCCAGTGCCGCGTGGCATGGCGTTCGGGCAAACATATCGGTGTCGAATATCTGGATTGATATCATACTCGTGCGATGGCAATTCTCTGTCCCAACGCACCTGTTGCGATGGCGAATTCGATGAACGACGAGCCGCCGCCGACGGCTCACCAAGTCGCGCGGAAAGGCGAGCGAGATCAATGGCGATCATCGCTTGAAGCCGCGTCGAACCATTTCCGCGTCCCCATAATTGGGCGGAACATTGTACATCGAAGGGAGTTGCCTATCGTGTGGGTCGATATGCGTGCCGCCACCTCCTTCGGTCCACGCGCCCCGAATACCGACTGCCCTACGTGAATGTGGGGCTTTTCTTTGCATGGCCAGCTTTGACGATCGAACCCAACCGGTCGCGGCCACGACCGGATCAAGGCGTTTCGCAGGAATGATGGCATGAGCGCGTGGAAGGCCCTCCAGCGTGATCATGTCTCTTTGCGAGGTTCAGCCTGACTGGTCGCCGTTGCGCCACACGTTCTTCATCTCGGGCGAATCCTTGAGGAAGTCGATGAACGCTCGCACGGTCGGAGATAGCGCGCGACTACTCGGGTATACGACGCTTACCTCCAAGGACGGCATCTTCCACTGCGGAAGCAATCGAACGAGGCGACCATCCTTGAGATCGGACGCGCAAACAAATGCCGACAAAACGCCCACGCCGCCGCCGTTCAGAATTAGGCGGTGGATCGTGACCGCGTCATTGCTAGTGAGGCGCGGCTTTTCCTCAAATCTTACAGTTTGACCGCCCTCATTGCAGAAGAGCCAAGCTCGTGGCCGCTGGTCATCACTGGGTGTCTCGATCCGGTCGTGATCTCGAAGGTCGTCGAGCGTGTGCGGCGTGCCGCGACGTTCAAGGTATGAAGGCGCTGCACACAAATATCGTTGCATAATTCCCAGGCGGCCGGCGATGAGTTGGGAGTCCGGCAATGGTCCCATGTGTATCGCGACATCAATGCCATCGGCCACTAGGTCCATTGACCGGGTTCCTATGCGGAGTGACACCTCAATCCCCGGGTTATGTTCAAGAAATTGCGGCAGTACCGAGCCCAGCACATGGACGCTAAAGCCAATGCCGGCGCTGATCCGAAGTCGGCCGCGTGGCGTAGCCGAAAAGCCGGAGACGAGGTCAACTGCCTCTCCGATCCTCGTTAGCATCTCGGCGCAACGGCTTTTGAGCAGCATCCCGGCCTCGGTGAGGACGGCCTGCCGAGTCGTGCGCTGCAGCAGCCGTGTACCAAGCTCGGCCTCCAAACGAGCGACGCTACGGCTCACACTCGATTTCGGCAACTCAAGCGCGCGCGCCGCCGCCGCGAAGCTCCGTAGCGACGCGACCTTCTCGAAGATGCGCAGGTCGTTGAGGTCCAACATTAACACATTGTCCCACCATAGGAATGGTGTGTCCAGAAGGCGCGTCAATCGGTGGGGCCATTATCGGGATAGATTTCTACATTCATAGCCAAGCCCGGAGTGCGCAGGCCGACGTCTCGCGTCTCGGGCCTGAAGCCGCTCCCCACCGCGGCCAGCCCGGAGGACGATCATATGCCTTTGATAACAGTGCCTCACGTTGTCGCGATCTTCTCGGTCTTCGCCATAGGCCTAATTGCCGGGCAAATGCTTGCGATCGCCATTGCTAATTATGCGGCACGTGAACTCCCAGAGACGAGTTGGACACTACGATTCCAATCGGAGAACACCCTTTTCACTAAGACGATGCCGCCATCTTTGTTGGCGCCAGTAATTGGTCTGATCAGCCTTTGTTTTCTGACGCGTGGCCAGGCGCGTGAGATGTTCGCCATTGCGACGTTGCTGGGCTTCCTTGTCCTAGCGCTCACGATGGCGATCAATGTTCCGATTAATCGACAGGTTCAATCGTGGACTGCCGGAGCCGCCCCGGCGACTTGGATGGCTACTAGAGACAAATGGCTTTGGTTTCACGTGGTCCGTACGATTGCGGGACTACTGTCGTTTGTGGTGGCTGCAATCGGCCTAAGTTGCTTGTAAGGCATGCCAGACGACGGGCCATCTCGGCCGGCAACCAGCCTCCACGGGACTGTCTCCCCTAACAAAATAAGCTCTCCTACTGATCTGCAACGATTGTCCCCACAGAGGATCAGTGAATCCAAGATGCGCACCAATCATACCGCCATTTCGAGAGCGGAAGGTGAATTCGCACTCTAAGGTGGCTCGTGACTTCCCCATCGGCACCGTCGATTGGGCCATTGGTGGAGACTGCGTGGCTATGGGGTCTTTGACGAGCGCGGGCATCGACTGGTTGCTATTGGCGGGCCGTGTCTGCCTCGCGGTCGTATTCGCGGCGAGTGCCTACACCAAACTGGAGCGCCAATCCAACGAGGTTCAGGTGATCGCAAATCTCCATATGCCTGTGCCTGCGACGCTCCTGTTGCTCGTTGGAGTATTTGAGACGGCGGGCGTTCTAGCTCTCGTCCTCGGTGTTTATTCACGGGCGGCTTCAGCGCTGCTCGCTTTGTTCATGATCGTGATCTCTTTTGTCGTACTTGGATTCTGGTCTTCAAAGGATCCACCCCAGGTGCGAGCGCAGAAGCGGAACGCATTTATTTCCAACATCGCGATTATCGGAGGGCTGATCTACGTGATCGCCACCGGTCCGGGCCATTTCGCGCTGTCGCCCTAACGATCAGAAAGGCCTGATATGGTCGATGTAAACGTACAGCCCTTCGAGATCGAGACCACGACACGGCACGGGGATGTTGTCCGGGCTGACGTGTATCTGCCTAAAGGAGCGTCGGGCCGCTTTCCCGTTCTGCTCGGCGCTTCACCTTATCAGAAGGTGCTGAGGCCGTTACCGGTCCGGCCTGCGGTGTTTCCCTTCATCGAATATGGGCCGATTCAACTCTATCTCGACGAAGGCTATGCCTACGTCGCGATGGACACGCCGGGCATGGGTCGCTCCGATGGCGTGTGGGACCCGGTCAGCCGCACTGAAGGGGAGGCGATCCACGACATGATCGAATATGTCGCCAACCTCGATTGGGCCGGCCCAATCGGCATGATCGGCATGTCGCATTATTGCTGGAGTCAGTGGAATACGGCGCGCACGAAGCCGCAGCACCTCGTGACCATCGCCGCGTTCGACGGCGCGACCGACATGTACCGCGACTGGATGTATCAGGGCGGCATTCCAATTCAGGGATTCTTGAATTCCTGGCTGTTTGGCTCCGTCTTGCTGCAGCACATGGCGAACGGACTACCGATGACCGAGCATGGTCGCGATCGAGTGATCTATGAGATGTACGCCCATCCGCTCGACGACGAATGGCAGCGGCGGCGCTCGCCTTTCTGGGAGCTCGACCAAGTCGAAATTCCAGTTCTATCGATTGGCGCCTGGGGGAAAGCATCGCTTCACCTGCGCGGTAACTTCGAAGGGTTCAGGCTGGTCGGGGGACCCAAACAGCTACTGATTACCGGCGCGCAAACATTTGCCCAAACGCAACTGCTTTTTGCGGATGAGGAATTTCACCGGCAAGAACTCCTGCCTTGGTACGACCATCACCTGAAAGGCGTTGAAAACGGCGTGATGGACCGTCCGAAGGCACGCGTCTTTGTTCAAGGCGAAGGAATCATCCGAAGTGCGCGCAATTGGCCGCCGCCAGACGTCGCGATTGCAGAATTGTTTTTGAGTGGGGCGAGAAGCGGACACGAGGAATCGCTCAACGACGGATCGCTCGTCGATCGGGCCGAGGACGTCGACGGCGGATCCACCTCCTGGACCTATCCCGATCCCAAGTGGATGGCGGGCGTGACCTTCATCGACATGCACGGCATGCCTCATCACACCGCGCGCGTCATCACTTTCACAACGGCCCCATTCGAACGCGACCGTGAGTTCACCGGACAGGGCGTGTTGCATCTGTTTGGTTCGTCCGACCAGACCGATATGGACATTGTCGTGAAGCTGTCGCTGCTTCCCATAGGGGAAGACAAGCCACCTTTCATTCGAGTCACTCAAGGCTGGCTCCGGGCTTCTCACCGTGGCGAAGACGCCAATCTTACGAGCGATATGCGCCCCTTCCTGCGCCATGACCGCGTCGAGCCGATCGAGCCAGGCAAGGTCTACGAACTGCGCATCGAGCTATTGCCGATGTCAGTGCTGGTCCGCGCGGGAGAACGTCTGCGGCTCGAAATCAGCAACTGGGAATCGTCGATCACAGAGGCGCCGATGACGCATTGGTACGGCCAAAAGGTCGGCACCGATACCTACCACCACGGTTCCGGTCGACTCTCACGGCTGCGCCTGCACGAACGACCACGCAGCAATAGTCCGCTCCGGGAAACGCCGGAGACGCAGCAATGAACCCGCGTCGCAGCAACTTATTCGACACCTATGACCTATATGGTCTGCAGCTTCCGAACCGGATGGTGATGTCGCCCATGACGCGCACTCGCGCGACGGAGGGTGGCGTCCCCACTGATCTCGGTGCTGAATATTACACGCAGCGCGCCACAGCGGGCCTGATCATCACGGAATGCACGCAGGTCTCTGATCAGGGACATGGAATCATTCGCGCGCCGGGCATCCACCGGCCGGACCAGATCCAAGGCTGGCGCCACGTCGTCGAACGCGTTCATGCTGCTGGCGGACGCATCTACTGCCAGATTTGGCATTGCGGTCGGGTCGCGCATCCCGATATGCGCGGCGGCGAACTTCCGGTTGCGCCGTCTCCCATTCCGGCCAAGGGAGACTTCTTTCTGCCGAGCGGGCGCGTCGACTTTCCGATACCGCGTCCGCTGGAGTTGAGAGAAATAGCGCCGATCGTTGAGGATTTCGCTCAGGCGACGCGCAACGCCCGGGCGGCTGGCTTCGACGGCGTCGAACTCCATGGCGCGAACGGCTACCTGCAAGACCAGTTTCTGCAAGATGCAAGCAATCGTCGCAATGACGCCTATGGGGGGCGGATCGAAAACCGCGCTCGCCTCATGATCGAGACGGCCGAGGCAATGATTGGCGCATGGTCGCCGGAGAGGATCGGGGTCCGCTTGTCACCGTCCGGTACGCTCTACGGCGCCGATGACAGCAACAAGCTTGAAACCTTTGGCTATGTCGTGCGTGCGCTGGATGCTCTCCGCATCGGTTATCTTCACTTCACAGAGCCGAATGCGAAGATGCTTGAGGCGGGTGGGGTGCAGATCCCGCACGTCGTTGAGACGTTTCGGCCGATGACCACGGGGCCGGTCATCGTCAATACCGGGTTTGACAAGGCTAAGGCCAACACCGTTATCGGCGCCGGTCGCGCCGACCTTGTTGCGTTCGGTGTTCCGTATATCGCCAACCCCGACCTCGTCGCGCGCTACCGCGCTGACGCGTCGCTCAACAAGCCCGATCCGACGACTTTCTATGGCATCGGACCCAAGGGTTACACCGACTACCCGCTCTTGGGTGGGTAGAGGACATCTCAACAAACCGCGAGGATCAACAATGCCAGAGATCAGATCACCACACTTTAAGCCAGAGACCGCCGCTCTTGTCCTGATCGACCATCAAATCGGGACGATACAACTGATAAAGAACATCACCTCGGATGACGCCGTCCGTAACGCCATCAAGCTCGGCAAGGCTGCTCTCGAATACGATATGCCGATCGTAATGACGTCAAGTATGGAGGATTACGCCCAAGGGCCGCTCCATCCTTCCTTCGCACGCGTGCTTCCTGTGGCGTATGGCGCGCGCATCAAACGGCACGGAGTGGTCAATGCCTGGGATGATCCCAACTTCAGGAAGGCGGTGGAAGACACCGGCAGGCGTCAGCTTATCATGGCAGCGGTTACGACGGATATTTGCCTGGTCTTTCCAGCGATTAGCGCAGTGGAGGCAGGTTTTGAAGTGCAGGCGGTGCTCGACGCCAGCGGTTCGAGCTTTGAGATCGGCGAAGAAACGTCGCGTCGGCGAATGGAGCGCGCCGGCGTCTGGCTGACGTCGGCCAATACCATGATCGCCGAACTCGTGCAGAACTGGGTGACGCCGCAGGGGATGAAGCTTGCACCGCTGCTTGCCGCCAATCCCCCCATGTTGCCGGTCGATTGAGGGTCAGCCGATAGCGCGTTCCACCTTTGGAGGGAGCCGGAGCAATGGCCGACACGCCTACCCTGACCTCAAAGGCCAAAGGGTGCATCAAGGGCGCCTTGGTGGGCGGTGCCGCAGGGCATTTTGCCGGTCATCATGGTGTTCTCGGTGCTGCGGCAGGCTGCGCCATCGGCCACCACGAGGCAAACAAGCCCCAGAACACTCGACCTACGACTACGGGGAGCGCCCCACCGTCCGCGGCCAAGTGATTCTCCCACCACGGGCCGCAGGTTCTGGCGACGCCGCTGAACAGGCCGTGCATCATCCGAAGCTACGGTGTCGGCCGCGACGCCTGGGCCAGAAGTGACATATCGATACCCGAACGTACAGACCCGCCGACGGATCGCCCGCGCGAGCCGGATGAGCTCCGGCGGCTCAATCTTGAACAAGACAGCCGTGGCGGCTCCCCCCCGTGCCAATGTGAGGTGAAACACCTGTCTCGGGCAATTTAGAGTACAGGTAGGACCGAACATGACCTCATT
>Ga0302326_10007230_pt1 | contig 24782 bp, 22 predicted proteins | sample Palsa_T0_3_FD_202264 | JGI IMG/M metagenome (GOLD analysis project Ga0302326, IMG submission 202264) | Peat permafrost microbial communities from Stordalen Mire near Abisko, Sweden - Palsa_T0_3 | ecosystem: Environmental > Terrestrial > Soil > Palsa > Peat permafrost | place: Sweden: Abisko... | reverse complement strand
ATGTTCGAGACCACCGTCGGGCCGGTCAAGGGAGAGGGCTCAACGGTCTATCTCCGGCCCGAGACGGCGCAGGGCATCTTCCTGAACTTCCGCAACTACCTCCAGTTCTCGCGCAAGAAGCCCCCGTTCGGGATCGCCCAGGTCGGCAAGAGCTTCCGCAACGAGATCACCCCCGGGAACTTCATCTTCAGGATGCGGGAGTTCGAGCAGATGGAGATGGAGTACTTCGTGCCTCCGGCGGAGGCGGAGAAGTGGTTCGAGCACTGGCTCGAGCAGCGCATGAACTGGTACCTCCGACTGGGGCTGCGGCGCGACCATTTGCGTCTTCGCGCCCACGACGCCGACGAGCTCTCCCACTACTCGAGCGCGACGAGCGACATCGAGTACCTGTTCCCCATCGGCTGGCAGGAGCTCGAGGGCATCGCCAATCGCGGCGACTTCGATCTCAGGCAGCACGCGGAGAACTCGGGACAGAAGCTCGAGTACGTCGACACGGTCACCGGCGAGCGTTACCTCCCCCACGTGATCGAGCCCGCGGCCGGTGCCGATCGAGCGACCCTCGCCTTCCTCGTCGACGCCTACGACGAGGACGAGATCGAAGGCGAGCAGCGCACCGTGCTTCGCCTGCACCCGCTGCTCGCGCCGGTCAAGGTGGCCGTACTCCCCCTCGTCCGCAAGGACGGCCAGCCCGAGCTCGCCCGCGAGATCTACCTGGACCTTCGCGAGCGCGTTCAGACCGAGTACGACGAGGGCGGCGCGATCGGACGGCGCTACCGCCGCCAGGACGAGATCGGGACCCCCTGGGCGATAACCGTCGATCACCAGTCGCTCGAGGACCGCACCGTGACCCTGCGAGACCGCGACAGCCTGACCCAGGAGCGGATCGCCATCGACGAGCTAGGCGCCGAGATCGAGCGCCGACTCCGCGCGACATGGCGCTCGCCCAAGCCGGGGTCTGACTGACACCGCCGCGCGTCGCGCGCAACGAAGTCAGCCGCTGACGGGCCCTTCTACCCGTCCGGATTCCCGACGTGCGCCGCCAATCTGCGGGTCAATCGCGCTGGCCGGGGCTGGATCCCCGCCCCTAAGCACGCCCCGCGATCGCGGCCCCGAACCTCAACGCCGCTCGCGGGCGCGTGGGGGCGCCGGGCGCGTGGGGGCGCCGGGCGCGTGGGGGCGCCGGGCGCCGGGCGCGTGGGGGCGCCGGGCGGGCGGGGGCGCCGGGCGCGTGGGGGGGCGTGCTGCGTTTCTATCGGATGTTGGGGGTTTCGCAGCACGGGCCGGCCAGGCGGCACCGCGAGGAGGGATCGCAGGTCGCCTCCCGCGGAATGGTCGATCCCGACTCATGACCTACATGGGCGAGGCGCTCGCCGCGCTCAGGTGACCACAGGCCGCGTGCGACGGGGTTGCGTTGATCAGTGCAGGCGCGCGCTTGCGTACATCGAGTAGCCCCCCGACACCGAGCTCGCCCCCACCCCCTGGACGTCGACGTGGGGGTCGCGGAAGATGGTGATCGTCAGCAACCCGCCGATCAGAGGCAGATCGGGCGCGATCTGAACAGCGCCGTCCTGCGCGCTCAGGGTCGCGTCGACAGTCAGCCCGAGCGCGCTTCCCTGGAGCACCAGCTTGCCGTCTCCCGAGGCGACGGGCTCCACCTCAAGTCCCGCCGGCAGCGCCGCCTGGAGGTTCGCCTGAGTCAGGAGCGCCCGTCCCGTGAGAACGCCCCCGCGCTTGCGCAGCGTCACGTCGCGCAAGGTGACGAGACCCGTGTCCAGCTCGTCGATCGTCGCGTTGACGGTGCCCACCTGCGCCGCCTGATCGAGCGCGCGCCCCAGTCCCATCGGCGTGCTCGCGTGATAGCTCGCCAGATGCACATCGACCTCCCCCGCGTGATGCCAAAGCAGCTCAATGGCCGGAAACGCCGCCACCGACACAGAGATAACCCGCCCTGACCGAGCAAACCGGTCACGCAGCCGCTGCGCCGCAATGCCCGGCAGCACTAGCTGCGCAACGACCAGGAGCAGGACGACGAAGGCCGCCGCGAGTAGAGCGATCCGCCGCATCCATGCGGAGTATGGCCGGGGACCCTAACCCGTCCCACCTCCACCCGCGAGTTCCCTAAGGAGCCCAGCTACCAGCCCCTGGAGGGGAATTCGCAAGCCGCCGGTAGGCGGCCGAGTTCCCCCAAGGAGCCCAGCTACCTGCCCCTGGAGGGGAACTCGCAAGCCGCCGCAGGCGGCCCCCCTCGGGCGCGTCCGGTCATCGCGCGCGCCCGACGGGGGAATGTCACGCGGCCGGAGCCGGCTCCGGCGTAACCGGCGCCGCCGCCGGCGGCGCGTACTCAAACTCCTCCTCAGCACCAAACAACGTGTCGAGGACCTTGGAGCGAAGCTTTTCGCTGCCGGCGATCGCTGCGCCGGAGCCGACCCCGACGAGCACGATGGTGCGGCCGAAGGTCAGTCCCTTGCGCCCGCGCTTCTTCTTCTCGTCCGATAGCGCCTCGGTGGCGGTGCGGATCGCGTCGACGGCGTTCTTCAAGTCGTGATGCAGCTTCTTGTCGTCGAGCAGCACCTTGGCCGGCGCCTTGCCGTTCGACAGGCGCGTGTAGGCGCTGCGGGTCGAATCGAGGGCCGTCTTCACGGCCTCGCGCAATTTGGCGTCCTCGATCAGGCGCTGGATGTACGGGTTGGCCGTGGCGATGTTGGCCACGTCGGCGGGATTGAACGTCACCGCGTTCGCCGTCGCCTTCGCCTTCTTCCTGGCCTTCTTACGTAATGTCATTTTCCTATCCCTCCGTGCGTTGGCTCGTGGGTCGTGAGGATACGCCAAGTGACTCGGCTCTCGTCCGAGGGATACCCCTATCGCGCTTGGCGAATCACGCCGCTCCAGCTTTGACGCGTCGGCCGGCGCGCCGCGGCTCGAGCGCCGCGTCGAAGACCTGACGGTAGTCGTTGACGAACATGAAGTCCAGATTCTTGCGCAGGTGCTCGGGGATGTCCTCGATGTCGTGCTCATTCAGGGCGGGAGCGATGATCCGCCGGATGCCGGCGCGCTGAGCGGCGAGCGTCTTCTCCTTGAGCCCGCCGATAGGCAGCACCTGGCCGGTCAGGGTGATCTCACCCGTCATCGCCAGGTCCGAGCGCACCGGCCGTCCGGTAAGGAGTGAGGCCAGCGCGGTGGCGATGGTGATGCCCGCGCTCGGACCGTCCTTGGGGATCGCGCCCGCCGGGATGTGGATGTGGAGGTCGTGGGTGGCGAAGTAGTCCTCGGGAAGCTCGGGGAAGAACTCTTCGGCGTGACTGCGCAGGTAGGACAGCGCGGCCTGGGCGGATTCCTTCATCACGTCGCCGAGCTGGCCGGTGATCTGGAGCTTGCCGCTGCCGGGCATGGCCGTGGCCTCGATGAAGAGCACGTCGCCACCCACCGGGGTCCACGCCAACCCGGTGGCCACGCCCGGCCTCGAGGTCCGGCGCCGCGATTCCGAGTAGAACTTGCGCCGGCCCAGCAGCTCTCGGACGCGCGGCTCGGTGACCATTACCTTGCGCTTCGCCTTCCCCTCCGCGAACTGGCGCGCGACCTTCCGGCATACCGCTCCGATCTCGCGCTCGAGCTGCCGGACGCCGGCCTCGCGGGTGTGGCCGGAGATGATCGCCCTCAGCGCGGTATCGGTGAAGGCGATCCGGCTGGACTTCAAGCCGTTACGCTCGATCTGTCGCGGCACCAGGTATCGCTTGGCGATCTCGAGCTTCTCCGCCTCGGTATAGCCCGCGAGCTGGATCATCTCCATCCGGTCGCGCAGCGGCCCCGGGATCGTCTCCAGCGTGTTGGCGGTGGTGACGAACATGACGTTCGAGAGGTCAAAGGGAAGGTCCAGGTAGTGGTCGCGGAAGCTCCGGTTCTGCTCGGGATCGAGGACCTCGAGCATCGCGCTCGACGGGTCGCCGCGGAAGTCGGCGCCCATCTTGTCGATCTCGTCGATCATGAGTAGGGGATTGTTGGCGCCGGCATCTCGCATGGCGCGGATGATCGTGCCGGGCATCGCGCCGATATAGGTGCGCCGGTGGCCCCGGATCTCGGCCTCGTCGCGGACACCGCCGACGCTGATGCGCTCGAACTTGCGCCCGAGGGCCCTGGCGATCGAGCGCCCGAGCGAGGTCTTGCCCACGCCGGGTGGTCCCACGAACAGGAGAATCGAGCCGCGCGCGTCGGGCTTGAGCGTGCGCACCGCGAGGAACTCGAGGATCCGGTCCTTGACCTGCTCGATGTCATAGTGATCCTCGTCGAGGACCTCGCGCGCGTGCGCGAGATCGAGCTTGTCCTCGGTGGAGATGTTCCACGGAAGGGCCGCGATCCACTCGAGGTATCCGCGCACGACGCCGTACTCGGCCATCGCCGGCTGGAGGCGCTCGAGCCGGGCGAGCTCGCGGTCGACCTGCTTGCGCACGTCTTCGGGCAGGTCCAGGGCGACGAGCTGCTCGCGGAGCTCGTCGGCCTCGGCCTTGGCCTCGTCGGTCTCACCCAGCTCGTCGTGGATCGCCTTGAGCTGCTGGCGCAGGAAGAACTCGCGCTGACCCTTCTCGAGCTCGGACTGAACCTGCGACTGGATCTTCGACCCGATCGCCACCAGTTCGAGCTCGCGCGCCAGGATCTCGGACAGGCGCCGGAGCCGCTTGGCGACGTCGACCTCCTCGAGCAGCTCCTGCTTCTCTTCCGTCTTCAGCCGCAAGGCGCCGGCGATGAGATGAGAGAGGACGCTCGGGTCGTCGACGTTGGCGACCATGACCTGCAGCTCCTCGGGGAGATAGGGCACTTCCTCGACAATGCTCGAGAACGTCTGCTGGACGTTGCGCATCAGCGCCACCAGCTCGGGCGTCTCGTTGACGACGTCGCGCGCCTCGGCGATCCGCGCCATCAGGTAGGGCTCCGTCTGCTCCCAGCCCTCGATCCGGACCCGCTGGCCGCCCTGGACGAGGACTCTGAGCGTCCCGTCGGGGACGCGAATCATCCGCGCCACGACGCCGAGGACGCCGACCGAGTAGAGGTCGTCCGGGCCTGGCGTCTCGACGTCGGGGTTTCGCATGGCGACCATGGCGATCGTCCGGTCGCCGCTGAGCACCTCGTTGATCAGGTCGATGCTCCGCTGCTGGGTGACTCCGAGCGGAACGAGCATGTCGGGGAAGGCGACCATGTCGCGCAGGGGCAGGACGCCGACGGACGCGGGCAGAACGCGCTGCGCGTTCACGTCCACCGTCTTGGGGCCCCCGTCGGTGGCCCCGACCTCGATCATTGGGGCTCCTCGCGGCTGGGGCTGATCTCGATCGGCACAGTGCGCGAGCGCGACTCGGTGTGGACGAGAACGAGCTCGACCCGGAGGATCCCGTCGTGGTACTGCGCCTTCGCCCCTTCGGCGACCACCTCTCCCGCGAGCTCCACCACGCGCCGGAAGGGACCGTGCTCGATCTCGACTCGCTGGTACACCTCGCCGTCGGCGGCCGCCGGCTTGCGGTGGCCGGCGAGGATCAGCTGCGAGCCCTTGAGCTCGATCTCGAGGTCGTCGACGTCGACGCCGGCGAGCTCCGCGGCCACAATCGCTCGGGGGGGATCGGAGGCGTAGATGACATCGACGGCGGGTGAGAATCCGGCGCGCTTGCGCCCGAGACCGGTGCGCTCGAACACGTCTCCGAAGAGCTCATCCATCTCGCGCCGCATGCGCTCGAAGTTGGCGAAGAGATCGCGGTCGGGCATGGTCTGCGACCAGGTTACTCAGGGCTCGACGCCAGGCCCGTCTAGACGACGTAGGTCTCGCCCTCGGCGGCCAGCTCGACGGGGCCGCCGTAGCTTCGCTCTGCCTCAGACCGTGCCCACGCCGAATCGAGCTCGTCGGAGATGTGGGTGATCACGAGCCGGCCGACGTCGGCACGACGCCCATGCTCGCCCGCCTCGCCCGGCGTCAGATGACCGCGGACGCCGCTCCGCTCGGGGCACGGCAGCGTGGCCTCGATCAGCAGCATGTCGGTGCCCCGGGCGAAATCGACGAGTTGGTCGTTGGGGCGACAGTCGGCGCTGTAGGTGAACCGGCCGGAGCCGTTGGCCTTGCTCGAGAGCTCGACGGCGAAGGTCACCAGGTAATGCGGAACCTCGCAGAAGCGAACCGAGAACGGCCCAACCTCGAGCTCGTCGGTCCCCTCGTACTCGTGCAGTTGGAAGGCGTCCTCGATCAGCGTCTCGTTGCCCCAGCTGGAGACGATCCCGCGGAAGGTCTCGGACGCGCCCGGCGGGGCATAGAGGAGGGGCCGGGCGGGATGCTCGGTCCCCGGCCATCCGCCTTCGGGCACGGACTGCTGGCGCGGCGCGTAGGTGAGCGCGTACGCGAAGGGGACCAGATCAAGGCAGTGGTCGGCGTGCAGGTGGGAGATGACCACTGCCCCCACGTCGACGTAGTCGCGGAACCGTCGCAGCTTCGAGAAGACACCGTTACCGCAGTCGAGTAACAGCACGAAGCCATCCTGCTCGATCAAATATCCGCTGCACGCCCCTCCGGCGTCCTGCCAGGCTGGAGACTTTCCCAGCACTGTGATGCGCAATTCGCTCCTCTCGTAGCGTCGGAGAGACTCTAGGGGTTATACGGCCGTCTGGGTGTGGCATTACGCACGCGGCCTTGCAACGGGACCGAGCCTGCGGCGCGGCCAGCTACGATCAGCACAGGTGAGCCGGGAAGACTGGTCGGCAACCCAGCGACCTGCCCGCAGCCATGTCTTCCGACCACACCCGGCTCTGATGTTCCCGCTCTCCGCGTGGCGGCGAGAAGCGCTGCGCACGAACCTCTGGGTGGTGCCCATGGTCGAGGTGATCGGCGCGGTCTTGCTCTACGCCGGTACCCACGCGTTGGATCGCTCGGCCTTCCACGGGGCTCTGCACCTGCCCTCGTGGGTGATCGAGGGAGACGCCGACGCAGCCCGCCAGATCCTCACCGCGCTGGCCGCCGCGGTCATCACCGTCGTCGGCGTCGTCTTCTCGATCATGATCGTGACCCTCACGCTGGCCTCGACCCAGTTCGGTCCGCGCATGCTCCGAAACTTCATCCGTGACCGGGGCACCCAGATAACGCTGGGCACCTTCGTAGCAACCTTTGTGTACGCGACCCTGGTGCTGATCTCGATCCCTGGGCCGCTGCGTGACGGGCGCCAGTTCGTACCCCATCTGTCGATCACGGTGTCGGTCGCCCTCGTCGGGGTGTCGATGGGGGTGCTGATCTACTTCATTCACCACATCGCGACCACCATCCAGCTCCCCCAGGTGATCGCGAGCATCGCCAGCGATCTCTCGCGGGCGATCGACGCTGAGCGGGGTGAGCCGGGCAAGCTCGAGTCAGGTCCTTCGGTGACCGAGCTGCTGACGCGCATGCGCGCGGGCGGCGGCACCGTTCCCGCGCCGGCAAGTGGTTACCTCCAGTTCATCCGCCACCGCACGCTCGTCCAGTTGGCGACGGAGAAGGGAGCGGTGGTCCGGCTGCTCTATCGGCCCGGGCACTTCCTCGTCGAGGGGCATCCCATGGCGATCGTGTGGCCCGCCGGTGCCGCGGAGGCGGTGACGCAAGAGCTGCGGCGCGCGCACGTCACCGGCCCCAACCGCACCCTGACCCAGGATCTCGCCTTCGCCTTCGACCAGCTCGTCGAGATCGCGATCCGTGCGCTGTCACCGGCGGTCAACGACACCTTCACGGCGCTGACCTGCATCGACTGGCTCGGCGAGAGCCTGTGCAAGGTGACCACGCGGTGGCAGCCGACCCGTGTGCACCGCGACAGCCACGGCTTCGTGCGCGTGATCACCGCGCACGTCAGCTACTCGGGTCTGGTCGAGCGAGCGTTCGAGAAGATTCGTCAGGCGTCGCGGGGCATGCCGGCGGTGATGATCCGTCAGCTCGACGCGCTCACGAAGATCGTCGAGCTCACCTCCGACGGCGAGCAACGCGAGATCCTGCTCCGGCAGGCGGCGATGATCCTGCAGTCGTCCGCCGAATCGGTCCCCGAGCCCTCGGACCGAGCCGACGTGCAGCGCGAGTACGACCAGGTCATCGGGGCCTCCGCGGCGCGGGCCGAACTCGAGCCGGTGCGGATCGGGGAGCCGGACCTCGAAGACCTGTCGGCGACCTGAGTCAGTGACCGTCGCGCTCGGAGTTGCCTCCGCGCGTAGGGTCTACGAACCAGCCGATGAGCACGGCGAGGAGAACGAAGACGATAAAACCGCCGAGCAGGGGCAGGTACATGTGGGAAACATATCGGCCCGACGCGTCACGCGTGTAGGGCGACCTGCTCCTGCGCGGTGGGAAACGCGAAGGCGACCTGCAGGCTGCGCTCCTGGCGGAAGACGAAGCGCAACTGCTTAGGTGGGCGAAGCCCGTCCGGATGGGCGGGCCGGAAGGTGGAACATGGGCGCGAGCCAGAGATGGCACAGAGGTGATGCTCATCGAAGAAGCAGTTCTCGCAGCTCGCCTTCATTGCCCGTGTACGTCCGTCGGCCATGCCCTCTCCCGTCCTGCTCCGTGTGTTGAAGACGATGTCGTCTCTCGCGAGCATCAAACCGAGTTCGCCCCCCTCCCGCAACCTCGTTTCCCGGAAAACGCACAAACTTCTGCTCGAGCTGTTTCCCTGCAAACAGCGGGAATACTTGGGATCCATGCCGGAACCGCCCGCATTTTCCGTAGCTTTCCTGGGGTGCCCGGCCCACGCGTCCAGCTCTTCGTCACCTGCCTCGTCGATCTGCTCTATCCGGAGATCGGCGAGCGCACGGTGGCATTGCTCGAGCGCCTGGGTTGCCAGGTCGCCTTTCCCCGAACGCAGACCTGCTGCGGCCAGCCGGCGCTGAGCTCGGGCTACCCCCGCGAGGCGCGGACCGTCGCCGACCGCTTCCTCGACGCGTTCGCGGACACGGAGGGCCCGATCGTGGCGCCGTTCGGCTCCTGCGTGCACATGGTCCGCCACCACTACCCGCGCCTGTACGAGGGCGAGCGCGCTGAGATTGCGGCTCGGGTCGCGGCCCGCACCTACGAGCTCCCCAGCTTCATCGTCGACGAGCTCGGACTGGCGGCCGTCGGCGGCCGCTACCCGGGGCCCGGGACAACGGCCGTCGCCTACCACCACGAGTGTCACATGCGCTACGGCCTCGGGGTGACGGCGGCTCCGATGTCACTGCTCCGGGGGGTCGCCGGGTGCACGATCGTCGAGCCGGGCCGGGGCGAGCTGTGCTGCGGCTTCGGCGGCACCTTCTCGCTCAAGCTCGGCGAGATCTCGGTGGCCATGGCCGACGAGAAGCTCGACAGCGCCCTGGCGGCAGGAGCGCAGGCGATCATCTCGACCGACGTCGGCTGCCTGATGCACCTCGAGGGCCGCGCCCGCCGGCGCGCGTTGTCCCTGCGCGTCCACCATCTCGTCGACCTGCTCGAGCCGGACGGCCGGCTGTGAGCGGGCTGATCATCGAACCGCCCCGCGAGGGCCCGGACCCCGCCGTGACCCCGAACCTCCACCGTGCCTCTGAGCAGTGGGGGGCGGGCCGCGCCCAGGCGCGCGAGCGCGTCGACTGGGAGGCGTGGCGGGAGCGGGCGCGGGAGATCCGTGCCGACGCCGTTCGTCACCTCCCTGAGCTCATCGAGCTGCTCGAGGCTCGGATGGTGGCGGCCGGCGGTCACGTCCACCACGCGCGCGACGGCGAGGAGGCCTGCGCTCACATCGTCGCCATCTGTCGCCAAGCGGGAGCGACGCTCGCCGTCAAGGGCAAGTCGATGACCAGCGAGGAGATCGGCCTTGGCGCCGCGCTCGCGCATGCCGGCATCGAGGCGGTGGAGACCGACCTCGGCGAGTATGTCGTGCAGGCGCTGGGCAGCCGGCCCTCGCATCTACTGGCGCCCGCCGTGCACCTGAGCGCCGCCCAAGTGGCCGAGCTGTTCGCCCGCGAGTCCGGGCGCGAGTTCGACCCCGACGACACGGCGGCGCTCGTCAGGTACGCCCGGGACGCGCTGCGCGGTCGCTTCCTCACCGCCGGGGTCGGCATCACCGGAGTCAACCTCGCGGTCGCCGAGACCGGCACCCTCGCCATCGTCGAGTCCGAGGGGAACATCCGCCTCTCGACGGCGCTCCCCCGCGTCCACATCGCTCTGATGGGGATCGAGAAGGTGATTCGCGACTGGGAAGGCGCCGCCCACCTGGTCCAGATGCTCCCCCTGGCCGCCCACGGGAAGATGGCCGCCGCCTCGACCTCGTTCATCACCGGGCCCGCCCGGGACGGCGACGACGGGCCCCAGGAGGTCCACCTGGTGCTCCTGGATGGCGGCCGCTCGGCGATCCGGGGAACGCCGTTCGAGGAGGCGCTCCACTGCATCCGCTGCGGCGCCTGCCTGTACGCCTGCCCGGTGTACCGCCAGGTCGGCGGGCACGGCTACGGGAGCACCTACAGCGGTCCGATCGGAGCGGTGATCACGCCCCTACTCGCGGGCGACGGGACGGGCGACGAGGCGGGCGACGCCACGGGCGATGGGCTCCGGGGTAGCTCGCTCCCCGCGTACTCGTCCCTCTGCGGGGCCTGCGTGGAGGCATGCCCGGTCAAGATTCCCCTCGACGACCAGCTCGTGATGCTCCGTGCGCGGGCGCATCGGGGCGATCCGGCCCGCGGCGAGGCCGCGCTGTTCGCGGCCTGGGCTCGCCTGTGGTCGCGCCCCTCGACCTACCGCGCCACGGCCGCGACCGCCGGGCGAGCGCTGCGCCCGCTGTGGTCGGCGCTCGCGCGTGACGGCTGGCAGCGCCACGCGCCGTTCCCGTTCTCCGGGTGGACCGAGGGACGCGACGCGCGCGCCCCGGATCCCGAGCCCTTCCACGTGCGCTGGCGAAGGCGGCGTGGTGATGCCTGAGTATCCGCTCGATGAGTTCCGGGCCCGCCTGGAGGAGCTCGACGGAAGCCTGCACGAGGCGCCGTCACTCACCGCGGCACGCGCGACGGCGGCTGACCTGATCGGCGCCGCGACCGTCGCCCGCTGGCGCGACGACATCCTCGACGGCATCGTCACGCGAGAGCAGCAGGCGCCGGCGGTGGAGGCCGAGATCTCGCTGATCGTTGCCGACGTCGGGGTGGCGGCCACCGGGGCGGTCGGGTTCGTCCACCGGGCGGGACGGCCGCGGTCGGCCGGACTCCTACCCCCAACCCAGGTCGTGCTCCTCGACGCCGCCGACCTCGTTGCCGACGTGGCGTCGGCCTTCGAGCACGTGGGCTTGCGCAACGGTGCGGGACCGCTCCCCGGGAACGTAGTGTTTGCCGCCGGCCCGAGCCGTACCTCGGACATCGAGCAGCGGTCGATCCGAGGTGTACATGCGCCCCGGGACCTCGCAGTTGTCATATTCAGTCGGTGAACATCCTCGTCACCGGCATCACCGGGTACATCGGATCGCGACTTACGCCTCGGCTGTTACGCGATGGCCACAGGGTCCGAGGCTTCACCCGCGATCCGGGCCACGTGGAGCTCGCGATTCCCGTTGTCACGGGCGACGCGGTAACCGGGGAGGGCCTTGACCACGCGCTGCGTGACATCGAGGTCGCCTACTTCCTCATTCACTCGATGGAGCCGTCTTCGAACGGTGCCTTCGATGTCCGCGAACGGGCCGCGGCGGAGAACTTCGCCCACGCAGCCGTGACGGCGGGCGTGCGCCGGATCGTCTACCTCGGCGGGCTCGTCCCGGCCGGCGGGCCGTCGTCCCTCCACCTCGCGAGCCGCCTCGAGGTCGAGAACACGTTGCTCGACGCCGTCCCCGACTCCGTTGCCCTGCGCGCCTCGATCGTCATCGGTGCGCGATCGCGGTCCTTCCGCCTCCTCGTTCACCTAGTGGAGCGCCTCCCCGTGCTCGCCGTTCCCGCCTGGCACACCCACGTGACGGCACCGATCGACGAACGCGATGTGATCGAGTCGCTCGCACGTGCCGCCGTCAACGACCAGGTGGGAGGCGAGTCACTGGACCTCGGCGGGCCGGACGTCGTCTCCTACGGTGAGCTGATCGATCGCATCCGGCACCACATGCTTGTTTCCCGTCCCACGATCTCCTTCAAGCGCCTGACGGTAACTCCGATCGCCAGCCGGATCTCCGCCGTGATCACCGGCGAGGATCATGCTCTCGTCGGCCCGCTGATGGAGAGCTTGGGAGAGGATCTGCTCCCACGTGACGATCGCGCCGTAAAGCTGCTGGGCGTAAGGCGGCACTCGCTTGACGCGGCGATCGAGCACGCGCTGCGCGAGTGGGAGGCTGCCGAGCGCTTGATCGCCAGGTAGCGCGGCACTCACACGCCCGTCAACAACCCCGTACTGTCCGCCCTCTCACATGAGCATCGTCCACGACCAGATCCGGATCGCCGCACCCATCGAGCGGGTATGGGAGGCCGTCATGGACCCCAAGCGCCTACACGAGTGGGTCAGCATCCACCGGTCGTTGGAATCGTTCTCGCACGGACCACTCCACAAGGGCTCGACGATGGAACAGTCCCTACGCATCCGTGGGGTCACGTTTCGCGTCAAGTGGACGCTCGTGGAAGTCAACTCGCCGCGGCTCGCCGAGTGGGAGGGCAAAGGTCCCGCTCATTCCCGCGCCCGCACCCGTTACGAGCTGACCAGCGAGGATGGGCAACACACGCTGTTTGACTACACGAACGAGTTCACGGCACCTGGCGGCCGGCTCGGTGTTGTCGCCAGCCGGGTGTTCGTCGGGGGGGTATCGGAACGCGAGGCTCACACCTCACTTACGCGCTTGAAGGCGCTCGTGGAGCGAGAAAGCTGATATCCGGGGTTGCAATCTGTATCTTTACTCCCTTACCTTTATCGCAGACTCCGAGAGAGGGAGATGAATGGCAGGCTTTCTTGACACAACCGTGAAGGACATTGAGCTCCGGTTAGGCGAGCTCAAGGAGGAGATGGGCAAGCTCGAGGCAGCGCGGGCCGCGCTCACGGGCGATCACGGCGAGCGGTCGCGACCCGCGCGGGCACCGCGTAGCACTCGCACGGCAACGCGCGCCACGCGCACTGCCACCACGCGCCGCCGCCCAGGGCGCCCACGCGGTCGCCGTAGCGGTAACACGCGAGCCAGCCAGGCGCTCGAGCTGGTGCGTTCCGAGCCTGGAATCACCATTCCGCGGCTGGCTGAGGCGATGAAGATCCAGCCGAACTACCTATACCGGGTGATGCCTTCGCTGGAGAAGGATGGCACCATCAAGCGCAACGGGCAGGGATGGTTCCCGGCCGACGGCGCCTCTTAGCCGAGACGAGGGCTCGTTGCGGCTGAGCTAGATTAAGCCCAGCTGCATAACCGCCTCGCGCTCCTCCACGAGCTCGTTGGCGGTAGCGTCAATCCGGGCACGCGAGAACTCGTTCAGCTCGAGCCCCTGAACGACCTCGTATGACCCATCTCCTGCCGTGGTGACCGGGAAGCTGGAGATGATTCCCTCCGGCACGCCGTAGTCGCCCTCGGATGGGATCGCCATCGAGACCCAATCACCGGTCGGCGTGCCGAGCACCCAATCGTGCACGTGGTCGATTGCGGCGTTGGCCGCGGAGGCAGCGCTCGACGCGCCGCGCGCCTCGATGATCGCGGCGCCGCGCTTCTGAACGGTGGGGATGAAGTCGCTCTCCAGCCACGCCTGATCGTCGACAAGCTCGGCCGCGTTCTGACCGTTCACCTTGGCGTGGAAGATGTCGGGGTACTGGGTCGCCGAGTGGTTGCCCCAGATCGTCATGTTGGTGATGTCCTTGACCGCCGCGCCACTCTTGGCTGCGAGCTGGGCGATGGCACGATTGTGGTCCAGGCGCGTCATCGCGGTGAAGCGCTCGGCGGGGATATCGGGGGCATGAGTCCGCGCAATCAGGCAGTTGGTGTTGGCCGGGTTACCGACCACGAGCACCTTGACGTCAGACGCCGCGTGAGCGCCCAGAGCCTCGCCCTGGGGCTTGAAGATGCCGCCGTTGGCCTCGAGCAGATCCGAGCGCTCCATGCCCTTGGTCCGCGGACGCGCGCCCACGAGCAGCGCGATGTTGACACCGTCGAAGGCGGCAGCCGGGTCGTCGTAGATGTCGACCCCCGCCAGCAGCGGAAAGGCACAGTCGTCGAGCTCCATCGCGGTACCCTCGGCCGCCTTGACCGCCGCCGGGATCTCCAGGAGCGCCAGCTGCACCGGAGTATCGGCGCCGAGCAGCTGGCCGCTGGCGATCCGGAAGAGGATTGCGTAGCCGATCTGACCGGCGGCACCGGTTACTGCTACACGTACGGGCGATTGGCTCACTGGGTCATCTCCGGGTGGCTTTCGGGTCGCAGGATGTATACCTCCTGCGCGGCGGGCGCCGCGCTCACACCCCGTAGATAGGCCCGACCTTGCCCTTCAGGTAGGTCATGAAGGGGGCGACCGCGAGCGGGGCGCCTGTGACCCTTTCCAGCACCTCACGAGCCCCCCACTTCGAGCCGTGACGATGCACGTGCTCGCGCAGCCACTCGCGCAGCGCCATCAGCTCCCCGGCAGACATCTGGGCGTCGAGGTCGGGCAGGTCGCGGCGCACGCGCTCCCACAGCTGACCGGCCACCAGGTTGCCAATCGCGTAGGTGGGGAAGTAGCCGATCAGGCCGGCGGCCCAGTGGACGTCCTGGAGCACGCCGCGGGCGTCGTCGGGAACCTCGAGGCCGAAGTAGCTACGGAAGCGCTCGTTCCACACCGCGGGTAGATCCTCGAGGGCGATCCGGCCGTCGATCAGCTCCTGCTCGAGCTCGAAGCGCAGGATGATGTGCAGGCTGTACGTCGCCTCGTCGGCCTCGACGCGGATGAACGAGGGGTGCACGCGGTTGACCGCGCGATAGAAGCCCTCGGGCTCGAGGCCCGACAGCGAGCCTCCGAACAGCTCGGCGATCCGCGGCGCCAGGTAGTCGGCGAAGGGCCGGCCGCGGCCGACCATGTTCTCCCACAGCCGGCTCTGCGACTCATGCAACCCAAGCGCCTCGCCCGAGCCGAGCGGGGTGCGCCGCAGGCTGGGATCGATTCCGGCCTCGTAGAGCCCGTGACCGCACTCGTGCATAGAACCGTAGAGGGCCATGGGGAGGAACGTCTCGTCCCAGCGCGTGGTGATGCGAACGTCACTCGAGCCCAGGCTCGTCGCGAACGGATGCACGGTGTCGTCGAGGCGCCAACTCGCGGGGTCAAAACCCATCCGCGAGACGACGTCGACGACCAGGCGGCGCTGAGTCTCGAGCGGGAAGGTGCCGTGTAGACACGAGTCGTCGACGGCGCCGGCACGCTCGGACACGGCGGCGATCAGCGGCACCAGCTCGGCCTTGAGCTCGGCGAACAGCTCGGTGACCTCTGCCGTCCGCATCCCCGGCTCGAAGTCGTCGAGGAGCACGTCGTAGGCGGTCTCATAGCCGTCGAAGCACGCGATGTAACGGCGCTTGAGCTCGAGCCCTTCTCGCAGAAAAGGCAGGAAGGAGGCGAAATCGGAGTTGGCGCGGGCCTCTACCCACGCCTCCTGGCCGAGGGAGGCGGCCCGGGCGAGCTCGGCCGCGAGCTCCGAAGGGACCCGGCGGGCCTTTTCCCAGCGGCGCCTGACCACGGTGATCATGCGCGCCTCGTCGGAGTCCGGCGACGCCCCGTTGAGTTGGTCCTGGGCTTCGTCGAGCAGCCGCCCGGTCTGCGCCGAGACGAAGCGCTCGTGAAGGATTCGCTGGACCGTTCCGAGTTCGTCGGCGCGGAGCTCCGCGCCCCGCGGGGGCATCATCGTCTGCTGATCCCATTGCAGGAGCTGCACGGTGTTGCGCAGGTCGGTCAGCTCCGCTAGGTGCCGTCGTAGCTCTATCACGGTTTCCGTCATCTATCGCTCCTATTCGTGGCGTCCGCCCGCCCTCGTCCAGCCGTATGCGGACCTATGCGACTATTGCAGCATGTTTCGACGCTCTGGTTCGATCAAGCTGATCGACGCGTTCGGAATCCGGATCGGCGTGGACGTCAGCTGGTTCCTGATCCTGTTCGTGCTCATATACCTGCTGTCCGGGCCGTTTCGGGCCCTCCTGCACAGCTCCGACGGCGTCGCCTATGTAACCACGGTAGCGAGCGTGCTGCTCCTCTTCGCGTCGCTGATCGTCCACGAGCTCGGTCATGCCCTCGTCGCCCGTCGCGAGGGCGTCGAGGTCAAGCGCATCGACCTCTTCCTGTTCGGCGGAATCACCCAGATGAGCCGGGACTCGATCGATCCCGGCGAGGAGTTCAGGATCGCCGCCGCCGGGCCGGCGGCAACCCTCGCGGTGATCCTCCTGTGCCTGGTCATCGACCTGGCCGTCGTGGGCCCCCATCGGCTCCTCGACGCGGCCCTGCTCAGGAGCAACGTGAAGGTCAGCCCCGTGGTCCTGTGCATGAGCTGGCTGCTGGTGATGAACGTGATCGTGTTCGTCTTCAACCTCATGCCCGCCTTCCCGCTCGATGGCGGCCGGATCGCCCGCGCGATCGTCTGGCGCGTGACCGGCGACCAGGTCCGCGCCACCCGGGTCTCGGCCCGGCTCGGGCAGGGATTCGCGTGGGTGCTCGGCCTCGGCGGCATCTTCATCCTCATCGTCTTCCGGGATGTGACCGGGATCTGGTTCGCCGCCATGGGGTACCTGATCGGGCAGTCGGCGCGCTCGACCCTCGCGCAGACGGCGATCACCCAGCGGATCACTGGCGTCCGGGTCTCGGACATCATGGACCGCCAGCCGGTGGCGATCTCCGCCGAGACGCCCGTCACCGAGGCGCTCGACGCGTACTTCCTTCGCTACGGCTGGCCGTGGTTCCCGGTCGTCGACCGCGACGGCCGCTTTCTCGGGATCGTCCGCCAGGAGCGCGCCGAGGCCACCAGCGAGACCGGTGAAAGTTGGCTCACGGTCGGCGCCATCGTCGAGGATGGGGGTGCCGTGTCGTGGCGAGTCGACGAGGACCGCCCCCTCAACGAGCTGCTCAACTCCGAGCCGCTGGGCCGGCTCGGAGCGCTCATGGCCGTCGACCGGGAGGGCACTCTGCGTGGCGTGATCACCATCGATCACGTGCGCCGAGCACTGCAGTCGGCGTTCGGCTCGCCGGTCCCTTAGCGGCCGGCGCCATCGAGGTTTCGTCACAGGCCCCCGCCGCCGCGGCGGCTACCCCGACCGCCTAGAATCGCCCCTCGTGCCGTCCCACGACGTTCTCATCATCGGCGCCGGCCTGGCGGGCCAGCGCGCGGCGCTGGCCGCTGCGGGCGCGGGCGCGACGGTCGCCGTGATCAGCAAGGTCCATCCGATCCGCTCGCACTCGGTGGCCGCTGCGGGCGGGATCAACGCGGCGCTGAATCCCGGGGATTCGTGGGAGTCCCACGCCTTTGACACGGTGAAGGGCTCTGACTACCTGGGTGATCAGGATGCCATCGAGATCATGTGCCGCGAGGCGCCCGACGAGATCCTCTTCCTCGAGCACATCGGCGTCACCTTCCATCGCTCCGAGGATGGCCACCTGGGCACGCGTGCCTTCGGGGGCGCGTCCCAGGCTCGCACCTACTACGTCGCCGACATCACCGGACAGGCGATCCTCCACGTCCTCTACGAGCAGCTCATGAAGCATCACGCGACGGTGGACCGCTACGAGGAGTGGTTCACCACCGACCTGCTCCGCGACGACCGCGGACACTGCGTCGGCGCGATCTGCCGCAACCTTCGCGACGGCCGGCTCGAGGTGTTCGACGCCAAGGCGGTCATCCTCGCCTCGGGCGGCGCCGGCCAGGCCTTCAAGCCGACCACGAACGGCCTCATCGTCACCGGCGACGGCATCGCCCAGGCCTTCCGCATCGGCGCCAAGCTCATGGACATGGAGATGGTCCAATACCACCCCACCACGCTGGCCGAGAACGGCTTCCTGATCACCGAGGGCGCCCGCGGCGAGGGGGCGTGGCTCCTCAACGCCGCCGGCGAGCGGTTCATGGAGAAGTACGCCCCGAACAAGCTCGATCTCGCCTCGCGCGACGTCGTCTCGCGCGCCGAGCAGACCGAGATCAACGAGGGCCGCGGCTTCCCCGATGGGACGGTCGCGCTCGACATCACCAAGGTTCCGCGCAAGCGAACGCTCGAAGCCCTGCGCGAGATCGTCAACATCGGCCGGGATTTCGCCGGCGTCGACATCACCCGCGAGCCGATCCACATCCGTCCCGGCATGCACTACATCATGGGCGGCGTCAAGACCGACTCGTTCGGGGAGACGACCATTCCGGGCCTGTACGCGGCCGGTGAAGTCGCCTGCGTCTCGGTCCACGGGGGCAACCGGCTCGGAGCCAACTCGCTCCTCGACACGCTCATCTTCGGCCGCCGGTCCGGTGAGCACGCCGCCGCCCGCGCCAAGCGGATGCCGATGCCCTCGACTCCGTCCTCGAAGCTCGCCGACGCCGAGGAGGCGATCGCGGCGATCATCAATCGTCCGGCCGGCGGCCGGCGCATCGCGGCGATCAAGGACGAGCTCGGGACGACGATGAACCGCTACTGCGCGGTGTTCCGCGACGCCAAGGGGCTCGCCCAGGCCCACGAGATCGTCCGTCGGCTCAAGGAGGAGGCGCCCAAGGCGACCATCGACGACCACGGCACGGTCTTCAACCAGGACGTGATCGCGGCGATCGAGCTCGGCTACATGCTCGACGTGGCGGAGGCGATCGTGGTGGGCGCCGAGGAGCGCAAGGAGTCGCGCGGCGCCCAGTTCCGCACCGACTTCCCCGAGCGCAACGACGAGGAATGGCTCAAGCACATCGACGTGTCGGTCAACGGCGGCGATGTCCCGACCGTCAGCTACTCGCCGGTGACGATCACTCGATGGGAACCGCAGGAAAGGACTTACTGACCCCGATGCCCGACTACACGCTGAGGATCCGCCGCTACAACCCCGAGTCGGGCGAGGCCGCCTTCTGGGAGGACCACACCGTCGAGATGAAGCCCCACAGCTCGGTGCTCGAGGCGATCCTCAAGGTGAAGGCCGACGAGGACGGCTCGATCGGGATCCGCTGCTCGTGCCGGGCGGCGATCTGCGGCTCGTGTGGCGTAAGGATCAACGGCAAGCCCGGGCTCGCATGTAACACGCACCTGGACAAGGCAGCCCGGCGCGCCGCCGAGGGTGAGCCGATCACGGTCGAGCCGATGGGCAACATGCCGGTGATCCGCGACCTCATCGTCGACATGGATGCCGTGCACTGGAAGAAGATCCGCCGGGTCACGCCCTGGCTGATCAATCGCGAGCCGATTCCCGAGCGGGAGTACATCGTCCCGCACGAAAACATGGTCGACGTGACCCAGTCGATGGCCTGCATCCAGTGCGGGGCGTGCGTCTCGGACTGCCTCTCGATGGAGGTCGACCCCCATTTCATCGGCCCCGCCGCGCTGGCCAAGGCATACCGGTTCGTCGGCGATCCCCGGGACGCCGAGCCCTTCGAGCGCCTCAAGGACCTGGCCGAGGACGAGCACGGGCTCTACGACTGCACGCACTGCTTCAACTGCATCGACGCATGCCCGAAGGGCGTAGCGCCGATGAGCCAGATCATGCGTCTGCGGCGCCGCGCCGGCAACGACTTCGAGATCGAGGATCGCAACAACGGCGAGCGCCACGAGCACGCGTTCGTCAAGAACATCCAGCGCAACGGCCTCCTGCACGAGGCGGACCTGCTCCCGGACTCCTACGGCGGAAAGCTCCACCCGCGGGCGGCGCCGGAGCTGATCGAGTCCATGCCCACGGTCATCAAGGCGATGGCCCGGGGCAAGGTGACGCCCGCCAAGGCGCTCCTGCACCAGCACAAGGCGCCCAAGGAGGTCAAGGAGATCTTCAAGACGATCGAGGGACGCCCCGAGCGGGTGGAGCTCAATCTCTACATCTCGGGCTATGAGGACGCCGACGCCGCGGAATCGGCGCCGGCTGTTTCCGCGTCGCCCGCCGACTCCGCCGATTCCGTCACCGAAAGCGAGTCCGAATGAAGGTCGCCTACTGGCCCGGGTGCGTCAGCCGCGGGTTCACCCCCGAGCTGCACGGATCGATGGCCAAGGTCGCGCCCCTGCTCGACCTCGAGCTGATCGAGCTCGACCGGGCCGCGTGCTGCGGCGCCGGCGTGATCGCCGAGCACAACCAGGAGCTGGCGGACACGCTCAATGCGCGGACCTTTGCGCTGGCGCAGCTGACCGACGGAGAGCTGATGATGAACATCTGCTCGACCTGCCAGGGCGCCCAGTCCGAATGCCAGGAGCGCCTCGACGCCAATACCGAGTACCGCGAGCACGTCAACGCCAACCTCGCGGCCGAAAGCCTGAGCTACGAAAAGGGCCTGACCAATAAGAACTTTCTCTGGCTCCTCGTCGAGGAGATCGGCCTCGAGACGCTCAAAGCCAAGGTCAAGCGGCCGCTCACCAACCTGCGCGTCGGCCCCTTCTACGGTTGCTACATCGTGCGCCCCGCCGATCGACTCGGTGTCGACGCCGAGCACCCGCGTGACCGCTACCTGCACATGGTCATCGAGGCCCTGGGCGGCACCGTGATCGATTACGCCGGGGTCTACAAGTGCTGCGGCTTCCCGATCGTGACCATGAACAAGCACGCCTCGCTGACCATGGCCGGGCGCCATCTGGGGGACGCGATCGATGCCGAGGCGGACTGCCTGGTCGTTCCCTGTCCGCTGTGCCACCTCAATCTCGACCTGCAGCAGCCGGCCGCCTCGAAGGTCGTCGCCCGCGAGCTCGGCATGCCGGTGCTGCATCTCCCCCAGCTCGTCGGTCTCGCCCTCGGGCTCGAGCCCAAGGAGCTCGGAATGAGCAAGCACGTCGTGCGCCCCACCGCGGTGATCGACTGGTCGAGCTCGGTGGTAGCGGGCGCCGCATAAAAAAAGAGCGGGGCCCCCGCAGGCCCCGCTCTCGATGTACCCCTTTTGCCGCCCTAGGAAATTCGCTGACACCATGTTGGCGGGTCGGGGGCGTGCCGTCGTCCCCTGCCGAGGGTGAACCTCGGGTGAGGGCATGACTCGATACGGGTGACGAGAAACTCACCCGTTTCGTCCGCGATGCCGATAGGATGTCGACGCGTTGGCCCCCGGGGGGCGTCGAACCGACGACCGAATGCTCAGCCGCCCCCCGATCACGATTGCGCTAGCGCGCTTCGAAGACCTGGTCAGCCGCGGTCTCCGCGCCTTGATCGACGAAGACGAGAGCCTCGAGCTCGTGGCCTTCGACGTCCCGCTCGCCGAGCTGCCGGCCGCGCTGAGCGCCCACGCTCCGCGGGTCGCCATCCTCAATTTCGGCTCGCTGCGCAGTGCCGGGGAGGTCAGGGAGCTCCACTATGCCCACCCGGGCACGCATCTCGTCGTGCTCGGGAACCGACCAACGCCGGCTGAGTCGAGCCAGATGCTCTCCTTCGGCGCCACCGCGTGCCTGGCCAAGACGACAGAGGGGCGCGACGTGCTGACCGCCATCCACCTGGCATCGCGCGGCCTGCACGTGCTGCCCACCATGCGCTCCGGGCACGACGGGCTCGTGGGGCCCGAGCTCCTTACCCCCCGCGAGGCGGATGTTCTCGACCTCCTCCAGCAGGGACATTCGAACGGCGAGATCGCCGCGAGCCTTCACGTCAGCGTGGAGACGGTGCGCACCCACGCGCGCCACATCTACCGCAAGCTCGGCGTCAGGACGCGGCGGGAGCTGCACGCGAGACGCTGAGCAGCCCGCGTCCGACCAAGAGCTCGGCGATCTGCACCGTGTTGGTCGCCGCCCCCTTGCGTAGGTTGTCTGCGACGACCCACATGTTGAGGGTGCACGGGTTGGACTCGTCGCGGCGGATGCGGCCGACGAACACCTCGTCGCGTCCTGACACCTCGGAGGGGAGCGGGTAGAGCCCCGCGGCCGGATCGTCGACCACGACGACCCCGGGGGCGCCCGCGAGCAGCGTCCGGCAGTCGTCGGGGCTGAGATCCTCGCGAGTCTCGACGTTGAGTGCCTCGGAATGGCAGTTGCGCACGGGGACGCGAGCGCAGGTCACGGTGATCCGCAGATCGGGTAGACCGAGGATCTTCCGGCTCTCGGCGATCACCTTGCGCTCCTCGGTCGTGTAGTCGTCGCCGTCCTTGAACGTCTCGACCTGGGGGAGCACGTTGAAGGCGATCGGATGGGGATAGACCTCGGGCGCGGGCGGCTCCATGCCGTGGAGGATCGCGTGAGACTGGGTCTCGAGCTCCTCGACCGCCCGCTTGCCCGTGCCCGAGGTGGACTGGTATGAGTTGAACACGATCCGCTCGAGGCCGACCGCATCGCTGATCGCCTTCAGCACTACGAGCGCCTGCATGGCTGTGCAGTTGGGGTTGGCGACGATGCCCCGGTGGGCGTCGAGCGCTTCGGGATTGACCTCGGAGACGACGAGCGGCACGTCGTCGTCCATTCGCCAGCATGAGGAGTTGTCGACGACGACGGCTCCCGTCGCGGCGAACCGGGGCGCCCACTCGCGGGAGACAGAAGAGCCGGCGGAGAACAGGGCGATGTCGAAGCCGCCGATCTCGTCCTCGGTCAGGGCGCGTACGGTGAGCCCACCGTCGAGCTGCCGGCCCGCCGAGCGCTCGGAGGCGAAGGGGACGATCTCCCGCGCCGGGAAGGCCCGCTCGCGCAGCACCTCGAGCATGGTCCTGCCCACGGCGCCGGTCGCCCCGACCACGGCGATGCGGGGCTCGGGGCTCATCGCGGACCTTCGTCGTGCTGGATGCCGTTCTCTCCGAGCTCGAAGGCGGCGTGCAGCGTCCGCACCGCCTGGGGAACGAGGTCCGCCCGGATCACGCACGAGATCTTGATCGGCGAGGTCGAGATCATCTGGATGTTGATCTCCTCAGTCGCGAGGGTGTCGAAGACCTTGGCGGCGACGCCGGGGTGCGAGCGCATGCCGGCGCCGACGATGGACACCTTGCCGATGTTCGGATCGGTGTCGACGCGCTCCACGCCGAGCTCGAGGGCGATCGGGCCCAGCACGCGCTCGGCCGCCGCCAGGTCCTCGTGGGGAACGGTGAACGAGACCTCGGCGCGGCGGCCGTCCCCGAGCGGCTCGTTCTGGATGATCGTGTCGACGATGATGTTGGCCTCGGCCAGCCCTCGGAAGATCGCCGCGGCGGCTCCCGGCCGGTCGGGGACCCCGAGCAGGGTGATCCGCGCCTCTTCGGTCGAGTGCGTGACGGCGGTGACAAGCGGGCGTTCCATCGTTTCGTGCTCTCCGAGGACAACGGTACCCGGACCGTCGCTGAAGCTGGAGCGACAGTGGATCCGAACGCCGTGATTGCGTGCGTATTCCACCGACCTGAGCTGGAGGACCTTGGCGCCCGAGGCCGCCATCTCGAGCATCTCCTCGAAGCTGACGACGGGTAGCTTGCGCGCGTCGGGGACGATCCTGGGGTCGGCGCTGAACACGCCGGCGACGTCGGTGTAGATCTCGCACACGTCGGCACCCACGGCCGCGGCCAAGGCGACCGCCGTGGTGTCCGACCCGCCCCGTCCGAGGGTGGTGACGTCGCGGCTCGTGGAGACCCCCTGAAATCCGGCCACGAGGACGATGCGATCATCGTCCAGCGCCTCGCGAATACGATCTGCGCGAACATCGAGGATCCTTGCCTTAGTGTGGGAGGTGTCAGTGACGATTCCCGCCTGGGATCCCGTCAACGAAATCGCGAGGTGGCCCAGGTCGTTGATGGCCATCGCGCACAACGCGCAGGAGATTCGCTCGCCCGTGGAGAGGAGCATGTCCATCTCGCGCGGATCGGGGTTCGGTGAGACCTCGTCGGCCATCGCGATCAGGTCGTCGGTCGTCTTGCCGCGGGCGGACAGCACCGCGACGACGCGGTTCCCCGCCTCGCGCTGGGCGACGATCCGCCGCGCTGCGCGCTTGATCCGCTCGGCGTCGGCGACCGACGTCCCACCGAACTTCATCACCACAGTTCCGTCGGACACGGCCAGGAAGGGTACGTGTACCTGAAGCCGCCCGCTGCGCCGAAGTCGCCGAGGAGCAAGGATCGCGAGCGCGCGGTCCGCCGGCGCCGGACGGTCGCCGCCCTCGCGGTCGTCGTCGCCGTGGCCGTGGCGATCATCCTCGCGACCTCTGGCGGGTCCGGGGCGCCGCCCTCGCCCTTCGGCGGTCCCGGGAACGCTTCGGTGCTGACTCAGTCCGCGCCCGCCCACACGCCCGGCCCGAGGGCCCACGCAGCCTCCTTCACCCCGGCCCCCGCAGCCGTGTCGCTCGCGGGCCGGCTGCCGCTGGCCAGCCAGGTCGCACAGCTCTTCCTCATCGAGCTCGACGGCACGTCTACGAGCTCGCCCGACGTCGCGGCGTTCGCGAGCAACGACTGGGGCGGGGCGGCGCTCAGCCGCTCGAATTTCGTCAGCGACTCCCAGATCGGGGCGCTGGCCACCGGGATCGCCGCGCTCGCCAGGACCGCAGGCAATGTCCCGCCGCTCATCGCCGCCCCCCAGGAAGGCGGGCCCGACACCGCCTTCCCGGATCTGCCGCCCGAGGGGGAGGCGACGATCGGGGCCTCCGGCAGCCCGGCCACCGCGCGGGCCCAGGCCCTGCTCGCGGGTAAGCAGCTGCTGGCCCTCGGCGTGAACATGAACTTCGCGCCGCTCGCCGACGTCGACGTGCCCGAAGGCGCTTTGAGCGGGCGGCTGTTCGGCACCGCCCCCGGTGTCGTGGCCCGGGACGCCGCGGCGGCCGTGAGCGGATATGGGACCGCGCACATCATC
>Ga0302326_10007227_pt1 | contig 24792 bp, 18 predicted proteins | sample Palsa_T0_3_FD_202264 | JGI IMG/M metagenome (GOLD analysis project Ga0302326, IMG submission 202264) | Peat permafrost microbial communities from Stordalen Mire near Abisko, Sweden - Palsa_T0_3 | ecosystem: Environmental > Terrestrial > Soil > Palsa > Peat permafrost | place: Sweden: Abisko... | reverse complement strand
CCGACATCTCGCTCACCACCAACGGGATCGGCCTGGACAAGTGCGCCGTCGCGTTGAAGGCGGCCGGCCTGGACCGGATCAACGTCTCGCTCGACACCATCCGCCCCGAGGTGTTCAGGAAGCTGACCCACCGCGACCGGCTCGCCGACGTGCTGGCCGGGCTCGCGGCCGCCGCGGCCGCCGCGCTGACGCCAGTGAAGGTCAACGCGGTGGTGATGCGCGACCTGAACGAGGACGAGGCACCTGAACTGCTCGCCTTCTGCCTGGAGCGCGGGTACGAGCTGCGCTTCATCGAGCAGATGCCGCTCGACGCGCAGCACGGCTGGAAAAGAACAGAGATGGTCACCTCGGGCGAGGTTCTCGCCTCGCTTTCCGCCGCGTTCGAGCTTTCAGCCGATACGGAACACCTCCGTGGTGCTGCACCAGCGGAGACCTTCCTCGTCAACGGCGGGCCGGCCAGAGTCGGGGTGATCTCCTCGGTCAGCGGGCCGTTCTGCGGCGCCTGCGACCGGGTGCGGCTGACCGCCGACGGGCAGATCCGCAACTGCCTGTTCGCCCGGTCGGAGAGCGACCTGCGGGCGGCGCTGCGGTCCGGGGCCTCGGACGACGAGATCGCCGCCCGATGGCGGGCGGCGGTCGCGTCGAAGCTCCCCGGGCACGGGATCAACGACCCGACCTTCCTCCAGCCGGACCGGCCCATGTCCGCCATCGGCGGTTAATCCCGAACACAGGCCGACAGCGCTGAAAGTTCGACCGGCCATCACCGGCCAAACTTTCAGCGCTCACTCGATCTTGGTGGGTCCGCGGATGGCGCCTTCGCGCTTCTTGCTGTTATCTTAGATGCCGAGCTTGGTGCCGTCGATGGACTCGGCGGCCGGCGGCGCTGTGATCGCCAGCGGCGCGCTGTACTCGGTGAAGCCGATCACCCCGCCGTTGGCGGTCGGCTCGGCCAGCTTCAGGAGAACCGGGCTGGACGAGTTGGTGATGTAGGCGTAGCCGGCCTGGCCCGTCTGGGTGATCTTGTAGGCGTTCTTGCCGTTGTAGGTCGTCGGGGTGGCCACGTACGCGGTGCCCGTCGGCGTCGGCAGCTCGCCGAACAGTCCGCTGATGCTGCAGATCTTGGCGAGATCGGCGACTTGCGCGTTGTCCGCCGGGACCCTGATGTACTTGTCGGCCACCAGGGCGAGCGCGGCCTGGCTGAGGTGCAGGGTCGTGTAGAAGGCGTTGGTCGGCTTCAGCCAGACGTCGCCTCCCGTCTCGATCAGCTGGAACGACTCCACCTTGGACAGCGCGATCGCGCCGCGGCAGCCCGCCTTCTGCACCATGGTGAGGTTGAAGGAGACCTGGTCGCCGCTGGTGCCGCTGCCGCTGGAGATGCCCGAGCCGACCACCAGCAGGGTCGTCGCCGCCTTGGTGTCGGCGATCGCCTTGATGATCAGCGCGGTCGCGGCCGCTCCGGTCACCGTCGCGGTGCTGACCGGGGAGGCACTCGGCGACGCGGCGGCGGTGCCCGATGTCGCGCTGGCGGCGGGTGAACTGCCCGAGCCGCCCGACGAGCCGCACGCGGCGGCGCCGACGGCGAGCGCGGCGGCGAGAATAACCGTGGACACGGTCCTGCCGCGCATGCCTGCCGTGAACCCGGTCGACACCATGGGCCCCCCTTTCACGCTTGAATACCCATTGATGGTTGACCTATACGATTAGTGACCATCGAAGGGCGCACCGCGCCGTCAGACCACGGTAGCGGGCAGGCCAGCGGATTTTACGGGTTGCGAGTGCGGCGGAGGTCGCCAGGGAGGCGCTCGGTGACCCGGGCGCGGTCCAGGTACTCCAGCAGCGGGATGGCCACCCGGCGGGAGGTGCCCAGGGCCTGGCGGGCCTGCGAGGTGGTGAACGGCTGGTCGAGCGCGGCCAGGCGGCGCCTGGCCTCCCGGCCGGCGTTTGGGGCGAGCACGATCATGTCGGCGATGCGGAGCAGCAGGCCGACCCGGGCCGCGGTGGCCAGGGCCTTGGCATCGAGGCCCAGCGCGCGCAGTCGCTCGGCGTCCGGGGCGGCGAACGGGTCCCTGGCAAGATCGTCGAGGATCGTCTGCACGGCGCCGGCGATCGCGGGCGGGAGCCGCCCGGCGGTGCTGGCGGCCGAGGCCTGGGCGGCTGGGGGTCGGGCCGCTGGGGGTCGGGCCGCTGAAGCAGGCGGTGGTGGTGGCGCGGCTTCCGTGGCGTGCTCGGTGACAACGCGGAGGTGACCGCCCTCTTGGACGATGTCGCCTGCGACCAGCGCGGTGACCAGGTCGCGGCTTGGCAGCTTCAGCGCCGCGCGGGCGGCTTCCGTGGGCATGCCCAGGGCGAGGGGATCCCGGGCGCAGAAGTCCGCCACCACGACCCGGAGCTCAGTGCGGAGGCCGGACCAGTGCGCCGGGTCGGCGAGCCACTCCCCCGTGACCGGGGCCGGCCGATCGGTCAGGCCGGCCGCCGTGAGTTGCGCGGCGCGCAGGAGCTTGTGCCGGCCGAGCAGGTCGCCCGCCGTCGGGACGTCCGGCCAGGCGGACAGTTCCCTGGCGGCGGCGGTGCCGGCGCCGCGGCGCGCCAGCGGCGGCGGTGCCGGGTCGAGGACGGTGGCGCCGTGGATCGCCAGCCCGGCCGCGCCCGGGTCGCGCAGCAGCACCCGGTCGCCGACGTGCAGCGGCAGCGGGTCGCGGAGCCGCAGCCGGGCGTAGATCGCCGTCGGCGTCCGGCTCGTGTCGGCCGTTCCCAGGATCCGCAGCCGGGCCTGGGTGCGGGTGGAGCCGATGTGCAGCAGGAGCTCGGCCGGGAGCTTTGGCTCCGGGTCGGCGGCGCGCGGGGTGATGCGGACGTCGAGCTCGGTCGTGAGCGTCCAGCGGCCCGGTTCGGTCAAGGCCATGCCGCGGGCCGGGAGGTCGGCGGGGACGCCCCGGAGGTTCAGCGCCACCCGGGCGACGCCGGAGACCTCGTCGGCGGGCTCGCCCAGCGCCTGCAGCCCGCGGACGCGGACCGGGTCCGACGAGGGGGTGAGCAGCAGTTCCTCGCCGTTCCTGACGGTCCCGGCGGGCAGCGTGCCGGTGACGACGGTGCCGGCCCCCCTGATGGTGAACGAGCGATCGATCCAGAGCCGCACCGGCCGCCGATCGCCAATCGTTCCGTCACCGCCCACCCGCCCGCGATCGCCGGGCTGCGCGGGGTCCCCGGAACGGGAGAGCGCGGAGACCAGGCGGCCGAGGGCGGCGCGGAGATCATCGAGACCCTGGCCAGTGACGGCGCTGACGCTGACCGCCTCGACCGGGCCGAGGCTGGTTTTCGCGATCTCGGCCAGGGCCTCACGGGTCGCGGGGCCGGGGTCGGCCAGGTCGGCACGGGTGACGACGAGGATGCCGTGCCGGACGCCGAGCGCGTCCACCGCCGCCAGGTGCTCGGCGGACTGGGGCATCCAGCCGCCGTCGGCCGCCACGACGAACAGGACGGCGGGGACCGGGCCGAGGCCGGCCAGCATATTCGGCACGAACCGCTCGTGGCCAGGGACGTCGACGAAGGCCAGTTTTTCTCCCGCCGGCAACGTGAGCCAGGCGTAGCCGAGGTCGATGGTCATGCCACGGCGGCGTTCCTCCGCCCACCGGTCGGGCTCCATCCCCGTCAGCGCGCGGACAAGCGTTGACTTGCCGTGATCCACATGCCCGGCGGTCGCGACCACGTACATCACTCACCCCCCGGCTCACGCCGGCACCACGCCGCGGGGACTTCCCTGCCCGGGGCGTTCATCGGGGGCTTGCCGCTGCCAGGACCGCCGCGACCAGGCGGTCATCGTCGTCGGGGTCGACCGAGCGGAGGTCGAGGAGCAGGCGGCCCTTTTCCACCCGGCCGATCACGGCCGTTACGTCACCCCGTCGGACCGCCGGTCCGCCGCGGAGCGGGACCGCCAGCTCCTCGGGGAGCGCGACCGCGGCGCTTGGCAGGGTGACGCCGGGGGCGCCGCCGCCGCCGACGGCCGCCTCGGTCGCCGCCACGCTGGCGTGGATTCCGCGGGCCTGCAGGGCCGACCGCACTCGTTCGGCGCGATCGGACAGGGCGGCGCGATCGGCCGCCAGCGCGCGGGCGACGGGCGGGAGGGGACCGGTGATCGTCGCCTCCAGGGCGGCGAGGGTCAGCTTGTCGACCCGGAGCGCGCGGGCAAGCGGGTGGCGCAGCAAGCGGCGGACGAGCGGCTCGTCGCCGAGCAGCAGGCCCGCCTGCGGCCCGCCGAGCAGCTTGTCGCCGCTCGCGGTGACCAGGTTCGCGCCGTTCCTGAGGGAGGTCGCGGCGTCGGGCTCGTCGGGGAGCAGCGGGTGCGGAGCGAGCAGGCCCGAGCCGATGTCATGCACGAGCGTCACCTCGAGCGCGGCCAGCTCGGCCAGGGAAGCCTGTCTGGTGAACCCCTCGACCCGGTAGTTGGAGGGGTGGACCTTGAGGATGAAGCCGGTATCGTCCGTGATCGCCTGCTGGTAGTCCTCGGCGCTGGTCCGGTTGGTCGTGCCGACCTCCTTCAGGCGTGCGCCGGTCGAGGTCAGCAGGTCGGGAAGGCGGAATCGGTCGCCGATCTCGATCAGCTCGCCGCGGCTGATGATGATCTCCCGGCCGCTCGCGAGCGCGGTGGCGGCGAGCACGAGGGCGGCGGCGTTGTTGTTGACGACGCCGGCCGTCTGGGCGTTCGGCACCGCCCGCCTGAGCGCATCGATGACGCCCCGGCCGCGCTGCTTCGCGCGCGCCCCCGTCTCCAGGTCGAACTCCACGTCGCAGGGGCCGGCCGCGGTCGCCAGAGCGTCTTTCGCCGCCTCGCTCAGCGGAGCGCGGCCGAGGTTGGTGTGGACGAGGACCCCGGTGGCGTTGATCACCGGCGTGAGGGAGGCGGCGGTCGCGGGGAGCTCGGCGACGGCGGCGTCCGCGACCGTGGCCGGGTCCGGGGTGATCTCCGCGTTCCTCGCTCGCTCCTGGGCCCGGGCGACGGCGGCCTTGACCAGGGGCCGGCCGAGACGGTGCTCGGCCGCCTGCAGCCGCGGGTCGGCCAGGAGGAGATCCGTGCGGGGGATCTTCTGGTGCGCCCCGCTCTGGGCACGATCATCCACGGTGGCGACCATACTCCGCCGCGCGTCCGCCGCCTACCTTCGCCGGCCTGGGTACGTCTCGGCGGGATCGCTTTTTGTGCTATCTTGACTACGCTTAGTGATCACCTTGGGCCCTGGCAGCAGGCGCCCTCATCCTAGGCGCCGCCTCGGATCGTGCCGCGCGGCGGAGCAACCATCGGGAGCATCGGGAGTACCTGTGGAGCACAGCCGGTGAACGGCAACCCCAGCAGCCCCAATGACACCTCGAGTACCTTCCTCGTGCCCGCAGGGGAGTCCGCACCGGGCGGGTCCGCCGGCCCGGCCCGGGGACGGGGACCGGGACCGGGCGGGACCGGCCGTCGGATCCGCGCGCTCCGGCCCGACGCGCTGCGCGCGTACTGGCTGTCGCCGCCGGGCATCGTCATCCTGGCCGCCTCCGGGCTCGCGCTGGCGCTCCGGCTCTACGTGCTGAGCAGGCCGGGGTACCTCACCGGGGTCACCGAGTACGACGACGGCGTCTACCTGGGCGGCGCCATCCGGCTCATCTCGGGGGCGCTCCCGTATCGCGACTTCGCGTTGGTGCAGCCGCCAGGCATCCTGCTGCTGATGGCGCCGGTCGCCGTGATCGCCAAGGTGTCCACCGCGACGCACGCCATGGCCGCCGCGCGGCTGCTGACGGTGCTGGCCTCGACCGCGTGCGTGCCGCTGGTGGGGCACCTGGTGCGCTATCGCGGGGCCTTCGTCACGGTCGTGAGCTGCGGCATCCTCGCCGTCTACCCGGATGACATCACCACCGCGCACACGCTGATCCTCGAGCCGTGGATGAACGTGCTGGTGCTGATCGGCGTCTGCACCGCCTTTCGGCGCGGCCGCCTCGCGTCCCGGCAGCGGCTGGTCTGGGCCGGCGTCGCGATCGGGTTCGCCGGTGCGGTCAAGTACTGGGCCGCGCTGCCGGCGCTCGCGCTGCTGGTGGTGTGCCTGGTGACACCGGAAAACGGCCGGGCCGCCCGGGGCGCGGATGGGGCTGGAGCTGGCGGTGTCACCCGGCGTGGCCGGGGTCCGGCCGGACGCCGGGCGTGGCTGCTCGCGGCCGGCGTGGTGGCGGGGTTCGCGGTGCCGGTGCTGCCGTTCGCCGTGACCGGACCAGGCCTGTTCCTGCGGTCCACGCTGCTCGACCAGGCCGTGCGGGCGGGCACCTCGGTGCCCGCGTCGCTGCGACTGGCCCACATCACCGGGCTCATCGACCTCCTCAACGGCCACGGTCAGCTCACCCTGCACTCGGGCACGCATTCGCTGTTCGCCAGCGGGGGCACGGCGGCCGTGCAGACCACCAGCGCCGGCTGGGCGCCGTTGATCCTCGCGGCGCTCGTCGTCGCCGTGATCGCCTGCGGCTATATCCTGCGCCCGGGCCGCCCGTCGCCGCTTGAGTGGTACGTCCTCGCCTGCGGCGCGGGCGCGGTGGCGGCGGTGCTTGCCTACTCGGCGTTCTTCTACCACTACGCGGACTTCGTGGCGCCGTGGCTGGCGATGTCGGCCGGGTGCGCCGCCGGGACGCTCGGCCGCGCGCTCGCCGCCCGTCCCGGGGCGCGGCGCTCCCTGATCGCCGCGGTCGCGGTGCTGGTTCTCGGCCTGGCCGTCTTCCAGGCGCGCGAGCTGTCGGGGCTGCGCGCGCCGGACATCTACGGGGACAAGGCGGTTATCCCGGCCGGCGCGTGCGTGGTCTCCGACGAGGTCTCGCTGACGATCGCGGCCAACCGGTTCTCGACCCGGCCGGGCTGCCCGGCCGTCCTCGACTCGCTCGCCACCACGCTGGTCGAGGACAACGGGGTCTCCGTCCAGGGCGGCGCCAAGTCGTCGGCCAGGACCGTGGCCGCGTGGCGGCGGATCTTCGCCCACGCCGAGTACGTGTGGCTGTCCAGTCAGAGCGGCCGGCGCATCCCGTGGACGAACGCGCTCACGCAATGGTTCGAGCACCACTTCACGCTGCTGAAGGTCCACCACGGCACCGGCCGCGTCTACCAGCGCCGGTCGTGACCGGGCGGAACCGCGGCCGCTAGGCCGGCTCGTCGGCGAACTCGGCCCGGACGCCGAGCAGGCGCACCGGACGGCCCGGCTCGAACTGGGCGAGGGCGGCGAGCGCCGCCGTTACGAAAGCCGCCCGGTCGAACGGCGGCTCCTCGAAGGCGGACGCCTCCGCGGCCGACGGGTCGAGCACCGACGCCTCCAGGGTCGGCTGATCGACGGCCGACGCGTCGACCACCCGCACGTCGAACAGGGCATCGCCGCCGCGACCGGGAAACGGCACCCCGTGCGTCACCGTGACGAAAGGCGCGTAGCGGACCTTCACTACCGCTCGAACCACCGTCCGTTCCATAACTTCCGCGGCGACCTGCCGGGCGAGACGGGCCACCTCGGCGCGGACCTCAGCCCAGTCCTCGATGTTCTGCTGGAAGGTCACCTCGCGGCCGTGCGAGCGGGCGACGTAGGGGGTCGGGTCGACCTCGGCGTCGCCCCGGCCCTGGCCGAGCAGCACCAGCCAGGGGCCCGTCATCGGGCCGAACTCGGCCGCCAGGCGGCCGGCGTCGGCCGCGGCGAGCTCGCGGACGGTGTGGATGCCGAGCCCGGCCAGCTTGGCGACCGTCTTGGCGCCGATCCCCCAGATCACGTCCGGCGGCCGCTGGCCGAGGAGCTCATCCCAGGTCGCCGAGGTCAGCCGGAAGACCCCGGCGGGCTTGCCGAAGCCGGTCGCGATCTTGGCCTGGAGCTTGTTCTGGCCGATCCCGACCGAGCAGTCGAGCCTGGTCGCCTCCTTGACGCTGGCGGCGAGCTCGCGGGCGAAGGACTCCGGGTCCGCCGCCTCGATGCCGACGAACGCCTCGTCCCAGCCGAGCACCTCCACCGGCGCGCCGGTGTCCCTCAGCACCTGCATGACCTCGGCCGACACGGCGAGGTAGGCGGGCGCGTCGACCGGCAGGAAGACGCAGTCGGGGCAGCGCTTGCGCGCGGTGCGCAGCGGCTGGCCGGAGTGGACGCCGAAGGCGCGCGCCTCGTAGGAGGCGGTGGAGACCACCCCGCGCTTGGACGGGTCGCCGTCACCGCCGATCACGAGCGGCCGGCCGCGCAGCTCGGGATGGCGCAGCACCTCGACGGCGGCGATGAACTGGTCGAGGTCGACGTGCAGCACCCAGCGGGTCACCTCAGCCTTTTACCCCGCTGAGCGCGCTTACCCCTGACCGCTGCGCGACCTACGAGCGCGGGGCCACGCGGGCGGAGTTCGAGCGGAACAGGTGGAAGGCCACCGCGAGGACGACGAGGAACAGGCCGAGGCCGGCCAGCAGCTCCAGGTTGCCGGCGATGAGCTCGAGGCCGTGCCAGTGGTATTCGGGGTAGCGGGGGTTGTCGCCGCTGGGGAAGCTCGCGGCCGGGGCGTAGTTGATCAGGCCGCCCTGGAGCAGGCCCGCCGTCTTGGACCAGAACTCCGGCCAGGCGGCGAAGACGATGAGCACGGCGGCGGCGAGGGCGTACCAGGCGGCGCGCAGGCCGCCCGCGCCCGCCCGGCCCGCGCGGACGGCGGCGTCGACGATCAGCGCCAGGCCGGGCGCGATCCAGACCCAGTGGTGGTCCCAGCTGATCGGGGAGACCAGCAGCGCGGTCAGCGCGGCCACCATCAGGCCCGCGAAGGTGTAGCCGCGCCGGTCCAGGATGACCGCGGCGGCCAGGCCGGCCAGCCCGACGACGATCGCGACCAGCAGCCACGGCGCCACCGTGCCGTTCACCGAGCCGATCAGCCTGGTCATGATGCCGCGCAGCGACTGGTTCTGCTCGCCGCCGACGAACCCGGTCCGGCCCGCCTGGAAGAAGTTGCCGTCGAGCCACCAGGTGACCGACGCGTTCGGGAACACGATGAAGCCGATGATGACGGTGACGACGAACGTCCCGGCCGCCACCGCGGCCTGACGAAACCGCCGGGTGAGCAGCAGGTAGGCGATGAACAGGAGCGGGACCAGCTTGATGCCCGCCGCGATGCCGGTCGCGGCGCCCTTCCACCGCCGCCGGTCCGGCTGGCACAGGTCCCAGACCACGAGCGCCATCAGCGCCAGCTCGACCTGGCCAAGGTAGAGCGCCCGCTGCACCGGCTCGGTCCACAGCAGCAGGCCGGACAGCAGCAGCGTCGCGCCGAGGCGGGAGGTCCGCTCCCAGCCGAGCTGGCGGAACGCGATCCAGATCGTCGCCACCAGCGAGAACAGCGACACCACAGTGACGACGGTCATCAGCGCCTTGAACGGCAGCGCGAGCCCGGCCGCGAACGCCAGCGCGGCGAACGGGGTGTAGGTGAACTGGATGCCCGGGTGGTGCTCGAAGTCCCAGGTGTAAAGGCTGTGCGAGTGGTGCAGCGCCTGGCGCGCCCCGCCCAGGTAAACCTGGAGGTCGAACCCCTTGAGCATGACGTTCATCGGGTGCGTGGCCAGCGCCGCCAGGTAGCCGACGGCGGCGATGGCGGCGACCGCCGCGCCGACGATCAGCAGCGTGCGACCGCCGGCCCGGACCGTGTCCGGCCGGCCGGCCGCGCGCCCGTCGGCCAGGCTCACGTCTGCTCGCATCGCTGGCGTTCTCCTCGGATTGGCGGTCGATCCATCCCGGCGGTCTACCGCGGCTGATTCGGCAGCATAGTCGCTCGGTCAACGCCGGCGGACCCGGACGTGGTTTGCGGCCGAGCGGTGCGGTGCGTGATCATTCAGCCATGGCTGCTGGCAATCGGGCGGGACCGCGGTGACCGTCGAGCGGACCGCCGTGCTGATCGCCGGGGGCGGGCCGGCCGGGCTCGCCGCCGCCGCCGAGCTCGCCCACCGGGGCGTGGACTGCGTGGTGATCGAGCCCCGGACGCAGGTCTCGCACCGCCGTCCCCGGGCCAAGACCACCAGCGTGCGGACGATGGAGCACCTGCGCCGGTGGGGCCTGGCCGATGAGCTGCGGGCGGCCGCGCCGCTGTCGGTGGCGTGGTCGCAGCGGGTGATGTTCTGCCAGTCCCTGTCCGGGAAGTGCGTCACCACCTTCGACGGGGCGTTCGGGCTGACGACCGAGCGTGATGACCGGTTCGCCGAGGCCGGCCAGCAGGTGCCGCAGCCGGTGGTCGAGGAGGTGCTGCGCGCCCACGCCGGCCGCTCCCCGCACGTGGACCTGCGGCTGGGGCAGACGGTGACCGGGCTGGCGCAAGGCGACGACGGCGTGACCGTGACGGTGACCGTGACCGTCGGCGAGCAGGCCGGCGCCAGCTACCAGGTGCAGGCCGGCTACGTCCTCGGCGCCGACGGCGCGGCCGGCCTGACCAGGGACCAGATCGGCGCGGCGTACGTCGGCCGGTCCGACCCCCGGCCCAACTTCAACATGGTGTTCCGCGCGCCCGCGCTGGACACCGATCTCGGGCCCGCGGTCCAGTACTGGGTGCTTGACGCGCCCGTCCCCGGCGTGATCGGGCGGCTTGACCTGTCCGACCTCTGGTGGGCGATCGTGCCGGGGATCGAGCCGGACTACGGGTCCGAGCACGCGGCCGAGCTCATCACCGGCCTGGTCGGCCGGCCGGTCGAGCACGAGCTGCTCGCGTCGGACCCGTGGACGGCGCGGATGCTGGTCGCGGACACGTTCTCGGCCGGCCGCGTCTTCCTCGTCGGCGAGAGCGCGCACGTGAACCCGCCGTGGGGCGGCCACGGGTTCAACACGTCCGTGGGCGACTCCGTCAACATCGCCTGGAAGATCGCGGCGGTGCGGCAGGGGTGGGCGCCGGAGCGGCTGCTGGCCAGCTACGAGCCCGAGCGCCGCGGCGTGGTCGAGCAGACGGTGGCGAGCGCCGGCTCCCACCTGCGCAACCTCGCGGGTGACCTGGCCCAGGACGCGGAGACGATCCAGCGGTTGAAGAGCCCCGAGTTCTTCAGCCTCGGCCTGGTGCTCGGCTACTCCTACGCGGGCTCGCCGATCATCCAGCCGCCCGCCGGCCCGCGCGCGGCCGGCCCGGCCGAGATCGATGACGTGACGGCCTACGTGCCGACCAGCGAGCCGGGGGCGCGGCTGCCGCACTGGTGGCGGCCGGACGGCTCGTCGCTCTACGACCACCTCGGCCCGGGCTTCACCCTGCTCTGCCCCGAGGGTGCCGAACGCGGCCGGGGCGTCGCGGAACTGGCCCAGCGCGCCGCCCGCAGGCGGATACCGCTCGCGATCATGCCCGCCCCTGCGTCCTACCCCTGGGCGCAGGAGTTCCTGCTGGTCAGGCCGGATCAGCACATCGCCTGGCGAGCGGGCGACCCGGCCGGCATCGACATCGAGGCGGCCGTGGATCCCGCCTAACCCGCCGCGCCCGCCGCGCCCGCCGCGCCCGCCGCGCCGTCTGACGGCCGGCCGTCGCGCGGGGCCATGACGGCGAGCGCGTCGGCGTCGCTCGCCCGGGAGTGCAGGAAGTAGTCGGTCCACTCGGCGACGTCCGGGTAGGACGACTGCGCGCAGACCAGCGCGCACGCGGCGGGCACGTCGTAGGCCGTCCGCCGCAGCTCGATCGCGCCGGCCGAAAGCAGCGCCCAGTGCGCGACCGGGTCCCCCACGTCGTCGGTCTCGCCCCGCGCGAGCTCGACCAGCTCCCGGTCGGCGTTGCCGCGCACCCAGGTGACGCGATCACCCAGCCCGATCAGCCGGTCAAGCACCTCCCCCGGCCGCGGCCCGGCCGCGATGTCCCCGGTGACCGCGATCCGATCGGCCGCCCGCACGGCCGGCTCGGCCAGCACCGCGTCCAGCGCGGGCAGCACCTCATGAATGTCGGACAGCACCGCGACGGACTCCATACCGGCAGCTTCCCCCGGCACGTCCCGCTGGATCAAACCCATTTTCCTGAACGCGAGCGTGTTTCACCTGGTGCCGCCATTCTCGCCTGTTAGCGGCCGAACCAGCCCGCTGCGCCGGCGTCCCCGCCCCTGCCTGCCAGCGGCGGGGACGCCGGGCAGCCCGGCTGGCAACCCGCCGGCTGTCAGCGGCTGAACCGGCTGGCCGCGCGGAGCTCCGCTACCATCTCCGGCGGCGCGGTCTCGGCCGAGCCAGCGTTGAACGGGGGCTGCGGGTCGTATTCGATGCCGAGCTGAATGCGCTGCGCCACCTCGTCGCCGGCGATTCTGGCGGCCAGCGCCAGGGCCATGTCGATGCCGGCCGAGACCCCGGCCGACGTCGCGTACTTGCCGTCGAAGACGTACCGCTCGTTGCGTGCCTTGGCGCCGAGCCGGGCCAGCTCGTCGTGCGCCAGCCAGTTCGTGGTCGCCTCGCGCCCGGTGAGCAGCCCGGCCCCCGCCAGGATGAGCGCGCCGGTGCAGACCGAAGTGGTCCAGGTGCTTGTCTCGTCCGCCTTCACCAGCCAGTCCTGGAGCGGGCCGGGTCCCATGTGGTCCACCTGACCGAATCCGCCGGGAACGAGAATGACGTCAGGTCGCGGGACGTCGCCGTAGGCGGCGTCGGCCTGCAGGGTCAGCGAACCTTTCGAGTCACTGACCCCGCGCGGCCGGTCGGCCAGGAAGACGACCTTCGCGCCCGGCAGCTCACTGAGGACCTGGTAGGGGCCGACCGCGTCCAGCGGCGCGAAGCGGTCAAAGAGCGGGATGGCGATCAGCATGCTAGTTCTCCTCGGTACTCGGTATTGTCGGTACTGGTCTTCGTGTAGGCGGCCTCGTCTGTGCCTGGCTCTCGGAGCAGGCACGCTGCCGGGCCGGCGCTGTCGTCGCGGCCTGGTCGGTGTCGGCTACGGCCGGGCCGGCCTGGGGGCGGAATCGGCGGCGGTACTCGGCCGGGTTGACGCCGAGCGCCTTGACGAACGCGCGGCGCATCGCCTCGGAGGTGCCGTAGCCGCAGGCGCGGGCGGCCTCCTCGACCCCCTCGGCGGTGTCCTCCAGGTGACGACGCGCGGCCTCCAGCCTGGCCCGGTCAACGTAGCGGCCGGGCGGCATCCCGGTCTCGGCGGCGAACGCGCGGGCGAACTGACGGGATGACAGGCTCGCCCGGTCGGCCAGGGCGTCCACCGACAGGTCGGCGGCGGGGTGGTCGGCGATCCACTGCTGTACCTCTCGCAGCGGCTGCCGGTCGGCCAGCTGCGCCGAGAGCTGGGCGCTGAACTGCGACTGGCTGCCGGGACGGCGCAGGAAGACGACCAGCCCACGGGCGATGGAAAGGGCCGCCTCGCGCCCTAGGTCGTCCTCGACCAGGGCCAGCGCGAGGTCGATCCCGGCGGTAACTCCCGCCGATGTGGCGAGGTTGCCGTCCTTGATGAAGATCGGGTCGGGGTCGACGGTGACGTCCGGGTACTGGTCGGCCAGTTGGGCGCAGCGTCCCCAGTGGGTGGTGACCGTGCGTCCGTTCAGCAGCCCGGCCTCCGCCAGCAGGAATGCGCCGGTGCAGACCGATGCAACTCTGGTGGCCCCGCCCGATGTGGCCCCGCCTGACTCGTCCGCCAGCGCGGCGCCGGCGTGCTCGCGCAGCCAGGCGACCAGGTCCGGGTCCCGACGGCGCGCGCCCGCCCCGCCGGGGACGAGGAGCAGATCAGGCTGGTCCGACACCGAGGCCAGGTCGACGTTCGGCAGCAGCCCGAGTCCGCTCGAGGTCCGCACCGCCCGTCCGCCGAGGCTCGCGGTCTGGATCGCGTAGGCGGGCGCGGCCCCGCGGTCGTCACACCAGTGGTTGGCCGCGTTGAACACCTCGAGCGGCCCGGTCGCGTCCAGGCTCTGCACCCCGTCGAACAGCACAATCAGCAAGCTCCGCATGCCACCAGTCTCACGCCCCGACCTCATGGCAGCAATGACGAATACCCCACCTTTCCTGCCATCAGCGGCGGTCCAACCCCATCCGGATTCGCTCCCATCGGCCCCGGCCCACACCTTAGGGCGTTAGCTTTACGTCACGAGCAGCTCAAATCGCCACAAATAGGGCGGTCAAGCGTGCAACTAACGCCCCAAGCCAAACCAAGCCGACCGGGGGGACGGACAAGGCCGGGCGGTCCAGGGGTAGTTGGGGGCCACGGTACGCGTGAGTTCCCCGCAGATCTCCTCAGTAGACGGAGGCCGGGCCGTCAGGTGGGAGGCTGGCGCAGGCGCCGACCGCGCTCGAAGGCCTCAAGGATCCGGCTCACCACGCGCTCCGGTTCGCTGAACAGCTCCTGCCAGGTGAAGTGGATGACGTCCAGGCCCTGCTCGCGCAGGAGGCGGTCACGCTTCAGCTCCGCGATCGCGTCCGCCCCGGTCTGGTACTTGAGCAGGCCGTCAGCTTCGGCGACCACGCTGTACTCGCGCCAGAGGAAGTCGACTCGGGCGATCTGGCCCCCGCCGCGACCGAAGACGGCGACCTGCAGCTCAGGCGCCGGGAGTCGTCGCTCGTGGAAGACCACGCGCGCGCAGGACTCGAGCACGGACTCGGCCAACGCACTCGCGAAATCGACCACCGTCGTCGCGTTACCGATTCCCGGCCACCCGTCGCAGCTTGCCAGCACGCGGCGGAGCTCGGTCTTCGATGCCCACCGCTCGTGCAGCGCCGAGTCGGCCGTTACTACGCCCGCCGTGAAGGTGCCCGACCGGGCGATGTCTACCGCAGTCCGCGCGGCTGTCGTCGTCGGGACCCCGAAGAGCCTAGTGACGTGCGCCTCCGGGAGAGCAGCGGAGTGCCGAATAACGTTCGCCTGGCGGTAGGAGCCAGCCCGTGCTCCCGGCGGGACGGTGACATGCACAGTACGCGAGGACGGCCCCTTCAACAGGTCAAGCCCTCGCAGCGTGGCCGCCGACTCATGACTGACGATCGCCCGCGGCTGCCTGGCAAGTACGCCCGCGACCTCTAGCGCGTGAGCGAGCACCGGGTCCGCTGCGGCGGAAGCGACCATGCTGGCCTTTGCGTAGGTACCGTACCGCACCCGGACCAGATCACCCGTGCGGACCAGGCTGGCCAGCTCGCGCTGGGACAGGCCCGCAGCAAGCCAAGATTGTGCACTCGCGACTCCCATCGCATTCGGGTCATCACGGACAGTCACACTTGGATTATGGCTCGGCCAACCACCACCTGCCAAGTCAGTCGCCTCTCCGAGGGCCGACTGCACGACCCGCGAAGACAGCCGGCATCACCCACCTTGGGGCGTTAGTTGCACGCTGAACTGCCGGGCCTGCGGGGGTGAGACCTGCGGTTTGAGCAGCCCGGCAGCCTCGTGCGAGGTCTGTCGCGCGTCAGGTGGCGGGGTGGGTGGTACGGACGCGGTCCTTGAGGCGGGCGAGGTCTGCGGCGGAGTAGTGGCGGCCGCGGCGGATCACAGCGGAGACCTGGTGGAGGTTGGCCGCGGCGGCGACCGGGTTGGCGTCGAGGAGGACCAGGTCGGCGTTCTTGCCGACGTCGACGGTGCCCGTCGTTGACGTGGTGCCGAGGAACTCGGCCGCGTCGCGGGTGGTCATCTGCAGGATCCGCAGCGGCGGGAGGCCGGCCCGGGCCAGCTCGTCGAACTCGCGGTGCAGGGATGGTCCGGGAACCTCCCACGCGGCGCCGACGGAGTCGCTGCCTGCCAGCATTTTCACGCCGCCGTCGTTGAAGATCTTGGTCATCCGGAGCAGCACCTCGTAGACGGCGCGGAAGGTCGCCCGTGATTGCGGCGTGAACTTCGTCGCGAAGCTGGTGCCGGCCTGCTCCCATGACTTCGTCGTCGACTTGGCCATGTACTGCAGGTCCGGGTCCTGGCTGAACTCGGGCGAGTCGCACAGGTGCTGGGTGCGCAGCCTGATCAGGGTGGGGACCTGCCAGGTGCCGTCCTCGGCGAACTGCCCGGCCAGTTCGGCCGCCCGTTCCTCGCTGAACGTGTCGACCGCCTGCTGCAGGATCTCGATCTCGGCCGGGGTCGAGCGGTTGATCGGGTTGATCACCACCGTGCGCAGGACGCGCATGAGGATCCGATCCATGAACGGGAGCTTGACGCTGGGCAGCCGGAGGGCCGGGAGCCCGGCGATCGCCTCGGCCAGGGAGACCTCGTCGGCGGAGCAGCCGGCGATGATCGTCAGGCCCGGGCCCAGGTGCTCGATCGCCTTGATGCCGGCCCGGGAGGCCCGCGCGACGTCGATGCCGGCCGGCAGGTGCCCGGCCACCGGGATGCCCAGCCTCTTGGCCTCCGCCACGGCCGGGAAGAAGACATGCGGCGTGATCAGGGCGACCTTGATGAAGTCGGCGCCCGCAGCGGCCTGGCTGCGGATGGCGGCGACCGCGTCCTCGATGGTGCCCGCGTTCAGGGGCGTGAGCAGGGCGCCGGGCAGCGCCACCACGTCGGGCGAGTCGGCCGGCAGCGGCAGCGTTCCCGCGGAGCGCTCCGCCAGCAGCCGGGGGGATCCGCTCATCTGGCGGAATCCGGTGATGCCGTGGGCGAGCATGAGCTCCAGGTCGCCGGCCGGGTGCTTCTCGGTCAGCGGGTGGGCGTGCAGATCAAGAAAGCCCGGGATCAGGTACTTGCCCGACCCGTCGACGACCTCGGCGTCCGTCGGAGACACCGCAGCCGCAGCCGGCTCGGCGGTCGTGATCGCGGCGATCACCCCGTCGCTGACGCGCACATCGACGTTGGGGATCAGCGTGCCATCGCGGGTGTCGACGACGGTGACGTTCCGCAGCACCAGTGGACGGCCGCGACCCGTCGCCGCCGCCGCAGTCATCGCAGTGTCCTCGAGTGGTACCTGGCCATGGTCACGGTCCGCAGCACCAGTGGACCGCGGCGGCCCACCGCCGTTGCCGTGGTCATCGCGGTGTCACCTGGCGGCTCGTGGCGTAGGCGGTGAACTGGGTGAGGGCGTCGTAGTCATCGACGGCGTCGCGGGCGACGACCGCGCTCAGCGGGTGGCCCTGGATGATCCGCTTGACCGGGACCTCGAGCTTCTTCCCGGTCCTGGTGTGCGGAATGGCGGCGATGGCGATGACGTCGTCGGGGACGTGCCGGGGCGAGGCGTGCGCGGCGATGGCGGTCTTGATCGACTGCTTCAGCTCGTCGGTGAGCTCGGCCCCGTCGGCGAGGACGACGAACAGGGCCAGCCAGTAGCCGCCGTCGCCGAGCTCGGCCCCGATCACCAGCGACTCCGCCAGCTCCGGGATCTTGTCGACCACGGCGTAGATGTCCGCGCTGCCCAGCCGGACCCCGTTCCGGTTGAGGGTGGAATCCGACCGGCCCGACACGATGACGCTGCCGCGCTCGGTGACCTCCATCCAGTCGCCGTGCCGCCAGACGCCGGGGAAGGTAGCGAAGTAGGCGTCGCGGTAGCGCGCGCCGTCGGGGTCGTTCCAGAAGAACAGCGGCATCGACGGCATCGGCTTGGTGACGACGAGCTCGCCGACCTGGCCGATCACGGGCCGGCCGGCGTCGTCCCACGCCTCGAGCGCGACGCCGAGGTTGGGCACGGAGATCTCGCCCGGCCAGACGTCAGTGGTCGGGGCGCTGCCGGCGAACCCGCTGGCCACGTCGGTGCCGCCGCTCCCCGACGCGACCTGGACCCGGGGGCCGACCGCGTCCCGTACCCAGTGGTAGGACGGGGCGGACAGCGGCGAACCGGTGCTGCCGAGCATGCGGAGCTGGCCGAGGTCGAGATCGCGACCAGGGCTGATTCCTGCCTTCGCGCACGCGAGCAGGTAGCCGGGGCTGACCCCGAGCATGGCGACCCGCTGGTCGGCGGCGATCTGCCACAGGCGCGCCGCATCGGGGTAGCCGGGGCTGCCGTCGTACAGCACGATCGGCGCGCCGAGCAGCAGGCCCGACGCCACGATGTTCCACATGATCCAGTTGGTCGTGGTGTACCAGAACACCGGGCTGTCCGGGCCGGCGTCGAGGTGCAGGCCGAGTAGCTTGTAGTGCTCGAGCAGGACGCCCCCGTGACCGTGCACGATGCCCTTGGGCAGGCCGGTGGTGCCGGACGAGAACAGCACCCACAGCGGCGCGTCGAAGTCGACCCGGTCGAAGCGGAGCTCGGCCGGCTGCGCGGTCGCCGCCTCCCAGGTGACGGCGTTGCCGCCGGGCTCGGCCGCGAAGGGCAGGCCGACGTTGGTGACGTGGACGGTGGCGCGCAGGGTGGGCAGCGCCCGCTGCAGCGCGGCTACCTCGCCGCGGCGGTCGTGGACCCGGCCGTTCCACCGGTACCCGTCGGCGGCGAACAGCACCGTCGGCGCCAGCTGGGCCATCCGGGCGGCGGCGCCGTCCGCGCCGTAGTCCTGCGCGCAGGCCGACCAGATCGCGCCGATGCTGGCGGTGGCCAGGAACGCGACCAGCGACGGGGTGCTGTCCGGCAGGTAGCCGACGACCCGGTCGCCACGGCGCACCCCGGCCGCGCGGAGCCACTGGGCGAGCGCGGCGACCTGCGCGCGCAGCTGCGCCCAGGTCGTCTGGGCAGTGCTCCCGTCCTCGCCGACGGCGGTGACCGCCACCACGTCGTCGTCGCCCGGCCGGGCTCGCAGGGCGTGCTCGGCGTAGTTGAGCCGGGTGCCGGGGAACCAGCGCGCTCCCGGCATGCCGGCGTCGGCCAGCACCACCGCGCGGCTGCCGTCCGCCTCGATCCCGAAGAAGTCCCAGAGCGTGTCCCAGAATGACTCGAGGTGGTCGACCGACCAGCGCCACAGGTCGAGGTACTGGTCGAACTCGGTCCCGGTCCGGTCGGTGACGAAGCGGCTGAACCGGGCGATGGTCGAGTCGGCCGCGGCGACGGGATCCGGCTGCCAGATCGGGGCGACGTTGCCGGTCATGAGGCCTGGTGCGCGCCGGCCATCAGCGCGCCGAGATCCTCGGGGGCCAGGAACGACGCGGGCGGCGGCGGCCCCCAGGCCCACAGCGACCTCGCGCCCTCCCACACGCCCGGCTTCCACACCGCGTCGTCGACGATGCAGTCCAGGTCGGAGTAGTACTCGGAGAAGTTGCCGGCCGGGTCCTTCAGGTACCAGAAGAAGTTGGAGCCGATGTAGTGCCGGCCAAGACCCCAGGTGTGCCGGGACGGGTCGGCCGCGAGCATGGCCGAGGCGCCCCGCCCGACCTCGTCCACGTCGTTCACCTGCCAGGAGGTGTGGTGCAGGAACGCCACCGGCGCCTGCTGGACGAGCACGTTGTGATGGTCGGTGGAGCAGCGCATGAACGCGGCGATGTCCGACACCTCGTCGCTGACCTTGAACCCGATGCCGTCGGTGAAGAACCGCTGGGAGCCCTCCCGGTCGGTCGAGCCGAGCACGACGTGCCCCAGCTTGCGCGGCCGGACGGGCTCCTCGCGGAGGATGCCGGGCGCCCGCTCGTCGGTCCTGACGGTCACCCCCGGGGCGTTATAGCCCGGGGCCGGGGTCGGCTGCTGGGCGACGCGGGGGGCGACCTCCACCCGGACGGTCACCCGCGTGCCCGGGTCGGCCGCGGTGACGCTGCCCTCGCCGCGCTCGACCGGCACATCGAGCGCGGCCAGCCCGGCCGCCACCCGGTCCAGGTCGTCGGGGTCATCGACGCCGATGCCGAGCCGCACCAGACGGCGCAGGCCAGAACCGACGATGGTCAGCTGCTCGCCGCCGTCGACGGTGGCGAACGTGCGCCGCCCGCCCGAAGCCGCGTCGACGCCAGCGGGGCCGACCACGCCGGCCGCGCCGACCACGCCGACCGCGCTGGCCGCGGCGGGCGTGGTGTCGGTGGGAATGAGCCCGAACTCCGTGTAGTAAGCGGCCGTCTGCTCGACGTTCGGCACGCCCATGACGATGTGGGTCAGGCGGTGCAGCGCCATGGCTAAGCCTCCGGGGTGGTGAAGAAGGAGTGCCGCATCTCCCCCAGCCCTTCGATGTGGGTGGTCAGGATGTCGCCGTCGGCGAGGTAGCGCGGTGGCTTGCGGCCCAGCCCGACGCCGGAGGGGGTACCGGTGAAGATGACGTCGCCCGGCAGCAGCGGGACGCTGGCCGACAGGTTCGCGATGAGCTCGGGCACCGAGAAGATCAGCTGGCTGGTCCGGCTGAGCTGAACCACCTCGCCGTTGACCTCGCAGCCGAGCTCGAGGTCGCCCGGGTCGGCGATCTCGTCCAGGGTGACCAGCCAGGGGCCGATCGGACCGTAGCCGGGCAGCGATTTGCCCATGCTGAACTGCGGTGGCTTCGCGGCGACCTGGAGCTTGCGCTCGGAGATGTCCTGGCCGACCGCGTAGCCGGCCACGTAGTCAAGCGCCTCGTCGACCCCGACCCGGTGCGCCCGGCGGCCGATGACGACCACCAGCTCGACCTCCCAGTCGACGTTGCCGCCGGGCGGCATCTCGATGTCCCCCGTGGGGCCGGTGATGCAGGTCGGGAACTTGGTGAATACCGGGGGCTCCCCCGACGGCGCGTCGAACCCGGCCTCGGCCGCGTGCTCGCGGTAGTTGAGCCCGATGCCGAACACCTGCGTCGGGGCCGGCGCGGGCGAGCCGAGCTCCTCGCGCCGCACCGGCGTGCCGTCGATGAACTGGCCCGCCTCCGCCCAGGCGGTGAAGGCGCCCCAGGCGTCGTAAATGGCCTGCGGGTCGGCGCTGAACTGGCCGCCGCTGTTCTTCTCGACGTCGTAGGCGACCTCGTGCCCGGCGTCACCGGTCACGATCACCAGTCGGCCGCCGGCATTGGCGATACGCACGCTACGTTCCCCTAGCTCCTCGAATTCCCCATGGTCATTTCCCTACGATGCTGCCTGTGATAGTTCTGACCTGTCAAGACTTCCCGTTGTAATGTTCATATGGAATTCTGGATGGAAGGCGCGAAGTACGAGTCAGAGGGAGGCACGACCGCGATGACCAGTGACGCCAGGCCCGCCGCCCGGCTGTCGCGCGGCGAGTCGGCCGCCGCCGAGCTCATCGCGATCGCCGAGGCGGCCGCGCCCGGCGACCGGCTCGGTTCGAAGGAGGAGCTCAGGGCGCGCTGCGCGGTGTCGGTCGGCACGTTCAACGAGGCGCTGCGGATCGCCCAGTCCCGGGGCGTGGTGCTGGTGCGGCCCGGCCCCGGCGGCGGCGTGTTCGCGGCGGCGCAGTCGCCGATGGTGCGCCTGGGCAACTCGGTGCTCGCCCTGGACGGCGACCAGACGTCGGTGGCGGAGGCGATCCGCATCCGCGACGCGCTCGACGCGCTGCTGATCGAGGACGCGCTCTGGCACGCATCGCCCGCCGACATCGCCGAGATGCGGGAGATACTGGCCGAGATGGCGGCGGCCGCCGAGCGGCTCGACAGCATCGGGTTCGTGCAGGCCAACTGGTCACTGCACGCTCGCATCGCCGCCGTCAGCCCCAACCCGATGCTCCGCTCGCTCTACGTGAACCTGCTCGACCGGATCGAGTCGCACACGCTGGCCGTGCTGCCCTACGGAACCGAGCCGATCCCCGCGTACCTGGCCGAACGGCACGCGCTGCACACCGCGATCATCGACGCGATCGAGGCCCGCGACCGCGCCCGCGCCCTGACCCTGGTCGCCGACCACAACACCAGCAACCCGCCGCCCACCGCGTCCGCCCCGGCCAAGCCCCGCCGCCGCCCCTGACTGGGCTAGTCTCGATCCCGTGGCTGATCATCTGGAGATCGAGCGGAAGTTCGACGTTGACGCCGGCTTCGAGCGCCCCGACTTCGCGGGCGTCGCCCCCGGCGTCAGCGCGGCCGCGCCCGTCGTCTACCACCTGTCGGCGACGTACTTCGACACCGCCGACGGCCGGCTGGCGGCCAGCAAGATCACGCTGCGCCGGCGGACCGGCGGCGCCGACGAGGGATGGCACCTGAAGCTCCCGGCCGTGCCGTCCGCCCAGGCCTACTCGTCCCGCCCGGAGGTCCAGCTGCCGCTCGCCGCGGGCGGCGAGCGGGACGTCCCGGCCGCCCACGCCGCGCGGGTGGCCGAGGTCACCGGCGGCCTCCCGCTCGCGCCGATCGCCACCCTCGATACTGAACGGACGGTGGTGACTCTCACCAGCGCCGACGGATCGCTGCTGGCGGAGATCGCCGACGACCGGGTGACCGCGAGCCGGGTCCCGGCGGCCGGCCAGCCGCTGCGCTGGCGCGAGGTCGAGGTCGAGGTGCCGTCCGAGTCGCCCGAGCTTCAGCAGGCGGTCGCCGGCCGGCTGTTCGCGGCCGGCGCCCGCCCGGCCGGGCACGGCTCCAAGCTGGCCCGGCTGCTGAGCGCCTGACCTCGGTCTCAGCGGCGGCTGCCGGTAATCTCAGAGGGAATTCAGATCTGATTCACACATAACGCACCGCCGGGCTTGCCATCCTGAACCAGGACAACCGGTTAACCAGCGTCTACGAATGAGTCATCGATCATGCCTGATGAGCAGAGCACCGTCGCCGCCAGCCAAGCCCACGGCGTCGGCACCCAGCACGCGGACGGCACCCCGGTGCGGGTCCTGGTCGTGGACGACGAGCCCAGCCTGGCCGAACTCCTGTCCAGCGTGCTGCGGTACGAGGGATGGTCGGTGCAGACCGCGGGCAGCGGCACCGAGGCGATCAAGACCGGCCGCGAGTTCCACCCGGACGCGGTGGTCCTCGACATCATGCTCCCCGACTTCGACGGCCTCGAGGTCATGCGGCGGCTGCGGGCCGAGATCCCCGGCGTCTGCGTGCTCTTCCTCACCGCCCGCGACGCCGTCGAGGACCGGGTGGCGGGGCTGACCGCGGGCGGCGACGACTACGTGACCAAGCCGTTCAGCCTGGAGGAGGTGCTCGCCCGGCTGCGCGGGCTGCTGCGCCGGGCTAACCTCGCGCGCACCAGCAGCGAGGGCGCGCTCACGGTGGCCGACCTGACCATGGACGAGGACGCGCGCGAGGTGCGCCGCGGCGGCGAGCTCATCGACCTCACCGCGACCGAGTTCGAGCTGCTCCGGTTCATGATGCGCAACCCCCGGCGGGTGCTCTCCAAGGCGCAGATCCTCGACCGCGTGTGGAACTACGATTTCGGCGGCCAGGCCCACGTGGTCGAGCTCTACATCAGCTACCTGCGCAAGAAGATCGACGCGGGCCGCGACCCGCTCATCCACACCGTCCGCGGCGTCGGCTACGTGCTCAAGCCGGCCGGCTGACGACGGCCGGCCAACCGCGACCGATGAGGGCGCTCCCGCGGACGCTGCGCGGCAGGCTCATCGCCGGCCTGCTGGCGCTGCTCACCGCCGCCTGCGCCACCGTCGGCCTGGTCACCTACCTCGCCGTCCAGCGCTCGCTGTCGAGCGAGCTCACCAACGACCTGCAGACCGCGACCGGCCTGGCCTACGAGTGCTACAACCCCGGCATCAAGCTGCCGCCCGGCAACGGGACCGGCGGCCAGCCGGCCCTTGGCAGCAGCACCAGCCCGAGCCCGGGCAGCAACTGGAGCCCGGGCAGCAACGACGGCCCGAACCCGAACGCCGCCGCTTCCTCCGCCGGCCGGCCCGCCCCGGCCCGCACGTACCCGCAGCCCACCCTCGACAGCTCCGCCCCGGGCGGCCACAACCCGGCGCCCGCCAGCGGCTGCGAGGGCCTCGGCGAGGGAACGTTCGTCGCCGTCCTCTCGCACGGGAAGGGGGAAGGCACGCTCATCGGCCGCAACCCGTCCACGCTGTCCGCCGCCGACCTGAAGACCCTGCTCAGCATCCCGCCGTGGAAGGCACCGAACCCCGCGAACTGGCCCAACGGCGAGGACCCGCCGACCTGGCCGAGGCAGCTGAGCGAGGCGGGCGGCACGTACCTGCTCACCGCGATCAGCGACCCCGACGGCGACGGGTCCGTCTACATCACCGGCGTGCCGCTGTCCGCCCTGCACGACATGCTCAGGGACGTGGCGCTGGTCGAGGCGGCGGTCTTCGGCGCGGTGCTGGTGCTGGCGGGCGTGCTCGGCACCCTCTGGGTCCGGTTCTCGCTCCGACCGCTGCGCCGGGTGGCGGCCACCGCGTCGCAGGTGGCCGAGCTCCCCCTCGAATCGGGCGAGGTGTCGCTGCCGGCCGGCGTGCCCGACACCGACCCCGCCACCGAGACCGGCCAGGTCGGGCTGGCGTTCAACCGGATGCTCGGCCACGTCCAGTCGGCGCTGCGCCGGCGCGCCGCCAGCGAGGCGCGGCTGCGCCGGTTCGCGGCCGACGCGTCACACGAGCTGCGCACCCCGCTGGCCGCCATCCGCGGCTACGCCGAGCTGGCGCTGCTCCACCCGGGCGACTCCACCGAGGCGGTCAAGCACGCGCTCGGCCGCGTGCTGTCGGAATCGAAGCGGATGAGCGTCCTGGTCGACGACCTGCTGCTGCTCGCCCGGCTCGACGCCGGGCGCCCGCTGAACTCAGAACCGGTCGACCTGAGCCGGCTGGCCATCGACGCGACCAGCGACGCCCAGGTCGCCCGCCCCGGCCACCGCTGGATCCTGGAGCTCCCGGACGACCCGGTGCTCGCCCGCGGCGACGAGCACCGGCTGCACCAGGTGCTCGCCAACCTGTTCGCCAACGCCGGACGGCACACCCCGGACGGCACCGCGGTCACCGTCCGGGTCAGCGACGCGCTGCCGGGCGGCGAGCCCGGCACCGGGCCCGACTCGGTCCGCCGCGGCACCCTCCCGCCCGCGCCCCGAGTCGTGCTGACCGTCACCGACAACGGCCCAGGAATCGCCGCCACCCTGCTGCCCGACCTGTTCGAGCGGTTCACCCGGGCCGACACGTCCCGCTCGCACGCCACCAACGCCTCCTCCACCGGCCTCGGCCTCGCCATCGTGGACGCG
>Ga0302326_10007222_pt1 | contig 24801 bp, 17 predicted proteins | sample Palsa_T0_3_FD_202264 | JGI IMG/M metagenome (GOLD analysis project Ga0302326, IMG submission 202264) | Peat permafrost microbial communities from Stordalen Mire near Abisko, Sweden - Palsa_T0_3 | ecosystem: Environmental > Terrestrial > Soil > Palsa > Peat permafrost | place: Sweden: Abisko... | reverse complement strand
CACCGCTAACACCACCGCATCGGTAACGGACAGCACCGGGGGTGAGTCGATGATGATGTGATCATATTCCTTACGCCCCTCACCGATCAGTTCCTGCATCGAGGTAGAAGCTAGTAATTCCGAGGGGTGCGGCGGTAGGGGTCCCGAAGGCAGGACAAAGAGGTTGGCTTCCGTAGTGGCCTGAACGGCGTCCTTCCACTTGGCTCCGCCGCTCAGAACATTAGACAGACCCAGGTCGGACGGCAGGTCAAGAACGGTATGTATGCTGGGCCTGCGCAGATCGGCGTCGATCAACAGTATGCGCTTTCCCTGTTTCGCCATGACAACAGCGGTGTTGACACTAGTCATGGTCTTGCCGTCCCGGGGCAGCGCACTGGTAAAAACGATAACTTGCGGCGGTTGTCCGGCACGCGACAACAGGATCGATGTACGCAGTGTTCGGTATGCTTCTGAGATCTGTGACTGAGGTTCCAGCGAAGTCACCAGCGCCGCTGCGTAGCCGTTGCCTGTCCGTGGCGCCAAGAAAAAGCGCGCGCCTGTGGCTTTTGCCCCGTTCACACTAGCTTTCAGAGGAATGGTTGCCATCACCGGCAGCCCTAAGACTTGGGCCTGCTCGGGCGTGCGCACCGTGTTATCCGCTGCCTCCAGCGCGAGCGCTCCAGCGATTCCGCTGGCTAACCCTAGCAAGAGTGCGAACAGCATATTACGCCGCACGTTTGGCCGTGCGGGTAAGAGGGGGACGCGAGCTTTGTCTACAATGCGAATGTTGCTCGAGTGAAGGCCAGCCGCAAGACTCGCTTCTTTCAGCTTTTCCAGCAGGCCATCATACAGTTGCCTGTTGGAATCCGCTTCTTGTTTCAGAATCCTGTATTCAATGGCGTTCTCGTTGAGCTGATCTGCGACGGCAGTCTGATCATTTAGGGCTGCCGTCAGCATCTGTTCACGTTTTGCTGCTGTGTAATACTCGTTTTGCACCCTGAGTACGCCGGTTTGCAGTTCTTCCTGATATGCCTTGCTTATCTGACTCAGTTGATTCTGAATTTCAAGGACCTTCGGGTACGATGAACCAAACTGGGTTGTCAACTGGGCATACTGAACTTGCAGCTGCACCTTCTGCTGAGCCAAGGTGGAGAGAGCAGGGTCTTGCAAAACGCTGGCCAGACCACCTGGGTTGGTGCCCTTTGCGATCTGATACAATGATTCCTTTTGAATGCGGTCTGCCTGCGATTGGGTCAATTGTCTACCCAGTTCGTTCAGCTTTTCGAAAGTCAGGTTCTGCTTTTCATCCGTACCGACGATTCCATGCAGCTTTTGATATTCAATCAACCGGGCTTGGGAGGTTTCCACTTTTATCTGCAAGTCATCCAGTTGCTTCGACAGCCAATCGGCGGCTTGCATGGCGCTGTTGAACCTCGACTTGATGTCCTGCTCAATAAACGTATCGGCGCTCGCGTTGGCGATCTCCGCCGCCAGTCGAGGGTCCGGACTGGAATACTTGATCTCAATGATCGCGGTGCTCGGAACCGACAGCACTTTCAAGTTCGAATGAAATACTCGAATCAGTTCATCTTCACGCTCTAGACTCTGGGCCGACGATCCAGACAAAGGCACTCCACCGCTACTGGCTGGCCGCTCTTTTCCCGCAAACTCAGGCCGGTTATTAAGTCCCAGGTTTTGGATGACCAGCAGGGCCAGAGTATTAGACTGCAAAATGTTTACCTGGGTGGCAATTAGCAAGTCCTGGTTTTCAATGGGATCGCTATATCGCTGATCGTCTTTGAAGTGGAGAATACTGGGCGCATAGCTCGATATCGAAATACGCGCGACGGCGTCATAAATGGGGGTCATGGTGAGAGAAACAATGGCCCCGGCGGTAGCCACCACTACTAGCGACGCAATAACAGTCCATTTGCGCTTTCGCAGAATGCGCCAATAGTCACCCAGTGTCCGTTCCCGCGAGGATGAGCCATACCCATCCTGAAGCGTGGTTATTCCCGTCCAATCAGGTGGTGCAAGTTCGGTCGTGCCCTCAAGCAGTTTAGAAGAGCCCATTACCTCTACCTTCAACGTGGCTGAGATCCGGCGTCGACAGTCCGCCGGATTGGCGGTCATCCACTCACCGATGCCCATCAGAGGGGCTTAAACAGCGTCTCGCTTGGGTTGCTTAGGAAAGGATTATATACTTCGGTGTGCCTGGCCGAGATCAATCAGATGATTTGGGCGGAGAATCGGACTACTTCAGCCGTAACCACATGCCCACGCAGGAATTCGGCGCCGTGCTGATGAAGTCGGAATGGCAGAGGACGCCCGAGGTAGCGCGAGCATGACCCTCGCCGGCCGCATCATGCACCAGACATTGCCCAGAGAGGCCGCTTACCGGCTCGCATTCGCCGTCAACACTTACCGCCGCTACAGGGATTTAAGGCGCGACCTAGATGCTCTGCGCCAGCAATATGCCGCATTGAACTCCCTGGATGAGCGAATCGATCTGCTCCGCGGCCACCAAATCTTCGGCGCCATCCAGCAGCACAGCGAGATCTCCGGCCTGCTCAAAGTCCTCAAGCGACATCCCCCCCGCTACGTTTGCGAAATCGGTACAGCCTCGGGAGGCACGTTGTTCCTGCTTGCCCAAGTCTGTGCCCCTGCCGCTCTCTTAATCAGCGTCGATCTCGGGTTATCCGTCGAGCGCTGTTTCGTCCACGCCCGCTTCGCCACTCGCAAGCAGCGCATCGTCTCCATTCGCGGAGACTCCCGCGCTCCCACCACCGTGGAGCGAGTACGCTCGCTCTTGCACGGTCATCCGCTGAACCTGCTCTTTATCGACGGCGACCACTCCTACGACGCCGTGAAGGCCGACTTCGCCCATTACAGCCCACTGGTAGCACCTGGCGGACTGATCGTGTTTCACGACATCGTCCGTGACTTCGGCGCCCGCTGCGGCACGCCGACCGGGCATTATACTGGCGGGGTACCTGTTTTCTGGGAGCAAATCAAAGCCCAGCACCGCACTTTGGAACTGATCGAAGATCCCGAGCAGGATGGCTATGGCATCGGCATCGCCTACAAGTAGCAACCTGAACCGGGAATCTCATCCCATCACCCCGGTGGTTTCCGTTGTGATGCCGACCTATAACGGCGAGAAGTTCCTGCGCCCGGCCATCGAAAGCATTCTCAACCAGACATTCCGCGACTTTGAACTCATCGTCATCGATGATGGCTCGTTCGACAGCACGCCGCGCATCCTAGCCGAGTTCAAAGACAAAGATGCGCGCCTTATCGTCCTCACCGACGAACGTAACCTGGGCATTGCAGGAGCCACCAACCGCGGCCTCGCCGCCGCCTGCGGGAAGTACTTCGCCTTGCAGGACCACGACGATATTTCGTTGCCGCACCGCCTTCAGATCCAGGTGGATTTCTTGAATGCTCACCCCGACATCGCGGTTATAGGTTCAGCGGCCACGCTGATTAACGACGATGGCGTCCCGTATGCCGAGTTTCCCCTGCCCTGCGAGGAGATCGACATCAAGTGGCGATTGCTCTTCCACGGCGATCCTCTTCACTACACCAGTCTTATGTTGCGATGCAGCGCAATCCATGAAACTGGCGGCTATGGCGAGGACGCCGCATTCCGGTTTGCTGAAGCTTATGACCCATTTTCGCGGATCGCCATGCGTCATCGGATGGTGAACCTTCCCGAAACCCTGGTGCTCTGGCGCAGGCATCCGGAAGCGACTTCCCTTCAGCACGCACAACAACAGTGGCGCAGCGGCGAGACCATCGCCTTCCGCAATCTCTGCCTGTTAGACGACCTGCAAACCGGAGCGCCCTCCGATTCTCCATCGCGCGACGGCTCCTTGAGCGGTGCCCGCTACCGCCATTACTTGGGATTCAAGGCTTTCCTTTCAACTCCCGCAGGCAAGTTTCCAGATCTGCCGCCCGAGCAGGTGATGTCTGGTCTGAAGTTCTTTTGTGACATTCAGGAGACGTTTTACAAGCTTCACCGTTTTCCGCGCTCGGTTGTGGCCAGACATCGGAGAAGTCTCAACTGGATCTGGGGTAAGCACGCCGTTGCGTTAGCCATACGCGCGCCCTGGAACTGGCGCTCACGAGTCCGCATTTTTCTCCTCGGCATTCGCTGCCTCTGGCACGCTGCCTGGGCAACGCTGATAATGAGCGTGGCCAGGCTAGTCAATCGGGCTGGTCCACAGCCAAGCCTGACCGTACCCACAATTAAACCTATCGCGGCCGGGTCGGAGCAATAAGCCTGGACAAGAAGTCAATAAAGCGCGCAATCAAGGCGTCGCCGCTGGTAAGACGGGCCATGCTGGGCTTGGTGATACCGGCGGTCCGAGGATACATCCGCTATTTGCCGATCCCCTTCGGAAAGCTGGCAGCCTGGAATGTTGTTGGCATACACCACTACGGGCTGGAGCCGCCGAAGTGGGACTTTACCGTCAGGACAGTTTTCGGCAGCCAGATTTCCGCCAATACCAGGGACGTAATCGGTAAATACATCTACTATTTCGGAATTTGGGAACCCAATCTGACTCGGTGGATCGAGCGGCGGCTCGCCCCAGGCGACGGGTTCATCGATGTGGGCGCGAATATCGGCTACTTCACCCTGCTAGCTTCTAAACTCGTGGGAGATGCTGGCAAGGTGGTCAGCGTTGAGGCCCTCCCCGCGATATTCGCTGCACTCGAGAACAATCTAAGGCTCAACACTGCCCGTAACGTCCGAGCCGTGAACTGCGCGGCGTGGGACGCGGAGGAGATGCTCACCATCTATACCCAACCCGAAGACCTGCCGGGTCAAACAACCGTGATGCCAGGCTGGGCCGACAAGTATCACCTCCAAAGTCAATCGAGAATACAGGCTGCTCCTTTATCGGCAATTCTTACGCCCGAGGAGTTCAGGGCAGCGCGTATCGTCAAGATCGACGCGGAAGGAGCCGAGTGGCACGTTTTGTCTGGCATGAAACCGCTGATGGGCTCGTGTCGCGATGATCTGGAAATAGCGATCGAAATCAATTCCAAAATGCTCGAGGTTGAGGGCAGGACGCCTCAGGACGTGCTGGACTTTTTCGCCGGCTATGGGTTCCACCCATACCGCATCGAAAACGATTATTTGCACGAGCGCTATCTTTATCGCGAGCCCCCGCAAGTGCCGAGACGGATAGAGCGAATCGTAACCGAGCAAACGGATGTCATTTTCTCACGCATCGACGCCGAGTCCCTCGAATCAAGGCAACGTGAGTAACATGGCGGGCATGCGGTCGTCGTTAGTGGTAGATAAGCTTCAGCGTCGCAGTCTTCACAGCCAGGACTAGAAGCCGGGCGCGAGCGCCGACAGGTATCGGTCCCCGAGGTAGGATTGCCAGAGCCAGCGCGTGCTTGGCCCAGTACCAGGGCAGTACGCAACGGCCGTTCGGGTCGTGTTTAAAGCCTCGCAGGAAGCCAGGAATTAAAACGCTTAAGCATTTGACTTCGTCGCTTTCGAAGCGCACGGGAACCCCGGGCTTGGTCCAGTTGAATCGCCACCACGCGAGCCACTCCCGGTCGTCAACCTCCCGTTTCACCGCCCTTTTGAGAACGGAACGCGTAATCGGCTCGCTCTGAGACTCCTGGTCTTTATGGCTGATGGCAGAGACCGAGGCCGGATGAATGCGATACTCAACAAGTGGCTGTGGCAACACGCAGGCCATACCGTAGAGGGCAATCCGGGACAGAAATTCATAGTCTTCCGTGAACCAATAACGAGGGTCCTCATCGTAGCCATTCACTTGCCTCGCTGCCTCGGTACGAAAAACGACTGTCGAATGGATGACTGGGTTGCGCGATGCGAATGTAAACTTCAGCCCGCAATCGTTGAGGCCACCGGGTTGAAGTCCGATGCGAGAACCAGCCTCGTCGATGAAGTATGCCGCACTGGCTACTAGCGTCACCTCCGGATGTTTTTCCAGATAGGCGACTTGCTTTGTCAAACGATCGGGTAAGGAAATGTCGTCGGCATCAAGCCGGGCTATATAGCGGCCAGTCGCGGCCGCGATTCCCCGGTTCGAAGAAACAGCCTGCTTGCTATTTTTCTCATTGCGTAATCTGCGGATGCGTGGATCACGATATTCGGCAAGGACGTCGGGCGTGAAATCTGTCGAGGCATCGTCAACGACAATAAGCTCCCAGTCATGAAAGGTTTGCGCTAGAACACTGTCAAGCGCAGCTCGAAGGAACCTCTCGCCGTTGTAAACCGACATGATTATGCTAACGGTGGGAGGCACTATGATTTGTCACCGGTGCGAGATTGGCTCGCGTTGCAACCTTCGACGCTGGACCTGGCGGTTTTCAGCTGTTGTTAACTTCCGTGGAATCATATCGCATACTGTATGAGGCGGCTAAACGCAGGCGCGCAGCGCCTGACATTCGCTAGTGCCAGATGAGTTTGTACATCGCTATTTTCAGGGCCAGGGCCAAGAAACGGGCGCGCTCGCCGATTGATATACGACCTCGGCGTAAGATTGCCAGGACCAGTGCATGCTTTGCCCAGTACCAAGGCAGCACGCAGGGTCCATAAGGGTCGTGCTTAAAACCTCGCAGAAGACCGGGAATTAACACGCTCAAGCGTTTAACTTCGTCGCTTTCAAAGCGGACGGCAGCACCAGCCTTGGTTTCTCGGAATCGCTTCCACGCCTGCAACGTCAGATCGTCGACTTCGACTCCCGTTGCCCTTTTAATGTTGGCGCTCACGATAAGATCGTGCTGCAGCAACTGCTCTTTCCGATTCTTACCTGACACGGAAGAGGCGTGAATTCGATACTCCACAAGCGGTTCGGGCAGTACATGTGCCCTGCCGTGAAATGCGATCCGTGACATGAATTCGTAGTCATCGGTCCACCAATATCGAGGATCTTCGTTGTAGCCGTTCGGAGGGCGTGCTGCTTCGGCACGAAAGACATTCGAGGAATGAATCACCGGGCAGATCCAGGTAAACATAAAATTCGCCATGCAACTGCCGAGGCCGCCGGCGCGAAAGTCGAAGCGCGAGCCCCCCTCGTCGATGAAATGCGCCGCGCTGGCGACAAGCGTTACATCGGGATGCGTTTCCAGATAGCTAACCTGCACCGCTAAGCGGTCAGGCAAGGAAACGTCATCCGCGTCAAGGCAGGCTATGTAGCGGCCGGAGGCAGCCGCGATTGCACGGTTCAAACAAACGGCCTGCTTGCTATTTCTCTCGTTGCGTAATATGCGGATGCGAGGATCGCGGTACGTCGCAAGGATGTCGGGGGTCGAGTCCGTGGAAGCATCGTCGATTACGATAAGTTCCCAGTCGCCAAAAGTTTGCGCTAAAACGCTGTCGATTGCCGTCCGCAGGAACCTGTCCCCGTTGTAAACCGACATGATTACGCTAACGGTAGGCGGCACGGTGGTCTGTCCCTGCGCGAGATGAGTTCGTGCGTGCAATCTTCAATGCTGGAACCGGCTCTCTTCAGATTTCGCGTTAAGGGGCCATTCTATAATGTCGGTTGGATTAAAGGCTGTTGCAGGTTCTCTGTGAACAGTATTACGTATGAGTGACGATCATCACGCAATCACCCCGGTCGTCTCTGTCGTAATGCCAACCTACAACGGCGAAAAATTCCTGCGTCCAGCCATCGAAAGCATCCTCAATCAGACCCTCGTTGATTTCGAACTCATCATCATTGACGATGCTTCTACAGACAGCACGCCCCGCCTACTCGCTGAGTTTAAGGACGACCGCCTTCGGCTATTTACAAACGACTGCAATCTGGGAATTGCGGGAGCGACGAACAAGGGTCTTGCCGTCGCACGCGGCCAATACGTGGCATTGCAAGACCACGATGATGTTTCCCTCCCCCACCGGCTTCAAACCCAGGTGGACTACCTCGCTGCCCACCCGAAGATTGCGCTGGTTGGCTCGGCGGCGACCAAGATCGATGAGCGCGGCGCTGTTTTGGGTACAGTTTTGGAGCCTGGCGGCGCTCTCGACCTGAAATGGGAGTTGCTGTTCGGTTGCCGCTTTCGGCACATGACACTTATGGCCAGGCGTAGCGCAATTCTGGAAATTGGCGGGTACCGTCAGAACGCTTCGTTCCGGTTTGCGACCGACTACGACATGCTTTCCCGCGCAGCCATGCGTTATGGCGTGGCCAATCTCACGGAACCTCTCGTACTTTGGCGCAGACATGGCGGCGCCACTTCGATCGAGCACGAACAGGAGCAGAATCGCGCCGCCGAGACCATTTCCTTCCGCCACCTCTGCGAACTGGGCGAAATGGCTGCGTCGGGTTGCGGTTTGCGACAGAAGCCCGCGGAGACAGAAGAACTGTACCGAGCTTATCTGGGACTCAGGGCATTCATCTTGACCCCTCCACGGCAGTTTCCGACTCTGCCGCCCGAGCAAGTCATCTCGGGATTGAAGTACCTGTGCGAAATCCGGGAAACCTTCTATCGCGTTTACAGCTTTCCTCGATCCGCCGTCACGAAACATCGTAGGGCCTTGAACTGGACTTGGGGCAAACATGCTGCGGCCCTCGCCATTCGCGCCCCATGGGACTGGCGATCACGAGCGCAGATCCTCTTTGCAGGAATTCGATGCCTCCAGTCGGCGCTTCTCGCAGACTTCTGGAGTTCCGGCGTTAAAGCTGAAAAGCAGCGCTGATAAAATGGTGCAATCCATGGCCTCGACACTCGCTTCTGCCGAGACGCAAAGCGCAAATCGATTTCTCCCCAAGCGGATTCTGATCTGTTCCAGCGTCTGGATGGTCGGTGGTCTCGAGGTCCACAACGTCAATCTCAGCCGATTGCTGGTCACAAATGGGGCTGAGGTCACATTCGTTACACGTTATGCGGTTCCCGGCTCTCCAGCCATCGACAGATTGCGTGCGGTCCCAGTGCGCTTTGTCACGACGCCGCTTGCTAATCGTACAAGTCATCTTTCTACGGCTTGGGCCATGGCGTTCTGGCCGCGGCAACTGCGCGGAGGGTTTGACGTGCTGTACACATTCGATACCACCTGGTTTGCGGTGTTTCTGGCTCGTTTTGTAAAGCCCACCGGCTATGTGCTGGGCAGCAACTTCGGTACACCCAATCTGGACAGCGATTACTTGCACCCGGCAACCCGGAGCACCTTGGACGGCTTTCTGGTGGAGTCTCCGATGCAATTGGAGGCTTATAGCAATTTGGGAGTTCCAGTGAAAGCGATACCGCAGATCGGGCAGATTTCTGCCGCGCCGGAGCGCCGGCCGCGGCAAATTGATGAACTGCATGTGGCATTCATGGGAAGACTGATTGCCGCGAAGGGAATCTATCGTTTGTTGGACATGTGGCCATCGCTCAATATCCAGCCCGCTCGCCTGGACATTTACGGGCACGGCCCCGAACTCGAGAGGCTTGAGCAGGAGATCAGAATCCGCGGCTTGAGCGATTGCGTACGGTTGCACGGAGAGTATGATGCCGAGGGCTTGGGTAACATCATGGCCCACACCGACTTACTGGTGTTTCCCACCAATCACGCGGAGGGCCTGCCTTTGACCTTGCTGGAGTGTATGGCATATGGTGTGCCGTTTGTAGCCTCTGATGCAGGCGCAATTCCAACCTTGGCAGAAGATAACCCTGACGTCCGCGTGGTGCCGCTGGAACAGGCTGCTTTCGATAGAGCGATCGAAGAAATGTCTGCGAGCATCCGAGCTGGACAGATTCGAGGTGACCGTCTTCAGGAATGGTATCGAGCCCGGTTCGGCTATGTCCAGACCAGCAAGCAATGGCTGCAAGCTCTGCTCGCGCCAGAGCAATTTTGGGGGCCACCAACGCGATTGTCGCACGCGCCAACACTGCCCGGGATCCTGACACGGCGAGCGTGGAAAATCATTGCGAAGTAGCCTGCCGTTAATCGCGAGGGGACGGAGCATCATTTGCGCATATGCCTCATAGGAGCGGCAAATCCCTCGAATAATCCGCGATTGCTGCGGGAGGCGGACCTGCTCTCGCGCCAGCACGAGGTTCGCGTGATCTGCCAAGGATCGAGCCAGGCGGCGTCCGAAGCCGACGGACGCCTGATGGCCTACCGCTCCTGGCGTCTGCTACGCCTGGACCATCCCCGCGTCGACTGGGCATCCTCCGACGTCTTTCGCCCGAAGTGGCTGCGCTCCGTCTTCGTCCGCGGGCGGCGCCGCTTAGCCCAAGAAGCCTTCCGCCACGTCAAAACAACAACGCTTGCCGAATACTGCGTCTGCACCTGTTATCCCGAGTTGCGTCACCTTGCCTGTGCCGAACCCGCCGACTGGTTCATCGCGCACGCCCAGCCCGCATTGCCTGCTGCTGCTGCCGCCGCGCGGCGATGGAATGCCAAGCTGGGCTTCGACTGCGAAGATCTTCTGGCGGAAACAGGAGACCGATTCTGCGAAGCCAACCGCCTGATCGAGCGTGAATACCTCCGCCAATGCGATTACATCACGGCCACCTCAAACACCATGGCGGACCATCTCGGCAACACTTACAACATCCCGCGGCCCGTGGTGTTGTATAACGTCTTCCCATTGTCGCTGGCTGAGGGCATGTTGCCGCCGAGACAGCGCGACCCGCACGCGAAGTTGCGTCTGCATTGGGTCAGCCAGACCATCGGCCCGGATCGCGGCTTGCAGGATGTGTTTGAAGCCTGCTCCGGCTTGGACGATCAGATTGAGATTCATCTGCGCGGGCGGGCGTCCGAACAAGAAAAAAAAGAACAGCGGGCATTGGCGGAGCGGTGGGGCGTAGCCGCATGCCTGAGGTTTCATCCGGTCATCGATCATGACGACCTGATCCGGTCGATGGCGGAATACGATGTTGGACTGGCGTTGGAGCGTCCGCAGAACCTGAACTACAGCCTCACTGGGACCAACAAGATTTTCAGCTACATGCTGGCAGGGCTGGCTGTAGCCGCAACCGCCACTCCCGGCCAGCGCGAGGCGATGGAGCAAGCGCCAGGCGCCGGCTTTCTATATCCCGCCGGAGATGCGAAAAGCTTGCGCGCCGCGCTGGAAATCTGGATAAGAGAGCGAGAGACACTACGCCAAGCTCAGGAGGCTGCCTGGAGCACGGCCAGAACACGCTTCTGCTGGGAAATCGAGCAGGCAAAACTTATTCGGTTGCTCGGAGTTTAGAACCGAAGTCAGCCGAGCTGCGATCGCGTACTCACGTCGTGACGAAAACGGCATCAGAGCAAGTCAGCTATCTTACGACTGGCCCCAGAAATGGTCAGCCTGACTTTTGCCAGAACACTCCGGTGCCGTCGATTTCGTGAATTGGGTCGGCAATACCGGTGCGCTTCCGAAAGTCATGCACCGCTTGCATACAAGGCGGCACCACATGGTAATCGTCGACGATCACAAAGCCTCGGGCGGACACTTTGTGATAGAGCGCGTTCAAAATGTCCATGGTCGATCCATAGAGGTCGCCATCCAGCCGCAGGACAGCCAACCGCGAAACCGGAGCGGATGACAAGGTATCCTTGAACCAGCCCTTGAGGAACTTTACTTGGCTGTCCAACAAGCCGAATCTCTGGAAGGCAGCCGCCACGTCGGCCTGCGAAATTGCAAGCGCAGTGGACCCAGATAAATCGTAGTCGCGATCGGCTTCATGCGACGGAGCAGGCAGCCCTTGGAAGCTGTCGGCTACCCACACCGTTCGATCCGTGACGCCGCGCAATTGCAATATGGCCCGCATGAAGATGGACGAGCCCCCGCGCCATACGCCGGCCTCCAGCACATCGCCCGGCACCCCTTCCTTCAGCACCGACTCGACACAGAATTGCAGATTATCGAGACGCTTTAGGCCGACCATGGAATACCCGATGCTGGGCCAATCCTTTCCCAGTTCGCGCGCCTTCGCGTCAAATGGCGCAGTTTTGAAAAGCTTGCAGCCGCGTCGATTGAGAAACCGGACCAGCTGTCGCTTTGCCAGAGATAAATTGCGGTCCGGACGGACTTCGCGGTTGCTGCTCTCCGGATAGAGATAGCCGGTGAGGCAGCGTTTCAGCAGGTCGAGATAGAGGTCCTGATCAGCCATGAAGGCGGGCTAAGACAACTGCATCGATTGGACCGCCGAGGGAAGGATTATATACTCCGTTGCCGCAGCGTTGCTGGATTTCAGGACCGGGTACTGACCTACTTCGCGATGAAAATCAAAGGAATATCCTCATGCGGCATCCCTCCATCGGTAAGTTTCATTTCCAAAACCTCATGTAGAATTCTGCCTTGCAGCGCATAGAACTTGCCGCCAAGGAGTTCGGCTTAGGATGGATCGCAAGGCACTTGCACCCACGGCTTACTGGCCGCAGGTAATTCTGATCGCCGCCCTATTGATTGCCGGCACCACCTCGGCTGGCCAGACAGTACTAGGAATGAACGCTAGCCCCGCAGAAACCTCGTCCCCAAACACTTTTGCGAATGGCAGTCGCATGGCGACGGGCACTCTTGATGGCGCAGATACTATGTCCGAACAAAACTGGCAGGTGGTGGATGCGCGAAGCATCGGCGTGGATTGTGCGGGACGAAACGATAGTGCTACAGCGCTAAACGCACTTAGCGACTCCGGCCGGATCACTGGAATTAAACTTGTCTTCCCGGCTGGGAGCTGGGGTGAGCAATGCTTGGTCAAACTCGGTAGCACTTGGCGCATCTACAATTCCACTTCTTTCACCATCGATGGTGGAGCACGCTGCGGCCTGCCAGGCAAGTGCGCGCACTTCAGGTACACCGGATCACCAGGGGGAGCCGTGGTCGACATGGAGCAAGTTCAAGGTTTTGAGATTAAGAACGTACTCATCGACGGCAACGGAATTGCGGCCACGGGCGTAATCGTTGACCAAGATTCGAGTGGCGGCATCGCCACTTACGACGGGATCTTTGAAGGAGTGCTTTTCGACGCGAATGCAAGCGGCTCATCTGGCCCTCACAACGGTTGGGTTGGATTGTCAGTGTCGCCAAGGAGTACGGTCAATGTTGCTGACATTCGAGTCATCGATTCCGCTTTTGAGTGTAGAAAAGGAACAGGCACCATCGGCTATGGCTTGGGTCTCACGAACGGCTCTCGCAATGCTCTGCTGGAAGTCATCCGACACAACTACTTCGAGGACTGTGGATACGGCATATACCAGAACAATGGCGGGGCGATCATCGAGGAGAACACTTTTGGCGGTGACGCGTCTACGACTGACGACATTTATATGACTGGAACCGCATCCCATGAACGCATCATTGCCAACTGGTCGGAGACCCAATTCAGCTCTTCAAACCAATTCTTGAAGGCAGCATTTCAGGATGTTACCGGCGAGGGCATTGAAATCTCGGGGAATCAGATACCGGTTAACGGAACCAGCAATGGAAATGGACCTGGCTGCGCTCTCGACGTAGGTGGCAACACTATTACGAGCAGCGAAGTTAATGTTTGGTACCCCGGCTATCTGAAGGGAAAGGGCGGATCGAAATCGTGCGCCACGACCAACGGATACTCTTTCACTTGGTCCGGTCCGAGCGGACTATCCTGGCCTGAAGACGTTACTGGGACATTGACCGCCGGGATTTTCCTGCCAGGATCGTTGAAGAACGGCCCCAGCGCCGGAATGATCGCCAATTCTGGCGAATCTATTGCACAGGGTGTGCCCCTCAAATGGATGGGTGCTGCAATGGTCGTCGGAACCAGAGCAGGAGACACCGGTGCTGGGGTTGTAGTTGGCGTCGCAGCCAACGCTCCTGGCACTTCCGGCCGGCCGGCTTACGTCATGACCTCCGGCTACATCAGCATGACGGCTGACGGTGACTGTTCTCCCGGGCAATTCGTGACTGTGAGCCATCAGAATCCGGGACGCGTCCAGTGCACCAGCAACTATGCCACTGGCACGGTGATCGGTGTCGTGCTTCTCAGCGAGAACGGTGGCGGCGGTGTGTATGTTCAGATCGGATTGCGATGAATAAGATCGTAAAGGGGAAGTTGGGTTCAAGCAGTTGAAGCGGGTCCTTATTGTCGGAGCGGATTTTACGCCCAGCAGCTATCCTCCGGCGCTGCGTATCCGCTATTTTGCTCAGCACTTGAAGGAATTCGGCTGGGAGCCGGTCATCCTGACCACCGATCCCCGCTACTACGAAACTGCCATCGATGAAGAAAACCGGAACCTCCTGCCAGCGGATATGGAAGTGATTCGTACCCGCGCAATCCCGGCGGCGCTGACGCGAACGTTTGGTCTCGGCGACCTTGGACTTCGCAGCCTTTGGCACCACTGGCGGGCAATAAACCGTACTTGCCGGGAACGGCACGTGGATTTGATCTTTGTTCCGATCCCACCATACCCAAGCATCATTTTAGGTCGCCTTGCAGAGGCCCGGCTCGGCATTCCTTACGTGATCGATTACATCGACCCATATGTCACGGAGTACTACTGGAAGCTTCCTCGCTCGCAGCGGCCACCGAAACATGCGCTGGCGTACTATACGGCGCGAATTGTGGAGCCGTTTGCCTTGAAGCGAGTCGCAGCAGTGGTCGGAGTGGACAGTTCCTACACGGACGACTTATTTGTTCGGTACCCATGGTTGAAAGCAGAAGCCGCAAGTATCCCTTACGGCGGGGAGGCCGCAGACTTCGAATATGTCCGGCGGTATCCGCGGACGAACCCGGTCTTTGATCCGCGGGACGGGGAGCTGCATATGAGCTACGTAGGCCGCGGTGGCCCTGATATGCTGCCCTCGCTTCGGGCTATATTCCAGGCAGTTCTGGCAGGCTTGGAGCGGTGGCCTTTTCTGTTTCGCCACCTGCGCATACATTTTGTTGGTACTACTTATGCGCATGAGGCGCAGGTTCAGTATCAAGTGCTTCCCTTGGCGAGGGAGATGAAACTGGAGCAGTATGTGGACGAGCATCCAGGACGAGTTCCCTATCTCACCGCGATGCAGATATTGCTGGACTCTCAGGTCGTACTGGCGGTGGGTTCAGACTCACCCCACTACACGGCTTCGAAGATCTTTTCTTGCATACTTGCGGGGCGGCCGCTGCTTGCTGTGTTCCACGAAAATAGCAGTGTCATAGCAATCCTAAAAGAAACCCAGGCCGGCGAGACAGTGGAATTCGGAGACAGGCAACCGGTCCTCTCGAGAGTGGACGAGATTGCCACTCGGTTACGAGACTTGTTGTCGTTATCTCCCGGTGCGCATCCGCCCACGCGCTGGGAAGCGTTCGAACGCTACACGACGCGGGCGATGACGGCACGACTCGCGGAGGTGTTTGACCAGGCGACCCACCGCGATGAATCTCAGCTCGCGTAGGGTATTCTGATCGAAACTTGCCGCACCGGGTGTGGTGTCGGCGTATGCCTTCTATGAGCGGCACTTATCGATTAGCGATCGTCACTACTCACCCGATTCAATACAACGCGCAATGGTATCGCGCCTTGGCTGCACATCCAGGACTGGACAGCCACGTCTACTACTGCCATCATGCAACGCCTCAGGAGCAGGCGAGCGCTGGATTCGGAGTAGAATTCGATTGGGATGTACCTCTCCTTACAGGCTATCCCTACACATTCTTGAAGAACGTGGCAAATACACCCGGGCTGGAAAGATTTGCCGGCTTGGATACCCCTGACATCCGAGAGATCATTCAGTCGCGAAAATATGACGCGGTAATGGTCAACGGCTGGAATCACAAGAGCGCGTGGCAGGCAATATGGGCGTGCTGGAAATCAAACGTCAAGATCTTGGTGCGAAGCGACTCTCATTTGCATACCCAGCGTAGCCTACTGACCAAAGCGGTAAAGTCCTTAGGTTACCCGCGATTTATCCGTCGGCTCGATGGATGTCTCGCGGTAGGGAAATGGTCTCGCGAATATTTCCTCAAGTATGGCGCTAGACTAGATCGCATTTTTATTATTCCCCACACCATAGACAATGTGGCGTTGGAGAAAGAAGCGGAGCGTCTGCGGCCACACCGCTCCGAATTGCGGGAGAAATGGGGCTTGGACCCGGAAGCGATCATATTTACCTTTGTTGGGAAGTTTATTGGCAAGAAACGCCCGATGGATTTTGTGCTCGCGCTCGATCAGGCAGCGCGGCGCAATTCTGCAATCCAAGGGCTAATGGTAGGAGACGGTCCACTGCGAGCCGCCTGTGAAAGCTTTGTCCAGATGCGCGGCACCCCTGTGCGATTTGCGGGCTTCTTGAATCAGTCGCAAATCGCAACTGCATACACAGTTTGTGATGCGTTGGTGCTGCCGTCTGACGGGGACGAAACCTGGGGTTTGGTAGTCAACGAGGCCATGGCTTGTGGACGACCCTGTCTCACCAGCGACAGGGTCGGTTGCAGTCCGGATCTCGTGGTCCAGGGACAAACCGGAGCTATATTCCCTTTAGGCGATGTCGAGGCTCTAACCAACGCGATGGTAGATATGGCGAGGGACCCTGTGCGAATGTCTAATATGGGCTTGGAAGCTAACAGACAACTACAGCATTATTCTATTCCAGTTGCGGCTGAGGCGATGGTCCAATGCCTGGGTACAATTCTGCATAGGTGTGCGATCAATGCCAGCTCGTTATAGTTCATTCCCAAGGCGCACATGGCCGGTGCTATTGTCCGTCGGCGTGCCTCTGGTGCTGACGGCGTTTCTGTGGATTACAAGTTCTTATGATCTCTCCGTCGCGCAAGGCCTTGCCGCATTTGTTCTGTGTTGGATTCCTTGGGCCTCTTACCAGCAATGGAGCCGCGGAGGGCGGCAGGATCTGCCATTATTTGCTCTCATCGCAGCCATGTATTGGCTCACTTACGCCGTGCCCCTATTTTGGAGTAACCACTGGATAGGCCTGGTTACGGGGATCCGTATCCTGTCTGAACAAGCTATAAGCGAATCCCTCTATTTAGCGTTGATTGGAGTTTTGTCGTTGTGGGCAGGCATGAAGCTGGCCGGAAACTGGGAGAGAGCCCCTTCAATCCGCCTCGATATTCCTAAAGATCCCTGGCGTTGGTTCTATCTAAGATCGGTATTGGTGTTGAGCGTTCTGATTCGTATACTCGTTCCCATCACAGCCTTGGGAAATGAGTGGCGCCAAATCATCGTGAGCACTGAGATCATCATTCCGAGTGTGACTTTTGTCATTTTATTGCGTTCTTGCCTGCGGGGCCAAGCTATGCGCGCTGACAAGTTTCTGCTGGCTGGCTATTTTCTGGTAGCTCTGGTAGTGGGATTGTCCTCGGGATGGTTGGGCAGCTTTGTTGGACTCGGTTTACTCTGCATTGCCGCTTATGTGTGTGAAAAGCACAAGTTCCCCGTGACGGCCATCCTGATAGTTCTTCCCCTCGTTCTGTTTCTGCAGCCTGGAAAAAAGGAGTTCCGGGAAAGGTATTGGCGGAACGGTGTTACTGATCGGTATTCAGAGAGCTATACGGAGAGAATCGGATTTTGGATCGAGGCCTCATCGCGGGCCTGGGGCAAGGCGCTCACTGATCCAAGCGGTGAAGGTTTCAAGATACTGAGCAGTCAAACCCTATCTCGACTTTCCTTGCTTCAGCAAACCACTAATGTTATGGAAATGACACCAAACCAGGTTCCCTACCAAGACGGCCGGCTTTACTCGTATCTGATAGTCACTTTCGTTCCGCGTTTTATTTGGCCGGACAAGCCCTCCGCCAATGACGCCAACCGCTGGTACCAGGTCTCCTATCATCTGACCTTGCCATCTGACCTGAACAGCGTGAGTATGGCGGTGGGCACGGTGACCGAGAGCTATATCAACTTTGGCTGGTTCGGGCCCTTGATTATCATGTTCTGCTTGGGATTATTGCTAGGGCTGTTTGGAAAGGTTCTCTTAAACCTGAAATCCGGGCTCCTGCTCAGCAGTATCGGCGTTGCATTGTTGCCGGGATTGATATCGATCGAGTCGCAGATGTCGGTATACATTGCGGGATTAGTTCAGCAGACTCTTTTTTGTATCGTGGTGCTCGCGCCGATCTTGCGGTCAAGCCCGAAGCAGACCCTCCGCTACGGACCCGAAATCGCATCACCCTCTTTCCTGAACAACATTAGAGCCACGGCACCAACGCGTGAAGAATTCGACGGGATTCGCCGCGAACATGGCATACCGCGTTGAACTGACTAGTCGCGCCGTTCGCGATCTTTCTTCTTACCGATTACCAGGATGCCTTGCGCATAATCAACGCTCAACAGGTAGCAGAGCACGCGCATGGCGAAGAAGCGCAACCGTGCGCGAATTCCCCGCGGCCACGCGCCATAGCGCACACGAAACGCTTCCACGTCGTGACCGCGTATTGCGAAATCCGCGGCCAAGTCAGCGATGGGATATTGTTGCACGTGTCCGGGGTCGCCCGCCCACATGGGAACCACGCACAGCGGATTCGGCGTTGAGATGACCAAGACACCTCCGGGCAACAAAAGCTTCCCGAACGCGTCCATCAAGTCCACATAATCATTCAGAGACATGTGCTCGATCACTTCCAGGCACAGGATTGCATCGAACCCATCTTTAATCTCTGAAAGCGATGCGTATTCATGCTGCTCCTCGCTGGAGATGTCGAGAGTTTCGTAACGTCCACGATAGCCTGCCGCCAGGAACTTCCGTTTCAGCCGATTGTCGCCGCCGCCAAAATCCAGCAGGCGTGCGGCGTGACGGGTGCGATCAAAAATCACCTGTTCATATTCGTTGAGTTGGGCGCAATCTTCGCAGGAGAGGCATCGAGCCCTTAGGGTCTGATACATCACGTCGCGAGCCCTGTGTCGTGCCCAGTAGTCCCGGTACCACTTATCAACATCAGACATTGACTGACTCCCGAAAGTTATCCCGCTTGCACCGCGGCAGGTTCCATTCCAACGGCTTCTCCACCAGTTCGCCAGCTCAAGAGCATCCGGATCAAGAACGCACCGCAGATCAAGGCCTCGATCGCAAGGACAGTTCCCAATCGATAAAGCGACGATACGGCCACCGTATGTATAAGGAGGAAATTTCCCAGTACCAAGCAGAAACTTAAAATAAACGGCTCTCGCAAGGGCGCAAACACTCGTAGCCCTTGCGTCCGCCGGGCATGCAGAAACGCGAGGAACCAGGTGGTTTGCAGCGCTGCCTGAAAAATGGCGAATCCCCATAGACCATAGTGATAAACCGCGTAGGTACCAAGGGTCCAGGTCGGTATTGTCCACCATAAACAAAGGCGGAGATTGAACCATGCGTCGTTCTGCGAGAAAAACAGCTCCGTCAGAGGCACGCCCACCGCGCTCATCACCGCATTCGCGCAATACGCGTAGAGCAACGGCTGAGCGGGCAGCCACTTGCGAGTGAACACGTAGACGATGATGGGAGTGCTCAGGCTGGCCAGTACGGCACAAGCAGGCCACGCGATGCTGGCATTGATTCGCAGGGATTTTTCCACCCGGGAACGAAGCAGGGCTGGCTCGCCGGCGGCGCTGCTGAAAGCGGGCAGATAGATGCGCGCCATGGCATTGCAAATCACCAGAGGATAGAGCGACAGCGTGGCCGCCCATGATACATAACCCACGGCGTTCTTGCCCAACAAACGCGCAATCATGATCGGCGGAAATGCCAGAGTCACCATGTTTAGCAACGAACCGCCTTGATACACCAAGCTGAAGCCAACATGGGGACGCAGCGAGGCCCAGGAAAAACTTCGGAAGGGCGGATGGGTAATCAGGTTGAAGGCCACACTGCCAAATATGTCGCGGCCTCCCATCGCGATCACGTAGCACCAGATGCCTTTATGTAGGTAGGCCAACGTGGCCAGAAGGCCGGTGTAGATCAGGCTCTCGGCCGCCTCCACTGCGCTCACCGCTTGGAATCGCATGGCCCGCTCCAGCATCGCGAGCGGCACCGTTCGTTGATTGCGCACCACCAGCAGCAGCAGGAAAATGCCGGCCGGCAGGTAGCTCTCCGGGCCCAACTTCACCAGGCGGAGGGCTATCGGCAGGAGCGCCCCTATGCCTACCGCAAAAGTGACGGAGATTCCGAAGATCACCTTCTGCGCCGTGGCCAGCTCGGTTGGCTCCAACTGGCCTGGCTTGCGAATCAGAGCAGCCTTCAGGCCCAAGTCGCCGAAGTAACCGAGGATTCCCTGGGTCACGAAAATCAGAATGGCAAAGCGGCCGACCACCTCCGGACCAAGCCAGCGTGAAACGGCGATACTGCTGCCAACGCTGAGACCCATGATGATTGCTTGCCGGATAATCAAGGCAATCGCGGCGCCGGTCAGCTTGCCGCGAAACAGGGTTTGTAGCAGGGCCCGATAGCCTGTAGGCGAAGGAACCGACGCACATGCTTCGGCGGGATTGCCGGCTTCGCGCGGCAAATTTTCATCAAGAAACGGCGGCGACTCTTTCATGATTTGCCGGGCGCGGGTTCCATTGTGGGTCGAATCCCAGTGGCGGCAGAAGCAACGGAAGGCGCTATCCGGACGGCTGCCTTAGCTCAGCGGATATATCGCGGAAAGTGTAGCATAGCCTGCGGTTTACCTGATGCCGGCAGATGTAAGCCCTGCTGCTTCTTCGAAAAACGTGATTCTGACCGGCCGCTGAGTCGTCACCGGTCAATCAAAACTCTTTCTGGCTGTTCCGAACCTTGTTACAATCAGGTGCGATCTCCGGTCAAGCCGCGACCCCCGACGCGCTTCTGGCGTACAGCCGCGCCAATTATCGTTAGGAATGGAACGGGTGAATGGGCCCTCATAACAACTTCGAGATGTTAGTGCCTCGCAAAGACGATGCGCCTGGTTTGCGTCTCAACGAGAGCATTAATTTCCCCGGTGCTTATCGGGAAAGCGTCAGCCGCGTTCCCAGCCTATGGGATTACTGGCCGATACTGTTGCGCTACAAGTGGATGATATTGGCTGCGGTGCTGGTATCGCTGGTCATGGGCACGGTGATCGCCCTGTCCACCACGCCCATTTTCGAAGCGGTTGGCCGCATCGTTATTAATCGCGAGGGCGCCGATGCCGCCGGTCTCAAGAGCGCGGAAGCCAGCGCAGATTCCGCTGATGACTACATGGTATCCGTCGACACGCAGACCCACGTTCTGCAAAGCGATGCCATCGCCAAGCTGGTTATTTCCAAGCTCAGTCTCGACTCCAATCCGGCCTTTGCCGGCAAGGGCGCCACGGCAGCCAGCCCAACCGGTGCTCCGCCATCAGCGAATGCACCGGAAATCGAGCCGCATCGTGAAGCGGGTCTTGTCGGCGCGTTCCATCATGCGCTACAGATCAGCTCAATCCCCCGCACCCGCTTACTGGAGATTCGTTTTTCCAGCCCCGATCCCGTCCTAGCTGCGAAGGTAGTCAACACGGTGATTGACACCTACATCGAGCAGAACTACAAGACCCATTTCGAGGCCACAACCCGCACTTCGGACTGGCTCACCCAGCAATTATCTGAACTGCAAATGAAGGTGGAGCAATCCCAGGAAAAACTGGTTCGCTATCAAAAGGAGCACGGAATCCTGGGGATTGATGAGAAAGTAAACATCATTACGTCAAGACTCGACGAGCTGAACCGGCAGCTTACCGCCGCTGAGGGCGACCGCATGCAGAAGGAATCGGTTTATCGCCTGGCCAGCTCCGGTGATCCTGACCTTCTGTCCAATCTCGACCCATCCAACCCGCTCATGAAGCTGAGGGGACAGGAAGTGGACCTGCATCGTCAACGTGCCGAGGCCAGTGTTAAATTCCAGCCCACCTATCCCAAAGTCGAGGAACTGGACAATCAGATAGCGGCGGTACAAGCTGACATCAAGGTCGAGGTAAACCGCGTGGCCGAGAAATACAAAAAGGATTACCAGGCTGCGCTGGAACGGGAAAAGTTGCTGCGGGCATCCCTGGAAAATCAAAAGAACGAAGAGAACAAGCTTAACGAAAGCGCTATCGAATACAGTCTTTTGAAGCGCGATGTGGAGAGCAACCGCCAGCTGTATGAAGGCTTGCTGCAAAAATTGAAGGAAGCGGGCGTCATGACTGGTCTGCGGTCCAGCAACGTGCGGATTGTTGACCCGGCCTCGCCTCCTACCGCGCCCTCAACGCCGAATATTCCTCGTAATCTCATGATGTCGCTGCTGGTAGGTTTGGCCGGTGGAGTCTCGCTCGCGTTTATCCTCGAGTCCCGCGACAATACCGTGCACTCGTTGGAACAGGCGCAGATGATTACCGCACTTCCGTCTCTGGCGTTCATCCCGCTCGCCTCTTCTCCGGGACGTTCGCTGCTTCGGACCCCGCGCCTTGCCCGGACAGCGGCTGCCTCCGCCTCGGCCTCGCAGCCGAAGTCGCACATGGCTGAGGCGTACCGCGCCTTGCGGACCTCGATTCTGCTTTCCCGGACCGGCCAATCCGCCAAGGTGATGATGGTCACCAGCGCCTTGCCGCAGGAGGGTAAGACCACCACGAGTGTCAACCTGTCCATTGTCCTCGCGCAGCACGACGCGCGAGTGCTCCTCATCGAGGCCGATATGCGCCGCGCCGGTATCTCGCAGGTGTTTGGGTTGGAGCAACCTGATGTGGGGCTGAGCACTGTATTGGGGCGAAACACCCCCGTCGAGGCTGCGATTCAGCCGGTTCCAGGCATTCCAAATCTCTCTCTATTACCAGCCGGCCCCGTCCCGGTTAACCCGGCCGTGCTACTGGGTTCATCCCGCATGAAGGACCTGCTAGTCAACCTGAAGTCGAGGTTCGACTATGTGATCGTGGATACGCCTCCGGCGTTGAGCGTCACTGATTCTGTCCTGCTGTCGAGCCTGGCAGACTCCGCTCTGCTGGTGGTCCGGGCGGGCGTGACCAGCAAGGCCGCACTACGCCGTGTTTGCGATGTGCTGGCGCACGTCGATGCTCGCATCATGGGTGTGGTTCTGAATGCCGCCGACGCCGTCGAGTCAGACCGATACTATTATGGCGACCGCTACCACAGTTACTATGACGACTCCACAACGGTTACGACCACCCACTAACGCTGCCTCTTGTTGGAGTGGACTGTACGCTTTATGAATGGGGGTCTCACATCGCAGCTGCGATCATCGGCAGCGAAGACAAGTCCTGCCTCCAGTCCCATCCACCCACTCCATGGAATCGGATAGTCGCATAACGCAAGTATTGAACGCCTTTCTGGCCGTGGGCATTTGCCTGCTGTTGGCCTTCGGAATTTTGGCGTTTGGCGGAGTGCAGGGGTGGGCGATCTTTGTCATGGAAGAGAGCGCCGTTCTGCTCTTGATGATCTGGGCGGCACGCGCAATTGCAGTTCGCCAGGTGGAAATCAAGCCCAGCCCTTTGTTCACTCCTGTGCTTCTGTTTGCCGGCCTGGTCGCCTTGCAATTGCTACCGAACCGTTCCGCGTATTGGTACGCTACGTGGCAGAAAGCGCTTCTCTGGGCTGCTTATGGCATTTTGCTTTTCCTGAGCGCCCAGTGCTTTAGCCGTGGGGCTTGGATGAGGCGGTTTGCCATCGCTCTTACCGTGTTCGGTTTCCTGGTGGCGATGTTCTCGATTGCACAAGCGTTTGCGGGAAACGGCAAGTACTACTGGGTGGTACCGAACCAGGCTGGCGCACCATTTTTTGGCCCTTACGCTAATTACTCACATTACGCCGGGCTGATGGAGATGCTGGTTCCGTTTCCGCTGGTGCTCGCGATGGTTGGATTTTCGCCAATCCCGATGCGGATCTTCTATTCTTTCGCGGCTGTCATCATGGGCAGCACAATTTTCCTCTCCAAGTCCCGCGGAGGAGTTCTTGCGTTCACGGTAGAAGTGGGAGTTCTGACGGTCCTGTCGGCACTGGGACGCCGAACACGCCGGCAAGTGACATTGTTGGGATTTTTTTGTCTCCTGCTGATTATTTCTCTTGTCCTGGTGAGACCCAACGGCTTGTGGGAAAGGTTCATGCAACTGGGCACACCCATGGACAAGTCACATGATCCCAGCCGCGTGACGATGCTGGAGGACAGTCTCAAGATGGTGCGCCAGCGTCCCCTGCTGGGATGGGGATTCGGAACGTTCCCGGTTGTGTATCCTTCGTTCCGTAGTTTCTACACCAACCTCGCGGTTAACGCGGCGCACAATGATTTTGTCGAAGTGACGGTGGAGACCGGCTTGCTTGGCTTCGCGCTGGCGGTTGCCTTTATCTATCTCTTGTATCGAAACGGCCTGCGCCGAGTGCAGCACTGGCGGCACGACCCCAGGGCCAGTACGGCCCTAGCTGCGCTGGTCGGTTGCACCGGTCTGTTAGTGCATAGTTTTTCCGATTTCAACCTGCAGGTACCGGGGAATGCGGCGCTCTTTTTTGTGTTGGCTGCAGTTGCCGCAGGCAATACCTCCGAAGGGGACGTTCGCCACTGAAGCCGAGCAGATCTCTTTGAGGCTTTGCGGGTTGAAGTTGTCTTGGGCTTCTTGCATTCCTGATCACGTGAGGAGCGCGCTCCGAGGTTATGGCAACTACGCATCGCACAACAGGGTTGGCGGCTTGCATTGGGCTGCTCGCGATTTATGGTTGGTTTGCAGCACGCTCGTTTCAGGCAGCCCGGCTCGCGTCCAGCCTTGACGTGGTTGCTCTGGAACGCGCTGTCGCGCTAGAACCTCGGGATGCCGCATACCAGGACTTGCTTTGCCGGTTCTTGCTATTCGATAAACAGGACGCCGGTGCAGCCCTTCCCCGCTGCCAGCGCGCCACACAGTTGAATGCTTACCAGTCCGCGTACTGGCTGGACCTCGCATTGGCGTATTACAGTACCGGTGCGGAATACCGGCAGGAGCAAGCAATTCTAAAAGCCATCTCCG
>Ga0302326_10007221_pt1 | contig 24802 bp, 29 predicted proteins | sample Palsa_T0_3_FD_202264 | JGI IMG/M metagenome (GOLD analysis project Ga0302326, IMG submission 202264) | Peat permafrost microbial communities from Stordalen Mire near Abisko, Sweden - Palsa_T0_3 | ecosystem: Environmental > Terrestrial > Soil > Palsa > Peat permafrost | place: Sweden: Abisko... | reverse complement strand
TGCTCGTCGCCTACTTCGCCGCGCAAACGCTGCTGTGGGCGACCGACCGGATGCGCACGATCGACCACCGCGCCCTCCCCGGCGCGATCTCGATCACCCCCGACGGAGCCCTCGGCACCGCCACCGCCACCGCCGCCGCACCACTGATCTGCTACCGCGACCTACGCATCTCGATGTCCGCGATGACCCTCGGCATGGCCTACATGTTCGCCGCCATGCAACTACTGATGTAACCCATCGCCGCGCGTGGCGAGCGATCCGCCTGCCTCAGCCCGTCGTGTGGAACGTCTGGGCGATGCGGTCGAAGGTCGGGGCAAGCGAGGTGAGGTTCTGCGACGGCAGCGATTGGAATACGAGCGTGATCATGGTCTTGCCGTCGAACAGGAAGTAGTGCGCGTGCGCGCCGATCTGACCGTTGCTGGTGCGGAAGGTGTACAGGTACAGGAAGCCGGGCAGGCCGCCGAGCGAAGTCTCCTTGGGCTGGACGATGAGCTTGACGTCGTCCCCGCTCTTCACGATGCGATTGGTGAGCGGCTCGGCTGCAGCGAGGTCGGCGGCGGTGACCACTGCGCCGATCGGCGTCGTCTGCACCTCGTAGGAGGCGCCTTCGGGACCGGCGGCGAGCAGGACGACTTGACTGCCGCGAGGACTGATCGCCTGGAGTCGGCGCCACGCCGTCGGATAGCTGACCTCGAAAGCGCCCGCCGGGTCCTTGAACGTGGTCATGGGGAGGCTCGCGCCCTTGGCGGCGTGGCCGTGTCGCACGGTCGAGGAGCCGAACTGCTGGCCGATCACCCATGCGCTGACGGCGAGCAGCACCGCCACGATCGCGACCGTGGCCAGCCACCTGGGCACGACCGGTAGCCGGCCGCGATCCCAGGCGCTCAGGCCACTTGCATCTGGTTGGCTCAGTGCCGCTCCTGGTCCGTCACGCGACGTCGCTAGGCCTCGAACGCGGCATCGGCGGAGCTCTGCTGGGCGGCTCCTGCCAGCCCACCGAAGAGCGCGACCGCGGCCGAGACGAGGTGCAGGAAGTTATCGCCGTTGCCGGCGGTGGTGACGGCGATGATCGGAAGCTTGCCGAGGAAGCCGAGCAGCGTCGCGGCGACGTACAGGATTCCGACGCCGAGCAGGATGCCCTGCGTCATCGTCGCGTCGGGCAGTCGCGAGGCGACGATCAGGATCGCCCCGATCGCGAGGTGGACCAGATTGTGGAAGATGTTCAGGTGAAGTCCGATGATGCTCGAACCACCGCTCGTGACGAAGCCGTGGAAGCCGGTGACGGCGAACCCGACCACGCCGGCGAACAGGTACACGACGCCAAGGACCAACGCGATCGGCCGCGCAATGTTGTTGTCTGAACCACTCATCGAAACTCTCCTCCTCGGTATGCGTTTCGCGCGCTGAGCACCCCTGCACGTGGTGTCGAACGCCCGGGAACTATGATTCGTTGCCCGTTGTTTTTGGGATCATATACGTGTCCGCGGGTCGATTGGTTCAGTCCCGGTTGCGTTGCGTCTGCACGCCTCCTGCAAGCCCTTCGCCTGCAAGACCGCTGTCATCCCGTTGACGGCCACGCCTCCCGCCGTTACGTTGGGTGCGCTCGGACAACACAGGCCACAGGGAGATGCCAACCGTGAGAACAATGCGCCGACCCGCTCAGGAGCTGAGGGCGACGATCGACAGATTGCCGCTCGAAGTCCGCGAAGCCGTGCTCGAGGGGATCCAGGGCCAGCGGATCATCGCCGGAGCGCACGTCGACGGAGCCGGTGGCGTATGTCCGATGGTCGCCGCCGACGTTCGCTGGAAGCGCATCAGCAAGGCCAGCGTCCAGAAGGCGCAGGAGGTGGCCCGCGCTTGGGATCGCTATGCGGAGGCGAGCGGCTCGTTCCATCCGGCGACCAAGCGTCAGCTGTTGGCGCTGCGGTCGATGCTCGAGGCGAGCATCCTCGAGGAAACCGCTCAGAACGAGATGCCGCTCTCCGAAGTGATCGCCGAGCACAAGCTTGCGAAGTCGCGCAGGGCCTCGGCACCCGCGCCGGCAGCCGCTCCGGTAGCCGCGGCCGCTCCTCGCCCCGCGGCGGCAGATCCGTCGATCGCCGCCGCCGCCGCTCCCCGTTCCGGGGCAGCCGCGCCGGTCGCTCCTGCCGGCTCCCGGCGGCGCCGCGATACCGGCGAGCGCGACCGCACCAGCGAGCTGCGCCAGCGCGATGGGTGGTCGTGGCTGCGACCGTACCGCAGCTATGACCAGTACGAGGAGGCGCTGCTGCAGGCGCTGGCGGAACTGGAGCGTCACGAGGCGCAGATGAACCAGGAGCCGGTAGCTCACTGAGCTGAGCTGCGCCTCGCGCTTGCCGAGCGCCCTGATCGCTGATCGCGATCAGGGCGCTCGTCTTTAACGCGCGCGAGCGCGCCGGCGGCGCGCCGCCGGTGGTCGAGCTTTGAATCAGAGCTCTGATTCAGCCGACCGTCAGATCCGTAGAGGGCTCAGTCGTACAGCTGTATCCGTGCTATCTCCGCGGTCTCGCGAAAGCCGACCAAATGGCTGTAATCGTCGACCTCGAACGGGTCCACCGACATTCGGAGTTGCACGCCGTCGACGGATACGCTTATACTGCCGCCCGGTCATCCAGGCAGTCGGCCCGATCCTGCGGGAGGAGCGAGGAATGAGGCGGTTTACGGTTGTGAGCATCGTGGTGCTCGTCGGCGTCCTAGCGGCCGTCGCGATTGCGGCGGTGTTACTGGCGGAGACGGTCTCGACCGCTCAGTCCATCAACGGCAAGGCCAAGAATATTGCTGGCTCTGCCACCAACATCAACGAGTCGACTGGGTCGGTCATCCAGCTCGCTCACACCAACCAGCTGGCGCTCTCGATTCTGGCGTCCGCGAAGCCGCTGTTCGGCGAGCTGAACGGCATCGTCAACGTCGCGGGCGGCATCAACAACGAAGCGACTTCGATCAACTCGAGCGCGACCACGATCCTTGGGACCGCGCAGACGATCAACTCGACCGCGGGGACGATCAACTCCACGGCTCAGACCATCGGCGGCGAAGCCGGCGATATCGACTCGAGCGCGGCCTCGATCGACGGTACCGCGGGCGCGATCGCCTCGACCGCCGGTCACATCAACGGCAGCGCCGGCTCGATCTTGACCAGCGCAAATAGCATCAACGGGAGCGCCACCTCGATCGACGGCGAGGCGGGCTCGATCCTGAACGTCGCCAACAAGATCAACAGCAACGTCAAGTCGATCAACGCCGACGCCGTCGCCGCGATCAGCACCGCCACGGCGATCAAGGGCAACTCGGCCGGCATTCTGACGACGTCGCTCCAGATCCTTACCAACGCGGCGTGCATCGATCAGCATGTGATCGGAGCGCTAGGCGACAACGGCCAGTGCTCGGGATCGACGGTGGTTCCGGTGCCCGCCGACGTCAAGACGTATCCGGGTCTCACATCGAAGGCCAGGGCGTTCTCGTCTAAGGCGGCGACTGCGTCGTCGACATCGAGTCAGGCTCCGACGATCGCAAGCACTCCGAGCGTCCAAGGAAGCAGCTCGAGCAGCCAGGCAAGCACGCCGAGCGCCGCGCCGTCAGCGCCATCGACCGCCGCCCCGGCGAACAACGCGCTGAGCGGCGTCCAGCAACTACTCCACGAACTGATCTAGGAGGGCTTGGCCTTATGGAAGCTGCAACATTTGCCAGGCCCGGAGGAACGCGGCGGGCCTCGGGATCGCCTCCGCATCCCACCTTCGTCAGGTGGCTGTGGCTGTGGATAACGACGCTTGTTCTGGTCGTGGTAGTCGTGATCGGCTTCTTGCTCGGAATCGTGAGCAACCTGCATTCGATCAACAAGGGACTGTTCTCGGCCAACGCATCGGTCGCTTCGGTGCGCGGGCAAGCGAACCCCCTGCCGACCTTCATCAAGGAGATCAACGGCAACCTCACAACGATCAACGCCGCGCTGGCGCCGATCCCGCATCAGGGGAACCAGATCCTGGCCTCTCTGACCGCGATCCACAGCTCGCTCGGCCAGGTGCAGGGCTCGCTCGTCGACACGTCGAATTCGCTCGTCAACACGTCGGGCTCGCTCGTCAACACCTCCAACTCGCTGGTCAGCAGCTCGAACACGCTCGGTCAGATCTCCAGCGCACTGGTCAGCGTCGCAGGGACGCTCACGGGCGTCTCCGGGTCGCTCATCAACACCTCAGGCAAGCTGGTCACGATCTCCAACTCGCTCGCGAACGTCACGAACACGGCGGTCACGATCAACCACCGCGCGGGCCAGATCAACTCAACGCTGATTACGGCGCAGGGCACGACCGACGGAACCGCGAAGATCAACTCGCAGCTGCAGTTCCTGCTCGCCAACCCGAGCGGACTGGATGCGGTCAACACGGACGCCACCAACATCCTGAGCGGTCTGCAGGCGGCAAACGCCCACCTGAACAGCATCTGCAAGTCACCGGTGCTGAATTCGACCATTACGGAGTTGGTTGGCCTTGTGAAGCCCGGCGACTGCCCGACATCGTGATCGCTCAAGAACGATGAGAGAAGACGAAAAGACAATCGGGCTCGGCGCCACCCTCGCCGGCATCTGCTTCGCGATCGTGATCGCGTGGGCACTTGTATCCGTCCTCGAGCTGACCGGGACGCTGACCTCAGCGACTCAGATCAAGTCCCGGGTCAAGGTGATCAACAGCAAGCTGGGCCCGATCCACTACAACCTGTCATTCATCAAGTACGCCGGCATGGTGGCTAACGAAACGACAGAGATCAACGCCGCGGCGAAGCCCCTGTCGGGCCAGCTGACCACGATCCTCGCGACCGCGAACTCGATTGGCAAGAAGGTGCAGCCAATCCTGGCCAACGCCACGGCAATCAACGGCGTGGTCAAGCAGATCAACCAGAACGCGCTCGCGATCAACGCCAACGTGCTCGCGATCGGCGCCTCGGTCCAGTCCATCGGCGGGCATGTATCGTCGATCGGTGGCTCGGTGGCCTCGATCAACAGCAGTGTCAACTCGATCGGCAGTAGGGTCAGCAAGATCGATAAGGATGTCGGCCCGATCGGGACGAACGGCAATGGGATCACCGCCGACCTCACGCGGACCGATAACGACTTCGCCGGGATCCTGACGGCCGTGCATCAGATTCAGCCGGGCCTCGTCACCATCAGCAGTGGCGTGACCACGATCGAGAATCTCGTCACGGGGATCAAGAGCGACTTCGACGGGATCCTCACGAACGTCGGGACCGCCAACGGCACCGCGACGGTCGTCGGGCACGCCAATTCGATCGACTGCTCCGCGGTGATCAACCTGCTCGGGAAGTCGACCGATTGCAACCAGTTGAACCACACATGACGCAGATAGCGGACTTCAATCCCCAACCGACAGGGCCAACAGCATGCTGACAGGTGCAAACATAACCGTCTGGTACGTGGGAGTGGCGCTCGGGTTCGCTGTCACTACCGTGGCCGTCGTGATCGTGATGACGATCATGCGCTGGGCCTCGAGGATCGCCGAGCAAGCGCATCTCGCGAGGGAGGCGGTTGACACGATCCAGGACCAGAGCACGCAGCTGAACGGAATCCCTCGGATCCTCGACTCGGGCGTGCGGATCCTCCATTCGGCGCGCTCGCTTCGAAAGGTGGCGGTCGGAAAATGATCACACTGGGAACTGCCGCCCTATCCGATCCGGAGCGTATCGTCTGGTACGTCATCCTTGGACTCGGTCTCGTTGTCGTGCTCGTCGTGATCGCCCTGATGGCGCTGTTGCTGAGCTTCGTCGCGGACATCAGGGAAAGCGTCGGTGGGCTGCTCATCGGCGCGGGCGCCGTGGCGGCCAATACGGCGAACATCCCCAAGCTCGCCGACCTGCCACCGGTGCTGGACATCATCGCGGGCGAAGGCATCGTCCTCGATGGTTACATGAACGCACTCTCGCAAGGCTATAGCCCGGAGGGATGAAATGAGCACGAACCTTTTGATTTTGCTGAGTGTCGTCGAGGCTGTCGTCCTGGTCGTCGTGCTCGCGCTCGCGCTGATCGAGATCCGGAAGCGGCTGGTCGTGATCTCCGACGGTCTCGCGACGTTGGCTGGGGCGCTGGTGACCGTCGAGACGCAGCACCTGCGTCCGCTGGCCGGCCTGCTGGGAGCAATTAACACGCGTGCTGGCACGCTGCTCGAACTGCTGCCTCAGGTTGCCGCCAAGGCCGAGATCGTTGTCGAACACGCGACGAAGGGATAGTGATGGTAATTCTTGGGTATGTCGGAGCCCTCGTGCTGCTGTTCGTGATCTTCCCCGTGGTAGTGGTGCTACTGCGCGGCGTCCTGTTGGCGTCCAAGACCATTCCGCCCACGATCGACGCGATCGGTGGAGTCGCGAAAGCCGGATCCAACGACCTCAATGCGGTCTTGCTGCTGTACGCGACACAGGTGGCGGTGCATCAGATCATCGGCGTCGTCGCGAACTTCGGCGGATCCCTTGACATCCTGCTCGAGGACGCGTAGAGCGAAACCATGCCCGTTCTAGCCGTAGCTCCCGCAGCTGTCATAACCATCCTCGCGGTGCTCCTGATCGTGCTCGCGATCGTCGTCTTCCTCGTTGCTGTGATCGTCGAGCTGAAGAAGATCTCGCTGGGACTCGATGTCGTCATACCTCCGGTGGCTGAGCTCGTCGCCAAGACCGCGCCGGTCAATACCCTCGTCGACCAGATCAACGGTGATCTGACCGCGGGGGTCAACCTGCTCGAGGGTCTGCTGGTCAAGAAGGCCGGGCTGGACGACGCAGGCGGCCTGATCGAGGGGATGTTCCCAGGCGGCGGCAATGCCTTCTTCGCGCGCGCCGGCCGGCGAGACAAGCCGCGGCGCATCGGCGTTGTGTATACGCGAGGTGCCCTTCAGCTCGCGCGCCTTGGCCGCGGGTCCCCACTTGGGTCGGCCGTACGTGGCCCCGCGCTCAGGGATCCGCTCTACGCGAGTGCTTCGCCGCGTACGCTCTATCCGGATCCGCGCGGCGAGGGCCAACGACCGATGTCACCGGTCGTCGGTAAGGACTCACCGGTGCAGTACAACCCGAGTGGGGACATTCCGATGCCTGCGGCGCCTGTGGGCGAGCCGGCCCCGGTGGCTCCTGCGCCCGCGCCTGCGAGGCCGACGGGCGACGGCGAGGGCATCATCCGTTATCGGCGCAGGTGACGTGGAGGTGCGGGGATGACGCTCGCGCCGTGCGAGCCCGTCCGCGCCCATGCCAGCAAGAGCGCAATTTCTCAGGTACGCCGGGCGCGGTCTTACTGCCGCGTGCGGCCAGCTACAAGTCGGCCGCTCGCGGCCGGCCTGTGGTCGCTGCAGAGCGAGAAGCGTCCTGGTTGTGATCCGTCTCGTCACTTCACATGTAACCATTCACCAGCAGTTGCGTCGCTCCACGTCTAACCAATATTTAGCGTTTCAAGTGCGGAGGAGGAGTTCCCTTGCAGACCCCGGCACCATTCGAGTACACGCGCGCCACTAGCGTCGAGGACGCTCTAGCGAAGCTCCAGAGCCTTGGCGGGGACGCGCGCGTCGTCGCGGGCGGCCACAGCCTGCTGCCGATGATGAAGCTGCGGCTGGCGAATCCGGGGCACCTGGTCGATATCAACGATCTCGACGAGCTTTCGTACATTCGCGTCGAAGGCGACGAGCTCAGGATCGGGGCGCTGACCCGGCACGTGGAGCTGCTGAAGTCCGATCTGCTCGCGAGGCACTTCCCGGTGTTCCGTGATGCTGAGGAGGTGATCGCCGATCCGGTGGTGCGTAACCGTGGCACGATCGGGGGCTCGCTGTGCCAGGCTGACGCGGCCGAGGACCTCAGCGCAGTGTGCTCGGCGGTCAAGGCGGTCGCCCTGATCCGCGGCCCCGGCGGCGAGCGACTGGTCGGGATGGAGGAGTTTCACGTTGGTCCGTACGTGACGGCGGTCGGCGACGGCGAGATCCTCACCGAGGTTCGCATCCCGCTGCACTCCGGCGGTGGCAGCGCGCACGAGAAGGTCGAGCGCCGCGCCGGCGACTGGGCGATCGCCGCCGCGTCGGCTGCGCTGTGGATCGATGGCGGCACGATCGCGGATGCGGGCATCGCGCTCAGCGCGGTCGGGCTGACGACTATTCACGTCACCGACGCGGAGGAGCTGCTGCGCGGCAAGGCTCCCTCGGCGGCGCTGTTCGCCCAGGCGGGCCAGATCGCGGCCAAGGCTTGCTCCCCGAGCTCGGACTCTCGCGGGCCGGTCGACTACAAGCGACACCTGGCCGGCGTGCTCACCGAACGCGCGCTTACCCGCGCATCGGAACGTGCACTCGCCTCGCCCAGCAGGCCGTATTCCAGCCCCAGCAGGCCGTCGGCCCCAGCCGAGCCGGCTGCCCCCAGCGCGCCGGCCGCGCCCGCCGCGCCGGCCGAGGCCCCGGCCGTCCTTCGGTGGGGAAAGGGCGGAGGCGGGAGTGCCGCGGCCGTCGCGCCCGAGCCGGAAGCGGTGAGCGAGCCGGAACCTGTCGCGGCGGAGCCGGTCGCGGCCAGCGAGGCGGATGCCCCCGCGGCCGAGGCGGCTGCCGTGAGCGAGCCCGAAGCGCCCGTCGAGGAGCCGGTTGCCGAGAGTGAGCCGGCCGCCGAGCCGGAAGCCCCCGTCGAGGAGCCGGTCGCCGAGAGTGAGCCGGCGCCTGAGCCGGAAGCCCCGGTCGCCGAGCCGGTCGCCGAGAGCGCGCCCGAGCCCGCCGCCGAGGAGCCGCCCGCTCCCGTTGAGGCGCCCACCACCCTGCGGTGGCGTGGAGGCGCGGGAGCCGGCCAGCCGTCGGCACCCGCGGAGCCGGCCGCGGCCGCCGAGCCGGAAGCGGTCGCCGCCGAGCCGGAAGCGGCCGAGCCCGAGCCCGAGCCGGTCGCGGCCGCTGAGCCGGAAGCGGTCACCGCCGAGCCGGAAGCCCCCGAGCCCGAGGCCGAAGCGCCCGAGCCGGCGCCCGTCGCCGAGGAGCCGTCCGCTCCCGTTGAGGCGCCCACCACCCTGCGGTGGCGTGGAGGCGCGGGAGCCGGCCAGCCGTCCGCACCCGCGGAGCCGGCCGCGGAGCCGGCCGCGGCCGCGGAGCCGGAGGCGGTCGCCGAGAGCGAGCCGGAAGCGCCCGCCGACGAAGCGCCCGCCGACGAAGCGCCCGCGACGCTATCGTGGCGTGGGGCCGACATTCGCCGGAATGCCCCTGCCGCCCCCGAAGCGCCAACCGCGATCCGGTGGCGACGCGGGAGCCGTCCGGCGGGCCGCGGAACACGATCTCTACACTAAGGGAGGCCTGATTTATGCAAGTTTCGATCAACGTCAACGGAGAGATGTACACGCGGGAGATCGAGCCGCGTCTGCTGCTGGTCCATTTCATCCGCGAGGCGATTGAGCTTCACGGCACGCACTGGGGTTGCGATACGTCGAATTGTGGTGCATGCGTGGTGTTGATGGACGGCAAGCCGATCAAGTCGTGCACGTGCCTGGCGGCGATGGCCGAGGGCCATGAGATCACCACGGTGGAAGCGCTCGAGGTCAATGGTGTGCTGGATCCGATCCAGCAGGGCTTCCACGAGCAGCACGCGCTGCAGTGCGGATTCTGCACGCCGGGGATGTTGATGACGACCCGGGCACTTTTAAATGAGAATCCTGATCCGACCGAGCTCGAGATCCGTACAGCCATTTCAGGAGCCATCTGTCGGTGCACGGGATATAAGAACATCGTCAGCGCCGTTCGTTGGGCAGCTGACTACGAAGCGACCGCGAAATAGGGAGGCAGTTCATGGCAGTCACCGTCGAGCAGAATCTTCCGGGCACAGGCGCCGATCAGGAGCGGCCGATCGGCTTCGGTCGCCTGAAGCGCAAGGAAGATGGGCGCTTCATCCGCGGTCAGGGTCGCTATCTTGATGACCTCCGCCTGCCGGGCATGGTGTTTGGCCAGGTGCTGCGCAGCCCGTACGCGCACGCGAAGATCCTCTCGATCGACACCACGCGGGCGCTCGCGCACCCGGGTGTCGCCGCGGTCGTGACGGCGAAGGATCTGGAGACCCTGGGCTTGGCGTGGATGCCGACGATCTCTTATGACACGCAGGCGGTGCTCGCGGGGGACAAGGTGCGCTTCCAGGGCCAGGAGATCGCGTTCGTGATCGCGGGCGACGAGTACACGGCGAACGACGCGGTCGCGATGATCGACGTCGAGTACGAGCCACTGCCGGCGGTCGTCAACGCCCGCAAGGCGCTTGATCCCGGCGCCCCGCTGATCCGCGATGACAAGATCGGCCAGCGCGACAACCTCGCGAGCCCGACGTGGGAAGCCGGCGACAAGGCGGCGACCGATCGCGTGTTCGCCGAGGCCGACGTGGTCGCGGTCAGGGACATCATCTATCCGCGTTGTCATCCGGCGCCGATGGAGACGTGCGGGATGGTCGCGGACTTCAATCCGAATACGGGTCAGCTCGACATCTATAACGGCAACCAGGCCCCGCACGCCCACCGCACCGTCTACGCCCAGGTGGCGGGACTCCCCGAGCAGTACATCCGGGTCATGTGCCAGGACATCGGCGGCGGGTTCGGAGGCAAGGTGCCCGTGTACCCTGGCTACGTGTGTGCGATCGCGGGCTCGATCGTCGCCGGCGTTCCGGTGAAGTGGATCGAGGACCGCACCGGCAACCTGACCGCGGACAGTTTCGCGCGTGACTACATCATGCACAGCGAGATGTGCATGAAGGGCGGCAAGATCACCGGCCTGCGGGTCGATGTGATCGCCGATCACGGTGCGTTCGACAGCACCGCGCAGCCGACGAAGTTCCCGGCCGGCTTCTTCCACATCGTGTGCGGGTCCTATGACCTGAAGGCGTCGCACGTGAAGGTGAAGGCGGTCTACACCAACAAGGCTCCCGGGGGTGTCGCGTATCGGTGCTCGTTCCGGATCACCGAGGCCGTCTACCTGGTGGAGCGGATGGTCGATGCGCTCGCGATCGACGCAGGCGTCGACCCGGTCGATCTGCGGATGCAGAGCTTCATCCAGCCGGCCCAGTTCCCGTACGAGACGACGACGGGGTGGACCTACGACTCCGGCGACTACGCCACCACGATGAAGCTCGCGATGGAGATCGCCGGCTACGAGGATCTCCGCCGCGAGCAGCAGGAGAAGCTCGCGCGTGGCGAGCTGATGGGCATCGGCGTGGCGTTCTTCACCGAGGGCGTCGGCGCCGGACCTCGCAAGCACATGGACATCCTGGGGCTGGCGATGAACGACGGCGCCGATCTCCGCGTGCATCCGTCGGGCAAGGCAGTGGTCTCGCTCAGCGCGCAGACCCAGGGTCAGGGCCACGAGACGACGTTCGCGCAGATCGTCGCCGAGGAGCTCGGGATCCCGCCGGAGGACGTCGAGGTTCGCCACGGCGACACCGACAAGTCGCCGTACGGGCTCGGTACCTACGGGAGCCGGTCGACGCCGGTGTCGGGCGGCGCGGTCGCGGTCGTCACACGCAAGGTGCGTGACAAGGCACGGCTGATCGCGGCGACGATGCTCGAGACCCGTCCCGAGGACCTCGCCTGGGAGAAGGGCCGCTGGTTCGTCAAGGGCGACCCCAGTAAGGCCGCCTTGATCGAGAACATCGCCGAGTACGCGTACAGCGGCAGGACGATGCCGGCCGGGTTGGAGGGCGGGCTCGATGCCCAGGTGATCTATGACCCGCCGAACCTGACCTATCCCTACGGCGCCTACATCTCGGTCGTCGACATCGACCCCGACACCGGACACGTGAAGGTACGGCGGTGCATCGCGGTGGATGACTGCGGCGTGCGGATCAACGAGATGGTCGTCGACGGCCAGATCCACGGCGGGCTCGCGGAAGGGCTCGGGATCGCGCTGATGGAGGTGATCACGTTCGACGAGGAGGGGAACTGCCTGAACTCGTCCTTCATGGACTACCTCATCCCAACCTCCCTCGAATGCCCCGACTGGGAGCTCGGCGCGACGTACACGCCGTGCCCGCATCACCCGCTCGGTGCCAAGGGCGTCGGCGAGTCCCCGAACGTCGGCTCGGTGCCGTGCATCGCCAACGCCGTCATCGACGCGCTGTGGAAGAAGCACGGTGTCAGGCACATGGACATTCCGTGCAACCCGGCGCGTGTGTGGGCGGCGATGCAGGGCCGTCCCGAGCCGCCGCAATGATCAAGAGCGTGATGTCGCGGCGAGCCACCGAGCTCGCCGCGCAGCACGTCCCGTTCGTGACGGCGACCGTCGTGCGTGCACAGCGGCCGACCAGCGCACGGCCGGGAGACGTCGCGCTGATCCTCGGCGACGGCACGATCGAGGGGTTCGTCGGCGGCGTCTGCGCGCAGCACAGCGTACGCGTGTACTCGCTGAAGACGATCGAGTCCCGCGAGCCTGTGCTGCTGCGGATCCTGCCCGACGCGCCGGAGGGCGAGCTGATCGACGGTGAGGAAGAGATGACCGAGGAACAGCTCGCCGCCGCCTCGCAGGAGCTCTCCACCGACGAGGAGGGAGCCGTGACGGTCAAGAACACCTGCCTGTCGGGAGGCGCGATCGAGGTCTTCCTCGAGCCGGTGCTGCCGGCGCCTCGCGTCCTGGTCGTCGGCGATGCGCCGATCGCAGGGGCCGTCCACCGCCTCGGCGGTGAGCTCGGGCTCGAGATCGTCGCCGTCGAGAACGGGGTGCCGGACCCGACCTCGGAGGACCTCGCGGTCGTGATCGCGGCGCACGGACGCGACGAGTTCCACACGATGCGACGCGCGCTCGAGGTGGGCGTGCCGTACGTCGGCTTCGTGGCCAGTCGCAGGCGCGGCGCCGGCGTCCTCGCCGAGCTGCGCGATGACGGGGTCCCGGAAGGACTGATCGAGCTGGTCGACTACCCCGCCGGGATCGCCATCGGCGCCCGCGAACCGGGCGAGATCGCACTTTCGATCCTTGCCAAGATCATCTCCGTGCGCCGCGGGGAACAGATCGCCGCGTCGGAGCCGGCCGCCGGACTGATCGTTCACCGCACGGCCGCGGGATCCCGCCGCCCGAGCCCGAGGGCGGCGTCGAACCCCGCCGCGCCGACCATCGCAGTCGATCCGATCTGCGGGATGACGGTCGCGGCTGTCCCCGGTACGCCGTCGGTCGAGCATGGCGGCGAGACTGTCTACTTCTGCTGCGAGGGCTGCAAGACCAAGTTCGAAGCGCAGCACGAGCATGCAACGTCCGCAGGCTGACCTCTTTGTCACAGGTCTCGTGCTCGGAGCCGGCGGCTCGCGCCGTCTCGGGCGTCCCAAGCAGCTGCTCCCGTATCGGGACGGCACGCTGCTGGGTCACGTCGTGAGCGTTGCTCGCGCCTGCTCGTTCGACCAGATCGTGGTGGCGCTCGGCGGCGCCGCGGACGAGGTTCGCTCGAAGGTCGACCTGGCCGGCACCGATGTCATCGTCAATGACGCCTACGGCGCCGGCTGCTCGTCCTCGATCGCCGCAGCGCTCGGCGCCGTGGACTCGCGCACCGAGGTCATGGTCCTGATGCTCGGGGACCAGCCGGGCGTGAGCACCGCGACGGTAACGGCGCTGCTTGCCGGCCGCGGCGACTCGCCGCTGGCCGTGTGCCGCTATGACGAAGGGCGCGGGCACCCGCTCGCGTTCTCGCGCGAGATGTTCGGCGAGCTCGCCGACCTGCACGGCGACAAGGGCGTCTGGCGGCTGCTTGACCGTCGCGCCGGCGACGTGGTCGAGGTGCCGCTCGCGGGTCCGATTCCGCTCGACGTCGACACGCCGGAGGACTACGAGCGGGTTCTGGCGCAGGCCGGGGAGCCACATTTCGCCGGCGTAGGCGGAGCCGTCCAGGAGTCCGCATGAGTCCGCGTGGAGCCACGGGCGAAGCTGCCGAGGAGATCCGCGAGCTCGTGCCCGATGTCGAGACGCTCGCCCAGCGTCTCGCGGGCGTCGACTACCTCGTCGACGAGGGCTTGGCCACGACGATGTTCCTGGCCCTACGTCTGCCTCAGCCGTTGCTGCTCGAGGGAGAGGCCGGCGTCGGCAAGACCGAGGCCGCCAAGGCGCTGGCGATGATCCTCGATACACCGCTGATCCGGCTCCAGTGCTACGAGGGGATCGACGCGGCCGAGGCGCTGTACGAGTGGAACTACCCGCGGCAGCTGCTGAGCATCCGCCTCGCGGACGCGAAGCACGCCGAGCTCGGCGAATCGGAGCTGTTCGGTCCCGACTACCTGATTCGCCGTCCGCTGATGACCGCGCTCGAGCACCCAGGCCCGCGCCCCGCGGTGCTGCTGATCGACGAGATCGACCGCGCCGACGACGACTTCGAGGCGTTTCTGCTCCAGCTCCTCGGCGAGGCGAGCGTGACGATCCCGGAGATCGGCACGATTCGCGCGACCCATCCACCGATCATCGTGCTGACCTCGAACCGGACGCGCGACCTCCACGACGCGGTCAAGCGACGCTGCCTGTACCAGTGGATCGACTACCCGAACCGCCAGCGCGAGGTGGATATCGTCCGCCGCCGCGTGAAGGGCGCGTCGGAGACGCTGGCGGTCCAGGTCGCCGATGCGATCTCGCGGATGCGCGAGAGCGACATCCAGAAGCCGCCGGGAGTCGCCGAGGCGATCGACTGGCTCGCGGCGCTGAGCCTGCTCGGAGTCGAGCGGCTCGACGCGGATGCCGTGGAGCGAACCCTCGGGTCGGTGCTGAAGTACAGCGAGGATCAGGAGGTGATCCGAGCGGCCGGCCTCGAGCAGCTAGTGGGGAGCAGTGACTGAGAGGACCGTATCCGACGACGGAGTCTTCCGGCTCGAGACGATTCACCTCGACCTTCCGGCTGTGGTCGCCGCGCTCAGCCAGCGGCTGCGCATGGAGGGAGTTCCGGTCACGCCCGAGCGCTCAGCCCACTTCGCGGAGGCGCTGACGCTGACCAACCCGATCACGCGTCGGCGGCTGTACTGGACGGCACGGGCGGTGTTCGTGTCGGGCCCTGCTCACGCGAAGGCCTTCGACCTGGTCTTCTTCTCGGTGTTCGGGCAGCAGCTCGACGACGAGAAGTTCGAGCCCGACGAGATCCAGACGATCAGCGCTCCAGAGGACGAGCGTCCGAAGTCCAAGCACAAGACAACTGACGGCAAGTCCGAGCAATCCGAGGCGGGCAGTATGTCGATGTCGCCGGCGGGGGAGGAGGACGGCGACGACGACGCGGACGAGGACGGGGAGGAAGTCGAGATCCCCGTGGCGATGGCGAGTGAGGAGGAGCGGCTCGGAACCAAGAGCTTCGACGCGCTCGAGCCCCACGAGCTGTCACAGCTCTACCGCTTGATGACCCGCCTCGAGCTCTCGACGCCCCTGCGGCGGACCCGCCGCAAGAAGAAGGGCCGCCACGGCGAGCACGTGGACATGCGGCGAACGCTTCGCTCGAGCCTGCGGACGGGCGGCGATCCGATCAAGCTCGCCCGCCGGCACCGTCGCATCAAGCCGCGCCGACTCGTCATGCTGTGCGACATCTCTGGCTCGATGGAGCCCTACGCGCGCGCCTACCTGCAGTTCCTGATGTGCGCCGCAGGCGCCGGCCCGGACGCCGAGGCGTTCGTGTTCGCGACGCGCCTCACGCGCCTGACGCGCGCGCTCGCGGGACGCAACCCGGAGCGCGCGATCCAGCGCGCGGCGGCCGCCGCGCCGGACTGGTCGAGCGGGACCAGGATCGGCGACGCGCTGAAGACCTTCAACGACATCCACGGCCGCCGTGGCATGGCGCGCGGCGCTGTCGTCGTGATCCTGTCCGACGGCTGGGAGCGCGGCGACCCAGCGGTGGTCGGACGCGAGATGGAGCGGCTCGCGCGCCTGGCGCACCGGATCGTGTGGGTGAACCCGCGGGTCAGCGCGGACGAGTTCTCCCCGCAGGCGGGTGGGATGCTGGCAGCGCTACCGCATTGTGACGCGCTCGTCAGCGGCCACACGCTCAAGGCTCTGGGCGAGGTGGCCGACGCGATCGCGGTCGAGTCGTGGGATCGGAAACAGTCCCCGATGATGAACTACAAGCCCCCGGCCGAGCTCGCGGACGACGAGGAGGAGGCCTGGGGAAGTGCCACGCCCGTTGCCGGCAGCTCGTTCGCGATGCCGAGCGGGTCCAGCCCGAGCAGGGGAAACACCACTCCAGGCTGGGCGTCCGACTAGGCCGAACCAGACTTGGCGATGATTGAAGGAGCTACACATGACTGAGACAGAAACCAAGACATGCATCTATCCGGGGTGCGAGCGACCTGCTGTGCCACCACATCCGTTGGGGGGACCGCAGCCGGCCTTTTGCGACTTGGAGGAGCACCATGCGCTGAGCGCCCACCAGGAGCGACAGCGCGTCGCGGGTGACAGCTCGCCCGCGGAGAGCGATGAGTAGCGATCCAGCGACCAGGAGGAGATCTAGCCGTGGCTAACGAGGCTTATCGAGCCGTGTTTTTGCGTGTGCACCCGACGGGCAAGATGGTGCTCAGCTTGACGACTCAGGCGGATGGGAAGGAGGCGCAGTACGGTCAGCTTGTTGCCGACTTGCTGGACGTTCCCGCGCTTGATGTGAAGGTGGTTCCCGCGGATACGGATCGCTTCGGCGAGGGTCACGGTTACAACACGAGTCCCTCCGGGGGAGCGCCGCAGGCGATCCAGCGTGCGGTCGGCAAGATCCTCGCCAAGGGGCAGTTGCTCGCCGGCATGGCGCTCAGCACTTCGCCCGGGAGCTTGAGCTGGTCGAACGGTGCCTGGGTCAGCGGTTCGCAGAGCAAGACGCTCGAGGACATCGCGCTGTACGCGCACGGCAGTGGAGCGCTGCCGCCGGGCGTCGAAGGCGGGCTCGACGCCCAGGCCGTCTACTCGAATTAGTGGAGGCGGCTGGCGCCGCCTCCATTGGCGGATTCGGCAGAGCGCAGTCCGCCGGCTTCATCTGGCAGGGGAGGGCGGTCGCTGAGTGCGTCCGCCCTCCGGGATTCTCAGAAGCCCACGAGCGACAGGTAGGCGACTTCCGTTCCGGCCGGGAGCTCGCGGGTCCCCATCGGAATCCGAGCGAGCGCGTCGGCTTGCGCGGTGATCGCGATCTGGTGGGACTGCTGCCCGTGGAGCGGTAGGAGCACCGCCGATCCCTCGGGCGCCTCGAAGCGGACGCGGATCAGGTCGTCGCGCGTGCGCTGGGGCTCCACCGCCGCGCCCAGCACGCCCGCGCTCCATGCCGGCTGGACGCTCGCGGCGCCCTGCAGCGCAAGCAGCGCCGGGCGGACGAACAGCTCGAAGCAGACGAGGCTGGAAACCGGATTCCCGGGCAGGCCGAAGACGAGCGTCGAGCCGCGAACACCGAACGCCAGCGGCTTCCCCGGTCGCAGGGCGATGCGCCAGAACACCTCGCTGACGCCGAGCTCGCGGCCGACGCTGCGGACGAGGTCGTGGGGCCCGACCGACACGCCGCCGGAGCTGATCACCACGTCGTGCTCGAGTGCGTTCGTGAGGGCCGCACGATGTGCCTCCACCGTGTCGGCCGCGGCGGGGATGTGCTCGACGCCCGCGCCGCTGGTGAGCAGCGCGGCGGTCATCATCGGCCCGTTCGCATCGTAGATCTGACCCTCGGCGAGCTGTTCCCCCGGACGGCGCAGCTCGGTGCCGGTGGTTAGCACGGCGACGCTTGGACGGCGGCGGCAAGACACCATCGCCAGTCCGACGGCAGCGGCCGCTCCGATCTGCGCCGATCCAAGCCGGGTGCCGGCGCCCAGGATCACCTCGCCGCGCTTCATGTCGCTACCCAGGTCGCGCACGAACCTCCCGGGAGCGATCGGCGAGGTCAGCTCGATCCGCTCGCCGGCGACGCTCACGTCCTCGATCGGCACCACCGCGTCGGCCTGGGCGGGCACCACCGCGCCGGTGGAGATCGCGACCGCCTCGCCCGGCCCCAGTTCGCCGAGATACGGCGAGCCCGCCGAGGACTCGCCGACGATCGTCAGCCGGCCGGTCGAGTCCTCCGCGCGCAGCGCGTAGCCGTCCATCGCCGAGCTCGCGAACGGAGGAAGATCGATCGCCGCCCGCAGCTCCTCGGCGATATACCTTCCGTACGCCTGCTCGAGTGCCACGTCCTCGGCGGGGAGCGGGACGACGTGGGCCTCGATCAGGGCCAATGCGTCGTCGATCGACAGCAACGTCGGCCGTGAGGGTCGCTCGGCCAGGCCTTCGGGAACGCTCACGGCATCAGCTCGACGGCAGGCTGCAGTCGATCGACACCACGACCTCGTCGACAACCTTCAGGGCTCCGAACAGTGCCGAGTAGGGCTTTATCTTCCAGTTCGTCTGCTTGACGACCGCGCTGCCGGTGAGCTTGCCGTCGTCGCCGGCCACGAGCTTGAAGGTGATCGGGCTGGTCTTGCCGGCCAGCGTCAGGTCGCCCTGAACGGTGAGCTCGCCGTCGCCGTCGGACTCCACCGTTGTCGAACGGAACTCGATTCCCTTGCCCTTGAGAACGTCGTCATCGATCGACTTCTGGATGTTCTCCTTGTCGTCGTCGCCGAGCGCCTGCATCCCGCCCGTGCCCTCGATCACCCGCAGCGAAGTGGCGTCCGCATCGAGCGAGAGGCTGCTCTGAGCCGGATCCTCGGCGACCTCGAGCGTCGCCTCCCACGCGGTTACGTGGATCACGAGATTATGGCCGGCCTTGGCCGCGGCACCGGTTCGCTCGGTGTTGACCGAGAGCGTCCCGCTCTCGGGTCCTAGCTTGTGTGTTCCGGGCTGAATAGGCATATGCCCGGAGCCTATATGATCCGGCACGCCGCATAGACAATATTCATATAAGCTTGAAGATCTGTCGGCGATTTCCTATCAATTGTGGCCCCGCGACGGGTAGTCATCAGGTAGTAGAGATCGCCTACTAACCTTCAACGAAAAGGAGCAAGCCAGTGGCCACAGTGCTAGACCATAGTTTCTCAACCACGAAGCCGATCGACCAGAGCTGGGCGGCGATCACCGACCTCGAGCGCATCGTTCCTTGCGTCGAGGGGGGTACCGTGATCCAGAAGATCAGCCCGGCGTCGGTCAAAGCCGAGATCAAGGTGAAGATGGGCGCGATGGCGATGGTGTACACCGGCACCGTGGACATCACCGAGCAGAACGCCGCCAGCCATCGCGCCGTGATGGCCGTCAAGGCGCAGGAGAAGGGCGGCCAGGGACACGCCAACGCGACCGTCGAGTTCAGCCTCAACAACGGTGGCGGCAACATCCACACCAGCGCGCAGATCACGGGCAAGGCGGCATCGATGGGCGAGGGCGCCATCATCGGCGTGCTCGACGCGCTGATCAAGGACTTCACAGGCAAGCTCACCAACATGTGATCCGTCGGCTGCGCGCCTGCGTATAGCCTGGCTGTGCGGATAGGCAGTTCGCGGGCCGACGCCGGAGAGGAATGGATATGAAAGATGTAATCGAACAGGTGGACGACTGGGTCGCGCGCGGCGATCAGGTGGCGCTCGCCACCGTAGTCGGCGTCAAGCGGTCCGCGCCTCGGCCGCCCGGGTCGAAGATGGCGATCAATAGTCGTGGCGAGGTCTACGGCGCCGTCTCCGGCGGCTGCGTCGAGGGGGCCGTTGTCCAGGTCGCCGAAGGCGTGCTGGCCGGCGGCGAGCCGCAGCTGCTGCACTACGGCATTCCTGACAGCGACGCCTGGGACGTAGGCTTGCCGTGCGGCGGCGAGATCGACGTCTGGGTGGAACGCTACGAGCCGTGAGCGCCCAGAGCGCGTTCGCGGAGATCGCTCGTGAGGACGGGCGGGCCGCATTGGTGACGGCCGTCAGTGGGCCGCATGCCGGTGGGCGCCTGCTGGTGCGCGCCGATGGCGAGCAGGAGGGAACGCTCGGGGATGCGGCGCTCGATGCGGACGCGGTCGCGCACGCGGGCGAGTTGATGTGGCAGGAGCGCTCGGAGATGCGTGGTGAGCTGTTCGTGGACATCACGGCGCCGGCTCCGCGGTTGCTGATCTTCGGGGCGGTCGAGTACGCCAACCATCTTGCGCACCTCGCGCGGGTGACGGGCTGGCGGCCGTTTGTGATCGACCCTCGCGCCCAGTTCGCGACCCGCGAGCGGTTCCCCGACGCGGTCGAAGTGGTCGTCTCGTGGCCCGGAGCCGCGTTCGAGCACCTCGGAGGGATCGACAAGGCGACCTACCTCGCGGTCCTGACGCACGATCCGAAGATCGACGACGAGGTGCTGACGCTCGCACTGAGCGCGGATCCCGCGTACATCGGTGCGATGGGCTCCAAGCGCGCGCAGGCGGAGCGCCGCGAGCGGCTGCTGGCCGCCGGTGTGGCCGAGGAGGACCTGACGCGGATCAGCGCTCCGGTCGGCCTCGACCTCGGTGCGACGAGCGCGGAGGAGGTCGCGATGTCGATCATGGCCGAGCTCGTCGCGGTCCGCTACGGCCGCGACGGTGGGCGACTGTCCCAGCGCGGCGGCGGAAAGATCCACTAGTGGTCCACTAAGGAGCTTCAGATGGCGACACTCAAGATGCGAGAAGTAGAGGAAGGCGAGGTGCCGTACGGCGCCGGAACCGCGGTCCAGGAGGACCCTGATCGGCCGGCGTTCAACGGCGCCGCCGAGGACGACTACGTGTGTGTGAAGTGCGGCAACCTTCTGGCCCACGGGATGCACCAGCTGCAGATGAATGAGAAGCTGCGCATCAAGTGCGCGGTGTGCGGCACGGTCAACGTCGCCGTCCAAGTCGAGTTCGAGGGCCCGCCGCCGAGGATGCCTGCCTGGCCCGGGCCTGCCGGCAAGGGCTAGTAAAGCCGGATGGGCTCGCCTCGCGCCCCCGGGGTCGGGAGGCAACCAGGGGTTCCGAGTGCCGGCCGATGACGCCTCGCCTGCATTCGCGCAGGCGGCGGCCGAAGACGGCATCGTGCTCGAGCACGAGTCGTTCGATTGGCTCTGCGAGCAGGGTCACGTGGGTCTCCTGCGTGTCGCGGTGGACAGGCACGACCCCTCGCTCCGGGAGCCGGTGACCGCGGCGGTCGAGGCACTGACCGCCATCTACGCCGGCCTCGGAGGCGACACCGCGGTGATCTCGAACGCGCGCGAGAACCTGTTTCTCCCGGTCGACCTCGTCCACAAGCCGACGGGGACCTTGATCGAGCTGGACGAATCGGTGCACTTTACGTCGCACCGTCTCGCGACCTTCGAGCTCTATCCCCCGGACACGCGGCTCGGTTACAACCTGGACGAGTACAAAGAGCTGTGCCGGGAGTGGGCGTCGAAGACCGACAACATCTCCCGCGGGCTGGCCGCCAAGGGCTTCGGCTTCGGCGGGGTGCAAAAGGAGCGCGCTTATCAGGACGCGCTCCGCGACCTCGCCACACCGGCGATGGGCCATCCGCCCCTGATCCGGATCGTCGCCCTCGACAGCGACGGCGGGGCGGCTTACCAGCGAGAGCGGGACGCTCTGCTGGAGCTGCTGAAGTCCTGACCGGCGTCGGCGCGGTCCGCGCGCTTGGGGGCCACAACCTGGCGGTGCGAACCATAAGATGCAGCCATGCGCATCGGAGTCCTCACCGGCGGGGGTGACTGTCCGGGGCTCAATGCCGTCATCCGTGCCGTGGTGCGCAAGGGGATCGACGCCTACGGGCATCAGCTCGTGGGCTTCCGCGACGGCTGGCGCGGCGTCCTCGAGAGCTCTGTGATGGAGCTCGACCTCGAGGCGGTCCGGGGGATCCTCCCGCGCGGCGGCACGATCCTCGGCAGCTCCCGCACCAACCCCTACAAGCGCGACGACGGCCCCGAGCGGGTGCGCGCGACGTTCACCGACCTGAACCTCGACGGCCTGATCGCGATCGGCGGCGAGGACACGCTCGGCGTCGCCAATCGCCTGCACGGCGATGGGATCAACGTCGTCGGGGTGCCGAAGACGATCGACAACGACCTCGGCGCGACCGATGTCACCTTCGGCTTCGACACTGCGCTGCATGTGGCCATGGAGGCGATCGACCGGCTCCACACGACCGCCGAGAGCCACAACCGGATCCTCGTCGTCGAGGTGATGGGCCGCCACGCGGGCTGGATCGCGCTGCACGCCGGGATCGCCGGCGGCGCCGACGTGATCCTGATCCCCGAGATCCCGTTCGACATCGACGAGGTGTGCCGGCTGATCAGTCGCCGTCACGCGCGCGGGCGGTACTTCTCGATCGTGGTGGCGGCGGAGGGCGCGATTCCGAAGGCCGGCACGATGGCGATCGCCGAGAGCGAGCTCGACGAGTTCGGGCACCCGCGGCTCGGCGGAATCGGCGTCCGGCTCGAGCAGGAGATCGAGTCGCGGACAGGGTTCGAGACGCGGGCCACCGTGCTCGGCTACGTCCAGCGAGGTGGGACCCCGACCGCGTTCGACCGCGTGCTGGCGACGCGCCTCGGCCTGGCGGCGATCGATGCAGCGCACGAGGGCCAGTGGGGGATGATGGCCGCGCTGCACGCGACCAAGATCGAGCTGGTACCGCTCGCCGAGGCGGTGGCCGAGCTGCGCACCGTGCCGGTAGAGGAGTACGAGCGCTACGGGGTGCTGTTCGGCTGAGCGCCTGGCGGTCGGGGCGTCCACCGGCCCCGATCGGACTATCCTCCAGCTGTGGCCCGCTCCGCTCCGACCGCCAGCCCGCGTTGACGGCGATCGGCGCAGACCAGCGGCTCGACGAGCTGTGCGTGAACACGATCCGCACGCTGTCGATGGACGCGGTCCAGAAGGCGAACTCGGGGCATCCCGGGACGCCGATGGCTCTGGCTCCGCTTGCGTACGTCCTCTATACGCGGGTGATGAAGCACAACCCGCGCGATCCCGCCTGGCCCGACCGCGACCGCTTCGTGCTGTCCTGCGGGCACGCCTCGATGCTGCTGTACTCGTCGCTGTACCTGAGTGGATACGACATCGGCCTCGAGGACATCGAGAGCTTCCGGCAGCTCGGATCGAAGGCCGCCGGGCACCCCGAGTACGGCCGCGCGCCCGGAATCGAGGTCACGACCGGGCCGCTGGGACAGGGGATCTCGCACGCCGTCGGGATGGCGCTCGCCGAGCGGATGCTCGCCACGCGCTTCAACCGTCCCGGCCAGGAGATCGTCGACCACCACACGTTCGTGATCGCCTCCGACGGTGACATGGAGGAGGGAATCTCGAACGAGGCGTCCTCGTTCGCGGGCCATCTCGGGCTCGGCCGCCTGATCGCCTTCTACGACCGCAACCACATCTCGATCGAGGGCGACACCGCGATCACCTTCACCGAGGACACGGGCGGGCGGTTCGAGGCGAACGGCTGGCACGTGCAGGACCTCGAGGAGGAGATCGCGCTCGACTCGCTCGAAGGCGCGCTGCGCGAGGCGATCGCGGTCGAGGACCGGCCGTCGCTGATCATCGTCCGCACCCACATCGGCTATGGCAGCCCGCACAAGCAGGACACCGCGGCCGCGCACGGCTCGCCGCTCGGCGAGGAGGAGATCAAGCTCACCAAGCAGGCCTATGGGTGGCCGAGCGAGGAGTCGTTCTACGTTCCTCCCGAGGCGCTCGAGCACTTCCGCGGCTGCCTGGAGAAAGGCGCCTCGGAGCAGTCGGCGTGGCAGGCGCGCTTTGACAGCTACCGCGAGGAGCATCCCGCGCTCGCCGAGGAATTCGAGCGGCTCGTCCGCCGCGAGCTGCCCGCCGGCTGGGACGCCGAGGTCCCGACCTTCCACGCGGGCGGGACGATGACCGCCACGCGAAAGTCCTCGCACACGGTGCTCCAGTGGGCGGCGGCCAAGGTGCCCGAGCTGGTCGGCGGCTCGGCCGACCTCGCGCCGTCGACGCTGACGCTGATCGAAGACGCAGACAATGTCGACCACGGCGCCTTCGCGGGACGCAACCTCCACTTCGGGATCCGCGAGCACGCGATGGGCGCCATCGTCAACGGGCTGACGCTCCACTACCTGCGCGGCTACGGGTCCGGGTTCCTGATCTTCAGCGACTACATGCGCGGCTCGATCCGGCTCGCCGCGCTGATGGGGCTGCCGTCGATCTTCGTCTTCACGCACGACTCGATCGGCCTCGGCGAGGACGGGCCGACCCACCAGCCGATCGAGCAGCTCGCCGGCCTGCGGGCGGTGCCGGGGCTGAAGGTGGTCAGGCCCGCCGGAGCGAACGAGACCGCGCTCGCGTGGCGCTACGCGATCGCGTCACGAGACCACCCCACGCTGCTCGCGCTCTCGCGCCAGGGAGTGCCGACGTGGAACCCGGCGGCCGTCCCGCGCGACGCGATCGAGCGCGGCGCCTACGTCCTGCGCGACTCCTACCGCGAGCCCGACCCGCCCGACCTGATCCTGATCGCCACCGGCACCGAGGTCCACATCTGCGCGCTCGCCGCCGACCTGCTCGAGGCGGAAGGGATCGCGACGCGGCTGGTGAGCATGCCGTGCGTCGAGAGCTTCGCCGCCCAGGGCGCCGAATACCGCGACCTGGTGCTTCCACCAGGCTGTCGCGCCAGGGTCTCGCTCGAGGCCGCGGCCACGTTCGGCTGGCATCGCTGGGTCGGCGACGCCGGCGAGGCGATCGGGATGGAGAGCTTCGGCGCGTCCGCTCCGGCGAGCGTCCTCTACCGGCACTTCGGTTTCACGCCCGAGCGCGTGGCGGAGAGCGGTCGAGCGGCCGTGCAGCGCGCGCGAGCGCTACCACAGGGAGAGCACCGATGAGCACAACCGAGGCCCAGGTCAACCCCCGTCTCGCCGCGCTCCTGAAGGCCGGGACGAGCCCGTGGCTGGACCAGATCCGCCGCACG
>Ga0302326_10007220_pt1 | contig 24805 bp, 22 predicted proteins | sample Palsa_T0_3_FD_202264 | JGI IMG/M metagenome (GOLD analysis project Ga0302326, IMG submission 202264) | Peat permafrost microbial communities from Stordalen Mire near Abisko, Sweden - Palsa_T0_3 | ecosystem: Environmental > Terrestrial > Soil > Palsa > Peat permafrost | place: Sweden: Abisko... | reverse complement strand
TCAGCTCAACGCCGCGCAGGATGTCTTTCTCGCCTGCTCGGACGTGAAGGTTTCGGATCTCTAGCTCTGCCATTTCCAGCTTTCAGTTCGGGTGGGTTACGCGGCGCCGGCGCCGACGCCAATGCGGACCGCAGCAGTCGCCACGGGCTCGCGACGGCGCGAGAACTCGACCAGTTCGGCCAGTGTGGTGGACTGCAGCGAGCGGATGATCCCGCCCTGCACGCGTGTCCACAGCAGCTTGGTGGCACAGCCCCGGCCGGCGTCTGGCTCGTGTGAGCACAGCACGCGCTCGGTGTGATCATGGACGAAGCATTCCATCGGCGCGATCGAGCCCTCGAGCGCCTGCACGACCTCGTCCATCGCGATCTCCTCCGGCGCCCGAGCCAGCCAGTAGCCGCCGTGCGCTCCGCGGGCGCTCATGACCAAGCCCGCCTTGCGCAGCCGGGCCACAACCTGCTCGAGGTACGCCAGCGGCAGCCCTTCGGCGTCAGCGATCGCCTTCAAGCTCGTCGGGTGCTCAGGCGATTGCCGGCCCAGCTCGACCATCAGCCGCACTCCGTACTCAGCCTTCGAAGAGAAGATCATTGTTCTAAATCCTACCAGGGCGGTCGGTTAAGCCATGGTGTTCTTTGCCTGCCTGCCATGTAGGGTGCCCGCATGCCTGAAGGGGCGCTCGCCGCGGCACCCGACATCGCTGAGGCCGCCAAGGCAGCGCGGGCGGCGGGTCGGCTCGGGATCGACACCGAGTTCATGTCCGAGGGCCGATACCGTGCGCTGCTGTGCCTGGTCCAGGTCGCCGTCGACAACCCGGACCCGGACCGTTCGCCGCTGATCATCCTGATCGACTCGCTGGCCGATCTCGACCCCAGCCCGATCGCCGGACTGCTCGCCGATCCCTCGATCGAGGTGGTGCTGCACGCAGGCCGCCAGGACGTCGCGATCCTCAGGCGAGCCTGGCGCACCGAGTTGACGAGCGTGTTCGACACCCAGATCGCCGCCGGCTTCGCGGGTGCCAGCGCGCAGGCCGGGTACGGCAACCTGCTCGGCTCGATGCTCGGGCGCCGCGTGGGCAAGACCGCGAGCTACACGCGCTGGGACACCCGCCCCCTGACCGCCGAGCAACTCAGTTACGCAGCCGAGGACGTCGCCCACCTGCTCCAGCTGTTCGACGAGCTTCAGCAGCGCCTGCGGACGACGGGCCGGCTCGAGTGGGCGCGGGAGGAATGCCATCGGCTCGAGTCGGCGACCGACGAGCGAGATCCCTACACGGCCTGGGAGCGTCTGCCGCGAATCGGCCAGCTCGACCCGGCGGCCCGGGCGGTCGCCCGCGAGCTGGCGGCCTGGCGCGAGCGCACCGCGTCTGAACAGGACCGCCCGGTCGGCTCGGTGCTCGCCGATCCGGCGTTGGTCGAACTGGCCAAGCGCCAGCCGTCGAGCCTGCGCGCGCTGGAGCAGATCCGCGGTCTGCACCCGTCGAGCATCAAGCGCCGCGGCCCAGCCATCCTGGCTGCGATCGCCGCCGGCTTGGGAGCGCCCCCGATCCCGCGCGACGAGGCCCGCGGACGCTCGGAGCCCGGCGATGCCCCGTTGATCGCGCTCGCCGAAGCGCTGCTGCGGGCGCGCGCCCTCGATGCCGGCCTGGCTTACGAGCTGATCGCCTCGCGGGCTGAGCTCGAGCTGATCGTGGGTGCGGCGCGGCGCTCAGAGCCCGAGCCCGATGTCCGCACGCTCACCGGCTGGCGCGAGCAGCTGGTGGGAGCCGATCTGCGAGATCTGCTCGCCGGGCGATCCGCTGTCGCGGTCGGGCCGGACCGGCGCCTGGAGCTTAAGCCGAGCCCGCCTCGAGCATGAGCGAGAGCGCCGAGGCACGATCGAACATCGTGCCCGAGAGCGAGCGTGCGATTGTGTCCGAGCGCTGGATCCATCCGAGGTCGATTCCCTCCAACTCCGCCGCGGCAGTGCCGTAGGTGAGACGCAACTTGTGGCCGGGGGAATCGGCCGCCTTCTCCTGGCCAAAGTCTCCAGCGGTCGGGGTCCAGCCTCGCTGACGTAACGATCGCAGCTCGCTGGCCAACAGCGCGGTCGACGTGGGGGCGCGGGGGTCGACGAGCACGAGCTCGAGCGCACAGAACGCGTTCGCCCCGGGATCGCACTGGCGCGCGCGGCTCACGATTCGGGCGCCGCCGACGAGCGGCAACTTGGACAGGGCCGGAGCCTGGTCCGCGCCCCCCTGCCCGCAGCCGGCGAGCGCGGCGCTCATCGCGATCAGCAGGGGCCCCAGCCAGACTCTTCTCGCGCTCATAGGATGCAGACCAAGGGTATCCGAGCTTCCGGCCCGCGCGGCGGGCTAATCTCCGCGGTGATGTCCAGCACCGCCGCCGACCTTCTCGCTGATCCGGAACTGCTCGCGACGGAGTGGGATCTCGAGCCGCTGGTCGACGGCCAGGCAGAGGTTGGCGTCGAGCGGATGCTCGACCAAGCGACCGGCCTCACCGATCACTTCGCGGCCTCGTACCCAGGCCGGATCGGGGAGCTCGACGTCGCCGGACTGGAGACCGCGATGCGCGAGCTCGAGCGGATCACCGAGCTGGTCGGCCGTGCGGGCTCATACGCGTCGCTGCAATTTGCCACCGACACCTCCGACCCGCCGCGCGGAGCGCTGCTCCAACACGTGCAGGAACGAGGCACCGAGATCGAGACCAAACTGCTGTTCTTCGAGCTCGAGTGGGCGGCACTCGAGGACGAGCGCGCCGAGGCACTCCTGCGCAGCGACCGACTCGACTTCTGCCGCCATCACCTACGCAGCGCCCGGCGGTATCGAACCCATCTCCTCTCCGAGCCCGAGGAGAAGATCCTGGCCGAGAAGTCGATTTCGAGCCAAAGCGCCTGGGCCCGGCTGTTCGGCGAGCACGTCGCCGCACTGCGGGTCGCACTGGGCGAGGAGGAGCTGACGCTCGATGTCGCGTTGAGCCGCCTCCAATCGGCCGATCGCGAGACTCGCCGAGTGTCGGCCGAGGCGGTCTCGGCGGCACTCGAGCCCGGCCTGCGGACGCGAGCGTTCATCTACAACACCCTCGTGCACGACAAGGCGGTCGAGGATCGTCTTCGCTCCTATCCCAACTGGCTGGCCAGCCGCAATCTCGCCAACGAGGCCTCCGACGATTCGGTGCTGGCCCTCATCCACGCCGTGCGCGGCCGCTACGACATCCCCCAGCGCTGGTATACGCTCAAGGCGCGCCTGCTGGGGCTCGACCGGCTCGCCGATTACGATCGCGCGGCTCCCGTCCTGCCTGAGGACATCGCCTTCTCGTTCGCGGAGGCGCGCGAGCTGGTCCTCGGCACCTACGACTCCTTCTCGCCACAGGCGGGCGCAGTCGTGCGCCGCTTCTTCGATGAGCGGTGGGTGGACGCGCCGGTCCGCCCGCACAAGCGCGGGGGCGCGTTCTGCGCCTACACCGTCCCCAGCGTCCATCCCTACGTGCTGCTCAACTTCACCGCTCAGCGTCGCGACGTATTGACGATGGCGCACGAATTGGGACACGGGCTGCACGCGGCGCTGGCCCAACCCCAGGGCGTGTTCCACCAGTCCACACCGCTGACGCTCGCCGAGACCGCCTCGGTGTTCGGCGAGGCACTCGTGTTCGGGCGGATGCTCGAGGCCGCTCCGGACGACCGGGCGAGGCTGAGCCTGCTCGCCGAGCGCCTCGACGGTGCCGTGGCGACGGTGTTTCGGCAGATGGCCATGAATCGCTTCGAGCACCTGGTCCATACGCGACGGCGCGCCGATGGAGAGCTGTCGGTGGATCGGATCGGTGAGCTCTGGGTCGAGGCCCAGGCGGAGCTGTTCGGCGATTCCGTCGAGATCACCGACGGCTATCGCGCGTGGTGGTCCTACGTCCCTCACTTCATCAATACGCCCGGCTACGTGTACGCCTACGCCTACGGACTGCTGTTGGCGCTGTCGCTCTACACCCGCTACCTCGACGAAGGCGACGATTTCGCCTCGCGCTACCTCGAGCTGCTCACCGCCGGCGGCTCACGCAGCCCGCAGGAACTGGGCGCGATCGTGGGGATCGATCTCGCTGACCCCGGGTTCTGGGATTCGGGACTGGCGCTCGTCGAAGCTCAGCTCGACGCCGCCGAGATCGCGGCCGCGGGGACCGGCGAGCCCGCTCAGTAGGGACGGGCAGCGGCCGCGCACCGCGCGGTACCACCGGCGCCTCGGTGACTCAGCGCCGTGCCTTGCGCGTGCGCGTGCGTTCCTCTTGAAGCTCGACCACGTGGACGATCAGCTTCAGCAGCTGATCGATACCGGTGGCCTTGGCGTCCCCTTTGGCAAACGCCTCTCGCCAGTCGCGGACGTGGCCCTTGGTCGCCAGCTCGTTGAAGTGCGAGCGTACGACCGACAGGCGTACCTTGGCGTCGCTGGCGATGTCCTTGGTCACCTTGGGCCCCGGCACCTCGACGCGGTAGAGCTGCACATCCCCCCGTCCGCGCAGCTCAAGACCGGCGACCAGCTTGAGCGTCTGGAGCGCGGGCACCTCGTCCAGGAACCGGTTGACCGCAGTCTCGATCAGCGTCTTGGTGTCGGCTTGCCCGGGCACGCTGGCTAGATCTTGTGCCGCTGGAGCAGCTTGCGCCCGATCACCATCCGCTGGATCTCGGAGGTGCCCTCGCCGATCAGCAGCAGCGGCGCGTCGCGGTAGAGCCGCTCGATCTCGTACTCCTTGGAATAGCCATAGCCGCCGTGGATGCGAAAGCTCTCCTCGACACAGAAGCGGCCGGCTTCTGAGGCGAACAGCTTCGCCATCCCGGCCTCGAGGTCGGATCGCGCTCCGGCGTCCTTCAGGCGCGCGGCGCGCATGGTGAGCAGGCGGGCGGCGTCGACCTGGGTGGCCATGTCGGCCAGCTTGAACTGGATCGCCTGGTGCTGGGCGATCTGCTTGCCGAATGTCTTGCGCTCCTGCGAGTAGCGCAGCGCCAATTCCAGCGCGCGCTGGGCGATCCCGACTCCGCGCGCGGCCACATTCACGCGCCCCACCTCGAGTGCGTCCATCATCTGCACGAAGCCCTGGCCCAGACCCGCGGCCTCGCCGCCGAGGATGTTCTCCGCCGGGCAGCGGTAGCCGTCGAACACGAGCTCGGTCGACTCGACACCCTTGTAGCCGAGCTTCTTGATCTTCGGGGGCACGTTGAGCCCCGCGTATTCGCCCGTGTTCTCCGAGGCACCGGGCTCCTTCTCGGCGATGAAGCAGGTCATGCCCTTGTACTTCGGCTCGGCGCCCAGATCGGTCTTGACGAGCACGAACACGAGCGCCGAGAGCAGGCCGTTGGTGACCCACATCTTCTGGCCGTTGATCTCGTAATCGGTGTCGTTGACCTTCTTGGCGGTCGATTTGATCGCCTGCACGTCTGAGCCGCACTCGGGCTCGGACAGCGAGAAGGCGGCGCGGATCTCGCCGGTGGCCATCCGCGGCAGGTAGCGCTGCTTCTGCTCCTCGGTGCCGAACTTCATCAGCAGATAGGAGCCGATGAAGTGTGTGTTGACGATCCCCGAGATCGAGATCCAGCCGCGCGAGAGCTCCTCGACGATCATCGCGTACGTCGTCAGGTCCAGGCCCATCCCGCCGTACTCCTCCGGAATCGTGACCCCGAACAGGCCCAGCTGCTTCATCTGCTCGACGATCGGCTCGGGGAAGCTGTCCTCGTGGTCGTAGTGCTCGGCGTTGGGGATGATCTGCTCATCCGCGAACTGGTGCACCATCGCGGAGATCGCCTGCTGCTCGTCGGTCTTCTCGGTGTAGGGCGTGGCAACTGCCATGCGTATCGGTTGCTCCTCGGTGTCTCGGGAAGCCGAGAATACTGGGGGCTGGCGCGAGCGCTCAGCCGCGGGTCAGTGCCGGAGCCACGTTCTGCGCCTTGACGCCCTGGCTCCACGGCGACTCGGGCCGCGCTTGGAGCTCGCCGTCGAGGGTGATATCGACCTTCTCGTTGAAGAAGCACAGCAGCCCGGCGATGCGGCCAGCCTCGGGGAGCGGATCGTCGTAGGTCCAGATCAGGTCTTTGGCCGTTTCACCGTCTGAGAGCTTGACCGAGTGGTAGCCGGCGCTTCCCTTGTACGGGCAGCCGGTCACCGTGTCGCTGGGCTCGAGCTCCGCGATCACATCCTCACGGGGGAGATACCAGCGGGTGGGCAGATTTGACTCGAACAGCCCGAGCGCTCGGTGGCTGTCGGCCAACAGCTCGCCGTGGAGCGACACGCGCACATGACGGTCGGTGCGCAGCACGTCGATCCGGTGGTAGGGGTCGCGAGGATGGACGAGGATCTCCTCGTCCTCCTCGAGCCAGCGATCCATGCGATTGAAGTAGAAGGCGATCAGGTGCTTGATCGGCGGCGCCCCCTCAAGCGGCTCGGGGTAGTACCACGCGCCCGACTCGATCACGCGCTCGCCGACGCGGATCGTGTAATACGAGGCGTCGCCCTTCTTCGGGCAGTGCGTGTGCCGGTCGCTGGGCTCGAGCAGCTCCGAGCGGACGTCGTCGGGCGGAAAGTAGTAAATCGGCTGCTGACCGGACTCGTGCAGCAACATCGCGCGGCGGCTGTCGGCGACGATCTCACTGCCGACTTCGATCCGGATCCGCTTGGGGCTCGGTTCCAGGTAGAGAGCGCGACCGGGCACAGGCACCTGGAAGTTGAACGTTCCCGCCGGCTTGCGGCCGAGCGGTCCGGTACCGGTCATTAGACCCATCGCAAGCGAGGTTACCAGCCGCCACGCCGGATCCTGACAGACTGACCACCGCGATGAACTTTGCCCGCGATGTCGTCGATTCGGCTCCAGCCGAGCACCGGGCACTGGTCGAGCTCAGGCGGGATGGTGAGCGCCGCGAGTGGTCCTTCGGCGAGGTGGCCGACCGCAGCGCACGACTGGCCGGACGCCTCCAGGCGATGGGCGTCGGCCGGGGTGACATCACGATGACGCTGATCGGCAACCGCCCCGAGTGGGTCCTGACGATGCTCGCGTGCTTCCGCATCGGCTCGGTGGCGCTCCCGTGCAACGAGCAGCTCCGGGCCAAGGATCTGCGGCTGCGGATCGCCGCCGCGCGCCCGAAACTGATCATCGCCGACGAGCGCAATGCGGGCGAGCTGTCTGACGCACAGCCGGACTGCGACGTGATCCTCATCCCCGACGCATCGCTGTACGCGCACGCCCCTGCCGCGCCGGTCGAGCTCCGGCCGACCGACCCGTGCCTGATCACGTTCACGAGCGGCACGACCGGCGAGGCGAAAGGGATCGTGCATGGGCAGCGCTACCTGCCAGGGCAGGGGCTGCAAGCCGAGCACTGGCTCGACGCGAGGCCGGGAGATCTCGTCTGGTGCACGGCGGCCAGTGGTTGGTCCAAGTCGGCCCGCAACGTCTTCATCGCACCGTGGCTGCGCGGTGCGAGCGCGCTGCTGCACGACGCGCGCTTCAACGAGTTCGAGCGGCTCGCGATCCTCGCTTCCGAGCGGGTGAACGTGCTCTGCATGGCTCCGACCGAGTACCGGGTGATCGCCAAGCGCGCCGAGCTCGCGCCGCTGCCCGCGTTGCGGGGACTGGTCGCGGCGGGGGAGGCCCTCAACCCCGAGGTCCTGCGCGTGTTTGCCGAGGGCACCGGGCTGGAGATCCGCGACGGCTACGGCCAGACCGAGACCGGGCAGCTCACCGGCATGCCGATCGGCGAGCCGGTGCGTCCCGGCTCGATGGGCAGAGCGCTCCCGGGCGTGGACCTGCAGGTTCAGGGCGACGAGCTCGTGCTGGCGGATCCGGGCAGCGATCCGACGTTCTTCGTGCGCTATCTCGACGAGCACCCGGCCCCCGAGCACGAGCCGTGGCGCACCGGCGACCGGGTGCGTCAGGACGAGGACGGATATCTCTACTTCGAGGGACGTACCGATGACCTGATCATCTCGTCCGGTTACCGGATCGGCCCGTTCGAGGTCGAGTCCGCGCTCGTCTCGCACGCCGCCGTGGCCGATGCCGCGGTCATCGCCGCCCCGGACGAGGAGCGGGGCGCGGTCGTGCGTGCGGTGGTGGTGCTGCAGTCGGGAATCGCCCCCAGCCGCGAGCTGGTCGCCGAGCTCCAGGAGCACGTCAAACGCGAGACGGCGCCGTACAAGTACCCGCGGATCATCGACTTCGCCGCCGAGATACCAAAGACGGCCAGCGGCAAGGTGCGTCGCGCCGCTTTGCGCGCGCAGTAGCGGCAGTCGCGGCTGTGGACGCCGGGCGCGCCGTCATTGTTCCCGGCCGGTTCTGCGGCGACGGTGCACTACATTGGAGGTGATGAGTGGACCTCGTCCGGTGATCGGAATTTGCACCTCCCTGACCGAGGCCAGCTGGGGGGTGTGGAACCAACGCGCGGCGTTACTGCCGTTCGGTTACATCACGGCGATCCAGCGGGTCGGCGCGCTCGCACTGATGATTCCCCCCGATCCACATCTGGTGGAGGATCCCGATGAGGTGCTGGACAGGATCGACGGGCTCGTGCTGGCCGGCGGCAACGACGTCGACCCAGCCTCCTATGGCGCTGAGCCCCATCCGCAGACCCTCGACGTCGTCCCCGAGCGTGACCAGGTCGAGCTCGCCCTCGCCGTGCGGGCGGTGCACCGCGACATGCCGGTACTGGGGATCTGCCGCGGAATGCAGGTGCTCAATGTCGCGTTCGGCGGCACGCTGCGCCAGCACCTGCCCGAAGAGGTCGGCCACGAGGAGCACCGGCGAGTCCCGGGGAGCTTTGACGGCTCTGACCACGACGTGCGCCTGCAGGCGCAGTCGTTGGCGGCGCTGGCTGCGGGCGAGGACCTGCACGGGACCAAGTCACACCACCACCAGGGAGTGGACCGGATCGGAGAGGGCCTCGAGGTGACCGGCTATTCGACGCTCGACGAGCTGCCCGAGGCGATCGAGGCACCCGGGTGCCGCTTCGTGCTCGGAGTCCAGTGGCACCCCGAGGCCGATGAGCGCAGTCGCGTGATCGGCGCTTTGGTCAACCAGGCGCGGGGTTACCGCAGGGCACGGAGCACCGGGTAACCCGCCCCCCGGCTCGGCGCCCGGCGCTCACGCCGCAACGGCGACGATGGCATCGACCTCCACCTGCGCCCCGCGCGGCAGCGCTGCCACCCCAATCGCGACACGGGCCGGTGGATCGGACTCAAAGAAGGATGCGTAGACCTCGTTGACGGCGGCAAACGCCGCCATGTCGGTCAGGTAGATCGTGACCCGGACCGCGTCCCCCAGGCGAGCGCCGGCGGCCTGGCAGACCGCACCGAGGTTCTCCAGGCACCGTCCCACCTGTTCGGCGGCGGTCGTCCCGACCAGGTCGCCGGTGCGGGGGTCGAGCGGAATCTGCCCCGAGCAGAACAGCAGTCCGCCGGATCGGATCGCGTGAACGTAAGGACCAACCGCCGCGGGGGCATCGGGGGCGGTCACGGGCTCGCGGTGATGTGGCAATGAGACTCCTTGCTCGTCGGGGCCGTCGAAGCAACCCTATTGCCCTCCTCCTCGTCAGGACGGTGACGGAAGCCTATTGCCCATTTCTGCATCGGGGTAGCCTCCATTCCGTGCGCAACCGCCTGGGCCAGGAGACGTCCCCCTACCTGCTGCAGCACCAGGACAACCCCGTCGACTGGTTCGCGTGGGGCGAGGAGGCGCTCGCGCGGGCACGAGCGGAGGACCGTCCCCTGCTGGTGTCGGTCGGCTATTCGGCCTGCCACTGGTGCCACGTGATGGAGCGGGAATCGTTTGAGGATCCTGAGATCGCGGCGCTGATGAACGAGCATTTCGTGTGCGTCAAGGTCGACCGCGAGGAACGTCCCGACGTCGATGCCGTGTGCATGGAGGCCTGCCAGGCGATGACCGGCCAAGGCGGCTGGCCGCTGAATACCTTCCTGACCCCGGAGCAGGCCCCGTTCTACGCCGGCACGTACTTCCCGCCCGACTCGCGCTATGGCCGGCCAAGCTGGCGCATGGTCCTCGAGGCGGTGGCCGACGCCTGGAATCGCCGCCGCGAGGAGATCCGCGAGCAGGGGGCGAAGGTTCAGCGCTCGCTTGAGGCGACGGCACGTCTCGATCCCTCACCGGAGCCGATCACCGATGCCCAGATGATCGACGCCGTCTCGAGCCTGCGCCGGTCATACGATCAGGCCCGCGGCGGCTTCGGCCGCGCGCCCAAATTCCCGCAGGCCTCCACGATCGAGCTGCTGCTCGCGCGGGGCGAGCGCGGGATGTCGCTCGCCACCCTGCACGCGATGGCCTCGGGTGGGATCTACGACCAGGTCGGAGGCGGCTTCTCCCGCTATTCGGTCGATGCGACCTGGACCGTGCCCCACTTCGAGAAGATGCTCTACGACAACGCCCTGCTGGCGCGCGCGTACCTGCACGGCTGGCAGGTATCGCGCGATGACCGACTGCGGCGCGTGTGCTGCGAGACGCTCGACTGGGCGCTGCGGGAGATGCGCGGGCCCGAAGGCGGGTTCTTCTCGGCGCTCGATGCCGACTCCGAGGGCGTCGAGGGGAAGTTCTACGTGTGGACGCTGCAGGAGCTGCGCGACGTCCTGGGCCACGAGCTCGCCGAGGAGGCGATCGCCTACTTCGGAGCGACCGAGCAGGGGAACTTCGAGGGTGGGGCAAATGTGCTCGAAGGCCGCGGACCCGAGCCCGAACGACTGCCGGAGATCCGCTGCAAGCTCTACGGCGCCAGAGCGGAGCGCGTGCGCCCGGGCCTGGACGACAAGCGGCTGACCGCGTGGAACGCGTTGATGATCTCGGCCCTGGCGCAAGCCGGCGGCGCGCTGCAGCGCGAGGACTACATCGAGGCGGCGCGCGGCGGCGCCGAATTCGTGCTCAGCCGGCTGCGGGATTCCGAGGGGCGGCTCCTGCGCACCTGGAAGGACGGCGTCGGGCGGATCTCTGCCTACCTCGAGGATCACGCGTTCCTGCTCGAAGGGCTGATCACGTTGTACGAGACGACGTTCGATCCGCGCTGGTACCTCGAGGCGGTCGCCCTGGCCGACACGATCATCGAGTGCTTCTGCGACCGCGAGCGTGGCGGTTTCTTCACCACCGCAGAAGACCAAGAGCAGGGGTTTGCCCGCCGCCACGACCTCGAGGACTCTCCGATCCCCTCGGGCAGCTCAGCCGCCGCGTTCGGGTTGCTACGCCTGGCGCTGCTCTCGGGCGAGGGCCGGTTCGAGCGATACGCGGCCGGGGTCCTGCGCCGGCACTCCGCGCTGGCGATCCGCCAGCCGCTGGCCTTCGGTCACTTGCTGCAGGCGGTCGACTTCTCCCTCGCCGCGGTCAAGGAGGTCGCGATCGTCGGGCCCGAACCGGAGCCTCTGGTGCGCGTCGTGCGCGACGCCTACCGGCCTCACCTCGTCCTGGCCGGCGGCCCGGGTGGCGCACCGGAGGGGGACGTCCCCGAGGCGACGGTCAGCGTACCGCTGCTCGAGGGCCGCGGTGCCGTCGACGGTCGCGCAGCGGCCTACGTGTGCGAGCACTTCGTCTGCCAGGCTCCGGTGAGCACCGCCGAGGCGCTCGCTGCCGTCTTGTCGTTTCAGAGCACCGGGAGGTAGCGCTCGAGCTCCCACGGCGTCACCTGGACCCGGTAGTCGTCCCATTCCTGCCGCTTGATCTCGATGTAGCGGTTGAAGCTGTGCTCGCCCAGAGTGCGCAGGACCAGCTCGGACTGAGCGGTCAGCTCGATCGCCTCCCCGAGGGTCTCCGGCAGCTGCTCGATCCCGAGCCGCCTGCGCTCATCCGGGGATAGGTGGTAGAGGTTCTTCTCCATCGGATCGGGCAACTCGTAACCGTGCTCGATGCCCTCCAGTCCCGCTTGGAGCAGCACCGCGAAGGTCAGATAGGGGTTGCAAGCGGGGTCCGGGCAGCGGAGCTCCATTCGCGTGGTGCGCTCCTTGCCGGGGTGGTACAGCGGCACCCGGACGAGCGCCGAGCGGTTGCGTCGAGACCACGCCACATACACCGGCGCCTCGTATCCCGGCACCAGGCGCTTGTAGGAATTGACCCACTGGGCGAACACCGAGCAGATCTCGCGGGCGTGCCGGAGTTGGCCGGCGATGAACGCCTTGCCCACATCGGAGAGGAAGTACTGGTCCGCGCCGTCATAGAACGCGTTCTGGTCGCCCCGGAACAGCGACTGATGGGTGTGCATGCCCGATCCGTTCTTGCCGAACAGCGGCTTGGGCATGAAGGTCGCGTGCAGCCCGTACTTCATCGCGTATTCCTTGACCGTGATCCGGTAGGACATGCAATCGTCGGCCATCTTCTGGGCGTCGGCGTAGCGCATGTCGATCTCGTGCTGGCTGGGACCGACCTCGTGATGGCTGTACTCGGTGTGGATTCCCAGCTGCTCGAGCGCGAGCACGGTCTCGCGCCGGAGGTCCGAGCCTGCGTCGAGGGTGGTCAGATCGAAGTACCCGCCCTCGTCGAGCACCTCGGTCGACTTCGAATCACGGAAGTAGAAGTACTCGAGTTCGGGGCCGACGTAGTAATGGTCGAAGCCCATCGCCTCGGCGCGCTGCACGGCGCGGCGCAGGACATGGCGAGGATCCCCCTCATACGGGGTTCGCTCGGGCGTCTGGATGTCACAGAACATCCGCGCCGAACCGGCCTCCTCCGGACGCCAGGGCAGCGGGGCGAACGTGCTCGCGTCTGGCATCGCGATCATGTCCGACTCCTCGATCGCATTGAAGCCGGTGATCGACGATCCGTCGAACCCCATCCCGCCCTCGAATGCGTCGGCCAGCTCGGTCGCGTTGATCGAGAACGCCTTCAGCTGCCCGAGGATGTCCGTGAACCAGAGCCGCACGAATCTGATGTCGAGTTCGGCGGCGCGGGCGATGACCTCGTCGGCTGTCTGCGTGCGGTCAGGCATCGGCGCGGAACGTTACTTGGCCGGGACGATCGCAGCCGGTCAGCGCAACCCTCCCCGTCCGCGGGGGGTGAGTGGTCGCTGGCACACACGGCCGAGACCACTGGGGTGGGGACGGGCGGACGGGCGTCAGACGCCTGCCGGCACGCGCCGAGCACCGAGCCAGCGCCTGGCCCAGAGCTGGATCTCTGACAGCGCGGGCTCGAGCTCGCGGCCCATGCGGGAGAGTTCGTACTCGACCCGGAGCGGCGGGCCGGAGATCACCCGGCGCTCGACGATGCCCCGCGCTTCAAGCTCTTTCATCCGCTCGGACAGGAGCCGATCGGAAAGCTCGGGGACCGACTGGGCGATCTCAGAGAACCGCATCGGCCCGTCCATCAACACCCGCAGGATGGCCCCCGTCCAGCGACGGCCGACGAGCTCGACCGCCTCGTGATACAGGGGGCAGCAGCAGGCGCCACGTCCTACGTGGGGGTCGGCGGTCCGCTCGTCGGATCCCATTCGCGCTCGGAGCTTACGCCGCTTCCAGCGCCCGCGACGCCTCGCTTGAGCCGTCGACCGGCACCTCGCCCGCGACGTTCACCATCGCGGTGAACCCCTCGAGGGCAACCGCCGCGATCGCCTCCAGGATCTGCTCGTCGTCCCAACCGGCCTCCCGCGCCTCCTCGTGGAGGTACATCGGCGGCCGTCCGCCCTCTTCGAGCAGCGCCTGCAGGTACCGCAGCAAGGCTGCTTCTCGCTCGTCCTTGGAGGAGAACTTTCTCGCCAGCGCGACCTCGTCCAGGGCGAGCCCCGCTCCACGTGCGGTGCGCGAGTGCATCGCGATCCCGGGCTCGGAGTGATAGTGCTCGGCGACCGCGAGCGCAATCCGCTCGAGCGTCGGCAGCGTCAGCTTGCCGTGGCGCAACTCGGAGCGGAACCGCGCGTACGCCCGCAACGCCGCGGGCGAGCCGGCGAGTACGCCGAGGAAATTCGGCAACTGCCCGCCCGACGCAAGCGCGCCGCGCAGCACTGGCACGGAGCCCTCAGGCGCCGTTAAGTCGTCGTGGATCTGGAACCTGCTCATGGATGTCTTCATCGTTGACCACCGAAAGGTCTCAAGGGTGGACAAAGCCTCAGGGCCCCGTCCTTTACTTTCAACATGCGCTTACTGTTCATAAGTGTACCTTGCTCGCGAGGGTTGCACAAGGGATCAACTGTCGTCACGCACCCGCCGTCGGAAGTCAGCCCCGGCCTCGATTGGCTCCGAGGCGCAAAGTGATCCGGCGGTACAAATAACCGCTCTATCCCCTTATACGTGAAGCGATAAACGCTGGATCACGAAACGCCCTGAAACCACGAAGCGAGCGCCCGTTACACGACGTCGCGCCTGGTGATCGACCTTCTAGTGGAGGGCGAGGCCGAGCGCGGCAACTGCGTGCGCCGCGGCCGCGTGATGAACGCTGGGGACCGCGGCGTGCGAACTGGTCGCGGCAACGACGATCAGCATCACGCCGAGCAGCACTGCCCACATCGCCACCCTGTCGGGGCGGAATCCCGACCGCTCGTACGGCCGGGGCTGGCGCCGGCGCGCGGAGCCATTGGCAGAAGCGCCCACGCCGCCGCGCTCGGCGCCCTGGCCCCGGATCGTCACGGTGCGGCGACCGGGAACGCCGGCGCCGCCGACCCGCGGCTGGGCGCGGCGCCGATCCGAAGCCGGGCCGGACGCGTCTGGACGCTCGCCGCGAACCGCTTCCTCTCGGTGCACTGATACGCCTGGTCGCGGCATTTCACGTCCTCTTGGTGTGCTTGCGGGGTTAGCTGACGGGCTCGCGCCGACACAGCGGCGCTACGCGGAACGCGTTGCGCCCCAACAGCCTGGGCCCCCGCTTCCGGCTCGATCCAGCCTCACGGCTCGAGCGGTGCGGGAATTCAGCGATACGGGTCGGCGATGCTACCAACGGCGACGGACAGACACGGCACACGGAGCCATAACACCGCTCCTACCGCTTATTCCTTGCCGGCCACCCTGGCCACGAACTCCGCTACGTCCTGCGCATTCTGACCGACCACGACGTCGGCGGGCATCGTCCCATACCCCAGACACGTCTCGGGGGAGTTCGCCGGTGGGTTCTGCAGGCATCCGTACTCCAACGTGTGGAGAACGAGCGTCGCCGGCGGCTGGAGGGTGTCCAGGTTTGGCCCGACCTTGCCGACGGCGTTGGCGGCAGAGAGCGTGTGGCAGACGCCGCAGTGCTCTCCGAACAGCTCCCGTCCGGTCTTCTCTGACGCGGTCAGCCTGATCCCGCCGACCTGGCTGCTCGCGTTCGCGTGATTACCAGTCAAGAGAACCGTCGGCAATACCGCGCCGAAGCCCACATACACGACCGCGAACACGGCCCAAGCCCACTTGCGGCCAGCGCGCGACTGAGTCTGAAAGGCCGCCCTGGCGCCGCCGATCCCGCCGCGGACACCGACGAAGAACAGGCCGAGTCCGAGGATGAGCCAGAAAGCGACGAATAGGAGAACCGCAAGCAATGCGAGCGGCACCATATCGTGCAAGGCGAGAGAATGGGCTGGTCGGTCGCTGCGGCGCTCATCGACGGCGCCCCGATGCGAAGCTCATCACCGGCGGCGCCACGGCTCGGAAGTCCTCGGCCTCGCTTTCGGTGGTGGAGGTCTGCTGCTCGGCGAGCCCTCGCCGTACCTGCTCATCGAGCATCGAGAAGTCCTTGACCTCGGCGAGCAACTGGTCGGGCGCCGCGATCGAGCCGACGCGATCAACCAGCACGTTGATCGCCCCCCCGCCCGCCGCGAAGCGCTCCAGCTTGCCCTCGACGAGCATCAGCGGCTCGGTTCTCACGGTCAGACGGTGACGCTCGTAGATCGCCGAGGGGACGATCAGGTTGATCGTCCCGTACTCGTCCTCGAGCAGGACGAACACGATGCCGTTGGCCGTCCCCGGCCGCTGACGAGCCACCACGAGTCCCCCGACCCGGACGCGCCGGCCGTGATCGAGCGTCTCGAGGTCCCGGCTCGTCACGGCCCCCGCCGGTAGACGCGCTCTCAGCAGCGCGAGCGGATGGGTGCCCGCGGTCAGACCCGTCGTTCCGTAATCAGCCAGCATCGCCTCCCACCCCGAGAGCCCTCTCAGCTCGGGCGGCGCCGGCAGGTCGAGCGGCAGCGCCAGCTGGACCCCTCCGGGCACCTTCCGTCCCGGCCCCGCCACGCCGAGCTGCCACAGCGAAACGCGCCGGGCGGATCCCGCCTTCGCTTCCTCCACCAGCGAATCGCAGGCCCCAGACCACGCGAGCAGCTCAAGTGATGAACCGCTGCACCCAGCGCGCGAGGCGAGCTCAGACAGGTTGCGAAAGCGTCCGCCCGCCTGCCGGGCGGCGACCAGCGCGGCCACTTCCTGCTCCCGCACGCCGCGGACGTAGCCGAGACCGATCCTGACGCGCCCGTCGAGATCGATCTCGCACTCCACCTCGCTCTCGTTGACGTCTGGCGCATTCACGTCGATCCCTCGCCGCTGCGCCTCGTGCACGAGCGCATCGGGCGGATAGAAGCCCATCGGCTGCTCGTTGAGCAGCGAGCAGAGGAACTCGGGGCCGTAATGGACGCGCAGCCAGGTCGACTGGTAGGCCAACAGGCCGAAGGCAGCGCCGTGAGCCTTGGGAAAGCCGAAGCCAGAGAAGCCCCGGACCATCGAGAACACCCGCTCGGCGGTTTCATCATCGACGCCATGCATGCGCTTGGCGCCCGTGACAAAGCGCTGGTGATGAGCCTCGACCGCTGCATCGGAGCGTTTGCGACTCATCGCCCGTCGTAACCCCTCCGCCTCGCCGGGCGAGAAGCCGGCAAACGCGATCGCCACCTCGAGTACCTGATCCTGGAAGATGATCGTGCCGAGCGTCTCGCCGAGCACCGGCTCCAGCGCCGGATGGTCGTAGGGAACCTTGTAATTGGGGTCAACCCGCATCCGCTGGCGCCGCTCGATGTAGGGGTTGACCGCCCCCCCCTGGATCGGCCCGGGCCGGACGATCGCGACCTGGATTGTGATGTCCTGCAGGTTCTCGGGGCGGGTGCGGCGCAGCGACTGCATCTGCGCCCGGCTCTCGATCTGGAACACCCCGGTCGTCTCGGCATTCTGGATGCACTCGTACGTGGCCGGGTCGTCATAGGGGATTCTCGAGAGATCGATGCGTTCCCCTCGCATGCGCGCAATCATCTCCACGCAGCGCTCGACCGCCGAGAGCATGCCCAGCCCGAGCAGGTCGATCTTCAAAAAGCCGGCGTCCGAGCAGGAGTCCTTGTCCCACTGGACCATCTGGCGGCCCTCCATCGCGGCGGGCACGATCGGGCAGCAGTCGAGCAGCGGGCGAGTGGCCACGATCATCCCGCCCGAGTGCTGGGACAGGTGGCGCGGCAGCCCATGGGCTTCGGCGGCCAGACGCGCGAGCCACGCCCAGCGGCCGGTGGAACCCCGGCGACCCCCTCCTGCCGCTCCCGGTTTCACACCAAACGCGCTTTCGATGTCGTTGGCCACCTCTCGCGCATCCCAGCCTTCGCTCCCACGCGCCACCCGCTCGATCTCCCCCGGTGGCAGACCAAGTGCCTTGCCGAGCTCGCGGATCGCGCCGCGGGCGCGATAGGTCGGGAAGGCTGCCACCAGCGCCGAGCGATCATGGCCGTAGCGTTCGTGTACGCGCGGGATCAGCGTCTCTCGGATGTCGCGCGGAAAGTCGAGATCGATGTCGGGCAGCGCGGTCAGATCATCGTTGAGAAACCGCCCGATCAACAGCTCGTTGGCAATCGGATCGACGTGCGAGAGACCGGTCAGATAGCACACGATCGAGGAGACGCTGGAGCCGCGGCCACGTCCCGGCGGCAGCAGCGCGCGGGCGCTGTCAGGTCCTCGCACCTCCAGCGCGACCTCGCGGGCGAGCTCGAGCAGGTCGTGATGAAGCAGGAAGAAGCCCGAGAGCTGCAGCGACTCGATGATCCGCAGCTCCTCGTGCAGGCGCGTTCTCGCGCTGTCGCGCGTCTGCGCCCGAGCGTTCGCATAGCGTTCGCGCAATCGGTGCTCGCAGAGCTCTGACAGCTTGCGCATCGCCTCCGTGTCCTCAGCGCCCGGGTATCGATAGCCGAGGTCGCTGCCCAAGTCGAAGCGCAGGCTGTCCGCCAGCCTGGCCGTCTCCGCCACCGCCTCGGGATGCTCGGGGAAGCGAGCTGCCATCGCCGCCGGCGAGGCGAGCACGTGGCTGAAGTTCCCGCGCCGTTCGGGCTCGGAGGCATCGAGCGTCGTATGCAGACGCACCGCCACGAGCGCATCCTGCAGTGGCGCGCGCGAGCGCGCGTGGGCATGGACGTTGCCGGTCGCTACCGATGGCACACCAAGCCGCCGCGCGAGCGCGTCCAGCCGCCGGTTGCGAGCCCGATCGTCATATAGGAACGGCCGCTGGAGCTCGATCCGCAACCGTTGGCGCCCGAACGGCTCGAGCAGGCGCCTGAGCGTGGGCTCGTCGTGCACCCCCCGTTGCGCACACCCGCTCAGACAGACCAAACCTTCGGCGTGCTCGAGGACGTCGGTCAGTGGCACGCTGGCCTGCGTGGGAGGACCCCTTTGCCCCCGCGTATGCGCGTGCGCCCGAGTCAGGAGCCGACATAAGTTCGACCAACCCCGGGCGTCCTGGACCAGCAACGTCAGATGTCGGCCGTCGTCGAGGTCGACTTCTGCCCCGTGGATCGGACGCAAGCCGAGGGCCCGGGCGCCGACGGCGAACTCCATCGAGCCCGAGACCGAGTTGTGGTCAGTCAGCGCCAGCGCTCCGTAGCCCAGCTCGAGCGCGGCCGGCACCAGTTCGTCGGGCAGCGACGCTCCATCGAGGAACGAGAACGCTGAATGGCAGTGGAGCTCGACGTACATGTCCTTCCGAACGTATGTTCGCATCGACGGCCGACGGTGTGAAATCGGCTGGCGCCGATTCCATTGGGACTTCTGCTGGCGCAGAAGTCCCGATGGACATTGCTTGACAAGTTATTTGCGACTGCTAATATCATCCTCCAGTTAGCACTCACTAATAAGTTTAGGAGCGGAACCGATGCCTGTGATGACTGAAACGCGCCGGAGGGGCTGGACCCTCGCGATCGTCTCGATCGGACTGTTCATGGTGGTTCTCGACAACCTGGTCGTCAACGTTGCCCTGCCGAGCATTCATCGCGATCTCGGCGCCTCGATCCAGGCCCTCGAATGGACCGTCAACGCCTACGTGCTGTCGTATGCCGTCCTGCTGCTGACGGGTGCCGCGCTCGGCGATCGCTTCGGGCGCAAGCGCATGTTCATCACCGGAATTGCCCTGTTCACCGCGTCCTCGGCGGCCGCCGCGCTTGCGCCGACGATCGGCCTGTTGATCGCCGCCCGCGCGACGCAGGGCGTCGGCGCGGCAATCGTCACCCCCCTGACGCTGACCCTGCTGGCTGATGCGTTCCCGCCCGAGCGACGGGGCATCGCGCTCGGCGTGTGGTCGGGGATCAGCGGGATCGCCGTGGCGCTGGGTCCGCTCGTCGGCGGGGCGGTCGTGCAGGCCGCCTCATGGCATTGGATCTTCTGGATCAACGTGCCGATCGGGGTCATCCTGGTTCCCATCGCAGCGGCCCGACTGAGCGAGAGCCGCGGGGCAGAGCGCACACTCGACCTCCGCGGCCTGGCGCTGGCCTCGACCGGACTATTCGGAATCGTCTACGGGCTGGTGCGGTCCCAGTCCCAGGGCTGGGGCAGTCCCGGGATCCTGGTTCCGCTCGCCGCCGGCACGCTGCTGGTCCTGGCGTTCATCCGCTACGAGCTCCGCACGGCCGATCCGATGCTCCCGATGAACTTCTTCGCCAACCGCGGCTTTGCGGTCACCAACGTGGTGTCGCTGGCGATGTACTTCGGCATGTTCGGGTCGATCTTCTTCCTCAGCCAGTTTCTCCAGGACGTCCTGGGCAACACGCCGCTGCAGGCGGGCGTGAAGCTGCTGGTGTGGACCGGCGCAACGATGGTGGTCGCTCCGCTCGCGGGGTTCTTCTCCGAGCGCTACGGCAGCCGCCTGTTCATGGTCGCCGGACTCAGCCTGCAGGCGATCGCCCTCGGATGGCTGGCGGCAATCACGAGCGTCCACACGAGCTACGTGAGCATGATCGTCCCGTTCATCTTCGCCGGCGCCGGGATGGCGCTCGTGTTCGCCCCGGCGGCCAACGCGGTGCTGTCCTCGGTCCGGACCGACCAGGCGGGACAGGCATCGGGCGCGACGAACGCGGTTCGCGAGCTCGGCGGAGTGCTGGGGATCGCGGTGCTCGCCACGGTGTTCACCAGCCACGGCGGCTATGTCTCACCGCAGGCGTTCGTCAATGGCCTGGTTCCGGCATTGTGGGTCGGCGTGGCCGTACTGGCCATCGGTGCGCTGGTGGCGGTGGCGCTGCCATTCAGCACGCGGGCCTCGGCACACGCACAGGCGGCGGCCGAGTCCGCCGAACTCACGCCAGGGCACGATGCCGCGGCCACGGCGCTCGCCGCCTAACCGTCGCCTAGGATCGATCGTCATCCCGAGCGACATGACCACCACCTCAACCACCGTGGGCAAGGCTCCCCGTCAGCGCGTACCGGCGTCCGAACGCCGGGACGCGCTGATCGAGGCCGCCGTCCACGAGTTCGCGATTGGCGGCCTGCACGGCACTCCGGTCGACCGCATCGCCCGGCGCGTCGGGGTCGCGCAGCCGTACGTGTTCAGCCTGTTCGCCAACAAGCGGGAGCTCTTCCTGGCCGCGGTCGAGCGCGACTTCGCATTGGTGTCAGAGACGTTCGCCCGCGCGGCGACCGAGTTCGATCCCGCTCTCGCGCTCCCTGACACGGACATCCTGACCGCCATGGGGCGCGCCTACGTCGAGTTGCTGGCCTCCCATCGCGACTATCTGATGCTCCAGCACCAGGCCTATGCGGCCTGTGACGACGTGGTGATTCGCGACCGCGTACGCGCCTGTTACGCCCGTCTGGTCAACCATGTCGAGCGACTGTCAGGTGCTGACGCAGAGCGGATCGACGAGTTCTTCCGCTATGGCATGTGGCTGAACGTCGCCGCGGCGATGGGCGTCGAGGACCTCTCGGTCGGGTGTGAGTGGATCCGAGCCGAGCAGGTCGATTAGGTACTTCGGCGCCGGCGAGGAGCGGACGGACGGCGCTCAGGTGGCCGGACGGGTCTCGGGATACCGAGGCAGCCCGTCGTCGGGGATCGGCTCCCACGCGGCGGCATAGGCGACGAACTGGTGGGCGCTGGGGCGGATGTCCGGATCGGAGTCCAACGCTCCCAGTCGCACCCCCACGTGTGAGGCGTCGCCAGGATTGCGACTGAACAGAGCCGAGCCGCAGTCGCCACAGAACCATTTCTCGGCGCCGCCCTCCGGCTTCCAGGCCCGAAGCCGATCCTCGCCTCGCACGATCCGGAAGGACTCCGAGGCCACGCGCGTGTTGGCCGAGGCGCCCGTCCCCGTGCGGCGTTGGCAGCGCGTGCAATGACAGTAGGTGGCGGCGACCGGCGCCTGCGTCAACTCGAACTGCACCGCCCCGCATCCGCACCCGCCGGTGAGCCGGAAACTCACGCCGCCAGCCTCTGGGCGAGGTCGCGTTGGGGCTCGATGCTCCAGCGGCGCGCCACCACCTCGAGTCGCTCGTTCATACCCCAGCGGTCGGGCTTGTCCTCTCCCGCATGCTGAGGACTCGCGCCCTTGAGAGCCATGGAGCCGGTGTTGTCGCCGAACGAGCGGATTGCCTGCACGTCGCAGCTCGACAGCCGGATCTCGGACGGCAGCCCGGCGAGCTCCGCGCGCTTGTCCGCCACCGAACGGGCACTCGGTCCCACCTCTTGGATCAGCGTCGGCGCGACACACGCGACGGGATCGTGGGCCAGGTTCCACTGACACGCGAGCTGGATCATCGTCAGCCCAGTGCGCTGGGCGATGGGCCTCATCGACGCCAGGCGCTCCGTTCCCGCCTCGATCCAGCCCGCGGGACGGAAGCTCCGGTGGTCCTTCGGGGCCAGTGCCTGACCGGGGTGCAGATCATCGAAGAACAGCCCCCCATAGTCCACCACCCGCGTGATCACCTTGACGCCGTGGGCGGCGGCCGCGCCGAGGCAGAGTTCCCCCGGCCACGGCTCGAGCGGATTGAGAATGATCATCGCCCAGTCGATCATCGGCCCGAAGCGCTCCAGGCAGTCGATCAGATCGAGCGTGAAGCCGTTGGCCGGACCGGGAGCGAGCCCGATCGTCCGCGTCAGGCCGGCGTCGCGGAGCGCCGCCATCCCGCTCCACACCGCCTCGCTCGTGTAGCCGGTGCGATCAGGGTTGTGCAGCAGCAGCAGGTCGAAGTGGTCGACCCCGCAGCGCTCGAGGCTGCGCTCGGTCGCCATCCGCAGGTAGGCGGCGTAGTCCGAGGCGTCCCTGAGGCGCGGATCGGTGAACCGGGGAAAGCCCTTGGCGCCGTCGCGCTCACCGGTGTAGAAGTCATGGCCAACGGCACCGACGACGCACATCTCCTCGCGGGCACGTCCGGCGATCGCCCGCCCGAGCATCGTGTCGGCGTCGCCGGCTCCGTACACGTCGGCCGTGATGACCGTCCGGATCGATGCGTCGGGCGTGATCAGGGCGATGAAGGCCTCGTCCTCGAGCGGCTCGCCGAAGTGCATGAACCGACCGCCGCTCCAGGTTCCGACGGCAACCGGGCCGGGTTCGATCGGGGGACTCGCGTCGGGCATCAGGGCGGAGTTTAAGTGCTATCCGCGGCGGCTACGCCCGACCAGCGCGCGGCCTGCATCCACAGACAGCGCTGATCGCTGCCGGCACGGGTCTCGCATCGCCCCTACCGCTGTCGCCACCACCTCCCGCTGCGCAGATCTTGGAACACCACCTCGTCACGCCCGCATGTCGTCACGACCTCCCAATAGCGTCGACGCAGCGGTCGATCGGTCCACCAGCGATCCTCGACCAACCAGGACTCGCGGACTGCGTCCACGGCACGATCCTCGACCGTCAGCGGGTGGCCGTCGACGTCGCTGGCGCTGACGGCGACGCGACGAGGGACCAACAGGCGGCGCGGTCCGGTCACGCTGGCCTACCCTTCGAGAGTACACAAATTATGTGTAAACATTACATATAATTCGTGTAATGATCGAGTAGAGTGTGGGCGTGCGCCAGGCCAGCGGAGATCTGTTTCCCACCGACACCCCGATTCCGGCCAGCCAGATGATCGGCCGCGAAGACGACGTGCGTGAGATCGCCGCGGCCCTCGTGGGTGGAACAAATCTGATCCTCGCGGGACCTCGCCGGACGGGGAAGACCAGCGTCTGCGAGGCGGCACTGCAGCGCGCCGAGCGGCGTGGGTGCTACACGACGCGCTTGGATCTGTTCAGGATCTCGGACACCGCCGAGCTCGCGGAAGCGCTCGCACTGGCGGTGATCGCGAACCGCTCTCCCGCCCGGCGTTTGATTCGCAAGGCCCGGGAGTTCGGCCGTGCCGCGCTGAGCGCGGCACAGGCCGCGGCGGTGCTCAAGCTCCAGGGCCAATTCGGCGAGGCAATCGAGCTCGCGATCACCCCGGGCTGGGCCGCGCAGGATCCCCAGCACGCCCTTGATGTGGCGCTCGACCTTCCCGAACGGGTTGCCCGCGCCGACGGTCATCGGATGATTCTGTTCTTTGACGAGTTCCAGGAGCTGGCCAGTGAGCGTCATCCCTATGGGGACCCGGACCTCGTCACCAAACGCATGCGCGCCGCATTCCAGCGCAGCTCGAGCGTGAGTTATCTGTTCGCCGGAAGCATCGAGCACGTCATGCGCGACCTGTTTGGTCCCAATCAGCGGGCGTTCAGCGGATTCGGCGGCTTTCATGCCCTGCGTCCAATCGCTGCCGATGATTGGATCAGCGGCCTCACACAACGCTTCGCGGCAGACGACTGCACGATCGAGCCGGCTGCGCTGGCCCGGATCGTCGAGCTCGGGGCGGGTCATCCACGCGCCACGATGCGGATCGCCCAGCAAACGCACCTTGTATCGGTCCAGCTCGATCACCGGCAGATCGACCTCGACGCCGTGGAGCTTGGCTACCGTGCGGCGCTCGACGGCGACTTGCCGACGATGGAGCAGACGGTCGAGCAGATCAGGAGGCTGCACAAGAACGCGCTTCAGGTCGCCCGCGCCATAGCGATGGGCAACCCTGTGCCCAGGCGACTGCCCCCGGCAATTCGCGACCGGGTGCTCAAGCTGTTGTTGCGAGCCGGGGTGCTCGAGCACGTGGCCCGGGGCGACTGGCGAATCGTCAACCCTCTGTTCAGGGACTATCTGGTCCGCCTCGACCCGCTGGGTTGAGCGCCATCGAAGACACACCAGTCGAGGCGCCGGCTCGACCCACTGGGATGAGCGCTGGTCAGATCTCAGCACATTACACAAAAAATATATAAAATTTATACAGATATTGTGTAATACCTCACTCACGTTCTCACCCCTCAAATGGCGCCAGCACGGCGCGGCGCTCGGGGAGACGCGAGCCGGGATCGACCTCCAACACGCGCAGGGCGGCGTCGGGGCCGGCAGCGGCGCGGGCCTGGCGGATCGCCTCGCGCAGGCGGGCAGCCCGGGCCGCGGCGGGATCCTCCAGCAACGCCTGCTGGTCGCTCGCGGGCGGCCCGAAACGCTCCACCGCGAGCCGGAGCACGTCCGCCGGCGCGGGCATCATCGCCAGGCGCGGTACCAGCGCGAGACGCATCCGCACCGGATCGGCGAGCGCCCCTCGGAACACCACCTGCTCACGCCAGGTCCCGCCTTGCTCGACCAGCACCGCGGAGATCACCACCGCCCGCAGCGTCCGCCC
>Ga0302326_10007219_pt1 | contig 24806 bp, 18 predicted proteins | sample Palsa_T0_3_FD_202264 | JGI IMG/M metagenome (GOLD analysis project Ga0302326, IMG submission 202264) | Peat permafrost microbial communities from Stordalen Mire near Abisko, Sweden - Palsa_T0_3 | ecosystem: Environmental > Terrestrial > Soil > Palsa > Peat permafrost | place: Sweden: Abisko... | reverse complement strand
CGTGGTCTAGCGGACGCGTCGGTTGTCCCGGCGGCATCGTAGTTGTAGGATAAATTGTCGTTCAGGCTCCGTCGGACGGGCCGGGAGGGACGGATGGATATTTTCTCGGCGCCACATCTTATCGTTCTGCTGATTATCGCATTGATTATTTTCGGGCCCAGCAAGCTTGGTGATATCGGCGACGCCGTCGGTCGCTCGGTTCGCGGGTTCAAGCGCGCGATGAACGAACCGGAACCGGTCACTCAGCCGGTCGTGAAAACCGAAGCCGCGGCCCCAAGCGATATCAAATCCGACAAGCTCTCCTGAACCGATCGCCCCCGTTTTCCGCGAACTTTTCGGCTTAAATCCCGCGTATTCAGTTGACGGCCCTGGCCTAACCGACGGCCGTTCGTCGGCCCATCGCCGGATTCAACATTGCGCGTTCTACGTCCAGGCGCGTCTCGTCACAGTCCGACGCGATAGGACGCATCCGCACGCTCTTTTCCCGCGCGAAAAGCTGGCAGGATTAAGCTAGCAAGATGAAGCCAGCAGGATGATGGGTGAGGACGGGCATGCGGGCGAAGGTCGTTGTGATTGGATCGGCAGGCGATGTCGCGGCGCTGACCTACTCCGTGCCGGCGCGCTACGAGGCGGCGCTGAAGCCGGGCCATCGCGTGATCGTGCCGATTCGCTCGCGGATGATGACGGGTATTGTCATCGAGACGGGCGAGGACCTTGACGCTGGCGGCAAGGAGCCGCGCGAGCTTGGCGAACTTGCCGATGAGACCCCACTTTTCGACGACGCGCATCTGAAGCTGCTCGATTTTCTTGCCGGCTACTATCTCACCACGCTCGGCGACGCTTTCCGTAGCGTGGTTCCGGCGATTGGACGGGTGGAGTCGCGCAAGCTCTTCTATCCCGGCACGCCGCCTGACCCCCTGAAGCTCGCGACAATGTCGAAAATCGAGCGGGCGATCCTCGACGCGATCAACCGCCGGCCCGCCGGCATGCGAAGCTTCGCGCGCGTTGGCGAAAACGCCGAGGTCTCCGCGGCGATCACTCAGCTTATCAAGTCCGGACTCGTACGGACCGACAATCCAGTTCACGGGCGTCATCGCACGGACGCCCCGACCGTCGCACGGATTGCGGCGGGAGCTTCGAGTGAAGGATTGCGCGGGCGAATCCAGCGCGCGCTCGCGGCCCGGCTCGCGGAGGCTGGCAGCGCCGGTTTGAGCCTCAAAGATCTGCGCGCCGAATCGAGCAGTTTCGATGCTGCTCTGCGATCGCTCAGAAAACGCGGATTGGTCGAGCTTGAAAGCGACGGCGGCGATCCACGCGCCGCCATCATGCTCGATGGAAACAGCGACGGCAATTTCACGGCGCCGGGTGCCGAAGACTCGATCGTGCTCAGCGCCGAACAGGACGCCGCGGTAAAGATAGTGCGCGGCGCTGTCGAGGCTCGCCGTTACGAGACTTTTCTACTGTGGGGTGTGACAGCCAGCGGCAAGACCGAGGTTTATCTGCGTGCGGCCGCGGCGGCGATCGCGATCGATCGCCAGGTGATCGTGCTGGTGCCGGAAATTGCACTCGCCGATCAGGTGGTAACGTCCTTTCGCGCGCGCTTCGGCGATCTGGCCGCGATCGCGCACAGCGCCCAGAATGTCGCCGAGCGATGGTCCAACTGGATGGCGGCGGTGCGCGGTCGCGCGCGAATCATGATTGGTCCCCGCTCCGCGATCTTCGCGCCGATGCATGATCCGGGGTTGATCATCGTCGATGAGGAGCACGATCCCGCCTACAAGCAGGAAGATGGAATCCGCTACAACGCGCGCGATCTGGCGGTGGCGCTGGGCAGCTTTGCCAATTGCCCGGTCATTCTGGGTTCGGCGACGCCGTCGGCCGAGTCATGGTTCAACGCGCGCGCGGGCCGCTACCGGATGCTGCGGCTGACGACGCGCGTGATGGATCGGCCGATGGCTGAAGTTGAAGTAATCGATCTACGCCGCGAAAAACGCGCTCATCGATCAGATCCCAACTCGGCGAATCGAAAACCAGGCGAGGCTGATTCGCCGATACCGCTCTCGACGCAACTCGTCGACGCGCTGCGCGAGAACCTCGCGGCGGGCGGCCAGACCCTGCTGTTCATCAACCGGCGCGGCTACCATAACTATCTGCAGTGCCATCTGTGCGGCGCCGTCATTACCTGTTCGAGCTGCAGCGTCAGCATGACGTTTCACATGCACGACCGTTCGCTGCGCTGTCACTACTGTGGTGAACGCCGCGAATCTCCGGAAACGTGCCCCGGTTGCGGCGGCTTGGGGCTCGAGGGACTTGGCTTCGGCACCGAGCGCCTGGCGGCGATTCTGACTGAGATGATTTCCGGCGCGCGAATCGCCCGGATGGACAGCGACACCAGCGGTCGCCTCGGCGAGCGTTCAAGAATGCTCGGAGCGCTGGCGCGCGGCGAAATCGATATCCTGGTCGGCACGCAGATGATCACCAAGGGTTTCGATTTTCCTGGCGTCACTCTGGTAGGCGTCGTGCTGGCCGATCTCGCGCTCAACATGCCCGACTTCCGATCGGCCGAGCGCACATTTCAACTGCTGACGCAGGTCGCGGGACGCGCCGGCCGCGGCGAGCGCGCGGGCCGGGTGCTGATACAGACTTATGCGCCCGGCCATTACAGTATCCGGGCCGCCCGCGATCAGGACTACGCGAGGTTTATCCGACGCGAACTCGAATTGCGCCGCGAACTTGGATACCCGCCGTTTACGCGGATCGCGATGGTGCGTATCGACGGCGAACAATCAGCCGCGGCCGGAAGAATCGCCGCGCTTGCAGCGCAGATACTCGGCAGAAATCCGGGGCTCCGGATCCTCGGTCCGGCGCCCGCGCCGATCGAGCGGATTCGACAGCGCTACCGATGGCAAGTGATGGTCAAGGCGACGGCGCCGCGCGAGATGAGAGCCGCGCTCGCCGCGATGCGCACCCAAGTGGCGGCGGAGGCAACGTGCGAAAACGTTCGCATCGCGATCGATATCGATCCAGTGAACATGCTTTGAGGAGTGCTGGAGAAGACGCTCCGACTGCGCAACGCTTGCAAGCTCTTAGTCGTGCAGATTGGTCCCGAAGAACGAAAGCATCCTGGGCCACAATTCGGCCGCCGCCTCGGGGCGATAATTGGGCCGGTAGTCGGCGAAAAAGGCGTGGCCGGCGTTCTTGAACGCCTCGACGGTCGCGCGCTTGCCGGCATTACGCAGCCGTCCGCTTAGCTCGGCGGCCTGCTCAGGCGACGGATTCTTGTCTTCTTCACCGCATACAACGTACAGCGCGCCGCGCAGATTGCCGACCATATCGGCCACCGGCGTCGGACGGGAGGCCGTGGTTTTTTCGGTCACGGTCGCATTCAGGATGTAGCCGCCCCAGCAATCGATTGTCGCGTTGACGCGACCGCCGCCGCATGCATAGAGCAGCGCGTTGCGGCCACCCAGGCAAAAGCCGACGCATCCGAGTTTGCCGTTGGTGCCATGACGGGCGAGCAGGGCGGCGCCACGATCGAGATCGCGGACTATTTGCGAATCGGGAAGGCTCACCGCTCGTGCGAGAATCGCTTCGATCGGCTCGCCGGGTTTGGGGCTGCCGACGCGCGAGAAAATTTCGGGCGCCAGCGCGATAAAGCCAGCGGCGGCGAAGCGGCGGACGACGTCGCGGATATGCTCGTTGACGCCGAAAATCTCCTCGAGCACGAGAATCGCCGGGCGCGGACCCGGGAGCCGCGGCCGTGCCATATACGCCGATATCGGCCAGCCGTCGCTCAGATAGGTGAGCGCCGCGGCCTCGATACTTTCCGGATTCATCACCTGCCCCGGTACCGGCATCTTCGTATCCTCCTGAAATCTTCAGTCGGTAGTTCGCTCCGAGCGTGATCTGTCCTCGACGCCACAATAGTAACTATCGCGTGATGGATTCCAAAGCGCGCGCCCGCTCAGGTTGCACCTGTGCTTTTGTACGTGCAACTATCGGCCTTCGACGTTGGGTCGATCGAATGCGCGGTCGATCGCGAGCTGACGGAGGCCACTCGATGGCAGCTAGTAATTCCGAAACGAAGCTGGAAATAATCCGCGATTTTGGCCGCCTGCGGGCTGCCGGCCAGCCGGTGCCGCCGGAACTCTATACGCGCTTCGTCGCCGTGACCAATGAGGATTACACGACCGGTCCGGCCGTCGGCGATCGCATTCCGGAATTTGCACTCCCCGATCAGAATGGACGCGAACGTCAGCTTGCGGATTTGACGGGTTCCAACGGCGCGCTGCTGGTTTTCTTCCGCAGCGCCGATTGGTGACCATTTTGCCGCAACCAGCTCGTCGAGCTGGAACGGTCGCGGGAGGCGCTCGAGAAAGAAGGCATCTCGATTGTCGGAGTCAGCTACGATTCGACCGACATCCTGAAAAGATTCGCCGACCAGAACGGTATCGGTTACGCGATGCTATCCGACAAGGGCAGCGAGGTAATCCGGCGGTTTGGTATTTTCAATAATAATATTCCGCCCGAACAGAGATCCTATGGAGTCCCGTTTCCGGTCGAGTATCTGCTCGCGCCCGACGGGACCGTGCGTGGCAAGTTTTTCGTGCCGAATTATCAAAACCGGGTGGCCAGTTCGTCATTGCTTATGAACGAGTTTGGATTGGCGACCGGTCCCTCGACCACGATAAAGAGCGGGCCGGTGACCGTCAGGGTTCAGTTCTCATCGGAGCGGATTTTTGCCGGCCAGCAGATGGGCGTCGTCGCGGATTTCGCCATCGAGCCCGGATGGCATATCTACGGCGAGCCGTTGCCGCGCCGCTATACTGTCACTGCTATCCGGTTCGACAATCATTACATCACTAACTACGGCTTCAAGTATCCGCCGATGCGCAATGTTGAGCTGAAGGCGGTCGGCGAGACGCTGCCTGTTTACGAAGGTAATTTTCGCGCGGACGGACATTTCCTGCTCAAGTTTCCGCTCGATCCGGGCGACTACGTGATCAACGGAACGCTGAGTTTTCAGCCGTGCAGCGAACAAGTCTGCGAGCCGCCGCGGGTCATATGGTTCAAGGTTCCGATCAAGATTGACCCGACGGTAGCGCAGCCGTCGAAATGATAACGGCGCCGCGGCGGTCCCAGCTCGCCGCATGGAAGGCGCGCATCGCCAATGGACATTCTGCTGACCGAAGCTGAACGGCGCACGCGCGATCAAGTCCGCGCGATCGTTGACGGTCGCATAATGCCGCGCAGCGGCGAGCTCGATGAAACCACCGAGATCGCATGGGACGTTGCGGCGATGCTGGCGCGCGAAGGAATTATCGGGCTGGTGATTCCGGCCGCCTACGGCGGCGCAGAGTCGGAACTGTCGGCCAGCAAAATTTGCCTCGCCCGCGAAGAGATAGCGCGCGGTTCGGCCAATATCGACCTGCTCTTCGTAATGCAGGGGCTCGGTAGCTATCCGATCGTCGCGGCGGGCAGCGAGGAACAGAAGCGCCGCTTCCTGCCACCGATCGCGCGGGCTGAAAAGCTTGCGGCATACGCACTGACCGAGCCCAATGCGGGTTCCGATCTTTCGATGATCGAGACCACGGCGCAACACCGCGGCGACACCTACGTGCTCAACGGTTCGAAAATCTACATCTCGAACGCCGGCGTGGCCTCGACCTACACGGTTTTTGCGAGCACAGATCGATCGGCCGGCACGCGCGGTCTGTCGGCATTTATCGTCGAAGCTGACACGCCTGGATTTCGGGTTGTGCAGCAGTTCGACCTGATGGCGCCGCACTGTATCGGCGAGCTCGAATTCCGCGATTGCGCAATTCCGGCGGCGAATCTGCTCGGCGCGCCTGGAGAAGGATTCAAGATCGCGATGCGCACGTTCGACGTTTACCGGCCGTCGGTGGGCGCGGCGGCGATCGGTATGGGTCAAGCTGCGCTCGAAGAAGCGGTTCGCCATGCGAGCACGCGCGTACAGTTCGGCAAGGCGCTGATCGAGAACCAGGCAATCCAGTTCAAGATTGCCGATATGGCGATGGAACTCGACGCGGCACGGATGCTGGTGCTGCGGGCGGCACGGATGCGCGATGCCGGCGCACCCCAAGTGGCGAAAGAAGCCTCGATGGCGAAGCTGTTTGCGACCGAGGCTGCTTCGCGCGCGATCGACGAGTCCGTGCAGATTCATGGCGGCGCCGGTGTGCGACGCGGCGCTCGCGTCGAGCGGCTGTACCGCCAGATTCGCGCGCTGCGCATTTATGAGGGCGCATCGGAAATCCAGCGGCTGATCATCGCGCGGCACGTGCGCAAGGAACTCGGCGGATAGCGATAATATTTTGTCGCGCTGCTCGCGCTAAATACGATCGTTAAAGTGCCTGAAACCATTGCAAATTCGTTCTTTTACCATATAATCTAAGGACTCGACGTCGTATCGCGCATATTTCGCTGTAGTTGTCGGCCGAGTTTGATAGCAAAAGCCCGGTTCGACACCGTCACCCCTAAAGAACTTGACCGCTCGGGTGAGTTTTCACTATCTTCGTCGAACCCCGGGATTTTTGACCTTAGGAAATTAAGGAAACCGCGCCGTGGAACTTGATGACATCGACCTCCAGATTATCTCGATCCTGCAGGAGCATGGGCGGATACCTCATGTGAAGCTGGGCGAACAGGTGGGGCTGTCGGCCCCTTCGGTAATCGAGCGCGTCAAGAAACTAGAAGACAGCGGAATAATCGCAGGCTATCAGGCGGTGGTCGATGCGCGTCTGCTCGGCAAGGACGTGACCGCATTTATTGGAGTATCGATCAGTCATCCCAAGACGATCAGCCTTTTCGAGGAGACGGTCGATCTTCTCGATGACGTGCTCGAATGCCATCACGTGACTGGCGAGCACACTTTTTTGCTCAAGGTAAAAACGAACAATACGTCGTCGCTCGAAAAGCTGATTCGGGCGATCCGGCTCATCGATGGGGTGTCACGCACCGAAACCAACGTGGCGTTGTCGACGCATACCGAGCGCACGCAGATTGCAGTGGGGCTGCGCGAACCGCAGATCATCGTTAATGGCCGAGGCCATCGCCACGGCGGCGGGCGCAAGTCCGATCCCTCCACGCCCAGGGGAGTGAATCATGCATAACTATCACGGCCTCCCCAAGCGGCAAGGACTTTACGATCCCGCGCACGAGCACGACTCATGCGGCGTTGGCTTTATCGCCAACATTCGCGGCGATCGCTCGCACGAGATTATTCGGCAGGGCATCAAGATTCTCGAGAACCTCGAACATCGCGGGGCCTGCGGATGCGATCCACGCACTGGCGACGGCGCCGGTATCCTGATGCAGATTCCGCACGAGTTCCTCGCCGCGGAGGCCGACCGGCTGGGCTTCGAACTGCCGGCGCGCGACGAATACGCGGTCGGGATGGTTTTCCTGCCGCTCGATAGTGCCACCCGCGAGGCGTTCGAGCGCATCTTCGAACAGGTGATTGGCGAGGAGGGACAGCAGTTTCTCGGCTGGCGCACGGTGCCGATCGTCGAGAGCAACTGCGGCGATATCGCGCGGCGGGCGATACCTTTCATGCGTCAGATCTTTATCGGCCGCGATCCGCGGCTTGAAGATGTCGAAAGTTTCGAGCGCAAGCTCTACGTCATCCGCAAGCGAGTGACGGCCGCGATAGCCGCGATGGGTCATGCGGCCATCTTCTATATATGTAGCCTGTCGGCCCGGACGGTCGTTTATAAGGGCCAGCTTATCTCCACGCAGATTTCCGGTTTCTTCCCCGACCTCAGCGATCCTCGGATGACCAGCGCGCTCGCGATGGTGCATCAGCGCTTTTCGACCAACACGTTTCCGAGCTGGGACCGCGCGCATCCGTATCGCTTCATGAGCCACAACGGCGAGATCAACACGCTGCGCGGCAATATCAACTGGATGCACGCGCGGCAGCAGATGTTCACGTCGCCGCTGTTCCGCGATGACATCAAGAAGCTGATGCCGATAATCGAGCCCGACGGCAGCGACTCCGCGATGTTCGACAACTGCCTCGAACTTCTTCTGCGCACCGGGCGTTCGTTGCCCCACGCGGTCATGATGATGATTCCCGAGGCCTGGCAGAACGACACCGCGATGAGCCCGGCCAAGCGCGCCTTCTACGAGTACCATTCGTGCCTGATGGAGCCGTGGGACGGACCGGCTTCGATCGCTTTTACCGACGGCCGCCAGATTGGCGCCGTGCTCGATCGCAACGGTCTGCGGCCATCGCGTTATACGGTCACCAAGGGTGGTCTGGTCGTGATGGCGTCGGAAACCGGCGTGATCGAATTTCCGCCCGAAGAGGTCGCATTCAAGGGACGCCTCCAACCGGGCCGCATGTTCCTGGTCGATACCGTCGAGGGCCGGATCATTCAGGACGAGGAGCTGAAAGAAGGTATTGCGAGCCGTCAGCCGTATCGGACCTGGCTCAATCAGAATCTGACCAGGCTCGACTCGCTGCCGGAACCGCAGACGGCACCGTCGCTTGACGGTTATCATCCTCACGACCTGCTCCGACTGCAGGACACGTTCGGCTATACGACCGAAGAGTTGAAGATGCTGCTCGCGCCGATGGCCGTGAATGGGCAAGAGGCGGTCGGCTCGATGGGCACGGACACGCCGCTTGCCGTCCTGTCAGACAAGGCGCCGCCGCTGTTCAACTATTTCAAACAACTCTTCGCGCAGGTCACGAACCCGCCGATCGATCCCATCCGCGAAGAACTCGTCATGTCCGCCGTGACAACGATCGGCGCGGAGCAGAACCTTTTCGATGAGGGACCGGTTCATTGCCGTCAGCTCAAGCTGGAACGGCCGATCATCAACAATACCGAGCTTGAGAAGATGAAGCGGCTTTCGTCGCCCGGCCTGCGCGCCATCACTCTGACGACTCTCTACCGGGTTGCCGATGGCGGCGAAGGATTGCGCTACGCCCTCGACGATCTTTGCGCGCGCGCATCAGCCGCCGTGGTAGCCGGGCATACGATAATCGTGCTGTCCGATCGCGGCATCGATGCCGCCCACGCGCCGATACCGTCACTGCTGGCGACTGCCGCGGTGCATCATCATTTGATCCGCGAAGGCACGCGGACGCGCGCCGGTCTGGTAGTCGAGTCCGGGGAACCGCGCGAAGTGATGCACTTCTGCCTGCTGATGGGATACGGGGCCGCCGCGATCAACCCTTACCTCGCCTTTGCGACGCTGGCGGGCATGATTCATGACGGCGTGCTGGACGGGCAGAGCGCCGAGGATGCCGCCGAACACTTGATCAAGGCGATCGTGAAGGGCCTGATCAAGGTCGCCTCCAAGATGGGGATCTCGACGCTACAGAGCTATCGCGGCGCGCAAATCTTCGAGGCGATTGGTCTGGGCGAAGAAGTGGTCGATCGTTATTTCACGTGGACTTCGTCGCGGATAGGCGGCGTCGGACTCGAGGAGATCGCGCGTGAATGCGCGGTGCGTCACTCGCGGGCATACGCGGCGCCGGAGAACCTGACCACAGAGCTCGATCCGGGCGGATTTTACCAGTGGCGTCGCCGCGGCGAGTTCCACATGTACAATCCCAATTCGATCGCCAAGCTTCAGCACTCGGTACGTTCCGGCAATTATAGGCTTTTCAAGGAATATACGCGGCTGGTCGATGACCATAGCCGCCACCTCGACACGCTGCGGGGCCTGCTCAAGTTCAAGCCCGACAGGGCGCCGGTGCCGATCGAAGAAGTCGAGCCAGCCGAGGCCATCGTTCGCCGTTTCAAGACCGGCGCAATGTCCTTCGGATCGATCAGCAAGGAGGCGCATGAGAACCTTGCGATCGCGATGAATCGTATCGGCGGCAAGAGCAATACCGGCGAGGGCGGTGAGGACCCAGGGCGTTTTGCGCGCGACGCTAACGGCGACTGGCGCCGCAGCGCGATCAAGCAGGTGGCGTCCGGCCGCTTCGGTGTGACCAGCAATTACCTGGTCAATGCCGACGAGCTGCAAATCAAAATGGCGCAGGGCGCCAAACCCGGCGAGGGCGGACAGCTGCCCGGCCACAAGGTCGACGACTTCATCGCCAAAATCCGTTACTCCACGCCGGGTGTCGGTCTGATCTCGCCGCCGCCCCATCACGACATATATTCGATCGAGGATCTCGCGCAGCTTATCCATGATTTAAAGAACTCAAACGACCGCGCGCGCATCAGCGTCAAGCTGGTGTCGGAAGTCGGCGTCGGTACGATCGCAGCTGGCGTCGCTAAGGCCAAGGCGGACGTGGTGCTGATAAGCGGACACGACGGCGGCACGGGCGCATCGCCGCTTACTTCGATCAAGCACGCCGGCGCGCCGTGGGAACTGGGCCTTGCGGAAACGCAGCAGGTGCTCGTGATGAACGGGCTCCGCGGGCGTATCCACGTCGAAACCGACGGCCAGTTGAAGAGCGGCCGCGACGTCGCGATCGCAGCTTTGCTGGGAGCCGAAGAGTTCGGTTTTGCGAGTGCGGCGCTGGTGGCCTCGGGCTGCATCATGATGCGCGTATGCCACCTTAATACCTGCCCGGTCGGAGTCGCGACGCAGGATCCCGAGCTGCGCAAGAAGTTCGAAGGCAAGCCAGAACACGTCGTCAACTTCATGATGTTCATCGCGCAGGAGTTGCGCGAATACATGGCGCAACTGGGATTTCGCACGGTCGCGGATATGGTTGGACACGTCGAATGCCTCGACGCCGACGAAGCGATCGCCCATTGGAAGACCGCTCACATCGATCTGAGCAAGATTCTGCAGCGTGTCGACGCGGCCGCGGATGAGCCACTGCACTGCGTGGAATTGCAGGATCACGGACTCGACAAGGCGCTGGATCGAAAATTGGTCGAACTGAGCGCCGACGCGATCGAGCATCGCAAGCCGATCGAGATTCATCAGCCGATTCACAACACCAACCGCACTGTTGGCACGATCCTGTCATCGGAGGTTTCGCGTAAATGGGGCGAAGAGGGTCTGCCGCCTTACACCATTCAAGTCCATCTTGAGGGTTCGGCGGGCCAGAGCTTCGGCGCATTTCTCGCGACCGGCGTGGCGCTCTACCTTGAAGGTGATGCGAACGATTATTGCGGCAAGGGACTGTCGGGCGGATTTATGGCGATTCGGCCGCCGCGGCGAGCCACCTTCATAGCCGAAGAAAACATGATTATCGGCAACGTGGCGCTGTACGGTGCGACCGGGGGCGAGGTATTTTTCCGCGGCCTGGCGGGCGAGCGCTTTGCCGTGCGCAACAGCGGCGCCACGGCGGTGGTCGAGGGAGTCGGCGACCACGGCTGCGAATACATGACGCGTGGCCTGGTAGTAGTGCTGGGCAAGACCGGACGCAACTTTGCCGCCGGCATGAGTGGCGGTGTGGCTTACGTTCTCGATGACGACGGAAGCTTCGCGCCGCGCTGTAACACGAGCATGGTCGAACTCGGCGCTGTCACCGATTCACGGGAGCTGAAACAGTTGCACGCGCTGATCGTGCGTCATCAGCAATACACCGATAGCGCGGTCGCCCGCCGAATACTCGAGAACTGGGACGATTTCGCAGCGAAGTTCGTCAAGGTATTGCCGACGGAATACCGCCGCGTACTCGAATCGCTGCACCTTAGCGGCAACTCCGACCTCGCGCGTCTTGCCGCAGTCTGAGTCGCCCCTGAACGAATTGGTCAACCTGGTCAACGATGGGTAAGATAACCGGCTTCGTCGAATACAAAAGGGAAAACCCGGCGCGCCGCCCGGTCACGGAGCGGCTCAAGGACTGGGGTGAATACGAGCTTAAGCCTTCGGACGACAAGCTGAAGGTTCAGGGCGCGCGCTGCATGGACTGCGGGATCCCGTTCTGCCACAAGGGCTGCCCGCTCGGCAACATCATTCCGGATTGGAACGATCTGGTCTATCGCGGCCGCTGGCGCGAAGCGCTCGATCGGCTGCACTCGACCAATAATTTCCCCGAATTTACCGGGCGTGTTTGTCCGGCGCCGTGTGAAGAAGCCTGCGTGCTCAACATCAATAATGATCCGGTCACAATCAAACTGATCGAGAAGAACATCATCGATCACGGTTTCGCGGAAGGCTGGGTGCCGCCGCAACCTGCCGCGCGGCGGACGGGCAAGAAAGTCGCAGTCGTTGGCTCAGGACCGTCGGGACTTGCCTGTGCGCAGCAGCTCGCGCGCGCGGGTCATAGCGTGACGGTGTTCGAGCGCTCGGATCGTATTGGCGGGCTTCTGATGTACGGGATTCCCGACTTCAAACTTGAAAAGCGCTACGTCAATCGCCGCGTCGATCAGATGCGCGCGGAGGGTGTCGAGTTCGTCACGAGTTGCAACGTCGGTGCGGATATCGATGGTGACACGCTGCGTTCGCGCTTCGATGCAATCTGTCTCACGATCGGCTCGACCAAGCCGCGCGACCTGCCAATCCCTGGCCGCGAACTAGCGGGCATCCACTTTGCGATGGACTTCTTGCCGCAGCAGAACAAGCGCAATGCCGGCGATACGATCGATCCGGCGATATCTATCACCGCGACCGGCAAGCGCGTGGTCATCCTCGGCGGCGGCGACACCGGTTCGGATTGCCTCGGGACCTCAAATCGCCAAGGTGCGATCGAAGTCTCGCAGTTCGAGTTATTGCCGATGCCGCCGGCTCAGCGAACCCACGAAATGCCGTGGCCCGAGTGGCCGATGATCCTGCGGACGTCGACCTCACACGAAGAGGGCGTGCGCCGCGACTGGAGTATCGGCACCAAAAAATTCACTGGCCATAATGGCCGGGTGTCAAAGCTCCACGCGGTCCGGCTTGCGTGGCAGCGTGAAAACGGCCGCATGGTCATGGAAGAGGTGGCCGACTCCGAATTCGATCTCGACTGCGATCTGGTTCTGCTCGCGCTCGGATTTCTCAGTCCCGAAACTGAAACCGTTGTGACTCAACTTGGGCTCAAACTCGATCAGCGCGGAAATATCGCGTGCGAGAATTACACGACGAGCGTGCCCGGCGTCTTTGCAGCCGGCGACGCGCGCCGCGGCCAGTCGCTGGTGGTATGGGCTATCTGGGAAGGACGCGAGGCGGCGCGCACCGTCGATCGCTACCTCAGTGGCGAGACCTATCTGGCCGCCAGTCCGGAACTCTGACGCCGAACCGCTAGCGCTCACCCTGCTGTGACGGTCCGAGTGTAACGCGGGACCGTATCGCGTAAGATAGCGGAGTCTCTCAATCAGATGCTTCGTTGAACAATGCGATAAAGATTTTCGGCCTTCGGCGTCGGGTGGGTAGGATCGTTGCCTTCACGATTATTTTATCGCTGACTGCCGCTGGCATCGGCAGCCCCGCTACGCTCGCCAATCTCTTTTACGCCACCGACATGGCGGTCACAATCGGTGATCTGACGGCGGGTCCGAACGTGGTCATCGCTGATGATCTCAGAGGCTCGCTTTCGTCAATCACGTTCCCGAGCGTCCCGTCCTCGACCGCAATCCGCGGCTACGTCCGGATGACGAGCGGAACACAGCTGATAGTCTTCGATTCCGCGCTGACGTTGCCGTCAAAAGGAGGCAGCTTTGTCGCCACCCCACGCGACGTAGTGAGCTTCGACGGCACCAACTATTCGATGTATTTCAACGGCGACGATGGGGCCAACGGCATACCGGGCGGCGTCGCTATCAGCGGATTGACGATCGATAGCTCGAATCTCGTGATCGCGCTTGATACTACGGTCGTGCTCCCGGCGACGCTCGGCGGTACGATTACGGCCCAGCCCAACGACCTCATAATGATGACCGGGACCGGGCCGCCGTACTCGATTCTTTTTAACGGTGCCACGGCTGGCCTGCCCGCGGGAATTGAAATTTCGGCGGCGGCCTATCTGCCTGTGAGCCGCAACATTTTGTTTGTATTCGACGGCACCGGATCGATCGGCGGCGAGAATTTCACTCCGCGCACAATTCTGGATTTCGTTCCGCCCACCAACTGGTCTTCCATAACCTATGATGGCGAGGACAATCTTGGAGCGGCGAAGGTTCGTGCCGTGTTCGCGACGGAGCCGACGCCGACCAGCACGCCAACTCCTACAGCCACCATCACCGTCACCCCTACGCCGACGATCACTCCGACCGCGACATCGACTGCTGTGCCCGTGACTCTCGGCGTTACTCCCAAATCTCTGCGGTTCCCCACTCAGAAGCTTGGCAAGACCGGCACGACCAGTCCGGCGCGGTACATCAGGATTACCAACCCGCGCGGGCATCCCAGCGCCGCCGTCGAATTTTCGACGCCACGCCTAAGCAATCAGGAGTTTGCGATAGCGTCGAACACGTGCACGTCGTCCATAGCGCCCGGGGAATCGTGCCAGGTGGGCGTGACGTTCAAGCCAGGCGCGCTCGGACAGCGCGTGGGCACGATCCAAATAGCTGACAACGCTCGCAACAGCCCGCAAACCGTCAACCTATCCGGCGTTTCGACGCCGGCTTCGATTACTGTAAAGCCCGCAGTGGTAGCGTTTGGCAAAGCGAATGTCGGCGGAGGCGTCGTCAGCAAAACAGTGATTCTCGGCAATTCAAACCCGGTTGCGCTCGAGGTCGACGCTATCGAGGTAACGCCGGTCAAGGCCGGACCGAATGAGTTTTCGATTCCCGCCGGTCAGTGCATCGGCGAGCTTGCGGCAGGCGCAAAATGTTCGCTGACAGTGCGGTTTACTCCGGCAGCCGCGGGTGCTCGCAGCGCACGCATCGGCATTTCCGATGACGCCAAGGGGAGTCCTCAGAGTATTAAATTGAGTGGGTCTGGCAGTTAGACGGTGGCGTGAACCCGGCCGTCAATTGAGCGGCGACCAGACTTCCGGACCGAGCTTGCGGCCGTCGAGATCGCCCAGCACGACCATTGCCATCCGTTCCGGTTGAAAACACGATGCGGCGAGGTCGACTATGTGATCGTTGGTGACCGCCTCAATTTCCCGGGCAAGCTCGTCGAGCGGAACCTCGCGACGGAAATATATCTCATTCCGAGCCAGACGATTCATCCGGCTGTCGGTCGATTCCATGCCCAAGAGCATGTTGCCTTTGAGCTGGCTTTTGGTGCGCGCGAGCTCGGCAGGTTGGAGTCCGGAGTGGGCAATCTTGCGAAGCTCGCCGAGCGTCACCTCGATCACTTCGTCGAGCCATTCCGGGTTGGTGCCGGCGTAGACTGCCATGTATCCGCAATCGATAAATGAAGACATGAACGAATAGATACTGTAAACGCGGCCGCGTCGCTCGCGGACCTCCTGGAAAAGCCGTGACGACATGCCGCCACCCAGCGCGCTGTTCATCACGTAGGCAGGATAGCGAAGGGGATCATTCTGGCTCAGTCCCGGTCCGCCGATGCAAAGATGGACCTGTTCGAGGTCCTTTTCGTGCTGCACGATCACCGGCCGCTCGGTGGGCGTAGTGATTTCGAACGGCCGATCGTCACCCGCGATTGCGCCGAATAATCGCGCGCAGACTTCGACCAGACGATCGTGATCGACCATGCCGGCCGCAGCGATAAAGATCCGCCCCGCGCGGTAGCGCTCAGCCATGAAAGAAGTGACCAGTTCGCGATCCATCGCGCTCACCGTTTCGGGTGAGCCGAAAATCGGCAGCGCCAGCGGATGACCTTCCCACAGCTTCAGATTGAAAAGGTCGTGAATAAAATCGTCCGGGGTATCCTCGGCCTGCGAAATTTCCTGAATAACAACTTGGCGCTCGCGGTCGATTTCAGCCGGATCGAAGGTCGACTCTAGAAACACGTCGGCTAGCACGTCGGTTGCCAGTGGAAGATCCTCTCCCAGCACCTTGGCGTAATAGCAGGTGTATTCCTTGCCGGTGAACGCGTTGAGCACGCCGCCGACTGCATCAATCTCTTCAGCAATCTGCGCGGCGGTTCGGCGCTTGGTGCCCTTGAAGAGCAAATGTTCGATGAAGTGGGAAACGCCGTTTTGGCTGGTCTCTTCGTAGCGCGAGCCGTTTTCAACCCAGATTCCGATCGAGCTCGAAACAACCTGCGGCATCGACTCGGTCAGGATGCGCACGCCATTGGGCAGTACTGTCTTGCGGATCATTGCGCGACTACTTACCCTGCCGCGCCAGGTCTTCCTGCGCTTCGCGCAGGGAGAGTCTGATCTTGCCGCTGCGGTCAACGTCGAGAACCTTGACCATTATCTCGTCGCCCTCATGCAGGACATCCTCGACGCGGCGGACCCGCTCCTGCGAAAGCTGCGAGATATGCAGCAGTCCGTCGGTACCTGGCATGATCTCGACGAAGGCGCCGAAGTCCACGATCTTGCGGACTTTGCCTTTGTAGATTTTGCCGATTTCGGGCTCGGCGCAGATCGCCTGAATCGCATCGATCGCGCGTTGCATCGCGATACCGTCGGCCGACGCGATCATGACCGTGCCGTCGTCTTCGATATCAATTTTGCAGCCCGTCTCCTCGACCAGCCCGCGGATCACCTTGCCGCCGGGCCCGATAACCTCGCGAATCTTGTCAGGCTTGATGTGGATGGTGACGATTCGCGGCGCATGCGAGGAAACCTCTTTGCGCGGCGATTCGAGCGCCTTCTGCATCACGCCGAGCACGAAGAGACGCGCGTCGCGCGCCTGATGGAGCGCCTGGCGCATCACGTCACGAGTTACGCCGCCGACCTTGTTGTCCATCTGTATCGCGGTGATTCCGGTAGCGGTGCCGGCCACCTTGAAATCCATGTCGCCGAGATGATCTTCGTCGCCGAGGATGTCGGTCAGGACGCGGACCTGATCGCCTTCCTTGACGAGACCCATCGCGATTCCCGCAACCGCCGCCTTGATCGGCACGCCCGCATCCATCAGCGCCAGGCTGCCGCCGCATACCGTGGCCATCGAGGAACTGCCGTTGGATTCGAGCACTTCCGAGACCACCCGGATTGTATAGGGAAATTCCTCTTCGCTGGGCAGGACCGCGCTCAGCGCACGTTCGGCTAGTGCGCCGTGGCCAATTTCGCGCCGGCCCGGACCACGCAGGAATTTCACCTCGCCGGTCGAGAAGGGCGGAAAGTTGTAATGCAGCATGAACTTTTTGTAGCGCTCGCCCAGAAGCGCATCGATCTTTTGTTCGTCGGCCGACGTTCCCAGCGTGACGGTTGCGAGCGCCTGCGTCTCGCCGCGGGTGAAGAGCGCCGAACCGTGAGTGCGCGGCAGAACCGGCGCCTGCGCGCTGATCGGCCGGATGTCGGTCGATTTGCGCTCATCGATACGCTTGTCGTCGACAATAATCGCCCGCCGGACCTGGTCTTTGACCAGCTTATCGAAAATCTCCGCCGCTGCGGATTTCTTGTCGGCATCCTCGCCGCCGATCTCGGCGACGACGCGGTCATGGAGTGCGTAAACCGCGGTCGACCGCTCCTTTTTGCCCTTGATCGCCAGCGCCGCTTCGATCTCGTTGCCAACCCGCGCGCTAACTGCGTCTTTCAGAGCCGGATCGATTGCCTTGGCTTTGAACTCGCGCTTGGGCTTGCCGGCCAGCCGTTTGAGCTCCTGCTGAATCTCGAAGATTGGACTCATCGCTTCGTGAGCTGCAAAGAGCCCTTCCAGTATCGCCTCTTCGTCGACGATATGGGCGCCACCTTCGAGCATCACGATCGAGTCGGGATTAGCCGCGACGACCAACGAGATGTCGCTGCCTTCGAGATCGCCGATAACCGGATTAACGACCAGGCGGCCATCGATCCGGCCCATCCTCACCGCCGCGACGGGTCCGAGGTGAGGGATGTCCGAAACTTCGAGGGCCGTCGACGCCGCGATCAGCGCGAGCATGTCCGAATCGTTGTCATGGTCCGCCGAGTACACCGACACAATTATTTGGGTTTCCTTGTCGTAACCCTTGGGGAACAGCGGGCGCAGTGAGCGATCGATCAGGCGGGAAGTAAGAACTTCCTTTTCGGAAGCGCGACCTTCACGCTTGAAGAATCCGCCTGGAATTTTCCCGGCCGCGAAGGTCTTTTCCTGGTAGTCGACCGTGAGCGGAAGGAAGTCGGTCTTCTGGCGCGATTCATAAGCAGACACGACGGTCGCCAGCACCACCGTCTCGCCGTACTGAGCCAGCACGGCACCGTGCGCCTGACGCGCCAGCCGGCCGGTCTCGAGCGATAGTGTGCGTCCGGAAAGGTCGATTTCTAATCTACGATACATTTGTTTACACCACGAGGGAGCGGCATCTTGTGCCAGATTTTGAAATGAGCAAACAGCCTGAAAAGGCAAATTGAGAAGGAGCTTCGATTGGCTGGGCTCGACCGCCGGAATCCCGGCATGCCGCAGCTACCGCCACAGCGGCCTATCTCCGGATGCCCAGCTTCTCGATCAAATCTTTATAGCGGGGAAAGTCGCGCGAATGCAGGTAGTCGAGCAACCGCCGCCGCTTGCTGACGAGCCGGAGCAGGCCGCGGCGCGAATGGTGATCCTTGGCGTGTGTTCTCAGGTGATCGCTAAGCTGAGCGATACGTGCCGAGAAAAGCGCCACCTGGACTTCAGGTGAGCCGCTGTCGCCGGAGGTTCTAGCGTGACCTTGTATGATTTCCCGCTTTTGAGCGGACGCGAGGGGCATCAGGAGTCTAAAATTTCCTTCTCTTTAAGTTAAAAAACATTAACAAAGATGGTTCGGATAGTAAAGTCGCTCCGGAGCATTCCGAAACCCTGTTTGGTCGGTCATTTCTGCTCGGACAATCACTGACCGGAGCTCACACAGAACACAAACAGGATTTTATTTATGCTTTCGCTTATGCGTCAAATAATCAACCAGCAGATATTCGCCCAGATTGTCCGGCCGGGTGAAAAAAGCCCGGCCGCGATTGATACTCGTCATCTTCTCGACGAAAGAACGCAGACTCGGAGAATCGTCGAGCATGAAGGTGTTGATCGTGATTCCTTTGCGGGTGACGCGCTCGACCTCTTTGAGGGTTTCCTGCGCCGCCCGCATGCTGATACCGCCGAACGAAAGCGGCCATTCGCAGTACACGCGCTTGTTCAGGAAGTACGCCGTGGGCTGGCCGTCGGTCACTACGATAATGTTCTGATTGCGCGAGCGATGACGCGACAACAATTCCGACGCGAGCCGCAGTCCATCCTGAAGATTCGTGAACGGGTCGCCCATATTCCACGACGCGTCGGGCAAATCCTTGAGCTTTAGCTCGACGGCGCGGGTGAAGAATCCCACAATCGCGAAGTAGTCGCGCGGGTACTTGGACCGAATCAGCGTCTCCATCGCCATCGCGACTTTTTTGGCCGCTGCGAACCGGCCTTCCCAACTCATCGACCACGACATATCGAGGCATAGCACCGTCGACGATGTCGTACCGGGATCGTTCTCGAACACCTCAAAATCGTCGGGCTGGAGCTTGAGCGGGGTGCCGACGCCGCGGGCCAGCGCATGCTTGAGAGTCGCCACCAGATTCAGATTGAGCGCATCGCCGAAGACATAAGGCCGCGTCAAATCGGGCCGGATTTCGCCGACGCCGCGCTGGTCGACGCGATGGCCCCCCGGCCGATCGCGCAGCAGGCCACGGAAGATATCGCGCAGCGCGAGCTGGCCAATCCGCCGGACGCCCTTGGGCGACAACGACATATGATCGCCGCGGTTTGCCAGGTAGCCCGACTGCTCGAGCAGCATCGCCATTTGCTTGAGGTTTTCGAAATCCTGGACGCTCTCGGCGCCCAGCGTCATCCTGATGTCGTCTTCCGAGATATTGTCGAAATTGTTGCCGGCCAACGCCTGCTCGAGCCCGCGCATCTTTTCCATTTCGCGCATCAGATCGACAGCGTCCTGGTACTCGAGACTGTTGGGTCCTCGGAAGGTCTGGCCCTGGCGCTCGCGGAAGTTCTCCAGGTCGCGGATATTTTCGTATTCCTTGAGCAAATCCTCATAATCGGCCCGCGCGTCGCGGTCTTCGAACTCGTGATTTTCGAGTTTGCGGATCGCTTCGGACAGCTTGCGCGGCATCCGTTCGAGATCGCGCTTCCTTTCCTCGGCGCCAGGTTGGTTCTGACGCATCGACTCAAGCGCTTCGCGCTCACGCTTGAGAATATCCTCGAGCTTGTGTTCGGGATCGTTCAGCGCATCCTTGAGGTTGAAATCGCGGTAACGCTTGCGCATTTCCTGGCGCAACCGCTCGACCAACTCATCGAGTCCCGCCAGTTTCTCCGAATCGATTTCCAGCCCCTGACGCTTGATCCAGTCGAGCGCCTGGCGCACGTCGTCGGTGTAGGAGAGGTACTCGGCGAGCTTGTCGAAAGCCGCCTCGGCGGAAAGCCGGATTCGCTGGCTGCCGTCCCATTGCGTGTAGCGCGCGATATTCATCGGATGGCGTCGGTTATCTTATGCGTGGTAGGCGAGACGGCCGCCCTGGCGCTCCTTGTTGAGCTTCTGATGGAGATGCAACCCCTCGAATACCAGCTCGGTCGCGACCGCCATCAGACCAGGAGTTTCGAATGCGCCGAGCCCCTCGATCACCTCGCGCAGGCCGGCGATTTCGCGCAACGGCTCGAGATATTCGCTGGCTGGCGCCGTATCGGAGATCTCGACGCCCCAGCCTTGGCCGAAGTAGGCGATAATCGGCTTCAGGTCATCGAGCTTGAGCATCCGATCGAAGACTTTCAGGACGGCGCGGTTGATCAGGCGCTCGACCAGGTCATCTTCCTTTTTGTCCTCGCCCGCATATTCGAGTTCGATTTTGCCCGCTGTCGAAGCCACCACGGATGGCAGATCACTCAGGCGCGGGACAATTTCGTTCTCGCCATTGAGTACCGCGCGCCGCTCGGCGTTCGATATAAGCGATTCATAATTGTTGATCGTCACTCGCACTGAGACGCCGGAGGACTGATTGATCTCATTGGACGCGCGCGCCTCGAACGTTATTTGCGCCAGGATGTCGCGCATGAACGGCGCCATCCGCAGCGGCAGATCGTCGCTCAAGGGATAGCTGCACTCCTGTTCCATGATCGCAATTTCGTCTTCGAGCGTGCGCGGATAGTGCGTGCGCACCTGGATATCGAAGCGATCCTTCAGCGGCGTGATTATCCGTCCGCGCGACGTATAGTCCTCGGGATTCGCGCTCGCCACCAGCACCAGGTCGAGCGGCAAGCGAATCTTGTAACCCTTTATCTGGACGTCTTTTTCCTCCATCAGGTTGAACAGGCCGACCTGTACCTTTTCGGTCAGATCGGGAAGTTCGTTGATCGCAAAGATGCCGCGGTTGGTGCGCGGAATCAGCCCGTAATGGATCGTTTCCTCATCGGCGAGGTAACGTCCTTCGGCGACTTTGATTGGATCGATCTCGCCTATCAGGTCGGCCACCGTAACGTCGGGCGTCGCCAGCTTCTCGCCGTAACGATGGTCGCGGCCAATCCATACGATTTCGGTATGGTCGCCGTGCTCGGCCACCTGCCGTCGGCAGAACTTGCAGATCGGCGTGAAGGGATCGTCGTTAATCTCGCAGCCTTTTATCGTCGGCACGAATTCATCGAGCAGGCTGGCAAGCGATCTGATAATCCGCGATTTCGCCTGTCCGCGCTCGCCGAGGAGGATTATATGATGGCCCGCGAGGATGCCGTTTTCGATCTCCGGCACCACCGTCTTGTCGTAGCCGATAATTCCGGGCAGCGTTCGCTCGCGATTGCGCAGGCGCCGGAGCAGATTGTCGCGCATTTCCATGCGCACCGGCTTGGTCGAGTAGCCGCTACGAGCCAGCTCCCCGATCGTTGCGGTCCGCAAAATTTTCTGGTCCATCGTGGGTTCCGGTTGACTCATGCTTATTAGGATACGGGCAGCCCGCCGGTTTTGAAAAGCGGCGCGAGGCGTTTAAACGTTTCTTCAAGCATTTCGGGCAGCACCCGGGTGCCCGCGATTACCGGCATGAAATTGTTATCGCCCTCCCAGCGGGGAACCGCATGCCAGTGCATATGATCGGCAATCCCGGCGCCGGCGGCGCGTCCGAGGTTGGCGCCTAGATTGATTCCCGCCGGATCGTAGGCGCGCCTGAGCGCGGCCACCGCCAGTCCGATCGCCTCACTCAGTTCGGCGCGCTCGGCGGGGGTTAGCAGTTCAGGCGAAGCGACGTGGCGCCGCGGCGCGATCATCAGGTGGCCACTGTTGTACGGGTAGCGATTGAGCATCACCGTCATCAAATCGCCCGCGCGCAGAATCAAACGGCGTCGCGCCTCGGCGGCGCTCAAACGGTCAAAGCAAAAAATGCAGGACGTGATGCGCGCGCCTTCGACGTAGGCGCGGCGCCAGGGCGCCCACAAGAGCCCGCCGTTGGCGTCAGCCGTTTTGCGCCCGCGAGCTTTGCGGCGCTCCATTAAGTCCGCTTTTGAGTTCTTTGCCGGCCCGGAAGAAGGGCACCTGCTTGGTGTCGACGGCGACTAGTTCGCCGGTGCGCGGGTTGCGGCCCTGGCGGGCCTGACGCCGCTTTACCGCGAAGGTGCCAAAGCCGCGGATCTCGATCCGATCGCCGCGTTCCAGCACCTTCGCCATCTCGTCGAACATCGCGTTGACGGTCGCCTCGGAGTCGTGCCGCGACAGGCTCTGCCGCCGCGACAGCAGCTCTTCGATGATCTCGCGCTTAGTCATCGCCTTTCGCTGGCGCGCGAGCCGGCCTAGCGGTCGCGCCCGCGGCCGCCACGCGCCGCGCGACCCTCGCCGTCGTCGCGATCGAGCCGCAGCTCCTCATTGAGAATATCTTCGAGCGAGAAGCGGGCCGCCGCGCTATCGCGCTTCAGATAGGCCTGCATCTCCTCGCGCTCTTCATGTTGCTTCAGCGCCTTGATCGAAAGTCCGATCCGCCGCTCGCGGATATCGAGCTGCACGACCAGCGCCTCGACCTGATCGCCCGGCTTGAACAGGCTCGACGGCTTGTCGACCCGCTCGTTGCTCAGCTGCGAAATATGGATCAGCCCCTCGATACCTTCCGTCAGTTCCACGAAGACGCCGAAGTCAGCCACCGAGCTGACCGTTCCCGTGACCCGCGTGTTGAGGGGAAAGTGTTCGCTCACCGTCGACCATGGGTCGGGCGTGGTCTGCTTGATTCCGAGGCTTACGCGTTCATGCTCGACTTCAATTCCGAGCACGATCGCCTCGACCTCATCGCCCTTCTTCACAAACTCCGACGGATGGCGGATTTTGCGCGTCCACGACAGATCAGAAATATGCACCAGCCCATCGATTCCGGGCTCGATTTCGATAAACACGCCGAAGTCGGTGATCGACTTGACCTTGCCGCTGACACGACTGCCGATCGGATGACGTCCGGCCAGCTCTTCCCACGGATTGGGTTCGGTCTGCTTGAGCCCGAGCGAGATACGCCGATTCGCCTCGTCGACGCCGAGCACCTGCACCTCGACCGCGTCGCCCACGTTGACGACTTTCGACGGATGCATCGCGCGCTTGCTCCAGCTCATCTCCGAGACGTGGATCAGGCCTTCGACGCCCTTCTCGAGTTCGACGAACGCTCCGTAGTCGGTCACGCTGACGACCTTGCCATGAACCCGCGTGCCCGGCGGATAGGTCTCAGCGGCCTTGGTCCACGGATCGGTCATGATCTGCTTCATGCCGAGCGAAACCCGCTCGCGGCCGGCGTCGTACTTGAGCACGACGACCTTGACCTTGTCGCCGACCTTGAGGATTTCCGACGGATGCTGCAGGCGTCCCCACGACATATCGGTGATATGCAGCAGGCCGTCGAGTCCGCCCAGATCGATGAACGCGCCGTAATCGGTGATGTTCTTGACGGTGCCTTCGAGAATTACGCCCTCTTCCAGCACCTTGAGCGTCTCGTCCTTGAGCGAGGCGCGCTCGCGTTCGAGCACGCTGCGCCGGGAGACGACCACGTTGGCGCGCGCGCGGTTGAACTTCAGAATCTGAAAACGGCCGCGCTGGCCCACGTAACGATCAAGATTGCGTGCTGGCCTGATGTCCACATGCGACCCGGGCAGAAACGCAGCGACGCCGATATCGACCTTCAAGCCGCCCTTAACTTTGCCGAGGATCATACCCTCGACCGGCGCCTCGTTCTGAAACGCCCGTTCGAGCTCGCGCCACACCTTGAACTTTTCGGCCTTGGCGTGCGAGAGCATCACCGTGCCGTTTTCAGTTTCGGTGCCCTCGAAGTAGACGTCGACCTCGTCGCCCTCCTTGACCGTGGCTTTGCCGTCAGGGTCCAGGAACTCGGCGAGCGGCGCCTGTCCTTCGCACTTGTAGTTGATATCGATTATCACGCTGTCGCGCGTGACCAGCAGAACTGTGCCGGTTAGAACATCGCCCGCACGGGGAGCCCGCAAGCTCTGTTCCATCAACGATTCAAAATCATTGGCTCCTCCGTCGGTGTTATCAGACAAAACTTTCTCCATTTAGTGGGACCTTCCGCAAGTAACTTCGAGACTATTGGGAATGCTTACAACCAGACTACCCGGGTTTCAAGTCCCGCGCGACTCTACCTTCTATAGATCGGCGCATGATTGCAACGATTTCGTCTACGGCGATACCAGTTGAATCGAGCGTGATCGCGTCGGGCGCGGGTTTGAGCGGTGCGAGTGCGCGGCCGCGGTCGCGCCGATCGCGCTCCCGCAACTGCTCGAGAACTTCCTCATATGACGGGCCGCCGCCTTTGGCCGCAAGCTCTTCGTAGCGGCGGCGCGCCCGCTCCTCGACCGCCGCGTCGAGAAAAAACTTGAATTCGGCGTCGGGAAAAATCACCGTGCCAATATCGCGTCCCTCCATCACGACGCCGCCCGCCGCGCCGGCGGCGC
>Ga0302326_10007218_pt1 | contig 24807 bp, 24 predicted proteins | sample Palsa_T0_3_FD_202264 | JGI IMG/M metagenome (GOLD analysis project Ga0302326, IMG submission 202264) | Peat permafrost microbial communities from Stordalen Mire near Abisko, Sweden - Palsa_T0_3 | ecosystem: Environmental > Terrestrial > Soil > Palsa > Peat permafrost | place: Sweden: Abisko... | reverse complement strand
CTCTAACGTGGCGCTGCCGAAGAAACTGCTGCTGCGCGGCGTCCGTGACATGGTGCGGATCTGCGACGGCCGGATGTCGGGCACCGCCTACGGCACGGTCGTGCTGCATGTCGCCCCCGAGGCCGCCGTCGGCGGCCCGCTGGCCCTGGTGCATACCGGCGACTGGATTCACCTGGACGTCCCGGCCCGGAGCCTGACCCTGGAGGTCACCGACGAGGAGATGGCCAGCCGTCGCGCCGGGTGGCAGCCACCCGCGCCGCACGCTAGCCGGGGCTGGACCCGCCTGTACGGCGAGCATGTGCTGCAGGCCGACTCGGGAGCTGACCTTGACTTCCTGGTCGGCGCCAGCGGGCACGAAGTACCCCGCGACTCGCACTAACCAGGTAATGTTCACCTGCCCGTTACCGACCACCCCTCAGACGGGAGCCCGTGGAGACCGTCGTCCTGCTGGATGAGACCGGCTACGCCAGCGGCACCGCGGTCAAGACCGCCGTGCATCACGCCCAGACGCCGCTGCACCTGGCGTTCTCCTGCTACCTGTTCAACTCGGCAGGCGAGTTCCTGCTGACCAGGCGGGCCGAGTCCAAGCGCACCTGGCCCGGAGTGTGGACCAACACGTGCTGCGGGCACCCGCAGCCGGGCGAATCCCTGTCCGGCAGCGTGCGGCGGCGGCTGCGGCAGGAACTGGGGATCGGCGCGGCGAAGCTCACGCTGGTCCTGCCCAGGTTCCGCTATGAGGCGCGGATGGCCAACGGAGTGCGTGAAAACGAGGTCTGCCCGGTCTACGCGGCGTACTCCGATGTTCCGCCCGAACCCGATCCGGCGGAGGTCGCGGAGGTCAGGTGGGCGGACTGGGGTGAGTTCTGCGACGCGGTGCGCGCCGGCCGCCAGTCCATCTCGCCGTGGTGCGCCATGCAGCTGGCCGAGCTCACCGAGCTCGGCCCGCGGCCGCTGACCTGGGCTCCGGCCGACTTGGCGAAGCTCCCGCCCGCAGCCGTGATATGAGCTCCACAGCCCCTCACCCGGCTCTGACCAGGGAGTCTTCGGCCACGCGCAACCTCGTCCCCACGCTGTCCACAGGGTTATCCACACCCGTGCGTTCAGGCCTGGCGGCCCGCGGGCGAGGTCTGCGGGCCTTCGGGTGCTTCGGGGGCTTCGGGGGCTTGGGGTGGAAGCCCGCGCCGGAGCAGTTCGAGGATGTCGTCGAGTACGTCCTCAGGGACCGTGGCGCCTGCGGTCCACTCGGCCCAGCGCATGCCGACGAAGTTACCGATGCCGGTGTAGGCGAAGGCGATGACCTCCGGGTCGTAGCGAGCGTCGACCTCGCGCGCCAGCTGAGCAGCCCGCACGCCGCGCGCGTAACCCCGGGTCAGGTGCTCGTAGTACTCATGGAACAGCGCCGGATCGATGAATTCCGACTCGCGGACGATGCGCTCGATCCAGGGACGCCTGGACAGCAGGTCGAAGTACGCCCGGAAGGACGCGCGCTCGTTAGCGCGCTGGCCGCCGTCGGCGCGGTCGAGGGCCCCCCTCATCGACCGCCTCAGGTCGGTGTTGATCGCCCGCACCACCGCGGCGAAGATCTCCGCCTTGGAGCCGAAGTAGGAGTAGAAGCTGCCGGTGGCCATCCCGGCCCGGGCGCAGATGTCGGCGACCGTGGTCCGGTGGTAGCTGCGCTCGCCGAAGAGTTCCTCGGCCGCGGTCAGCAGCCGCTGTGCTGGCTGTGTTGGCCGTGTTGGCCCGGGGGGGCGACCCCCCGGAACCCCCCGATCACGGGGGGGCTGCCCGCCCCCCCGTACCCCCCTGGCCCCCCCGGCCCTGCGGGCCGGGGGGGTGCGGTTGGTTTCGGCTGTCATCGGCTTATCCCTGCTCCGCTCGGCGGCGGGACGGCCGATACGGCGTCACGGTGAAGGGATGCCACTCGCCGGCGCCTGCTGCTCGGTTCCCGTGTAGGTGGTGATAGCACCAGTAGCAGAGGTGTCCGTGACCTGGATCGGCCCCTGTTGCACTTCGACGCCATTCTTGATGACGCCGATGAAGGCGCCAGTGGCGCCCAAATGGTCGCTCGAGGAGTAGGCGAACGGGGCGATCATCGGCCCCTGAGGCAGTCCGCCCTCGACCGCTGACGTCAGGTCGGCCCGGGTCGGGTTCCGGCCTGCCTTAAGCATGGCCTGCACGAACGTGTAGGCGGCGGCCATGCCGTAGAACATGTTGCCGTCCAGCGGCGCCTTGGCGTCGTACTGGTTGTGCACCTTCGTGAACAGCTGGACCCAGCTGTTGGTCGTGTCACCGGCTGAGGGAAGGTAATCGTCGGTGATGATCCCGTTGGTGAGCGCATTACCGTTGACGGTCGCGCCGCCCTGCTTCGCGAACGACTCAAGCAGGCCAGACAGCGTGATGGGGTCGGAGCCGACGTTGCTGACTACCAGCTGCGGGTTGAAGCCGAGCTTCAGGCTGTTCAGCTTGAGCAGCGCGGTGAACGCTGGGATCGAGAAGGAGACGACGACCTGGGCGCCGGACGCGCGAAGCGCGGCGACCTGGGGCGCGATGTTGACGTTGGTGTCGACGTAGCTCTGCTTGCTGACCACCATCGAGGCCGGGATCTCATCCTCCAGGCCCTTGACGCCGTCCATGCCGAACTCGTCGTCCTGGTAGAAGTAGGCGACCTTCTTGCCGGCGAAGTGCTGCTTCACGTACTGCCCGAGGATCTTCCCCTCACGCACGTAGTCGAGCTGCCAGCCGAAGGTCTCGGGGTATGTCGTCGGGTCGTTCCAGCACTCGCATCCGGATGCGACGAACATGTCGGGGACCTTCTCCGAGTTGAGGAAGCTCACCACGGCCAGGTGCGTGGGCGTGCCGAGGCCGTTGAAAATCGCGTACACGTTGTCTTGCAGCACCAGCTGGCGCACGACCGACGCGGTAGTGGTCGGGTCGTAGGCGTCGTTGAGGTACTTGTAGATGATCTTGCGCCCGTACACGCCGCCGTTCGCATTGACGTAGGCGAAGTACGCGGCCGACGCGGGAGCGATCTCGTCGTAGCCGGGCGCGGCGGGCCCGGTGAGCGGCTGGTGGCTGCCGATGGTGATCGTGGTCGAGGTAATCCCCGGAGCGGAGGCGGTCAGCGCTGCGCTCGAGCTGCCCGAGCTTGGACTCGAGCTCGAACTCGAGCTTGACGAGCATGCGGCGACGCCGAGCGCGGCCACGGTCGCGATGGCCGCAGCCTGCCAACGAAGCCGATTAGGTCTTTTCATGAAGTGCCTTCCTTCTCATGGTGGCTGGCCTGCGCTTGGTCGGCCGAGGACGTCTCAGGGGGCGTGGGCGCAGTGTGCCAGGTTCGGGTCTTGGGGCCAGGACCTGTGAAGAGGGTGAGGAGTCGTCGCAGCCCGCCCTGGATCCCTTGGGGGAAAACGAGCATGACGAGGATGAGGACCGCGCCGTAGGCGGCCACCGGGATATTGGATCCGACCGAGCTGGATAGGCCGTGGCTGGTGGCCACGTCTGTGACGTAGGTGGGCACGAGGACGATGACGAGACTTCCCCACACCGCGCCGGGCAGGCTACCGAGGCCGCCGATCACGGCCGCGGTCAGCAACGCGATGGAGAGCGTGATCGTGAAGGCACCGGGCGCGACCAGCCCGGTGACGATCGCGAGCAGTGCACCCGCGAGCCCCGCGCAGGTAGCGCTGACGACGAAGGCGAGAATGCGCGCCGCGGCGACGTTGACGCCGTCCAGCGCGGCCGCCACATCGTCGTCGCGCACGGCACGCCAGTTGCGGCCGATCCTGCTGTAGGACAGGTTCGCCAGCAGGACCAGGGTGATCAGCGCCACCAGCGCGCTGACCCAGGCCTGCCATCTGGTCAGCGGGAAGTTCGCGCCGAGGAAGCCGGGAGTGGTGAAGGCCACGTTCAGGCCCTGATCCCCGCCGAAGATCGATTGGTAGGCGTAGGCGATAGAGGGGAGCGCGACGCCGAGCATAAGGGTCGCGCCCGCCAGATAGGGACCACGAAGCCGGGCCGCGGCGACACCGAAGATCGCCCCGGCGGCGGCGGTGACCGCCCCGGCCAGCACGAGTACAGCAATAAACGGCCAGCTGAGGTGCAGCAGCAGCAACGCCGTGGTGTAGGCGCCGATGGCCATGAACGCCCCGTTGCCCAGCGAGATCTGGCCGCTGAGCCCGGTCAGCATGGTGAGGCCGGCCACGGCTGTGACCTCGACCGCGATCTCCGCGATCTGGTAATCGCGGAATGTGTTCAGCTTGATGGACAAGAAAACGACGATGACCGCCACCACGACGGCGACGCCTAGTCTGCGCGGCAGCGACTGCATGCTCACACCCGCCGCACTCGCGTGGCGGAGAAGAGACCGCCGGGCCGGATCATGAGCACGACGACGAGCACGCCGAGAGCCACCACCGAGGTCAGGTCCGAGCCCAGGTAACCGCCCACGTAGCTGAGCGCGATGCCGAGGAGCAGCCCGCCGACTACCGCGCCGACCGGGCTGTCCAGCCCGCCGATCACCGCCGCCGTGAAGCCGAACACGAAGATCGTGTCCATGCTGTTCGGGTACAGGAACGTGGAGGGTGAGACAAGCACGCCTGCCAGCGCACCGATCAGGCCCGCCAGCGCCCACCCGACGGTCAGTACACGCGCGACCCGGATGCCGGACAGCCGGGCGATGGTCGCGTTGAACGCCGCGGCGCGCATGCGCAGCCCGGCCGTGGTGTACTTGAACGCCACGGCTAGCACCAGCGTGGTGACGAGCACGGCCGCGACCACGAACACGTCGTAGCGCGACACGCCGAGCGGCGTGGTACCGGCCTTTATCCCGATGATCGAAAACGCCGCAGGGAACGAACGGTACTGCCCGCCGAAGAAGATGCCGGCCAGGCCTTCGAGCAGAACGAGAAGGCCGATCGTCACGATGACGCCGTTCAGCGGCGGCTTGTTCATGGTCGGCCGGATGACGGTCAGCTGGCACGCCGCGCCGAGCACGATGCCGGCTGCGAGCGCGACCACGAACCCGGCCCAGTATGAGCCGGTGCGGTAGATGACCTCGATCGCCACGTAGGTGGTGAACATGGCCATCCCGCCCTGCGCGTAGTTCAGCAGCCGGGTACCCCGCCAGATCAGGACGAGGGAGAGCGCTACGGCAGCGTAGATCATCCCGAAGACGATTCCGCTGAGCGTGAACTGCAGGAACTCGACCACTGGCATGCTCTCCTATGAGTGGCTAGAACCCGAGGTAGTGATGGCGTAGGGTGACGTCGGCGGCGAGAGTCCGGGCATCCGCGGAGGCGACGACCCGGCCGAGGTTGAGTACCACGCCGTGGTCGGCGACCGCGAGCGCGGCGCGGGCGTTCTGCTCGACCAGGACGATGGTGAGGCCATTCTCCCGGCTCAGCTGGACCACGAGGTCCATGACCTGGGTCATGACCCTGGGCGCGAGGCCGAGCGAGGGCTCGTCGAGCAGCAGGACGCGCGGTCGGGCGAGCAGGGCGCGCGCGATGACCAGCATCTGCCGTTCGCCGCCGGATAGCGTGGCGGCTAGCTTGCGCCTGCGATCGGCGAGCGGCTTGAAGCGTTCGTAGGCCTCGTCGAGAGCGGCCACCCGCTCGGCCCGGGAGTTTGCCGCCCTCACTTGTCCGGCTCGGGCTGGCGGCCGCCGCGAAGCGCCGCGCCAGCTCATCATGCCGACTCGGAGGTTTTCCTCGACGGTGAGTTCCGCGATTACGCCCTGGCCCTCGGGCACGTGCGCGATCCCGGCTCGGACCACCTGCTCCGGGTTGCGACCGGTCAGGTCGGTCCCGCCGAGCAGGACATGGCCACGGCGGGGCCTGATCATGCCGCTGATCGCGCGCAGCAGCGTCGTCTTGCCTGCGCCGTTCGCGCCGAGCACCGCCGTGATCGCAGCCGCGTCCGCCGAGATGCTGACGCCATCCAGCGCGATAACCCCGCCGTATCCGGCCACGAGCCCCTCGACCACTAGGGTCGATGACTCGTCTGCCGCGGTGGGGGCAACCTCCGCTGCGCTACTCATCGGCGGGCACCGCATCACCGGTTGTGCCCAGGTAGGCGGCGGTCACGGCGGGATTGTCCTGGACCTGCCGCGGCGTACCCGTCGCGATCACCTTCCCGAAGTCCAGGACCGTGATCGAGTCGCAGACGGCCATCATGAGGTCCATGTGATGCTCGACCACCACCAGAGATCCCTCGGTGGCGAGGTCGCGGATGAGGGCACCGAGTTCAGCGAGTTCGCTCTCACCCAGGCCGCTCGCAGGCTCGTCGAGCAGGATCAGGCTGGGCTTGGCCACCAGCGCCCGGGCCAGCGCGACCCGCTTGCGCATGCCGTAGGAAAGCTCGCCGGGCCTGGCGTTCGCGACGTCGGCGGCCCCGACCCGTTCAAGGGCCTGCCGGGCCGACTCACGCAGCTGGCGCTCGTCACGGCTGGCCCGCGGCAGCGCGAGCAGCGCGGACCAGAATCCGGCCTTGGCACGGCAGGTCGCGCCGACCATGACGTTCTCGACCGCGGAAAGCCCGCTGTACAGGCCGACTCCCTGCAGGGTCCTGGCCACGCCGAGGGACGCGAGCCGGTGCGGCCTGACATTGTGCGGCCGACCGCCGAAGATCACCTGACCGTCGTCCGGCCGGGTGAAGCCGCACAACACATTGAGCAGCGTGGTCTTACCGGCGCCGTTCGGTCCGATGACGCCCATGACGTGCCGCGGCGGAACGGCGAGGGAGACGGCATTGAGCGCGGTCAGGCCGCCGAAACGGACCGTCACGCTCTGTACCTCGAGTACTGAACCCGGATTCATAACAGGTTTTCCTCGCCACTCGGAGCGGCACGTTCCGTCATGAATCCCCATTCAAAACTGGTCGGGGATGGCGGGCAAGCGCGGAACAAAGTTGGCATCGTTTCGTAACTGAAACGCAACGCGAGTTGGGGCCTCAGCGCGCGGTCAAGACCGGGACCCTCGCCTCATCCGCCAGGACCCAGCAGGATTACCGTCTCGGCGGAGCGGTCAGGGCCGGCTAATCATCGGGGTACGCCCGGCCGGGCTTGACGTAGCCGAAGAAGGCGCGCTTCTTGATGAGCGCGGCTACTTCGTCGGGGACCATGGTCTCCCAGGACTCGTCGTTCGCGGCGATTCTGCGCAGCACATCGCGGCTGAAGATGTGCAGGTAATCAGGGCAGCAGTTGTCGAGGTTGACGAAGCTGCCCCGCCCGGCCAGGTAATCATAAAGCGGCTGGATCTCCGGCTGGACCTTGATGTCGTCCACGGTCTTCAGCTCGTCATCCGGCCCCGGCTGCAGCGGGTAGACGTAAAGCTTCAGGCCGTTCTTGAACAGCCGCCCGAAGCTTTCCAGGATCCCGCCGGGCAGCTGGACGTGGTTCTTCTCGTCGAACAGGTCGATGAGGCTCGGCACCCCCATCACGATGCCGATCCGCTCGGTCGTCCGTTCCCCGATGTAGGCGGCCAGCCGGTAGTAGTCGAAGTAGTCGGTGATCAGCACCGTCTCGCCGCAGGCGGCGAGCAACTCGGCCCGGGCCAGGAAGTCCCGCCGGTCGACTTCCGCGGCCCCGCCCGCGAGCAGGTTCCGCATGGTGATCTCGGTCAGCGGCAGGATCGTCTTGCCGGCCACCGCCGGGTCCTCCGCGAACTTGGCCTTGGCCGTCGCGAGCATGTCGAGGTTCACGTACGTCGGCGGCCGGAAACTGCCCCGCTCGACCAGGACCGCCTTCTTGCGCAGCACCTCACTGGGCTGCAGGACCTCCCGGTCGGGACCGAACATCGCCACCCCGCTCAGCCCAAGCTGCACGAGCTTGAGGGCCATCAGCCGGTTGTCCACGCCGCGGAACTCGATGCCGCGGAACTGGATCATGTCGATCTCGATGCGGCCGATGGTCAGCCGGTCGAGCAGGCTCTCGATCAGCCGCTCCGGTTCGTGGTGCTGGAAGAACGCGCCGTAGAGCAGGTTCACCCCGACGATGCCGAGCGCCTCCTGCTGCGACCAGGCCTCGATATCCAGCATCCGCACGTGCATCACTATCTGGCTGGGCTCGTCGTGGGACTGGGCCTGGAACTTCACGCCCATCCAGCCGTGGCACTCGTTGCTGCCCCGGAAACTGCGGGCGACGACCGTATCGGCGAACGCGAAGAACGACGTCGAATCGCCGCGCTCGTCACCAAGCCGGTCGACGTTGAGCTGGAACTCCTTGTCGAGCATGCCCTGCAGCCGCCCGACGGACACGTACCGGTCCGCCTTGCCGTAGACGGCGTCGCTGACCGCCATGTCGTACGCGGAAATCGACTTAGCGACAGTGCCGGCGGCCCCCCCGACCCGGAAGAACCAGCGGACGACCTCCTGGCCCGCGCCGATTTCCGCGATCGTGCCGTACCAGCGCGGATCCAGGTTGATGCGCAGCGCCTTCTGATGCGTGTCGGACTGCTGAGTGCCGACCATGAGCTCGGTCATGCGTCTCCTGCCTGCTCACTTGACCGCTGCTGCCGTCTGCGGCAGGCCCAGGGCGGCGGCGACCCGGCACTACCATCACACGGTCGGATTCTACTAATTTCGCGGTACCCACCGCCAGCCACGCCCGGCAAACCGCGCTCAGTGTTCATCGTAGTCAACCTGCGGGAACGTAGATCGGTAGCGTCTTGTCAAGACGGTACCGATCCACGGTAATTCGGCCCACGATCGCTTAGCGCGATGATCGTATGCCCTTGGAGCCAACTCACGCGTCGGTGCGGCTCGGCGAGTGACAGCATTAGCGAGTGAGCAATCTGGATCCGGCGCCGGAGGCGATCACGTTGACGCCGGGCGTGATACGCGCGGTGGATGTCATCGAGGCGCGCAAGACCGCTATCGGCGACGGCACGGAAGTCCGTCGGCTGCTGCCGCAGCACAGGGTGCGCACCATCGGCGCATGGTGCTTCCTGGACCACTACGGGCCGGACGAAGTAGGCAGAGGCCCCGGCATGCAGGTCCCCCCGCATCCGCACATCGGCCTGCAGACCGTCAGCTGGCTGTTCCAGGGCCTGGTGCTGCACCGTGACAGTCTCGGCAGCAGGCAGCTGATCAGGCCGGGCGAGCTGAACCTGATGACCGCCGGACGGGGCATCACCCATTCAGAGGAATCGGCGGCCGGCCGGCCGCCGCTGCTGCACGGCCTGCAGCTATGGATCGCGCTGCCGGAATCGCAACGGCACAGCGAGCCGCGGTTCGCGCATCACGCCAGCCTTCCGGTGGTGCGCGAGGGGGCGGCGAGCGTGACCGTGGTCATCGGCGAGTACCGGGGCGAGCGCTCGCCGGCCGAGGTGTTCAGCCCGCTGGCCGGACTGGAGGTGGCCGTCCCCGGCGGGGACGATTTCGTCCTGCCGGTCCAGGAGGACTTCGAGTACGGGGTGATGGCAGTCGACGGCTCGGCCGTGGTCGACGGTGCGCTCATCGGGCCCGGACTGCTCGCGCACCTGCCGGCGGGCCGGTCGCAGCTTCGGCTCTCGCCCGAGGGCGGGCGCAGGCTGGCCCGGTTCTTCGTGGTCGGCGGCGTCCCGTTTGGCGAACGCCTGCTGATGTGGTGGAACTTCGTCGCGCGCACCGGCGAGGAGATCGCGCGGGTCCGCGAGGACTGGGCCGCCGGACGCTTCGCGGAAGTCCACGGGTACCCCGGTGCCCCCTTGACGGCGCCGCCGCTACCAGATATCCGCCTCAAAGCCCGCTGATGGCCCGACAGCCGCCCGTGGTAGCCAGGCTCGCTGGCGCACAGATACCGTTTCGCCGCGACGTGCAGCCGCACCGGCTCGGTGATAGCTTTTGGCGTGGCATCCAGACAACGAGTAATCATTGTCGGTGGCGGCCTGCTCGGCACCATGCACGCGGTCGCGGCCCGGCGGCGCGGCTTCGAGGTCCTGCAGCTCGAGCGGGAACCCGAAGCCCGCGGGGCCAGCGTCAGGAACTTCGGCCTGGTCTGGGTGAGCGGCCGCAAGGCGGGCCCGGAACTCGCGCTCGCGCTGCGGGCCCGCGAGCTGTGGCAGGAACTGGGCGCCGAGGTGCCCGGCCTGGGCTTTCGGGCCGCCGGCTCGCTGACGCTGGCCGCCGATGACGTCGAACTCGGCCTGCTCAAGGAGGCGGCCGCGCTGCCGGACGCGCCGCGCCGCGGGTTCGAGCTGCTCGATCCGGGCGCCGTCCGCGTCGTCAACCCGGCGCTGCGCGGCGAGTTCGAGGGCGGGCTGCTGTGCCGACTCGACGCGATCGTGGAGCCGCGGCAGGTGCTGCCCGCGCTGCGCAGCTATCTCGCCAGCGATTCCTACCAGTGGCTTCCGGGGCGGGAGGTCACCGAGGTCGGGCCGGACGCGGTGCGCGATCACACGGGTACCTGGCACCACGGTGATCTGGTGGTCCTGTGCACCGGGGCGGCCCACACCGGGGTGGCCGGCCGGTATCTGGCGCGCGGCGGGGCGGGCGCGGTGCGCCGGGTCCGGCTGCAGATGATGCAGACGGCGCCGCTGGCCGAGCGGATCACCACGGCACTGGCCGACGGCGACTCGCTGCGCTACTACCCCGCCTATGACCTGCCGGGACGGGGGCAGCTCACGCCGCAGTCCGCCGCCGCACAGCGGGTGCGGGCACAGCTGCTGCTGGTCCAGCGGGCCGACGGCGGGCTCACCATCGGAGACACGCACGAATACGCCGAGCCGTTCGCGTTCGACGTGGACGAAGACGCCTACGATCACCTGCGCGCCCGGGCTGAGGCTTTGCTCGGCGCGCCCCTCCCGCGGATACAGCGCCGCTGGGCCGGCGTCTACAGCGAAGTAGACCCGGCGGTGGCCGGTCCCGCGCTCTATCACCGATCCGAGGTCGAGCCCGGAGTGGTCCTGGTCACCGGGCCAGGCGGGCGCGGCATGACATGTTCGCCGGCTATCGCAGAGGAGACGTTCGATGACCCGTATCACGGTGGCCTGCCTGGATATGGCGGGCACGACGGTAGCTGACGACGGCACGGTGATGGAGGCCTTCACCGCGGCCATCACCGAGCAGAACCTGCCCGAGGCGGCGTACCAGCAGGCCATGACCGACGTGCGAACGAGCATGGGCCAGTCCAAGATCGAGGTGTTCCGGCGGATCCTCGGCGACGAAGCGAGCGCGCGAAAGGCCAACGAGGCGTTCGAGGACCACTACGCGGCCGCGGTGCGGCGCGGCGCGATCTCAGCCGTGCCCGGTGCCGAGGACACGATCATGCGGCTGCGCGACGCCGGTGTCCGGGTCTGCCTGGCCACCGGGTTCTCCCCCGTCACCAGGGACACCATCATCGACAGGCTCGGCTGGGGTGCCCTGATCGACCTGGCCCTGTCCCCCGCCGACGCAGGCTTTTGGGGGCGCGGCCGTCCCTGGCCTGACCTGCCGCTGACCGCCCTGTTGAGGCTGCGCGGGGGCGCCGTCGCCGAACTGGCGGTGGCCGGCGACACGAGCAGCGACATCGAGTCCGGGGTGCGCGCCGGGGCGGGGATCGTCGCGGGCGTGCTGACCGGCGCTAGCTCCCGCGCCGACCTGGAGCAGGCGGGCGCCCCGCTCATCCTTGACTCGATCGCGGACCTGCTTTCGTATATCGATTCCGTCACTGCCTAGCGGGAAGTCGACGTCTCGAGGGTTGACCGATGCCCAGTTTCCATGGCTTAGGGTTCCTGTCCTGGCCACGCGGTCGGCGAGCGGCGTCACGGCGACGGGCCATCCACTATGTGGCCCCGCGGTGCGGGCCGCCGCTTCGCGCGAATCCTTCTCAGCCGCGGCACGATGCGCCGCGGCGGCCATCTGGCTGGCGGCCTGCTGGGTGGTTAGGATGTGCGCTCAGCGACGTACATCCGCTCCTTTCGGGGGAAGCAGAGCGTCATAAGCGCGGAAAAGGCCATGACGAATCAGCAGGGCGGCTCGCAGCAGCCAGCGGGAATTCGTGACGTTGCCCGGAAGGCCGCCGTTTCAGTCGCCTCGGTAAGCTTTGCCCTCAATGGCCAGCCCGGCGTGGCGGAGGATACCCGCCGGCGGATCCTGGCGGCTGCGGCGGAACTCGGCTACCGCGCCAACCCGCAGGCTCAGGCGCTGCGCCGAGGGCGCACCACCACCTACGGCCTGGTCATCCGGAACTTCAGCAATCCCTTCTTCCTCGAGGTGCTGACCGGGGCCGAACGGGCGGCGGACGAGGCGGGCGCCACCTTGCTGCTCCTTGACTCGCACTACTCGACGGAACGCGAGCGCATGCATGTGCGGGAAATGGCCGCCCAGCGCCTCGCCGGGCTCGCCATCGCCCCGGTCGGGAACGGCGAATCCGTGCTGCTGTGGCAGCAGCTGCGGCCCGGGACCCCGGTGGTGGCGCTGAACGCATCCATGGACGGCATCGCCGGCGTGTCGAGGGTGTACCCCGATAATGCGGTCGGAGTCGAACTGGCGATGCGCCGCATCGCCGAACTGGGCCACTCCTCAGCCGCTTTCCTGTCCGCGCCGCGCGGTATGGCGGCAGACACGGACCGGCTGCGCTATTTCCGGCGTCATGCCCGGGAACTGGACATCCGGCCGCAGGTTATGCGCTCGCCGCTCACGATCAAGGACGTGCGCAAGGCCGCCGGCACGTTGCTGGCCCGCCCGGACGCGCCCACAGCGATCATCACTAACTCCGATTACACGGCGCTCGGGATCTACAAGACCGTTCATGACCTGTCCCTGCGGATCGGGCCGGATGTCTCCGTCGTCGGACACGATGACCTGCCGACCTCTGAGTTGCTTGATCCACCCCTGGCCACCATCCGCACGGACGGCCAGGAAATGGGCCGGGCCCTGATGGCCCGGCTGCTCGACTGGGATCCGCCCACCGACTACGTCGCTCCGGTGCAACTGGTCGAACGCGCGTCCCTGCAGTCACCCGACCTTGTCCGTTCATCCAGTGTTCGCGCGGCTCAGTGCGACAACTCGGTAACGTCGCTTGACACCCCTCGCGCGCATGTGTGAGCATTCGAAACGCTAAACGTTTTAGAGGCGTTTATCCTGCACTCTCAGCTGGGGGATAAGTGGGTCGGTAGACCTCCTCGGTACTGCCGCCGGGATCCTTTTTCGGGCCGCCGTGATTCACTTCGGGACAGGGAAAGCTTTCAGGAGGAATTATGAGATCGTCATATCGATTTGCGGTCGCCGGAGTCGCGGCCGCGGCATTGTTTACCGCGGCCGGCTGCTCGTCGAGTTCCTCCTCGAGCGCAAGCGGCAGCAGCAGCGTCAACTGGGCCAACGAGACCTCCGCGTCGGCCGGAGGCGGCATGAGCGCTCTGGTCACGGCGGCCAAGGCGGAGGGCACGCTGAACGTCATCGCGCTCCCGCCGACGTGGGCCAACTACGGCACGATCATCTCCACCTTCGAGAAGGACTACGGCATCAAGGTCAATTCTGCCCTTCCTGATGGCACCAGCCAGCAGGAGGTTGACGCGGTCAAGACCGAGAACGGCACCGCGAAGGCGCCTGACGTCCTGGACATCGGCATGTCCGTCGCCCTCGCCAACACTAGCCTTTTCGCCCCCTACCAGGTCAGCACCTGGAGCAGCATCCCGGCGGCCCAGAAGGCGCCGAACGGCCTGTGGGTCCAGGACTACGGCGGCTATATGGCGGTCGGTTACTCGAGCAAGTTCGGGACGATCACCTCGCTGAGCCAGCTGCTCAGCTCGAAGTTCAAGAACTCGGTGGCCCTGAACGGGAACCCGACCTCGGCCAACGCCGCCCTGAACGGCGTCATGATGGCGAACCTAGCCGAGGGCGGCACGGCCAGCAATATTGCCGACGGTGTGTCCTTCTTCCAGAAGCTCAAGGCGGCCGGCAACTTCTCCCCCGTCTCGGCGACCGGCGCGACGATCAAGGCGGGCTCCACCCCGGTCGTGTTCAACTGGGATTACCTCAACCTGTCCAGCTACGTGGGCGTGTCGAACTGGAAGGTGTTCATCCCGTCGAACGCCGTCCTGGGCGGGTACTACGCGCAGGCCATTAACAAGAACGCCCCGCATCCCGCCGCCGCGCGGCTGTGGGAGGAGTTCCTGTATTCGCAGAGCGCGACCGGCGGCCAGAACCTCTGGCTCCAGGGTGGCGCCCGGCCGGTGGAGCAGCCGACCATGACGTCCAACGGCAGCATCGACACCAGCGCCGCCTCGAAGCTGCCCGCGGTCGCCGGGACCCCGGTGTTCCTCAGCCCGACCCAGGCCACCGACGCCGCGAATTACCTGGCGGCGAACTGGGCGAAGGCCGTCGGCTAGCGAGGGAACGTGGCTGCCGCTGCGACATCTGAGACCGGCGCCCGGCCTTCACGGGCCGGGCGCCGGCTTGCCGCTCCCGCCTGGGTCGGTACCGTCCCGTTCCTCGCCTACGTCGCGGTCTTCCTGCTGCTGCCGACGGGGATCGTGGTAGTCGATTCGCTCAAGAACCCGAACGGCGCGTGGGCGTTCTCCAACGTCACCGAGCTCGGCAATCCGCTGGTGCGCGGTTATTTCATCGGCTCCTTCAAGCTGTGCGTGCTTTCGTCGGTGTCGGGGGCCGTGCTGGGCGCGATCCTCGCCTATGCCATAGCGTCGGGCAATCCGGACGGCACGGTACGCAGGCTTTACATAGCTGTCTCGGGCGTTCTGGCCCAGTTCGGCGGGGTTACGCTGGCGTTCGCGTTCCTGGTGCTCATCGGCCCGATAGGGCTCCTGATCCACGCCAGCTGGTACTTCGACTTCCCGTGGGGCATCGGGCTGATCTACACGTACTTCCAGGTTCCGCTGATGGTGCTGGTCTTCTTGCCCGCGATCGACGGGGTAAAGGTTCAGTGGCGGGAGGCGTCGGAGAACCTGGGCGCGTCCGCGTGGCAGTACTGGCGGTACGTGGGCGGCCCGCTGCTGATGCCGGCCTTCCTCGGCGGGCTGCTGCTGCTGTTCGCCAACGCGTTGTCGGCCTTCGCCACCATCCAGGCCTGGGAGAACCAGATCGCCTACATCGTGCCGCAGCAGATCAGTACCGCGCTGTCCAGCGAGGTCGGGCTGAGTAACGTCAACGTGGCCGACCTGCTCGCCCTGGGTATGGTGATCATGGTGGCCATCGTCATGACCGGGTACGCGTTGCTGCAGCGAAGGGCGGCACGATGGCTGCGGTAACCGCACTCAATGAGTCGCCCGCGGCCGCGTCGGCCGGGCAGCCACGCGGCATGCAGCTTCGCCGGCGCCGACGGCTGAACGTATTCCGTTACGTGGTCTTCACGGTGTTCGGGCTGTTCTTCGCGCTTCCCCTGCTGGCCATGCTCCGCTTCTCCCTGGAGGGGGCCAAGCTCGGCACGTGGTCGCTGACGGCCTGGCGGCAGATCGCCTCCTACCAGAACACGGGCATTCCTCCCCTGATCAGCTCGATCGAGATCACCCTGGAGCTGGCCGTCATCACCTGTGTGGTCATGCTGGTGCTGCTGGTGCCGACCATGATCTGGATCCGGCTGCGGGTGCAGTGGCTGGCGCGCACCATGGAAGTCCTGTGCCTGCTGCCGCTCACCATCCCCGCGATCGTGCTGGTGGTCGGTCTCGGCCCGATCTACAACAGGATTCAGCATTACGAGCTATCCGCGCTCATGCTGTTCTGGGTCTACGTGATCCTGGCGCTGCCCTACGCCTACCGGGCGCTCGCCGCCGGGCTGAGCGCGATCGATGTGACCACTCTGTCCGAGGCCGCGCGCAGCCTCGGGGCGAGCTGGTTCACCGTGATCGTCCGGGTGATCGCGCCGAACATGCGGCAGGCCATCCTGAACGCCCTGTTGCTGACCGCGGCCCTAGTGCTCGGCGAGTTCACCATCGCCTATCTCCTGCTGTACAACAACCTGCAGGAGGAGCTGTACTCCATCAGCCGGAACACGCCGAATGCGGGGGTGGTCTACTCCACCTCGTTCGCCGCGCTGCTGTTCGCCTTCGTCCTGCTGCTGATCCTGTCCTACGCTGGCCGCCGCCGTCGCGGCCGGGGATGAGGTACCGCTCGTGACTTCTTCACCCGTGACCAGAACGCAGGATGGTGCCGCCAGGGCTGCCGTCGAAGTACGGATGGAGGGACTGAGCCGGCACTACGGCCCGGTCGTCGCGCTCGACCGGCTCGACCTGACCCTGCAGCCCGGTGAGCTCATCGCGCTGCTCGGCCCGTCTGGCTGCGGCAAGACCACCACCTTGCGTTTGCTCGCGGGGCTGGAGGACGCCGACAGCGGCTATATCAGCGTCGGCGGCAAGGACATCACTCACGTGTCGGCGGCCAAGCGCGATATGGGCATGGTGTTCCAGGCCTACTCCCTGTTCCCGCACATGACGGTGCGGCAGAACGTGGCCTTCGGGCTGCGGCTGCGCCGGATCGACGCGGCTAAGCGGGACCGGCGGGCCCTGGAGATGCTGGAACTGGTCGGGCTGTCCACGCAGGCGGACCGGTATCCGCACCAGATCTCCGGCGGGCAGCAGCAGCGGGTCGCCCTGGCACGCGCGCTGGCCATCGAACCGCAGGTACTGCTGCTCGACGAACCGCTGTCGGCCCTGGACGCCAAGGTCAGAGCGCAGCTACGGGACGAGATCCGCCGGATCCAGCTCGAGGTGGGCATCACCACGCTGTTCGTCACCCACGACCAGGAGGAGGCACTGGCCATCGCGGACCGCGTCGGCGTCATGCGGGAAGGCCACCTCGAGCAGCTCGCGCCGCCCACCGAGGTCTACTCGCGTCCGGCCACCCCGTTCGTGGCCGAGTTCGTCGGCCTGTCCAACCGGCTATCCGGTGTGGTCAGGGGAGGCACCGTAGAGGTCCGCGGCTGCACGCTGCCGCTGGTGGACAGCGATACTCCGGACGGCGAGGTGGTAGCGCTGGTGCGACCGGAAGCGGTGAGCCTGGCGCCCGATGCCTCAACCGAGTCCGGCCCGCTGGCCGGCACGGTGATCGCCGTCACCTTCCTCGGCGCGACGAGCCGGGTGACGGTCGATCTCGGCGGGACTTCGGTCCTGGCTCAGCTCCCGACCTCAGACGCGACCGCGCTGACGGCGGGCAGTCGTGTCACGCTGACGATCCGGCCGGACCCGGTGCTCGTGTCCGGCAGCTCAGCCGCTGCCGGTTCACTAGCTGAAGAAGAGGCGTGAGCGGCCGTCATCCGCCGCTGACCACACAGCGCCGGCTCGGCCGCGGAGCTGTGCTGCGCCGCGGCCTGTCTGCCCCGTACCGGGCCGTCGAGATCGGCGAGGGTGAGCCGCATCTTATCCGCGACGATTTCGGTGTTTCCGGGTCGGCCGGGGAGCCGTCCGCGGCTGGCCGCGGCCGCGCGCTGGCCTGCCTGGTGCACATCACCGATCTCCAACTCGCCGATGTGCAGTCGCCCACGCGGTTCGAGTTCCTCAACGCCCGCTTCGCCGACCCGAGGTACGCCGAGATCGTCCCCGTGCAACGTCCCCAGGAGGCGCTCACGGCGCATGCTGTCGACGCCACCGTCCGCACGCTCGGCGCGGTACACGGCCCGGCGACCGGGCTGGCACTGCAGCTGGCCGTGACGACAGGTGACGCGATCGACAACGCGCAGTGGAACGAACTGCAGGCGTTCCTCGCCCTGTTCGACGGCGGGCTGGTATCGCCGGATTCCGGCGGTCCGGATTATGAGGGCGTGCAGTCACAGGATTGGCCGGATGACATCTTCTGGCGACCGGACGGGGCGGGGCCGGACGGACCGGATTTCTTCCGGCGCGAATACGGCTTCCCACACCATCCGGGCCTGCTCCGGCATGCGCTGCGTGAATTCTCCGCCCTCGGCCTGCGCCTTCCCTGGCTGTCCTGCTTCGGTAACCACGAAGCCCTCACCCAGGGCGTAGGCACCCAGACACCGGGCTTGGCCACCGCGCAGACCGGGGACAGGAAGCCCATCGGGCTGCCGGCTGACTTCGACCATGACGGAGCGCTCGAGCTGTTCACCGAGCACCCCGAGGCGTTCATGGCCGGCCCGTACCGGCACGTCACGCCGGACCCTGGCCGTAGGCCGATCACCAGGCGGGAGTTCGTCGAGGCGCATTTTCGGGCTGGTTCGCGGCCGTTCGGGCACGGGTTCGGCGAGCGCAACCGCCTGGACGGCACCGCGTACTACGCCTTCGACACGCCTGCGGTGCGGTTCATCGCGCTTGACACGAACTGCCTGGCCGGCGGCGCGGCCGGGTGCCTGGACCGCGAGCAGGCCCGCTGGCTGGAGGCTCGCCTCGGCGAGGTGCATTCGGCCTATCGCGGACGAGACGGGAGCGACGTCCGGACCGGTCACGACGACCGGCTCGTGATCCTGCTCTCCCATCACGGGACCAGCACGCTGGACAATACCTGCGGCAGCCACGCGGGGCCTGGCGGCGAGCCGCTGCTCGGCGTCGCCGACCTGCTGGCCCTGCTGTACCGGTTCCCCAACGTCGTCCTGTGGCTGAACGGGCACACGCACGCCAACGCCATCCGACCGCACCATGACCCGGCCCGGCGGTCCGGCGGATTCTGGGAGGTCACCACCTGCGCGGTGGTGGACTGGCCCTGCCAGACCCGGATGGTGGAGATCCTCGATCATGGCGAGTACCTGTCCATCGTGACCACGATGGTCGACCATGACACGCCGACCGCCGCGGCGTCGCTGGAGACGACGGACGACCTCGCCGCCCTACATCGCGAGCTTGCGGCCAACGTCCCCTGGGGCGCCGCGACGCTGCCCGGCACCCCCCGCGACAGGAACACCGAACTGCGCGTCCTCCCGCCTTTCCCCCTCGGGCGGCTATCCGGGGCGGACAGCTAAGCGGCGGCTGCCTTCGGGGGCTTGCCGGTCGACCGAATCGAGGAGTTTGGCTCGCAACAGCTTCATGTCCTCGGCGTCGAAGCTGTGATCGGTCAGCCACCGGACGACCCCGCCGTAGCGGGACCCCATCTGCTCAAGGAACGCCGCCATGGTTTCCGGCCGCACCCGGTGCGCTGTGGCGGGCTTGCTGTCGATGTCCCTGGCGTAGGTGCGGGACCTGCGCAGGCGGGCCAGGATGGCGTCGGTGCGATCCCCCGACGCGGCGTAATCCACGACCACGTCCTCCGGACGGACTCCGGCCGCGGTAAGCGCGAGTGCCACCACCACGCCGGTCCTGTCCTTGCCTGCCGCGCAGTGGACCAGCGCCGCGCCCTCGGAGTGCGCGATGCTGCGCAGCGCGGCCACAACCTGATCGGGACGATCTTCCAGGTAGCCCAGGTAGTGCCCGCAGACAGGATCATCCGGGTAGCGCGACTTATCGTGATGGACCGTGGTGAGCAGCGCTTCGGCGATCACGTCAGTGTTGGATCCGACTTCGGCAAGCACGGGGTGGTGAACATGACGGACCCCTGCGACGGCATCCAGCGGCGCCGGGCCCTCTGATTTCAGCTCGTTCGAGCTGCGCAGGTCGACGACCGTGGTCACGCCGATGTCGCGCACCAGCTTCGCGACGTCCGAAGGGGATAGTTCCTGCAGGTTATCCGCGCGCAGCAGCTGGGCTTCTGCGGTGCGCAGGCCATCCTCGGTAGGCAGGCCGCCCAGGTCACGGACGTTGACGGCACCTTCAAGCTCAATCCACGCCATGACAACACCATGGCAGATGGAGCCGCCGGCTCGCCAAGATGCCCGCATGTGATGTTCTGCGGCCGGTGAGGTGGCTTGCGGCGCCGCGAAAGTGGGGCATACTAAGGGACAACTATGACGCCGCCCAGACTCCTGCGGCCCGCCGCTAGGTCGATGCTGGCCCCGCATTTTTTTCCTGGATGATCTAAGGAAGAGGCCCCCTGACAGCATCCGGCTGAGATCCTCGCCGTCGCTGCTGGGTGGGAGGCCTCATGATGTGGCTCAGTTCCCCTTTGCTACGCACATCCTCCAGTCCGCGGCCCGACCTGGCTGTTTGCCTAGCTGGGGGCCGCTGATGGATGGCTCGCATGGCCCAGCGGCGGGCGAGAGCAGCCCCATGGCCTGCCGCGACCCCGACGTGCAGGCACGAGCCACCGCCGCGGCCGGCCGGGTCGCGATGGAAGTGGAGGTCGGTGTGGCGACGACAACGGTGTTCATCAGTGGTGAGCTCGACCTGGCGACGATGCCGTTCGTTTCCGAGCAACTGAGGCTGGTCCTGGAAACCAGGCCCGAGCGGCTCGTGCTCGACCTGACCCGGACCGGCTTCCTTGACTGCGGCTCCGCCCGGATGATCGTCGCGACGGGCCGGTCGCTGCCGGCCGGCCGGCGCCCGGTCATCCGTCGTCCGAGCCCGGCGGTCCGGCGGATTCTTGAGCTCACCGGACTTGATGCTCACTGCGAGATAGAGAGGTGACTCGTGGGTAGGAGGGGTAGATGAGCAGCGTCTCGATCCATGATGTACGCCACGCGTTGGACGAGCTCGGCCGGCTGCGCTTCGGCGAGATGCGAGTCGAAGATGCGATGCACCAGGTCGTCCAGACCACTCACACGATCTTCTCCGTGGACGGAGCGGGCCTGATGCTGGCCAACGCCGACCACCACCTGCTGAACGCCGCGGTATCCGACGTCCGGATGGGTCACCTGGAGGAGCTGCAGATACGTCATCAGGAGGGTCCGTGCATCTCGGCCTTCGAAGACAAGCAGCTGGTACGGGCCGAGGACCTCTCGCAGGAGATGCGCTGGCCGTCGTTCAGCAAGCACGCGGTCGCCCGGGGGGTACGGGCCGTGCTCGCCAGCCCCATCCCCTACAACCAGGACGCTGTCGGCGTCGTCGCGGTGATGTCAGAGCAGAGCCGTCCCTGGTCCGCTGAGGCCGAGCTCGGGTTGCTGGCCTTTACGGATCTCGCCGCGCTTCTCATCGCCACGATGCTGATGGGCGAGCAGCAGACCGAGCTGGCCGGGCAGTTGCAGTCAGCGCTGAACTCCCGGGCCATCATCGAGCAGGCCAAGGGTGTCCTCATCGGCCGCCAGGGCATTTCCGCGCATGCCGCCTACCAGCAACTGCGGGCGCAGGCTCGGTCTGAGCGACGTAAGCTCGCGGTCCTGAGCGCCGAACTGGTCCGCGATGCCGTCCGCCAGGCGGACGGGTCGTGCTGAAAGGCGCCCGGCAGCCAGAAAATCGCCGGCGCACAGGTTTACCTGAAGCGATCTGCGGCATAGAAAGTAAGGCAGTACCAAGGCCGCCCAGAGCCCCGCGGTTGCCAACGAAGCCGATGCTTGTCATCGCCTTACGGCCCCGTGTCGAAAAGGCCCTCTGACCGCATCGGCGGAATTCAAAGTTCGCTACCAGCGGCTAGGGGAAAATCATGATCATACTCGGGATTATTCTGCTGATTATCGGCTTCGTAGCCAAGATCGCTATCGTGTGGACGATCGGGATCGTCGTTCTGGTACTGGGCCTGATAGCCGTCCTGCTTGGCTCGCTCGGCCACGCCATCGGCGGTCGCAGGCACTATTGGTAACAGGCACAGGCGCTGCCCCGGCGCACAGTGCTGCGGGTGCGGTGCACCGCGACATCGAGCGCCGCACCCAGCACGCTGCTAAGGCCACGCTGCCGGGGCCTTGCGTCTCCCTGCGCCTTAGTCCGGCGCCGCGTGCTATCGGCGCCGGACCCAGGCGGTTCCGATACCCGCCTGATGCAGGGCCAGGCAGACCAGGCCGAGAAGCAACAGGTCGGTGACGGAGAACCACGCGTTTGTGGCGGTGCCCGTGGCATTGATAATCCAGGCGATGCCGAAGAGGATCGCCGCGATGACGGCTAGCATGCCCCACTGCTTCCCAGATTACGCCGCGTTAACCGGGTTAAGCGGGATGGCGCCGACCCCGGGAAGCCTTCATTCGCCGTAGGCCCCGATGCCGGTAGAAAATGTCCGCTCGAATAGTCGCACGCGCATATGACCCTTGCTTCGGGCAGAGAATGGGGATTCACAGCTGAAGGGAGCGCGCATGGTCACCTGAATGTTATGTCGGCACACCACTTGATCGCGGCAACGGGGACGCCTACCTAGTTCTACAACGGAGTCCTGAGACATGCTGTGTCGCCGGTTCCGGCCGGCGGGGTGTGTCTCCCTGTCGCGACGGATGGGCTCTGGCATGATCTTGAAGGATTTTCCGTGCCCTGCGCGCCTTCCGCTGATACGGCGAAGGCCAAGGTTAAGCGGAAGGCTACTTATGGCCGTAAGGGGGTACCGCGCGGCCGGCCAGGCGCCGGGCCTGTTCCAGCGCGGCGAGGACCGCGCCCAGCCGGCCGTCGAGCGGTCCGTCGAGTTCCAGCACCGGGATGTCCTCCCAGGCGTTCAGCGGGTCGCCGTGGGCCAGTTCCACCAGCGCATCGTTCATCTCCGACCGGAGCCCGGGCATCTCCGCTGCCGGCAGGACATTCTCCGTCTCCGGCGTGATCACCGTGATGACCAGCAGGTCCAGGCTCGCAAAAGCCGGTCGGAGCGCCGCGGGGCCGGCCTCATCAGCGGGGTCCGCCCCGATCGCAGCCAGATAGGCAAGGTAGTCCAGCGGTGTCCGGTCGAAGACAATCCCGGGCAGCAGCGACGGCGAGCTCAGGCTCTGCACCGAGCATGCCAGCAGCGCCCGGTAATCCTCAAGCGACGGCGGGAACCCGAACTCGTACCCCTCTTCCTCCAGCAGGTAGTACGGCTCGTCCGCCATCACGTGGCCGGGCAGGCGCGCGCACAGCGCCCCGGCCAGCGTCGTCTTCCCGGTCCCGTGCGTCCCGGAGATCCCGACTCTCATCCGCGGTTCCCGCTCCTGTGGAGGCTGCCGCGGCGATTTTACGACGACGCGGGGACCCTGCGGGCAGTCATCCGTGACCCGGGACTTCCGCCCGGCGGGCGCGGGGAAGGGCCGGGAGGCACGGCCGGTGACGGCCAGGAACACGTGGGCGAGCATAGACAAGGTGACGTGGCGGTACCAGGCGCGGTACTTGCGGACCCGGTAGTGGTCCAGGCCGGCCTCATTCCTGGCCCCGGCGAAACAGTCCTGCACTGTGTTGGGACCAACAGGCTGGCCGCTGGCTGGGTGGTGGAGTCTGGGATCGTCTATCCCCTCATCCTCAGCGGGTGATGACGGCATCGGTCACTTCGGGCCAGTATCGGGATTAGCCAGTACGCGCCGCTCAGAGGTTGGTGCCGGGCCACGGTGATCGCCGAAGCTGGGTAGGCCTCGATCAAGGGGAAGCTGATCATGCCACTACACGAACGCGACAGTGTCCGCGAGCAGCTTGATGACTGCGTGTTTGCTGATCGGGACCTGACCAGGCCGGTCGCCAAGTACCGGTTCCCTCAGGAGGGGACGCGGCCCCGGGACGCGTACCAGCTGGTGGCGGACGAGCTGATGCTCGATGGGAACGCGCGGCAGAACCTGGCCACGTTCTGCCAGACGTGGGAGGAACCTGAGGTCCTGGCCCTGATGGCGCTGTCGATCAACAAGAACATGATCGACAGGGACGAGTACCCGCAGACCGCCGAGATCGAGAAGCGGTGCGTGCACATGATGGCCGACCTGTGGAATGCGCCCGAGTCGGTCAACACGGTAGGCGCCTCGGCCATCGGTTCCTCCGAGGCTTGCATGCTGGCGGGGATGGCGGCCAAGTTCCGGTGGCGGGCCAAGCGCCGAGCCGAAGGCAAGCCGACCGACAACCCGAACATGGTGTGCGGCCCGGTGCAGGTGGTATGGCACAAGTTCGCCCGCTACTGGGACATCGAGATGCGTGAGGTCCCGATGTCCCACGGCCACTACATGATGGACGCCGCCGACGTGCTCGAGCGGGTCGACGAGAATACCATCATGGTCGTGCCGACCCTCGGCGTCACCTACACCGGCGCGTACGAGCCGGTCGAGGAAATCTCGAAGGCGCTCGACAAGCTGCAGGCCGACACCGGCCTGGACATCGACATTCACGTAGACGGGGCCAGCGGCGGTTTCCTCGCCCCGTTCTGCGCGCCCGAGGTCGTCTTCGACTTCCGCCTGCCCCGGGTCAAGTCGATCAGCGCCTCGGGCCACAAGTTCGGCCTGGCCCCGCTCGGGGCCGGCTGGGTCGTCTGGCGGGACGCCGCCGAGCTCCCCGATGACCTCATCTTCCACGTCAACTATCTGGGCGGCGACATGCCGGTGTTCCAGATCAACTTCTCCCGGCCGGCCGGCCAGATCATCGCCAGCTATTACAACTTCCTGCGGCTGGGTCACGAGGGCTACCGCCATATTCACGAGGCGTCCTATGACATCGGCCGGTACCTTGCTTCCGAGATCGTCAAGCTGGGCCCGTTCGAGCTGCTATGTGACAGCAACCCGAACACCGGGATCCCGACGGTCACCTGGCGGATCGCCGAAGGCAAGGACCCCGGCTACACGCTGTTCGACCTGGCCGACCGGCTGCGCGGCCAGGGCTGGCAGGTACCCGCCTACACCCTGACCGGATCGGCGTCCGATATCCCCGTCCAGCGCATCCTGGTCCGCCTCGGCGTGAGCCAGGACATGGCCGCCTTGCTGCTCGACGACTTCCGCGACGCGGTGGCCCACTTCAGCAAGCACCCGGTCACCGTATCCATGACCAAGGAGGAGTCAGGCGGGTTCAGCCACCTCTAACGCGCCCGAGGCTCCGGTCGCGGGGAGCGGGCCTCCGCTCAGTCGCCCCAGACATCGTGCGCGGTCTCCGCGATCAGGCGGAGCTTGGCGACCTGCTGATCGTAGGTCAGTGCGTTGCCCTCTACGGTCGAGGAGAACCCGCACTGCCCGGACAGGCAGATCTGGTCAAGCGGGACGTACTTGGCGGCCTCGTCGATGCGCCGCTTGAG
>Ga0302326_10007217_pt1 | contig 24810 bp, 19 predicted proteins | sample Palsa_T0_3_FD_202264 | JGI IMG/M metagenome (GOLD analysis project Ga0302326, IMG submission 202264) | Peat permafrost microbial communities from Stordalen Mire near Abisko, Sweden - Palsa_T0_3 | ecosystem: Environmental > Terrestrial > Soil > Palsa > Peat permafrost | place: Sweden: Abisko... | reverse complement strand
GCCGGGGTGGGGGGGAAGCGAGCGTCGCCATCACCATGTGCCGCCCGCGTCTACGCGGTCGGCGCGGCCGACGAGGCCGGCTGATCCACTTCGGCCAGCAGCTCCTCCGCCAGCTTGCGCTTGGCCTCCGGATCGAGCTTCTTCAGCTCGTTCTCGACCGCGCGGCGGTTATAGGTCTGATTCCAGTAATCGAGGCTCTCGAAGCCGAGCAGGACCGCCTTGCCGACGAACTGCCGCAGGACCTCGTTGGTCGGGCCCATCACCCAGCCGGCCTTGGCATCGCGCAGGTAGCGCTCGAGCTCCATGTCGCGCTTGTAGCCCGTGCCACCGCACGCGTGCAGCATCTTGTCGACGACGTGAGCGGTGTTCTTGGCCGCGATGAACTTGATCTGCCACGCCCAGTGCAGGAAGTTCGCCCGCGCGAAATCCCCCGGATTGAGCCTCACGGTGTTGTGATCGGTCGCGTTGTCCATCGCCTGCGCGACCGAGAAGACGAACAGCCGCGCCGCGTTGGTGTCCATCACCGCCTCGCCGACGTAATCCTGGATCGTCGGATAGTCGGCGACGCGCAGCCCGACGTCGACGTGGCGCTTGCGCGTGGTCTGGCGCTTGGCGATGTCGATCGCGCCCATCGCGATCCCGTTCCAGACCGAGGAGGAGCCGATCAGGAACCACGGGTCGACCGACTCATCGTTGGACGCCGCACCGTCACCCTCCGGGCCGACGATCTGCTCGCCGGGGATCTGCACGTCCTCGACCTGGATCGGCCCCGATTGGTTGCCGCGCAGCCCGAGCGCGTCCCAGGTCGAGGGCTGTGACTTGACATATTCGCCGTCGATCACGAACACCGACAGGTCGTCGTAGCCGGTGAAGTCGGGGCTGGTGGTCTGGACGACGTAGAAGTCCGCGAACCCGCCCGAGGTCGTCCACGAGGCCTTCTTGCGCACCTTGTAGCCGCCGTTGGAGCGCTCGGCGCCAGAGGAGATGGGGTACCAGAAATGCGATCCGGTCTCGGGATCGGAGTACGACAGGGTCCCGATCTTGCCGCTGTTCAGAGGCCTGATGTAGCGGTCGATCAGCGCCTCGGTCGGTCGCAGCATGATCGTGTTGACCGCGCCGATGTGCATCACGTAGCACATTGCCGTGGAGGCGCAGCCGTAGCGGGCGATCGTCTCGCACGTCATCGCGTAGGCCACGTGATCCTCCCCGAGACCGCCGTACTCGGTGGGAACCGTGAGGGCCAGGAAGCCGTGCTCACCGAGCAGCTCGAGGTTGCGGCGCGGGTATTTCAGCTCGTCATCGGAGACCTTGGCGTTCGCGCGCATCTCGGTCTCGCACAGCCTGATCAGCAGGTCGCGCAGCTCCTGCTGGCGGTCGGTGAGAACCCATTCGGGGTCCCACTCGTACCCGAGGCCCCAGAAGCCCTCCTCACCCCATGCCTTCTCGGACATCAAATCCTCCGGTGTGTTGCTTGGCAAAGCCGGCCCGGGAGCAGGTCCAGGCGGCCAAACTGCGGCGCAACCCGGGAGCTACGCTGCACAAATACGTTCAAGCGATTTCTAGCGGAGTGGGTCGGATCTGTCCAGACTAGTGGCGGCGCGTGATGCCAGCAGGCGGCTGCCGCCGGCAGTCGTTTGCTTGGTTGTACCTATTTGTCTTAGACTCGCCGGCCGCGGCTTGACGCTGTGGCCGTGGGCCGCGCGACGCGGCCGGTCCTGGTTGGCCATGGATCCCTGAGGGGGGATGAGATGAAGAGCAGTCTCGAGATCGCGCAGGACGCCGAACTTCAACCGATCGAGCGGATCGCCGAGGCGGCGGGGCTCGAACCGGGCGAGGTTGAACCCTACGGCCGCTACAAGGCGAAGGTCTCGCTGTCGGTCCTCGAACGCCTCCAGGACCGGCCCAACGCCAAGATCGTGTGTGTGACGGGGATGACGCCGACGAAAGCCGGCGAAGGGAAGACGACGACGCTCGTCGGGCTCACGCAGGGCCTCGGCGTGATTGGCAAGAACCCCGTCGCCTGCCTGCGCGAGGCGTCGGTCGGGCCGGTGTTCGGCATCAAAGGCGGCGCCGCCGGCGGAGGGCTCACCCAGGTCGTCCCGATGGAGGATCTCAACCTTCACTTCACCGGTGACATTCACGCCATCGGCGCGGCCAACAACCTGCTGGCGGCGATGATCGACGCGTCGATCCTGCACGGCAACCCGCACAAGATCGACGCGCTGCGCATCGGCTGGCGCCGGGCGGTGGACATGAACGATCGCGCGCTGCGGCGGATCACCGTCGGCCTCGGTGGCCGCCCCAACGGGTACCCGCGCGAGACCGGCTTCGACATCACCGCGGCCTCCGAGGTGATGGCGATCATGGCGGTGGCGCGAGACCTCCATGACCTGCGCAAGCGGATCGGAAGCATCACCGCGGCGTACTCCTACGACGGCGGCAAGCCGGTCACCGCGGAGGATCTCGGCGCGGCGGGCGCGATGACGGTGCTGCTCAAGGACGCCCTGAAGCCGAACCTGGTGCAGACGCTCGAGGGTCAGCCGGTGATGATGCACTGTGGGCCGTTCGCCAACATCGCCCACGGCAACAACTCGCTGATCGCCGACCTGATCGGGATGAAACTCGGCGACTACATCGTCACCGAGTCGGGCTTCGGTTCCGACATGGGGATGGAGAAGTTCTTCGACATCGTGTGCCGGTTCGGCAAGCTCACCCCCTCGGCGGCGGTGCTCGTCACCACCGTGCGGGCGATCAAGCACCACGGCGGAATCGACGATGACCCCCGGGCCGACCGCGCGGCGAGCCGGCAGGCGATCGAAGTGGGGATGGCCAACGTGCGCCGCCATCTCGGCATCATCAGGACCTTCGGCGTCCCAGCGGTGGTCGCGGTCAACCGCCGCCCCGGCGACACCGACGAGGAGATCGAGTTGGTCAAGCGGCTCACGCTCGCGGCGGGCGCGTTCGCCTCCGAGGTCAACGAGGGGTTCACGAAAGGAGGCGCTGGGGCCGCGGCCCTCGCCGAGGCCGTGGTCGAGGCCTGCGAGCAGCCCAACCAGTTCCATCATCTCTACGACGACGACGCACCGATCCAGGACAAGATCGAGGCGATCGCCAAGCGGGTGTATGGCGCCAAGGACGTGTACTTCTATCCCGCGGCGGAGGCGGCCATGGGCCAGTTCACTCGCGACGGGCTCGGACACTTTCCCGTCTGCATGGCCAAAACGCACCTCTCCCTATCGGGCGATGCCACGTTGCTGAACGCGCCCGAGGGCTTCACGCTCGCCGTGCGTGACATCAGGGCCTACACCGGCGCGGGCTGGTTCGTGCCTCTGTGCGGGGACGTCCAGCAGATGCCGGGGCTGGGCAAGAACCCGGCCGCGCTCAAGATCGACATCGACGCCGACGGGCGAACGGTCGGCTTGTTCTGAGCCGTCCCTGAACTTTGGCGTTTCGCGTCCGAATGGTGGACGCCAAACGCCAAGGTTCGCCCGCCGGGGATGCGCCCGCCCCGTTTACCCCTGCGGACCTCGTCCGCCGAGTGCCCGTGTGAGCGACGCCGCCCCGTCGCGCAAGGTGGGGAGGAGCCGGGTGGGGTCGGGGAGGCGGTTGGCCGGGCCCTGGAGGCCGAGGATTGCCGCCAGCACGCCGGAGCGCTCGAACACGGGGGCGGCGATCGCGTTGACGTCGACCTCGCGCTCACCGAATACGGTTCCGTAGCCGCGTTCCTGAATCGTGGTCACCTCGGCGGCCAGTTGGGCGCGATCGGTGATCGTGCGGTCGGTGAACGCGATCAGGTCGCGCTCGAGCGGGAGTCGACCGCCCCCGAACGCGAGCATCACCTTTCCGACCGAGGTCGCGTGTGCGACGCTCGGCCGCCCGAGGCGGGCCATGCTCACGACACTCGAGCGCGACGGGACGGAGTCGACCGTGATCGCTTCGCGCTCGCCGGGAAGCGAGAGGGTGGCCGTTTCGCCGGTCTGTTCCATCAGCTCGAACAGGATCGGGCGGGCCAGGGCCCGGAGATCGAGCCGCGAGAGCACGCGATCGGCGAGTGTGACCAGCGCGAGTCCGAGTCGGTATGGACCCTGGCCGTCGCGCTGGACGATCCCAAATGACTCGAGCGTCGAGAGCAGGCGCGAGGCCGTGCTCGGATTGACGTCGATCCGTCGCGCGAGCTCGTTGACCCCGAGGCCGTGCTCATTGTCACGCAGCTGCTCGAGCAGGATCAGCGCGCGCGCGACCGAGGTAACCTGACGCGGGCCCGGCACGCCGTCTGGGGATTGCGTCATAGGCAATAGTATTGCGCTTGACGCCACTGTTGTCTACGATCTGCGCGAATGTCCTTCGTGCTCACGTGTCCGCACTGCGGCGTCCGCGAGGTGGCTGATTTCGCCTTCGGCGGCGAGGTCACCCCGCGTCCCCAGCAGACGCCCTCATTGCGGGAGTTGTGCGAGTACAACTACTTCCGCCATAACGTCGCCGGTGTGCAGCGCGAGTGGTGGTATCACCGCTCGGGCTGCCGGGCGTGGTTCCAGGCCGAGCGCGACACCCGCACCAACGAGGTTGTCCGGGTCGCGCTCCCGGGTGAGCTATGACGCGCTTGGACCCACAACCGGGTGAGGCGATCGACCGTGCCAAGACGATCACGTTCACGTTCGACGGCAAGCCGGTGAGCGCATTCGAGGGCGACACGATCGGGTCGGCGCTGTACGCGGAGGGCCGGCGCATCTTCTCGCGCAGCTTCAAATACCACCGCCGGCGCGGGCTCATGTGCTGCGCGGGCCATTGCCCCAACTGCCTGGTGGCCGTCGATGGCGCTCCGGGGGTCCGCGCGTGCACCGAACCCGCGCGCCAGGACGCCCGGGTCGAGCATCTGAATGCGAGTCCTTCGCTCGAGTTCGACGCCATGGCCGTCACCGACGCGGTCGGCGGCCCGTTCACCCCGCCGGGCTTCTACTACAAGACATTCATTCGGCCGCGCCGGCTGTGGCCGGTCTACGAATGGGTCCTGCGCCACGCGGCCGGTCTCGGGCGGCTGCCCAAGGCCCAACCCGAGCGGGCGTGGCGCACCGAGTACCGTCGCCGCCACGCGGACGTGCTCGTGGTCGGCGGCGGCCACGCCGGCCTGACCGCAGCGATCGCCGCGGCCCAACTGGGCGCCGACGTCGTCCTGGCCGACGACGGGCAGGAGCCCGGCGGCCGGTTGCTGTGGGAAGGCGGGCACGACCAGGCGCGCGAGTTGGCGCAGCGGGCGCACACGGTCGGCGTGGAAGTGCTCAGCTCGGCATCGGTGCTGGGCTATTTCGACGGCCTGGTGCCGATTTGGCAAGGCGACACGTTGCACCAGGTGCGTGCCGCCCAGCACATCTTCGCCACCGGTGCGATCGAGCAGCCGCTCGTGTTCGAAGGCAACGACCTTCCCGGCGTGATGCTCTCGGGTGGGGCGCGACGGCTGGCCAGTCTCTACTCGGTGGCACCGGGCTCGCGCGCGGTGATCGCCACGACCTCCGATCGAGGGATTCGGGCCGCGCTGTCGTTGCATGATGCCGGCGTCCAGGTGCTGGCGGTGGCGGACCTCCGGCCCTCGCCCTCGCGGGCGGCCGAGCGTCTCGCGAGCAAGCGGATCGAGGCGCTCCACGGCTGGAGCGTGATCGCTGCGCACGGCAAACACGCCGTCAAAAGCGTGGTGCTGGGGCCGGTCGGGGTCCCCGGGACGGGGCGGCGCGAGCTGGAGTGCGACTTGGTGGTCGTCTCCGGCGGAGAGGCTCCGGCGACATCATTGATCACGCAGGCCGGCGGCCGCACGCGGTACGACGCCGACCGCGGCCATTTCCGCCTTGACGGGCTCCCGCCCGGCGTGTGGGCCGCGGGTGAGGTGGCCGGCGAGGGCGCCCACCAGCTCTCAGCCGTCTCCGGAGAGCTGGCCGGACGCTCGGCCGCCCACGCGTTGGGGCTCGGCGAGGACCGCTCGACCACTCGGCGCTCGGAGCTGCGCAGCCGCATCGACAAGCGCGAGCCGGTCGTCGAGGCGGTTCCGCCGGCGGCGGCGGGCCAGCCCGGGGGCAAGGCGTTTGCCTGCTTCTGCGAAGACGTCACCGCCAAGGACATCCACCGTGCGGTGCAGGAGGGGTACGACTCGATCGAGCTGTGCAAGCGCTTCACCACGGTGACGATGGGGCCGTGTCAGGGGCGTATGTGCCAGCTGCCGGCGATTCGGCTGATGGCCAGCGAGACGGGTCAGGACCTGGAGACGGTGGGGACGACGACCGCGCGGCCGCCATGGTCGACCGTGCCGATGGGGGCGCTCGCCGGGCGACCGATCGAGCCCGCCAAGCGGTCGGCGATTCATCGGCGGCATCGGGAACTTGGAGCGACGATCCGCTGGGCCGGCGATTGGCAGCGCGCCTACGACTACGGCGACCCCGAGGGCGAGGCCGTGGCCGTCCACGCAGCGGCCGGCTTGATCGACGTCTCGACCCTGGGCAAGCTGCTGGTCCGGGGGCCGCAGGCCGGCATGTTTCTCGATCGCCTCTATCCCAACCGACTGTCGAACCTGGCTCCCGGGCGCGTCCGCTACGGCGTGCTCACCTCGGACGCCGGCCGCATTATGGACGACGGCACGATCGGCCGCATCGACGAGCAGACCTTTTACGTGACCACCACCTCGAGCGGGGCCGGCGCCGTCGAGCAGTGGTTCTCGTGGTGGCTCGCCGACTGGCGGTTGGATGTCCATCTCAGTGACGTCACACAGGCCCTGTGCGCGGTCAACCTCGCGGGCCCCCGCGCCCGGGACATCCTGGCTCGACTGACCGATGAGGATCTCGCACCGGAGACGTTCACGTATCTGGACGCGCGGCAGGCCCGCGTGGCCGGCGTCCCGTGCCTGCTGCTGAGGATCGGTTTCGTCGGCGAGCTCGGCTACGAGATCCATTTCCCGGCCGCCTACGGGGAGGATCTGTGGGATGCGATCCTGGCCGCCGGCGCGCCTGAGGGGATCCGTCCGTTCGGCCTGGAGCCGCAGCGGATCCTGCGGCTCCAGAAGCAGCACATCATCGTCGGTCAGGACACCGACTCGGAGTCGACGCCGTATGGGGCCGGTATGCCCTGGGCGGTCAAGCTCGACAAGGACGAGGCGTTCATCGGCAAGTGGGCGCTCGCGCGGGTGGCCGAGGAACCGGCTCAGACCGCCTTGGTAGGCTTCACACTCCAGAACGGTTACGTTCCGACCGAGGGCGCGGTGATCCTCGACGAGCGCGGTGTCGCGGCCGGTCAGGTGACCAGCGCGCGGCGCTCGCGTCAGCTCGACCGCGTGATCGGCATGGCCTGGGTTCCCGCCACGCTGGCCAACCCCGGCGACGCGATCACGATCGCCGACAACGGGACGCGCGTCGTCGGCTCAGTCGTGACCGATCCCTTCCACGACCCGCAGGGCGAGCTGCTGCGCTCGTGACCGATCCCTTCCGCGACCCGCAGGGCGAGCTGCTGCGCTCATGAGCTCCCTGGCCTTTCTCACGCCCGACGCTGTGCCTGACACGGCGCTGGCTCGCAGCCCGATGGAGGGCCGTGCGCGCGCGGCCGGGGCCAGGTTTGCACCGCGAGCGGGCTGGAACGTTGCCGTGTCGTACGCGGTCGGGGCTGAGCGCGAGCGCGAGCGGCTCACCCAGACCGTCGCGTTCGCCGACCGCTCGCAGCTGACCAAGCTCGAACTCCAGGCTGAGCCGCAGACGCTGGCGGCGCTGATCGCAGCGGCGAGCGGCGAGGGCGTTGTGCTCGGGCCCGGAATGGCCGTGCGAGCAGCCGGCGCTTGGTGGTGTCCCGTGACCCCGTCGCGCGCGCTCGTCCTCGCCGACTCCGACGCCGACCGCGGCGAGGGCATCCGCGACGCGGTGACGGCCGCCGCGACCGCCGCGGCCGCCGCGACCGCCGAGACCGCCGCGAGCAGCCTGGTTTCGGTGGTCGACCTGACCTCCGGGCTCGCGGCCCTGACGCTCGCCGGCCCGGGCTGCGGCGAGCTGCTGGCGCGCTTCTGCGCCATCGACGTCCGCCTGCCGGTGACGCCGGTGTGCGGTTTTCGTCCGGGCTCGGTCGCGCGCACGCCGGGTTACCTGTTACGCGAGCGCGAGGACCGGCTGCTGGTGCTGGTCGGCTGGGCGCTCGGGGAGTACCTGTGGGAGGTCGTCGCCGACGCGGCCGAGCATCTCGGCGGCGGGCCGGTGGGCGCCGACGCGCTCCAGGAGAACGCCGATGCGTGAGGTGTTCCGGCCCGGGCGGATGTGGCGCCGCCGCGGCGAGCTCCGCGACAGCTATGACGTGGTGATCATCGGCGGTGGTGCGCACGGCCTGGCGACCGCCTACTACCTCGGAAGGCTCGGGGTGAAGAACGTCGCCGTGCTCGAGCAGGGCTACATCGGTTCTGGCGCGGCCGGGCGCAACACGACGATCCTCCGCTCCAACTACAAGACGCCCGAGGGCGCCCGCTTCTACGACGCCAGCATCCGTCTGTACGAGCAGCTCTCACAGGAGCTCAACTTCAACCTGTTGTTCTCCCAATGCGGCCACCTCACCCTGGCGCACTCCGACCGGGCGATGTTCGTGATGGCCAACCGGGCCGAGGTCAACCGCCTGCACGGGATTGACTCGAGCCTGATCGACGCTGCCGAGGTCAAGCGTCTGTGCCCGCCGCTGAACGTCTCCGACGACGTCACCTACCCGATCATGGGCGCGCTGTACCACCCGCCGGGCGGGATCATCCGCCACGACGCCGTCGTCTGGGGCTACGCGCGCGCGGCCGATCGGGCGGGCGTGGAGATCCATCCGTACACCGAGGTACAGGGGATCGATGTCGCGCAGGGTCGCGTCAGCGCCGTGCGCACCAATCGCGGCACGATCAAGGCCGGTCAGGTGATCAGCGCCACCGCCGGCTGGAGCACGCTGGTGTGCGCGATGGCGGGCGTGCCGCTGCCGATCACCACGCACATCCTCCAGGCGTGCGTGACCGAGCCGCTCAAGCCGCTGCTTGACGTCGTGATCGTCTCCTCGCAGATGCACGTCTACATCTCGCAGTCCGATCGGGGCGAGTTCGTGATGGGCTCGGAGATCGAGCCCTGGACCACCTACCGGATGCAGGGAACGCTCAACTTCCTCCAGGATCTGACGCGCCACACGCTGGAGCTGTTCCCGCAGCTCGAGCACGCGCGGCTGCTGCGCTCCTGGGCCGGCTTGTGCGATCTGTCCCCGGATTACAGCCCGATCCTCGGTCGCACCGAGGTCGAGAACTTCCATCTCAGCGCCGGCTGGGGCACCTACGGTTTCAAGGCCGCGCCGATCGTCGGTCAGACGCTCGCCGAGCTGGTCCACACCGGGCGCACGCCGGACCTGATCGCGCCGTTCGCGCTCGAGCGCTTCTATCAGGATCGACTGGTGTCCGAGCTTGCCGCCGCCGCTGTGAGCCACTGATGGCCTACAGCCCGATCGGCTCCTCGCAGGGCGCCGCGCACACGGCGCGATTGCTGATCTCATGTCCCGACGGTCCCGGGATCGTGGCTGCGGTGTCGCGGTTTCTGTTCGAGCGGGGCGCCAACATCGTCTCCTCGGACCAGCATTCAACCGATCCGGAGCACGGGACGTTCTTCATGCGCACGGCCTTCTTCCTCCCCGCGCTCGAACAGGATGCGCGCGACTTCGAAGCCCAGTTCGGAGAGCTGGCGGAACGCTTCGACATGGATTGGCGGATCGCCTATGCGCGCGACCGGCGGCGTGGCGCACTGATGGCCTCTCGGGAGGATCACTGTCTGCTGGACCTGCTCTGGCGCCAGCGGCGGGGCGAGCTCGCCCTGGACATCTCGTGTGTGATCTCCAACCACGAACACCTGCGAGGCGAGGTCGAGTCACTCGGCGTCCCCTACCACCACGTTCCCGTCAGCCGCGAGACCAAGGCGCAGGCGGAGGCCAAGACGATCGAGCTCCTGGCCGGCGATGTTGAGCTCGTCATCCTGGCCCGCTACATGCAGATCCTCAGCCCGGACTTCCTGCGCGATATCGGCTGCCCGGTGATCAACATCCACCACTCGTTCCTGCCCGCTTTCGCCGGGGCGGATCCCTACCGGCGAGCCTTCGAGCGCGGCGTGAAGCTGATCGGCGCGACCGCCCACTACGCGACCGAGATCCTCGATGAGGGTCCGATCATCGATCAGGACGTTCAGCGTGTGGGACATGGTTCCACCGTCGATGACCTGGTGCGAATCGGCCGGGACCTGGAGCGAACGGTGCTCGCGCGGGCGGTGCGCAGCCACCTCGACGATCGCGTGCTCGTGCACGAGGGCCGCACGATCGTGTTCTGAACCGGCTCACCCCTTGTCCTCCAGGCCCGCCGGGGCCAGCTTGGCCAGGCGCGCCGCCACCGGCCCGGGGGAGCGCTGCGCGCGTTCGGCAGCCTCCTGGCGGATCACGGCGCGGCGGACCACCTGCGCGCCGAGGAAGCGGATCGGCTCGGGCGGGAACTGCAGGTGGGGTCGGTCCACCAGCGCCGCCCGGCTCCACTCGTCGTCGATCCCGAGCGCCAGGCTCGCGAGGATCCGGCTCCCCACCAGGCTGGGCCCGACGCCGTTGCCGCTCCAGCCGACGCCGTAGAGGATATGGTCGCGGCCGCCGAGATGGCCGACGATCGGGACGCTGTTGGGGGTGCGATCGATCGGGCCGCCCCAGTCGTGCTCGACCGCGACGTCCGCCAGCGCGGGGTATGTGCGCCGCAGCTCCGCGGTCACCATCGCGGTGCGTCGGGGGCTGCGGTCGAAGTTGGCGCCGATCCGGCCGGCGTACCCCACCTCGGCGGTGCCTTTGCCGAACGCGATCCGGCCGTCGAGGGTGGTGCGGTAGTAGTTGACCATCATCTGCGAGTCGGTGATGCCCTCCCCGCCGGCCCAGCCGATCTGCGCGAGGCGATCCGGGATCGGCGCGGTGGCGACGATGTCGCTTGAGACCACCACCAGCGAGCGGCGTAACTCGGGCAGCGCCGCCGCCCAGGCGTTCGTGGCCACGACCAGCTTCTCGGCCGCGAGCAGCCCGTCCCCGTCGGTCCGGATCGCCAGCGGCCGCTCGCGGCTAAAGCGCACGACATGCGTGCGCTCGAAGATCCGCACGCCGAGCGCGAGCGCGACTCGCCGTAACCCTCGGACCACAGACGCCGGCTGGACCGTCGCCGCCGCGCGCTCGAACACCCCCGCCAGGTGGGCGGGAGAGCCGGTCCGCCGGGCGATCTCCGGCCCGGAAATCCGCTGCAACGGGTCAACGCCCAGCGTCTCGGTCAGCCTGAGCACGCCCTCCCAGGCGCCGATCTGGGCCGGAGTCGTGGCCGTCCAGAGAAAACCGCCGCGGCGAAACTGAGCGTCGATCTCGTGCCCCTCACAGAACGCGCGCAGCTCATCGATTGCCGCCTCGGAGGCCCGGGCCAGCCTGAGCGCCTCCTCGCGGCCCACCAGCGTGACCAGGCTGGCCAGTTTGGGCCACCACGACAGCACCATGCCGCCGTTGCGCCCCGAGGCGCCGCCGCCGCAGATGTCGCGCTCCAGCACGACGAGGTCGCACCCAGGGTCGTGCTGCTTGATCCGGATTGCGGTCCACAACCCGACGAAGCCGCCGCCGACGATGGCCACGTCGGCACGGTGAGCGCCGACCAGCGCGGGCTGGGCCGACGCGTCGGGCAACACCTCGGTCAGCCACAGCGAGCGATGCCTGCCCTCAGGCGGGTGGTGGGGCACCTTTTCGAGTCACTTCGAGCAGGTAGGCGACCATCGTGTCGGTGGAGCCGAGCTTGAGATGGTAGGCATCGGAGTGCTCCTCGACCCGGGCGATCTGCTCCTGCTTGTCGGCGAACAACTCGTTGTATTCGAAGAACCCGAAGTCGACGACGCGAGACTGGAAGCCCAATCGGTCCAGCAGTTGACCCGTGCGCCGCTCTCCGATGATCGACAACTGCATGATGTATGCGGTGCCGTCGTCGGCCAGCGCTTGGGGCAGCAGACGGATCAGGTGGTCGATCAGGTTGCGGCCCCAATAGTCCAGCGGCCGATGGGTGGTCACCTGTTCGAACGGGTCGACGGGCATCTGGTACAGGCTGGCGACGATGAGGTCGTAGCGCTCCTCGGGAATCCACGGAAACAGGTCCTGCCGCGCCGCGCTGACCCGATCGGCGACGCCGTTGCGAAACGCGTTGGTCAGCGTGTTCTTGACGGCAGCTTCGTCGATGTCGATTGCGTGCACGTGCGCGGCACCGTTGCGGGCCAGTTGAGCCGTCAGCAGGCCCGTGCCGCAGCCGATGTCCAGGCAGCGCTGGTGGGCGCCGATGCCCTCCCGGTACAGGTACTTCCAGATCAGCAAGCTGCCCTGCGTGGGCACGAACACACCCGGCTCGTAGCCGATCTCAGGAAAGTCGATGGGAAACATGGCGCGCCCGCGAGCATCCGACCAGCGCGGCACCGCACGTCCGTTGGGCGGCCACGCATCCTCACTCTCGGCGGGCATCGCCGCGGGGCGCAGGTGGCCGGGCGTGGTGCTCTGCAGCGCGTCGTGGGCGGCGGCCACATGCTCGGGGCCCACGCCGCAGCAGCCGCCGATGATCTGAGCTCCCTCCTCGCGCCAGGCGAGCGCCAGTTCGGCGTATTGGGCCCCGCCGGTGCTCTCGTGTCGCCAGCCCGCCGCTGAGAGATAGCCCAGGTTCGGGTACACGCCGAGGGGGAGGTCGGTGAAATCTCGCAGCCATGACAGCATCCCGGTGACATGGTCGGGCGGCACGCAGTTGACCGACAGCGCGCCGACGCCCATCTCCTCGAAGCGTCGGGCCGCGCGACCGAAGGAGTCGCCCTCGGGGCCACCCCAGTGCTCGCCGTACACGCCGCAGACCCCGTGGCGACAGCGGCGGAAGCTCAACCACACCGGCAAGCCGGTGGCGAGCAGGCTCTCGACGGTCGAGTAGGTGGAGGTGCGCACCAGCGACAGGGTCTCCAACAGCAGCAGATCCGGTGGGTCCTCCTCGAACGCCCGGGCGAGCAACCGGATCGTCTCTCGCCCGTCTGGGGTGTCGACGTCACCGTTGATGCTGAAGGCCACCGCGACCTCGTCGGCTCGCCCGGCCTCTGCTGCGGCGGCACGCGCCAGCCGCACCGCGTCGCGCGCCACGTCCATCCAGTGAATCGGCCCTAACGACTCCCACAGCTTCGGCCCGCCCTCGCGTAACGCGGTCGGAAGACCCCACGTGTTGGTGCAGATCACGTCGCAGCCGGCATCGACGTAGCGGCGATGGACGGCCTTGACCTCGTTCGGCGAATCCAGGATGGCGGTGATTCCCCACAGGTGCTCCTCGGCCTCGGGCCGCTCACCGCCCACATCGATCAACTCGGTCCCGGTGGCTCCATCGAGGATCACGCAGCGGTCGGTGGCGATCAGCCGGCTGATCCGGGCATAACGGCCCTCGCTGCCCCCACGGCCACTCGCCGCCTCGCTGCCCTCGCGCCGGCTCGTCGCCTCGCCGCCCTGAGCACTCCCCGCCGACACGTCGGCGGCTGGGTCATTGACTCGTGTGTTCATGCTCTTCCTCTCTCCCTGCCTACCGGCGCAGGACCCGCGATGCGCACAGCCTGCCGGCCCCGCACCACGCTCACGAAGCCGGATTCTCCTAGACCTTTGAGTAGGTTATGCCTTCGCCCCCATTTCGCCAGCGTAAATGGGCGAATGGCCGCGCTCTCCCTCCCAAATGGCCAGGTAAGTCAGGCATAACGGACAGGGCCGATCGCGTCCGATGGTTATACCGTCCTGGAGGTGCCCATGTTCGTCTCTACCGGAGATCCTTCGTACGCGCTCGACGACGTCCTACGCCAGGCCGGCGCGGTGTTCTCCAGTCGCGCCGGACACCCGGTGGCGGTCAACTACGGCTCGGCGTGCGGCGAGCTGGCCGTGTGCGTCAGCGAGGTCGGACTGGTTGACCGCTCGGGTCTGAGCACGTTCGTGATCGAGGCACCGGCCGCGCAGCTCGGGCTGCTCATGGATCGGTTCCTCGGCGGCGTGGTCGCTCCCGGCGGCGCGCTGTCGGTCGGCGGCACGTGGTGGTGCCGGTCGGCCCTCCACCAGATCATGGCGATCTCCGAGCCGCCGGTCGGCCGACGCCTCGGCGAGCGCCTGCGCGCCCAGGCCATGCACCACGTCGCGGTGGACGTCCGTGACCGCTCCGCTGATCTGGCGGCGATCGAGCTGCTGGGACGCAACGCCCACAAGGTCCTGCGGCGGCTCGGCGCGTACGGGGAGTCCGGAGATCCGCGTGGGGTCCCGCCGTTCAGGCCCGGAACGGTCGACGGCATCGAGTTGCGGTGGCTGTTGGAATCGGATCGTCGCGCCCTGGCCCTGGTGGCGCGCAAGCGCGCGGGCGACCTATGGCGGGCGATCGAACGGGCCGGACACGAGTTCGGCATCAGCTGCGTCGGCCGCGACGCCGCCACTCGGTACGCGCTGCTCGAGCGCACGCGGCGCTCACGGCTGCTCGGCGACTGATCCCCGGGAGCGGGCCTATATTTCGCGGGGCCGGTGAGCACCCGCATCAGCCCCGATCAGCAGCCCGATATCCGGGCGCTCGAACGTACTCTCGCGGCCCTGCTGCAGCTCGAACGCGAGATCGTGGAGCTCCAGTACGTGCGCCGCTCCGACGCGCTGGAGCGCGTGCGCGATGCGGTCCGTCGATTGGGCGAGGTCGGCTCGCCGCAAGGGATCCTCGACCGGGCCCCCGAGGAGCTCGGGACCAGCTCGCAGTTCGACCGCGTGCTGATCAGCGAAGTCGTCGACCGTACCCTGCAGCCGCGCGCGATCTGGTGCCGGGAGGATCGCGAGCCAGGTGAGTCCGCCCTCACGGAGCTCCGCCGCGCGCCGATCGCACTGGAGTACCCGCTGATCGAGGACGAGGTGGCCAGGCGCCAGCACGTCGAGCTCGTCAGCGTTCACGCCTCGGGCGCGCGCCCCGCGGCCCGGCTGCGCGAGGTTCTGGGCTGGGACACCTACCTCGTCGCGGCGCTGACCGTCCAGGGACACACCGTGGGACTGCTGCACGCTGACGCGGCGGCGACGGGCCGGCCACTCGATGCGCTGGACGCCGAGGTCGCCGGCCAGTTCGCGGAAGCGCTGGTCGGCGTGTTCGAGCGAGCCGTCCTGCGTGACACACTGCGGCTGCATCGCCACGAGCTCCAGTCAGCGGTGCGGTGGATGAGCGGCCGCCTCGGCCGGCTGGCGGCCGAGGCCGACTTCGGCTCGGCCGCGTCGGCGTCGGGCCACGATCCCGGTCTGGTCGCTGCGCTCACGCCGCGCGAGCGCGACGTGCTGAGGCTGCTCGCCCGCGGCAAGACGAACCTCGCGATCGCGGACGAACTCGTGGTCCGCGAGGGGACCGTCAAGTACCACGTCAAGAACATCCTGCGCAAGCTTGGAGCCACCAGCCGCGCCGACGCGGTATCGCGGTATGTGCGGGCCGCGGGTTCCGGCGCCGCGCGATGACCCCCACGCGGCCGACGCCCGAGGTGTTTGCCGGGCCGCTCGGGGCCCAGCTGCGTCGACGCCTGCAGCAGTCGACCGCGGAGGCACGGCGGCTTCTGGGCCACCCGATCGAGGTCGCAAGCGAGGTCGGGCTCGAGGACCCAATTGCGCTGATCACGGCTCTGACCGAGCAGTTGGCCCTGACTCCAGCCTGCGGCGCCGACCCGATCGCCGCGGAGCACATCGCCGCACTGGCCCGACTGCGCCAGCGTTTCGATACCCGCTTCGAAGCCCTGGCCCGGCTGCAGACCGTGATCGCCGAGCTGCGTGAGATCACGTCGCCGAGCGCGATGCTGGCGCGCGCCCCGGCTGCCCTGTGCGAAGGCTCGCCCCTGGACCGCGCGATCCTCAGCATGGTCAGAGGGGGCGGGCTCGTCGCCGACGCGGCGTATTTCACCGGGGATCCGGACGGAGCGCGCCGTCTGCTCGAGCAGCTGCGGGCCAACCCCTCACGGCTCGGGCGCTCAGTGATCGAAACCGAGCTGATGCGTCGTCGGCGGGCGACGATTGTGCTCGACGCGCACGCTCTCCCGCCCGCCGACGATGCGATGGCGGGGCTGATGGGCTGGAGCGCCTATGTCGCGGCCCCGCTGGTGATCGGCTCGCACGTGATCGGCGTGATCCATGCCGACCGCGGCCGCGGACATCCGCTTGATGTACTGGACCGAGACCTGATGTGGGAGTTCGCCAGTGGTCTGGCTCAAGCGTATGAGAGCGCGAGTTTGCGCCGGACGCTGCGTCACGAGCGTGAGCAGATGCGGCAGTTCCTGGAGTGGGTGGGCGCGCGTTCCGGTGAGCTCGCCGACGCGCCGGTCACCCTCGCCACCACCGGCGCCGGGCCCCTGTCACCCTCTGAGCGGCCTGGGCTGCAGTCACCGTCCGAGCGCTCCGACGAGGACGCCCTGGTGGAGGGTCGCGACGACCGCGTCGTGTTCGAGGGCCTGCTCACCCGACGCGAGCTCGATGTGCTGCGGCGACTGGCGGAGGGGGCCACCAACAAGGCGATTGCCGGCGCACTGGTCATCTCACCCGGCACGGTCAAATTCCACGTCAACAGCATCCTGCGCAAGCTGCGGGTGTCCAACCGCGCCGAAGCGGTGACTCAATACCTGCGTCTGCTCGGCATGCGCCCACCGTGAGCAGGATGGGCGATTGCCTGCGGCTGGCATGTATGCAAGGCTGCCTGCCGTGGCCAACGTGATCGACCGGCAGGACCCCCAGGACGGATGATCGGGGACATTCTCTGGACGCCGCCGGGGGACCTGCGGCAGACAAGGGAGATCGGCCGGTTCATGAACTGGCTGCGCGATGAGCGAGGCCGCGACTTCGCCTCCTTCGACGAGCTCTGGCGCTGGTCGGTGAGCGACCTCGAGGGGTTCTGGAGCGCGATCTGGGAGTTCTACGCCATCCGCGCCGCGACTCCCTACGAGGTCGTCCTGCGTTCGCGCGCGATGCCGGGGGCGGAGTGGTTCCCGGGCGCCCGGCTCAACTACGCCGAGCACCTCGTGGGCACCGACGAGGACGCCGACCGCGTCGCCGTGCTCGCGCGCTCCCAGACGCGCCCGCCGCTGGAGCTCACGTTCGGGGAGCTGCGCGAGCAGGTGGCCCGGGCGCGGGTCGGGCTGCAGCGCCTCGGGGTGCGACCCGGCGACCGCGTGGTCGCCTACATGCCGAACATTCCCGAGACGCTGGTGGCGTTCATCGCCACCGTCAGCCTGGGCGCGGTGTGGGCGGCGTGCGCGCCCGAGTTCGGCGCCCGCAGCGTCGTCGACCGCTTTGCTCAGATCGAGCCGTGCGTCCTGCTCGCGGTGGCTGGATACGGCTACCGCGACCGCTACGTCGACCGGCGCGCGGAGGTGCAGCGCATCCGGGCCCAGCTCCCCACGCTCGAGCACGTGGTCTGGGTGCCCTACGGCGACGCGACGGTCACTGACGCGGTCGGCTGGGAGCAGCTGCTGGCGGAGTCCGGCCCGCTCGAGTTCACGCCCGTGCCGTTTCACCATCCCCTCTACGTCCTGTTCTCGTCGGGCACCACCGGACTGCCCAAGGCGATCGTCCACGGTCACGGCGGTCAGCTGCTCGAGCACCACAAGAACCAGGGCCTCGGCTGGGACCTCAAGCCCGGCGGCCGCCTGCTGTGGTTCTCGACCACCGCCTGGATGATGTGGAACGCGCTGGTCTCGGGACTGCTGTTGCGCGCCTCGATCGTGATGCTCGACGGTGACCCGGCATGGCCAGATCTGCAGCAGCAGTGGCGGCTCGCGGCCGAGCTTCAGCCGACGGTGATGGGCGTCAGCCCCCCGTACCTGATGGCCTGCCGCAAGGCTGGGCTGGAGTTCGGGCGGGACTTCGACCTGCAGAGCATCTCGGCGCTGTGCATCGCCGGGTCGCCGCTGCCGGCCGAGGGCTACCGCTATGCCTACGAGCAGTTCGGACCCGAGCTGCTGCTGAACAACGGCTCGGGCGGGACCGACATGTGCACGGCGATCGTTTCGGGCTCGTATGCCCTGCCGGTGTACGAGGGCGAGATCTCCGGCCCGTGCCTGGGCGTCGCCGCGCACGCGTTCGACGTCGATGGCCACGCGGTGGTCGGCGAGCTGGGTGAACTGGTGATCACCGAGCCGATGCCCTCGATGCCGGTGGCGCTGTGGAACGACCCCGAACGTGAGCGCTACCGGGCCGCGTACTTCGATCGCTATCCCGGCGTGTGGCGACAGGGCGACTGGATCAAGTTCAGCGAACGGGGGAGTTGTGTCATCACCGGTCGCTCGGACGCGACGCTCAATCGCGGTGGCGTGCGACTGGGGACCGGAGAGTTCTACGCGGTGGTCGAGGAGTTTGCCCAGATCGTCGATGCGCTGGTCGTGCACCTCGAGGACGATGGTGGCGGACTCGGCGAGCTGCTGCTGTTCGTCGTCCCCGCTTCCGGGGTGGTGATGGACGAGGAGCTCCGCGCCCGGATCGCCACGGCGCTGCGGGCCGAGCTCTCGCCCCGCCACATGCCCGACGCGATCGTGTCGGTGCCCGGGATCCCCCGCACGCTGACCGGGAAGAAGCTCGAGTCCCCGGTCAAGCGGATCCTGCAGGGTGCCGCGGCGCAGGACGTGGCCAGCCGAGATGCGCTCGCCCAGCCCGAGGCGTTGGATGCGTTCATCCAGTACGCGGCCGCCCGGCGTAGCTCCGCGCCGGCCCCGGCCTGAGCGTCAGCCCCTGCCGCGGCGGCTTCAGCGCGTGCTCGAGAAGCTCCGCGATGGTGTGGACACCGCGAGCGACACGTAAGGACTGGGCTCGAGCAGGGCTCGGACGCGTTGTTGGCCACTTGCGCTGAGCGGCGCCAGCGGCTCCCGGGCGTGGTCTGAGGCGAGTAGCCCCAGTTGCTTCATCACCCATTTGACCGGCACCGGATTGGTCTCCGCGAACGCGGCATCGACCAGGGGGTGCAGGTCGTAGTGCAGGCTGCGGGCGCGCTCGTGGTCGCCGGCCATGAACGCGTCGTAGAGCTGCGCCACCGGATCGGGCGCAAAGTTGGCCACGCAGCTGAGATGGCCACGCCCGCCTAGGGTGAGCATCGGGTAGCAGAGCAGCTCGATTCCTGACAGCGCGATGAAGTCCGAGCCAGCCTCGTTGAGTACGTAGGACACGTGCTCAAAGTCGTGTGTGGTCTCCTTGATACCGACGATGTTGGCGTGCGCGCGCCGCAGCCGTCCCACGGTCTCCGGCTTGATGTCGACCGCGGCCCGAACCGGGACGTTGTAGACGATGATCGGGAGATCCGGGAACTCGGAGGCGACCCGCGAGTACCACTGGAACAGGCCCTCCTGCTGGGCTCGCCCGTAGTACGGGGTGACCACGAGCGCCGCGGCGGCGCCCAGCCGCTGCGCCTCGGCGGTCAGCTCCAGCGTCTCGGCCATCAGCGCGGTGCCGGTGCCGGGCAGAAACGGCACCCGTCCATCGATCGCCGCCGCGGCCGTGCGCATGACCTCGATCCGTTCGGCGATCGTCTGCGAGGTCGGCTCGCCGGTGGAGCCGCCGACCGAGATCCCATGTGTGCCCCGTCCCAGCTGCCAATCGATCAGGCGCGGGATCGAGTCGAGATCCAGCGAGCCGTCGTCACCGAATGGCGTGATCAGTGGCGTGATGGCGCCGCGCACGGCGGACGCGTCGGCCGCGAACGGGCTGTTCATGCGGTCTGCTCCTCGGATCCTCGCGCCTTCCAGCGCTCGTACTCGGCCGTGCGTTCCCGCGACAGCGGGTAGATACCGCGGAACGACTCGCCCGCCTTGACCCGCTCGAGCGCGAACGCCTCGCGCGCCTCGACTTCCGAGGCGGCGTGGGCGATCTCCTCGGCCAGCGCGGCCGGCAGCACGACGACACCCTCGCCATCGCCGACGATCACGTCGCCGGGCATCACGAGCACTCCGGCGCAGGTGATGGGAACGTCGATGTCCAGCGGAATGTGCGCATTCCACAGCGAGGATGCGTTGGCGGCGCGGTAGTAGGTGGGGATCTCCAGCTCGGCCACCCCAGGGGTATCGCGGACGCCACCGTCGGTGACGATTCCGGCACCGCCCCGGGCGAGCACGCGAGCGGCGAGGATGTCGCCGATGGTTCCCGCTTTCGTCTCGCCGCGCGCCTCGATGATGAGCACATCGTCGGGGGAGACGCTCTCGATGGCGCGCTTCTGCGCGTCCTCGGAGCCCTTCATCGCCTCTCGCACATCGGAGCGGATGGCCACGTAACGCAGCGTGTGGGCGTAGCCGACCATCCGCAGCCCCGGCCGGGTGGGCTGCAGGCCGGTCAGGAACGTGGTCTCCACACCCCGCCGGGTGAGCTGTACGGTCAGCGTCGCGGTCGACACCCGCCTGAGCGCCGCGACGGCGTCGTCGCTCAGCAGCGCAGGGCGCGGCGCGTTGACGCCGGTGGCGAACGAGCGCGCTTCCGGCGTCACCTTGGGCATTGCGCCGTATGGCTTCAGCTCCGTGGTACCGGCGATCACTGTGCTCGTCACGCTGCCCGCCCCCTCCAACGTCACCTCCACCACATCGCCGGGTGCCACCACCCCGGTTCCCGCGGGCGTGCCGGTCAAGATCACGTCGCCTGGCTCCAGGGTCATGAACCGGCTGAGGTCTGCGACCAGCGTGGCGAAGTCGAAGATGAGCTCGGCGGTGGTCGTGTCCTGCCGGGTCTCGCCGTTCACGGTCGTCACCAGGTGCAGCGCCGCGGGATCGACATCGGCCGCGGGGATCCCGGGGCCGAGCGGCGTGAAGCCGTCCTGGCCTTTGGCCAGCAGGTTCGATCCCCGGTCGGCCCAGCGGAAGTCATGCAGGCCGAAGTCGTTGGCGGGTGCGTAGAAGCCGATGTGCTTCACCGCGCGCTCCGGCGCGATGTCCCGGCCCGCGGTTCCGATGATCACCGCCACCTCACCCTCGTAGGCCAACAGCTCGGTACCCGGGGGGCGGACCACGTCGCCGTCGCCGCAGATGGAGCTGGCCGGCTTCAGGAAGTAGGACGGCACGGTTGGCGTCCGCCCCCGCTGGGCCGCGCGGCTGTGGTAGTTGAGATGGACTGCGATGACCTTGCCGGGCCTCAGCCGCTCAGGCGGCGCCACTACGTTGGCGGCCACTAGGCCAACACCTCGCTGCGCTGATCTCGCTCGTCGATGCCGGCTGGCTCGATCGGTACCGTTTCACCGTCGGGGCCGACCAGCAGGCTGGACTCCTCATACCAGCTGTCGGGCGCCTGGGTGCCCCAGAACGATCGGCAGCGTGGGTCGTTGACCGACCAGCGCAGCGGCTTGTGGTCAGGGTCGCCGGTGTAGTAGTCGCACGAGTACAGCTCGATCCGGTGGCCGTCCGGATCGCGCAGGTACACGAAGAACGCGTTGGAGACGCCGTGTCGGCCCGGCCCCCGCTCGATGACCTGCGACTGATCTCCGCCCGCCAGCTGATCGCACGCCCGCAGTACGCCGGCCGGCTCAGCGATCCAGTAGGCGAAGTGGTGCAGTCGCGGCCCGCTGCCCGCCGTCAGCGCGACGTCGTGCACGGTCGGCTTGCGCAGCATCCAGGCGCCGGTGATCCGGTCATCGTCGCCGTCGGTGGCGATGTACTCCGAGCAGCGGAATCCCATCTGGTTCCAGAGCCGCAGCGTGTCCTCCACTCGCGGGGTGTGGAGATTGAGGTGATCGAAGCGCAGCAGTGGCGCTCCGCGGTGCAGGTCAAAGCGCTGGTGCTGGGTCTCGAACTGCTCGATCGCATGAAAGAACTCCAGCGGAAAGCCGAACGGATCCCAGACGCGCAGCGAGCGGCCCATCCCAGGGTCCGAGCCAGCGGCGATCCAGCGGATCTCCCGGCCGGCGAAGTGCTCGGCGAGCCGTTCCAGATCGGCCTCGGCCCGGGTCCGGAACCCCAGCCGCGCCGCGGCAGCCACGGGCGCCTGACGCAGGATCAGCGAGTGGTGCTGACGCTCCTCCCAGCCACGCAGAAACACCGCGTTCTCGGTGCGTGCCGAGACGATCATTCCCAGCCGACAGGCATAAAACTGCTCGGAGGCGGCTAGGTCGCAGACGTGCAGCTCCACGAACGCGGCGCGCAGGATGTCGAAGGGCGGCGACGCCGGCGGTGTATTGACGAGTTGCTCCGCGGCGGACGCCATCAGTGCTCGCCTGCGCTGATCCCCAGGCGCGGGATGTGGTGTGAGCCCAGCGCCACGTGGACGATCTCGGTCTCGCAGTAGAAGTCGAACGCGTAGTCGCCGCCCTCGCGGCCGATACCTGAGGACTTCACCCCGCCGAACGGGGTGCGCAGGTCCCGTACGTTCTGGGAGTTGATCCAGCACATCCCCGTATCGATGGCGTGCGCCACACGGTGAGCGCGTCGGATGTCGTTGGTCCACACGTATGCCGCCAGTCCGTACTGCGTCGCGTTGGCCAGGCGGATCGCCTCGGCCTCATCCGCGAACGGCATGGCTACCAGCACCGGCCCGAAGATCTCCTCCTGGAACACCCGCATGTGCTCGTCGACGTCGGCGATCACCGTCGCCTGCAGGAAGTTGCCGTTGCGCCGCCCCGGGGGACGCTCGCCACCGGCGAGCACCCGCGCACCCTGCTCCCGTGCGGAGGCGATATAGCCCATCACGCGCTCGTGGTGCTCGGGACGGATCAGCGGACCGAGCTCGGTGCGGGGATCGGTCGGGTCGCCCACTCGGATGTGCTTGGCGCGCTCAGCCACCGCGCCGACGATCCGCTCATAGATCCCCTGCGCCACCAGCAGGCGTGAACCCGCGGTGCACCGCTGACCATTCATAGTGAAGATCTGCGCCAGGGCGGCGTCCACGCACAGCTCTGGGTCGGCGTCGTCGAACACCACCACTGGGGACTTGCCGCCGAGCTCGATCGACGAGCGCTTCAGCGTCGGCGCGCCGGCGGCGATGATCATCTGGCCGGTCGTCGTCTCGCCGGTGAAGCAGATCAGGTTGACGTCGGGATGCCGGCTCAGCGCGGCCCCGGCTGTCTCGCCGAACCCGTGGACGACGTTGAACACCCCGGCGGGAACGCCCGCCTCCTCCAGCACGCCGGCCAGGTAGGTGGCGGTGAGCGGCGACCACTCCGCCGGCTTGAGCACAATGGTGTTGCCGGCGGCCAGCGCCGGCGCGATCCGCCACGTCGACAGCATCAGCGGCGCGTTCCACGGCATGATCTGGCCGGCCACGCCGACCGGCTTGCGGATCGTGTAGTTGACGAACTCCTCGCCGACCTGGAAGGACCGCCCATGCAGCTCGGTGATGACTCCGGCGTAGTACTCAAAGTTCTGGGCCGCGCGCGCGGCGAGTCCTTTCATCTGCGCGATCGGCATCCCGATATCGGCTACCTCGCGGGCGATGAACTCATCGGCGTGCGCGCGGATGCCGTCAGCGATCCGGCGCAGCACCACCGCTCGCTCGGTCGCCTTCATGCGCGGCCACGGTCCGTCGTCGAACGCACGCCGCGCCGCGCCCACCGCCGCATCGACGTCGGCCTCATCACCGGCAGCAGCCTGGGCCAGCACGGTGTTGGTCGACGGATTCAGCGAGTCAAACGTCTCCCCGGACCGGCTGGCCTGAAAGCTCCCGCCGATGTAGTGCTCCTGCAACCCGTAGCCGCCGTCGGAGTCGGAAAGCGCGGAGGACGGGTGAAGTTCGGTCATGACGGGGCCATTGAGTCGGGCAGCGTATCGATCGCGTGTCCCATCAGATCAGGTCCTCGATCCCGAGTTCCACGTCGGTGATCGCGGTGAACCGGCTGGAGTGGTAGCCCAGGGCATCCCCGTCGCGATAGTCAAAGCCGGCCACCTCGCCGAGAAACAAGGTGTGGTCGCCACCGTCGTAGTCCCGCCACGGACGGCACTCGAGGTGAGCCAGCACTCCCGCCAGATGGGGCGCGATCCGCCCCTCATGCCAGACCGCCGTCCCGGCATCGACCCCGGCGAACAGGCGTGCGACCGGTTCCTGTTCGGCCCCGAGCACGTTGACACAGAACGACCGACCGCGCAGGGCGTCGTGCGAACGCGCGGCTCGCGCGACGCTGACGAGGACCAGTGGCGGCGACATCGATACCGACGTGAACGAGTTGACCGTGAATCCTCGCGGTCCGTCGCCGGACTCGAACGTCACAACCGCCACGCCCGTGGCGAAGCGGCTGAGACAGGAGCGCAGCGACCCGCGAGTGCCTGGGTGCGTCATCGTCGTCACCATCGATCTAGCTGAGGGCCGCCAGCTGGGCGGACGCCTCGGTGGCGCGGTCCAGGAACGCACGGACGTGGCTCTTGTAGGGCTCGCGGTCAGTGGACTTCAGCAGCACGCCGGCCATGCGCACCGGATCGCCGAAGAAGTAGTGCTCATAGAGATTCTGGCGACCCGCGAATGCCGACGTCGATGCGTCCCACGCGAAACGGAACAGTCGCACGCGTTCGGGCCCTGAGAGCGCGGCGGACTGCAGGTAGGCGCCGATGTCGGGTGCCGCGTGGCCGGCGATGTCCGCCTCGGTGGGAATGGCCATCAGCCCGCTGGCGCCGAACTTCTGGACCAGTTGAGGCAGTCGCTGCGATGCCTTGGGAAACCAGTTGCGGGCGGCGTTCAGGGGCTCCCACGCCGGGGTGAACACACCGTAATGGTTCGGCTGAGCGTCAGCCTCGGCGGCCCGCACAAGCGCCCGCAGCGTGGAGAGCATGACGATCACCTCGGCGATGTCCTCCTGGATGTGGGAGAACT
>Ga0302326_10007212_pt1 | contig 24816 bp, 26 predicted proteins | sample Palsa_T0_3_FD_202264 | JGI IMG/M metagenome (GOLD analysis project Ga0302326, IMG submission 202264) | Peat permafrost microbial communities from Stordalen Mire near Abisko, Sweden - Palsa_T0_3 | ecosystem: Environmental > Terrestrial > Soil > Palsa > Peat permafrost | place: Sweden: Abisko... | reverse complement strand
GGTGCATGACATGGGCGTCGAGCGTTTCGGCCGTGACGGGCTTGAACGTGCCGACGCCAACGTGCAGTGTGACCATGATGCGTTCAATACCCCGGGCATCCAGGCGATTGAGAAGATCGGGGGTGAAATGCAGCCCAGCCGTGGGCGCGGCGATGGAGCCGGGGTTTTGGGCGTAAACCGTCTGATATCGCGCGCGGTCCAGCTCATCGCGGGCATCGTGGAGTTTGTCACGTTTGATATACGGCGGCAGCGGCATGCGGCCAAGCCGGGAGAGCAGATCGATCGCGGGGGATTTATCAGATATTTCCAGCAGAAATTCGCCGCCGCCGAGATTTTCGCGGACGTCGGCGTGGACCTGGGGATCGGCGTCGAATGTCAGGCTGGTTCCGCTGGGAGGCGATCCCAGATCGCGAAGAAGCATTCGCCACATTCCCGGTGATTGTTCTCGGAGGAATAGACCTTCGATCAGCCCGCCGGTGGATTTTCGCAGCGCGATCCGGGCGGGGATGACCTTGGAATCGTTCAGCACCAGCAGGTCGCCGGGGCGAAGAAGGTCCGGCAGGTCCGAGAACGTGCGATGGTGAATGGATTCATCGTCGCGGCGATAGTGGAGGAGACGCGAGTCCTGGCGATGAGCGGGCGGAGTTTGTGCGATCAGATCGGAAGGGAGTTCGAAATTCAGGTCGTCGGTTCGCATGGAAAATATAGGGGGAGCGGTTGCCCGGAGAAACAGCGGTGTCGCTTCCGGGCAACATCCGTCATAAACGGACCAGTTTCACGCGCGGGGATTGATCGCATAAAAATTTGTTTGCCGCAATATTTGCGGGGGTTTTTATTGCCGGCGCAGAATCGGCGGCGCGGGGTGCGCATATTTTGCTCTGCTGGAACTGCGTGTCGGGCATTTCCAGCGTGGGCATTTTCGTCGCGGATATTGGCCTCCAGGAGGTGCAGTCGATCCTGCGCGCGATTCATACGGCCGACGCGCAGACGGCGGCCAGCTTGCCGAGCAATCCGGTTCCGCTGGAGGTGGATGGATACGGATTGCGGCGCGAGGCGATTGGCTCCGAGCTGTGTTATTTGCCCCGGCAGGTGATTCATCCGACGCCGCGGTATCTTCCGCGTCCGGTGCTGCATCCGACGCCGCGGGTGGAATCGTCGCCGGCGACGGTGGCGCCGCCTTGTCCCAAGGCATGCGTTCCCCATATTATCGCCGGCCCGCAGCCGCCGTGGAAAATGCAACCGTGGCAGGAACCGCGGCCACCGGCGGACGTAATAAAGATGATCGTCCGGCCGCCCGATATCGTGACAAAAGGAACGCTGATCGACTTGTTCCTTTGAAGCATCCGTCACGCGGAAGGCAGAACAATGATTCAATCCCTGCAGGTCGAAGAGTTGATCATACTGGTATCGAGCCTGGACAAACCCGCGCTGCTGCGTCAGTTCCGCGATTATCCGGCCACGTTTCCGGTCGATTTCACGCCTGATTTTCTGGATCGCCAGCCGCTGGAACGTCTGCGGCATCTGTTCGTCGCCGTCTGCCTGCAATCGCGGCAGATGCCGCACGGCCCGGGCAAGAATCCCGCCGCGGTGGCGTGATAACCATTTCCGATCGCCCGCTCATCCGTCCCATAATTCGACGCCTCACGCCGGTCTTGGGATAACGCCGATGACCAAGCGGTTCGTCGCCCGGGAAAGGCGTGTTATGTCCAAATCTGTCCGTCAGTGCCCCTTTCTGGATGGAGCAGACCAACGGTGTTCTAATTGTTTCCGGCTGGAGCAACTGAACCATGCGTTCAAGTTTTGCTTCGGAAGATACCGTGCGTGCCCGACGTACCTGGAACTGCAGGTTGAAAGCCGGATGCGACGGATAGAAAGCGCGGCGCCCTATGACCAAAGGCAGTTCGTCCAGTGCACGGTCCCCGATGGACACCCGCCTCGCCGAGCCGCGGCTGCGGGAGTTGCTTGGGCATCTTGCGACTGAACGGGGGCTGGCAGAAAATTCGCTGCACGCCTACCGGCGCGATCTGGAAAATTTCTGCGGGTTTCTGGCCGAGCGAAAGCTGAACCTTCAAAACGCGGGGGAACGCGACTATCGCGAGTATCTGCATCATCAGAGCCGATCGGGAAAATCGACGCGCACGGTGGCGCGGCGGCTGGCGGCGATCCGCGTCATGCTGCGGTTTTTTGCCGGGGACGACGGTAAATCGGCGAAGATTCTCCAGCAGCTTGACCGCCCCAAGCCCGAGCAATCGTTGCCGAAAATTCTGAGCCGAGCGCAGGTAAACCAGTTGATCGCGGCACCCGATCCGAAGAAGAAATTATATTTCCGGGATGTGGCGATTTTGGAACTGCTCTATGCCAGCGGCCTGCGGGCCAGTGAATTATGCTCGGTGAAATTGCGGGATTTCAATTCATCGGTGGGCGTGATCCGCGTGGTGGGCAAAGGATCGAAGGAGCGGATCGTGCCCGTTGGCGAGGCGGCGTGCGCGGCGATCGCGAGATATCTCGAGCAGTGCCGGCCGAAACTTTTGCGCTCGGATGATGAGCGATTGTTCCTGTCGCGCAGCGGCAAGCCGTTCGATCGGATTTCGCTTTGGATGCTGGTGGAGAAATATGGACGATCGAGCGGTATCATGCGCGAAGTGTCGCCGCACACGCTGCGGCACTGCTTCGCGACACATCTGATCAGCGGCGGCGCGGATTTACGCGTCGTGCAGGAACTGCTGGGGCACAGCGACATCAGCACGACGCAGATTTATACGCACGTGGATCAGGACCGGTTGAAATCGGTGCACAAGAAGTTTCACCCGCGGGCATGAACCGTCATTTGCGCCGCCGCCGGCGTCCGTTGGCGCCTACTTCCAGGCCGGTGACAAGCAGTAGATCGACTATTTCGAAAGAACCATCATCCAAATAGACGGTCGCCAGACGGCTGTTGGGAGAATAGGAGAGCATTTCGGGGTGCGCAACGGGGAGGCGCTGGCCGTCGCCGAGGCGAAGGAAGAACGGCTGAAACGGCCGGGCGGTGTGAATTTTTCGCAGGGCATCCACGGTCATCAGTCGGGCTTTATATCCAATTCATTTTCCGCTTTCATCGCCTGAAGTTCTTTCACGACGCCTTCGGCTTCGACTTCCTCGGGGACCTCAATTTTGGCAACGGCGCGGTAGCCCCTGACGAGGGGTTTTGCCGCGGGGTCGGCCAGATCGGCGAGGGGAACGAACAATCCCTGCGATTTTTTGGGTGAGAAGAGGTGGTGGGCAACGATTCCCATTCGCTCGACGCCGGCGGTGTCGAGGGAAGCGCCGGCCGACTCCGCGGCGCGGGCGAAAATCGTTTGGAGAAAGTCCGAAGGCCGCGCCGGCTCGGCGAAGATATCGGCGATTTCTTCGATCGCGCCGGGCAGGATGAGAAACAATTTGACCGATCCTCGCACGGGCCCCGGTTGCAGGGAGATAAAGCCGAAATCCGTGAGCCGACGCGCGTGGCGATAGGCGCCTTTGCGGATTTGCGAGAGCTGATCGATGAAGGTTTTGATCCTGCCGGCCGTCTCGAAGTGCAAGTCGGCGGCGGCGGCGTTCATGCGATCTTTCTGCTGATGGATCATTTCCGACGGATCGGCAAGGGTGTCCGCGCTCCAGCGAATCATCAGGTGGTACTGCTCCATCGAGATCGATCCGTCGCACGGAGCGGGGCATTTGCCCATTTCCTTGTAGGCGCAGGCGCGGCCATGCGGGGCTTCCAGCAGGATGTTGTAGTAGCGGCACAGATCGAACGCATCTTCGATCAGCTCGATCAGACGGGCGGCGGCGTGTTTGTCTTCGAGGGGGCCGAAATATTCGCCGGGTTTGTCGGTCAGCTTGATCGTCTTGGTGTAGCGGGGGAAATCGGCGTCGGGATCAACGTGAATGAACCATGTGGGGCGAAAGCCGACCATGCCCTGATAACTCTCGGGGAATATCCGCCGGGCGACATCGTGGTAAATCCAGTCGGCCTCGAAAGCACTGGAGACGCGCCGCCAATGGATGTTGCGGACGATCTCGCGGTAGTCGATCCGTTTGGAGAGGGAAATGGTTTCGCCGCCGAGGCGGCGCTTGAGGCTGTAGCGCAGATTTTTCACGCACAGGAGCTGCAAGGGGCGGTCCTGGGCGTCGGCGAAGAGATAGACGGCCCACTTCGCGGGAACATTTTGGAGAAATGTTTCCAGATCGGCGGCGGGATCGAATTGGATCTGCTGGTCGAGAATGCCTTCGATTTGGGACATGCGATCAACCATGTTAGGATCGGCGCGGCAAAAAATAAAAAACCACGAGACATTATGAGCGAACAAAAGCGCGAAGATTCAAAGCCGCTGGTCGGCGTCATCATGGGTAGCAAATCGGATTGGGAGGTGATGCAGCACGCATCGCAAACGCTGTCGCAGTTTGGGGTGGCGCACGAATGCCGGGTGCTGTCGGCGCACCGTACACCGCAGGCGGCGGCGGAGTTTATTTCATCGGCCGAGGGACGGGGGATTGGGGTGATTATCGCGGCGGCGGGTGGAGCGGCGCACCTGGCGGGTGTGGCGGCGGCGCACACGCTGCTGCCGGTTCTGGGCGTTCCGATGCAGAGCCAGGCATTGCAGGGATTGGATTCGCTGCTGTCGACGGTGCAGATGCCGGCGGGGATTCCGGTGGGAACGCTGGCGATCGGCAAAGCCGGGGCGATCAACGCGGCGCTGCTGGCGATCGCGATCCTGGCGGGGACGCATCCGCAGTTGAGAGAGCAGTTGAAGAAATATCGGCTGGAGCAGACGCAGAAGATTTTGAAGGAAACGCTGCCCTAGGCCCTAATTTCTTGCCGTGTAAACGAAAATTCGGCCATCGGATGGGGGAACAGTGAAAACCTGTCCGGATTGCTTCGTGGAAATATCCCTGGCGGATTGTTTCAAATTCACTGTGGCTGCAGTGCTGCTGGGGTTGCAGATCACGATGCCGTTTTGGAACTCGCGGGAGAAAGTGTTTTTGCCGAATTTATTTTGATCGAATGGGGCAATGGGATCACCGAGATCGGCGTCATATTCATCGAACCACCAGAGCTGGCCGTGGAGGCAATCGCCGCGGTCGAAGCCGAAATAGGTGTGATCGCGCAAGAGCGACGTTGTGAGACCGAGACGGAAGCGGCGCAGATCATCGGGTGTGAGCGATTGGGCCGTCGCGCACTCGGCCTGCGAGCGATCTCGGCGAATATCGACCTGAATGAAGTGAAACGGCGGGCGATTTTTGACTTCGCTTAATGTCGCGTCAATTCCGTCCCAGCAATATTGCCAGGTTTGATCCTGCCACTCGTTGCCGAGGACATTTTCATTCATGACGCCGCTGGCCCAGTGGAAATAGGGGCAGCGGGAAGACCAGGGATTTCCGCCGTTGCCGGTGAGAATTGCGGCAGGAAATTCGCGGCGCAGATTGGACAGGAGATCGCTCATGCCGGCTTGCCAGGTGAGCGTGTCGGCGAGGGTCATCGCCTTTCCATCGCCATCGACATCGACGGTGCCGCCCCAGGGGGTTTCCGCGAGGCAATCGAGCATGACGCCGTCGTAGCCGGCCGTGGGGGAAAGACAGTATTTTTCGATGTACGTATTCACGGCCCGGGGCCAGGCGAAATGGTCAACCCAGGGGTTAAAAATGGGATCGCCCCAGGAGGCGATGATCAGTTTTCCCGCGGCATCGCGGCAGCCCCAGAGGTTTGCGGCATCGGCTGGGATCATCGCCTTCAGACGCGGATCGCTGGGGGATTGCATTGGCACCCAGGCGAGAATCTTGATATTTGGATTTATTTTGCGGATGTCGCTCAGCGAGAGAGGGTGGGACAGCACGACATCGGGGGCGAGAATAAGAACATCCCATTGGGCCAGCCGCTGGGGGAGATCGGGGATGTTGGTGTCCGGGCCGAGGATTTGGCAGTAGTTGACCAACAGGGGGTGTTTGCGATGAACGGGGGCGGTGAGCGGAAGATGCCAGGTGTCCGCGAAGATTTGCGGGGTGGTGAGGAGGAATGCCAGGGCGAAGTAGCAGCGCATGGGTGGGAGAATACGGCGGGGGTGAAACGCCGCACAAGTGCGGCCGCTAAACGTGGGGCGCATGACAAATGGGGCTCGGGGTTTTAGAATCGGGTCATGACCAATATCAGCATCGATCCGATCGGCATCGACGGGGCTAAATTAACGAAATTGACCGTGTGGCAGGATGAGCGCGGGTCGTTTTTCGAGGCGTTTCGGGCGTCGTGGTTTGCCGAGCAGCGGCAGCGGTGGGTGCAGTGGAATGTGTCGCGATCAACCGGGTGCGTCGTGCGCGGGCTGCATTTTCATAAATTGCAGACGGATTACTGGCATGTCGTCGCGGGCAGCCTGCAGGTGGCGCTGGTGGATTTGCGGCCCAGGTCGCCGACGTACAAGGTGGCCAAATGTCTGACTCTCAATGCCGATGAACCGCAGGGGATTTACATACCGCCGGGCGTTTTGCATGGATATAAAATCAGCAAGGATGCAACGATCATGTACCTGGTGGATGTGGAATATACGGGGAGGGATGAATTTGGCATCCGGTGGAACGATCCGGCGCTTCAGCTTCCCAAGGAATGGTACGGCGGACCGGAGCCATCGGTGTCAAAACGCGATGCGACCGCCCCGCTGCTGAAGGATGCGGCGGATCGGCCGTGAAATTCAGGGATTAGCGCGCAGATTGTCGGAATAGCCGGTTGCCAGTTCCAGCGAGGGTTGGAATAATACTGGCGAATCGGAAGGGAAGATTCAACGGGATATTGAATCGGGGAGACAGATCCAGGAAGGATCGCGCTATGCGCCAGGTAAGCATCTCCAGTATGAGTTTTGAAAATCTGATCGAGCGGGAATGGATCGTCGTCAATGGAATCGGCGGTTATGCCAGCTCGACGCTCTGCGGCCTGAACACGCGGAAATATCACGGGTTGCTGGTGGCGGCGATGTCGCCGCCGGCGCGGCGGATGGTGCTGCTCTCGCACCTTGAAGAGACGATCTTCACGCCGCATGGAGATTTCGCGCTCTCGAGCAACGAATATCCGGGAACGATTTTTCCGCGGGGGTTCGAGCACCTGCGGGCGTTCAACGTCGAGCCGTTTCCGCGCTGGGCGTACCAGGGGGATGGATTCACGCTGGAGAAATCGCTGCGTCTACTCCATGGGGAGAACACGCTGTGCGTCTCGTATTCGCTGCTCACGGGGGACAAGCCGGTGACGCTGGAAATCCGCGCGCTGCTGGCGCTGCGTGGGATTCATGAGCTGATGTACCAGTGGAACAGCCGGCTTGCGGCCGAGCCGATGCGCGGCGGCCTGGTGAAAATTCCCGCGAGTTCGCGGACGCCGGAATTGTTTTTCGCGCACGATGGTGAATTCCGCGCCGAGCCGCATTGGCATCTGAACGCGATTTATCGCCGGGAAGATGAGCGCGGGTACAGCGGGCTGGAAGATCTGTGGAAGCCGGGGACATTCCGCTGGACGCTTTCGCCGGGGCAGACCGTGCATTTGGCCTGCTCGACCGAGCCGGTAGCGCTGGAGCGGGTATTGAGCGAACTTGACCGGGCGCGGGAAAATCTGGATCGCCAGACAGCGGTAATCAGCACCGACAGCGACCGCCGGCTGGAGATGCTGGTGCGCGCTGCCGATTCATTCGTGCTGAGCATTCCCGAGTTGAACTCGCCGGACCAGGCCGCGGCGGCGGCGCCGACGGTGCGGGTGATCAACCAGTATCTGTGGTCTCCCGCGGGGACGCGTGCGGCGCTGATGGGATTTGACGGCTTGTTTCTGACCACCGGCCGATTTACCGAAGCCCGGGCGATGCTCATGGACCTGGCTTCGCAAATTCGCACGGGGATGGTCCCGACGGAATATCCCGAAAACGGCGACGGTGCGACATATCAGGGAGCGGATATTTCGCTGTGGTTCGTCAATGCCGTGGGCGAATATTTTGCCACGGTGGAGGATGAGGCGAGCCGGCAGCCGCTGAGCGCCGCGGTGCAGGAGATCATCGAGGCGTATTTGAGCGCCGCAAGCGATGCGCTGTTTCGCGACGATGAGGGCCTGATCGGCGTGCGGCGTTTTGGGAGGTCGCGCTCGTGGATGGACGCGCAGATCAACGACTGGATCGTCACGCCGCGCTGGGGCCGAACGGTGGAGCTGAACGCGCTGTGGTACAACGCGCTGATGACGGCAAGCCGGCTTGCGGGGAAGGTTGGAAAGTCCACCCTCGCCGAGCAGTGGGAGGAATCAGCCCGGAACGTGAAAGAGACATTTAACCGGCGGTTCTGGAATCCGAAACTGGATTGCTGTTACGACCTGGTGGACGATGAATTCACCGATGCGTCGCTGCGGCCCAACCAGATTTTTGCGATCAGCCTTCCGTTTGCGGTCCTTTCGCCGGAGCGGCATCGGTCCGTGATGACGCGCGTCATCGACGAGCTGCTGACGCCAATGGGCGTGCGAAGCCTGAGCCGGCGGGATGCGGGTTATCAGGGGAAATACAGCGGCAACGTGGTGTCGCGCGACCGGGCCCAGCATGAGGGATCGGTCTATCCGTGGCTGCTTGGACCGCTGGCCAGGGCGTATCAGAAGTCCGGCGGCGTTTCGAGTCAGACCACGGAAAAGATTGCCCAGTGGATCGAGCCGTGCCTTCACTACATGGAGGGGGATGGCCTGGGCCAGATTTGTGAATTGTTCAGCGGTGACATGCCGCAGACAACGGGCGGAGCAATTGCCTCGGCGCTGGGGACGGCGGAGCTGCTGCGGACGTATGCGCGGGATGTCCTGGGAATCAAGATGATCGCGTCGAAGGCTCGATATGCTGCGCCCGAGGGTCTGCCCCAGGCGACGGCTTCGCTGCGGAAATAGGCTCCGAGACGGGAATATTTGGCTGGGCGGGGATTGGCTTTTGCGCGGCTGGCAGGGCGACGCGTAATCGCACGATGAACCATTTCTGCGGCGTGGATTCAATTTCGATTTGTCCATGGAGCAGGCGCGAAAGGCGCTGGCAGAGGGAAAGTCCCAGACCGCAGTGCAGGCCGGTTTGCGTTCTCGCCTGATCGCCGCGCCAAAACCGATCGAAGAGCTGCCCGGTTTTCTCCGGCGCGATTGTGCTGCCGCTGTTGGCTACCTCCAGGAGCAGCTCGCCGGGCCGGGCCTGGGCGGTGACGCGGATGGCGCCGCCGTCGTCGGCGTAGGAGACGGCGTTGTCGAAGACGTTGTGGAGAACGATGCGCAATTTTTCCGGATCGGAGTCGATCGGGATCGACGCGGGGACGTTCCACTGAATGGCCAGACCGCGGTTTTGCGCCCGGGGGAGAAACAGCGCCCAGCAATCCTCCAGAAGATCGGCGAAGTCGAGGCTCTTGACCGAGAGCGTAAGCTGCCCGGCATCGACCCGGGCGAGAATCAGCAGGGTTTCGACCATGGCCTGCATCTGGCGGGCGACTTCGCGGGACTTGTCGATGGCGGCGATGTAGGCCGGCTCATCCCGCGGGCGCGAGCGGCAGACGTCGAACGTGGCGAGCAGCGCCGCCAGCGGGCTGCGAAGCTCGTGGGCGACATCGGCAGTGAACGCCTTTTCGCGCTGGAACGCATCGTCCAGCCGCTGGAGAAGCCCGTTGAGTTTTTCGACAACCGGCTGCAATTCGGTGGGAACCTCGGGGGCCTGTAGACGAATGGAGAGATCGTTTTCGCGCAACTGGTCGATATCGGCCGCGAGTCGTTCCACGGGCCGGACCCCCCTGCCGACCACCCAGAAAAGAATCGCCCCCGACACCACGATGGCCAGTCCGCACAAGCCGGTCACAAGCCAGAAAAAGCTGGTCAGGCTGCTGTGAAGTAGGAGAGTGTCGGTGGCGACGGTGAGAAGGATCAGCCGCGAGCTGTCGGCGTTGGAGGAATTTCCCTCCGCGTTGGGTTCGATGGTGGTGGTGAAGGACATGGTCAGCATCCGCCCCGGGCGCCCATCGGGAAGCGGGATATCGCGATAGGCGATGTCATCGACGTGGATGGGCCGGAGCAAATTACCGGTGCGCAGTGATGGGGAACGGATAATGACATCCGGGTCGATCCATGCCTCGAAATAATCGGGATGATCGTCGGTGGTGAATTTTGGGAGTTCATCCGGGGCGTAATCGAAGACGATTTTGTCTCCGTGCTGCTCGGCGGTGGCGGCGACGCCCCGGGCCTCGGTGAGAAGGGCCTGGTTGAAATTCGCATTGACCGATCGCTGCACGAAGAAATAGAGAGCAAAGCCGAGCGACCCCAGGACAATCACGGCCGCGAGGGACGTTTGCAGCAGCAATCGAAATCGCAGCGATCGGATCATCAGTCTCGCAGTTCGGCCAGAAGATATCCCTGCCCGCGGCGGGTGTGAATGAGTCGCGGACTATCGGGCCGCTCGACTTTTTTGCGGAGCATTCCGATGTACACATCGACCACATTGCTTTCCGGCGAGGCATTGAAATCGTAGACATGCTGCCAGATATCGGATCGGGAAACGATTCTGCCCATGTTCATCGCCAGATATTCGAGCAGGGCAAATTCACGTCCGCTGAGGTCCAGCGTTTTGCCACCGCGGCGAACGGTGCGCTGGGCGGTGTCGATCTCCAGGTCGGCGATGCGCAGGAGAGACGACTTGGCGTCATATTTGCGGCGGACCATCGCCCGGACGCGGGCCAGCAGTTCGGCGAAGACAAAAGGCTTGACGAGATAATCATCAGCGCCCAGTTCCAGACCCCTGATGCGGTCATCGGTGGTGTCCTTGGCGGTGAGGAACAGGACCATCGAAGGGCAATGTTTTTCGCGCAGCTCGCGCAGGACGGAAAGCCCGTCGATCTTGGGAAGCATGATGTCGAGCACGATGACGTCGTGCGCCCCGCCGCTGGCGTGCCAGAGCGCGGTTTGACCGTCGCCGGCTTCGTCCACCGCAAACCCGGCTTCACGAAGGCCCTGAACGATCGATTCGCGGAGAGGCTGGAAATCTTCAACGACTAACAAGCGCATGGTTCGGGATAATGATATCGTCTGGCGGCCAATCGCAAAGCGCTCTGCCGGAAGGTTGGCAATTTTTTCAAAAGGATGCGGGGAGGCCGGCGTGGAATAAACATATCAAACCTGCTCGTCCCCCTTTTGACATCGCTAATGCGACCGTTACACTCCGCCCAAAGCCGGCAGGGGTGGCTGCCGGTGGATATTTTGATTGCGATCGGGCGGCTCGTGCGATTTAACGGATTGGCAATACAACCCGCGGTGTGGCTTTGTCTTGGGATGCTGATCTTCGGATGGATCGGCTGCCGGGACTCGATTGCGGATGCCCAGAGCGCCCCCACAAATCCTAACACGACGAATCCGACCGCGACGGAGCCGTCATCGGGCGATGCTTCGGACGAATTCGTGCCGCGTGACATCTCCGCCGCCGCCCAGCTTGCGGGACGCACCGTCGAGGGGGTGCGCGTGATGGGCAACACGCAGATCAGCACTTCGGTGATTCTGCAACTGGTGCGCACCCGCGAGGGGGACAAGTTCGATCCCGCGACCGTCGTGGGGGATTACCAGCGCATCTACGACAAAATGCAAAAATTCGCGGATGTGGAGGCGCGGGTCCAGCCGACGGCTACGGGGGTGATTGTCATCTTCGTCGTCACCGAGCAGCGGCTCATCCAGGACATACGCTACGACGGGAACATTCAGGTCAAGACCAAGGAGCTGGAAGACGCGGCAGACCTGAGCAAGCACGAAGCGATTGATCAGTTCCGCATTAACCTGGCGCAGCAGTCGATCGAGCGGATGTACCGGGACAAGAATTATGCCTACGCGCACGTGCAGTGGTCGCCTCAAGAGCTGCAAAGCACGGGCGTGCTGGTGTTTCATATCGTGGAAGGGCCGCAGGTGCGCGTGCGGAAGATCGATTTCATCGGCAACAACAGCTTCGGCGCGTGGAAGCTGAAGGACCAGATCAAGACGGCGATTTACATCTTCATCTTCAGTCCCGGGAAATACGATCCGGAAATGCTGGACGATGACGTGCGGAGCATTTCAAAATTCTACATGGATCACGGGTTTTTCAACGCCCGGGTGGGGCGGAAGATCACGCGGTCGCCGGATATGAAGTCGATGCAGATCACCTTCGTGATTGACGAGGGGATGCGGTATGTGATCGACCAGGTGAGTTTCGAGGGGAATGCGACCGTGTCGGATGAGACGCTGCGGGGCGCAATCAAGGATGTGGAGGGGGTTCCGTTCGACCAGGATGTGATCACCAACGACGTCCGCGGGATGGTCAAGGCGTACAGCAAGGCGGGTGGTTTCATCTACCAGGAGGAACCGGGCGTCAACCCCAAGCCGGAATACCTGCACATCGAACCGGAACATTATTTCGAAAACGAACCGGGGAAAGTCCGGCTGGTGTATGAGATCAGCGAGGGAAGGCAGTTCCAGCTTGGACGCATTCTGATCCGGGGAAACGGCAAAACGCAGGACAAGGTGATTTTGCGGGAAATGCACGTCCGGCCGGGGCAGCAGTATAACTCGGCGGAACTTCAGGACGCGCAGGACCGGCTCAGCGGGTTGCCGGAGTTTCAGACGGTGACGATCACCCCCACCGGGGACGATCCGAACACGCGCGACGTGGTGGTGGACGTAACCGAGCGGCGGACGGCGCAGATCAACCTGGGCGTGGGGATCAACAGCAACGGCGGATTCGGCGGGCAGCTTGGTTACGAGCAGCAGAACTTCGACATCACCAATTTCCCCTCAACCTGGGGAGAAGCGTTCAGCGACCGCGCATTCACGGGCGCGGGGCAGGATTTCCAGGTCAGGTATGATCCGGGCACCGAGGCGTCGGATGCGGTCGTCAGCTTTGTCGAGCCGTATCTTTTCGATCAGCCGTACAGCTTCTCGGCCAGTGGGTTTTACGAGACACACATCCGGCCCGTGTTCAACGATCAGCGGGTGGGCGGCGAGATCGGGCTGGCGCGGCGGTTTAATTACATCTATTCAGCGCAGGTGAGCCTCAGCGCGGCGGACGTGGATATCCGCGCCATCGCCCTGCCGTACAACGTTCGCGCCCCGGAGATCGATTATGGAGCGGGCCACCACACGGAAACAGACGTGACCGGCACGCTGGAGCGGGACAGCACGCTGCATTCCGGTTCCGTTATTTATCGCGGCGACGACGCGAAGATCAGCTTCACCGATGCCGGCGCTCTGGGCGGGACCGTGGACTATGACCGTGTCCAATGGTCGATTGCCGATTATCAGCAGGTGAGGGAGGATCTCCTTGGACGGCGAACGGTGATTGAATTTCATATGGAAGGGGGCGACGATCCGCGGAAGGCGCCCTTCTTCGATCGGTTTTACGGGGGCGGCATCGGTAGCGTGCGCGGATTTCAATACTGGGGGATCAGCCCCAGGTCGGGCATCGCCAACGACGCGATCGGCGGCGACTTTTTCATGACCGGCGGAGTCGAGTACAATTTCCCGCTGGCGGAGGATTTTCTGCGCGGGGTGCTGTTCGTCGATGCCGGCGATTACGAACCCACCTGGCATTACGGCATCATCCGCACGTCGGTGGGTTTTGGGTTCAGAATTGTCCTGCCGATCCCCGGACTTGATCGCCAGCCGCTGGCGCTTGACTTCGGCTTCCCGATAACGCAGAGTCGTCAGGATAATACGCAGGTTGTCAGCTTTTCGTTCGGATTCGTGCGGTAGGAGTGCCGGCCAGGGCAGAATCGTGAAAAAAAGGGCGCTTCTTGTATCGTCCGCAAAATATTTCCATTAATATCGAGGCATTAAACAGGGTTTTTTAGCATAAGGAAACGGCTATGAATTTTAGAATTTCGGCGGTGGTGGGAATTCTTTTGGCGACTTGTGTGCTGTGGATGTGGAGCGGCGCCGCGCCGGCGGATGACGCTGTCCCCACCACCGCGAAAATCGCCGTCTGCAATCCCCTGGAGGTGTTCAAGGACTGCATGGAAGGCAAAGACGATGCCGCCCGCTGGCAGCAGGAAGGCGACACCCTCAAAACGCAGGCCTCCGCGATGGACAGCTCGCTCAAGAGCGAGGCGGAAAGCCTCAGCGTGATGAACAAGACTTCCGACGATTATGCCAAGGCGGTTGAGAAGCTCACGGTCGACGAGCTTTCCGGCCAGGCGAAAATCAAGTCGGACCAGGTCAATCTGGTCCGCGAACAACGGCAGGAAGAAGTGGCGCTGATCCAGAAGATCTTCAAGAAGATTGGCGATGTCGCCGGCGCGCAGAACATCAACGTGGTTCTGAACAGCGCCCATCCTGATTTCCCCGCGGACCTGACGAACATGGAGGACAACTCGTTTCTGCAGACCATCGTGATGCACCAGGTGCTGTTTTCGGGGCCCACGGCGTTGGACATCACCACGCAGGTGACAATCTCCATGGATAAGGACTACAGCGGCAGCAACGGCGCCGGTTCCGGTGGCCATTAACACTGTGGCAGGGCGGACTCAGACGGACTTGAGCCGATGAAAAGCAGTTCTCGAGGGATCGCCTTGCGGGAAATCGCTGCGATGGTGGGATGCCCTCCCCCGTCGACCGATGCGCTCATCACGGGCGTCGCCTCGCTCACCGATGCCGGGCCGGGCGATCTTTCATTTCTCAACGCGGAGTCGTACGTCCCGCAGTTCACCGCCACCACTGCGGCTGCGGTGCTTGTGCAGAAAAAACTGCGAATCCCCGAAACGAATCACACGCTGGTTCTGCGGGTGGAGGATGCGGACCTGGCGATGGCGCGGGTGCTGGAGGCCTTCAGCCCCCAGCCGGTGCGACCGGCGCCGGGAATCGATCCGCAGGCGCGGATTGATCCGGATGCGGTCATCGGTGCGGATGTTTCCATCGGCGCGTTTTCGGTGATTTCCGCGGGAGTGCGCATCGGGCGGGGAACGGTGATTTATCCGCTGGTTCACGTGGGCAGCGATGTGGAGATCGGCGACGATTGCCAGATATTTCCCAGCGTCACGATCCGCGAGCGCATCACCATAGGGTCGCGCGTCATCATTCATGCCGGCAGCGTGCTGGGGACCGATGGGTTTGGATATCGCTGGGATGGCGCCAAACAGGTGAAGATTCCGCAGATCGGAACCGTCATCATCGAAGACGATGTGGAAATCGGCTCGTGCGTCTGTATCGACCGGGCGAAGTTCAGCGCAACGGTGATCGGCCGGGGAACCAAGATCGATAACCTGGTGCAGGTGGCGCACAACGTGAAAATCGGCCCGCACTGCGTGGTGGTTGGGCAGGCCGGGCTGGCGGGAAGCGCATCGCTGGGGGCGCGGGTGATTCTCGGCGGGCAGACGGCGGTGCGGGATCACGTCCATATCGGGGATGGGGCAATGGTGGCGGCATGCGCCGCGGTGGCCGCGGATGTCCCCCCCGGGGAAATTGTCAGCGGGATGCCCGCCCTCCCCCACCGCCAGAGCTTGCGCGAAAACGCCGCCATGCGACGGCTTCCCGACCTGGTGATCCAGGTGCGGAAGCTCGAGGAGGAGATGAAGCAACTTCGAGCGCAACTCCCGGGACAGGGCGATCAGACCGCAAAATGACGGCCGGTCTTTTTTGAATCATCCATCCAATTCACGGCATTGTCCGTATGCTTTCGGTGTGGTGAATGAAAATAATCGTTTGCTGAATGCCCGCTCTACGTATAATGGACCGATCAATTTGATCCGGTGGCGGAGGGGAAACGACGGGACGGGAACTCACAAAGGAGGTGCACCGCAACGCGAGAGGCGTTTGCTGCATGTTTGTAGTGTTCTCCGTTTTTGACGCTTGGTTTGCGGCTGATTCAGGTGAATCCGGCCGCGAGTGTTTAATCAATCTTATCTCTCTTTGAAAGGACAGATTATGAAGCGTAGCACAAAGATTTTGGGTGGATCGACCGGTTTGCTCGCCGCGGCCGCTTTTGCGGGCCTGATCGGCGGAGCCTCGAATCACGCCGCCGCAGCCACGGGAATTTCCAAGGCCAGCGCGGTCAAGACCGTGATCAGCAACGCCGGTGTGAAGGCCCGCGCGATGGACGGCTCAACAGCCACCCACGACTGCAAAGGCAAGAACGATTGTAAAGGCCAGGGCGGTTGCAAGACCGGCGACCAGGGCTGCAAAGGCAAGAACAGCTGCAAAGGCAATGGCGGCTGCAAGACCAGCGGGTCTGCCCTCAATTTCTAATTTGTCTCCACGAAACATCGTGAGATAATCAGGGGATCCGGTTCGAAATGGACCGGATCCTCTTTCTGAATTCTGAGCGAACTCGCGGAGATTGAATCATGCCCGCCAACAGGTTTAACGGTTACACGGAGCTTGGCATCGGGATCGGGCTTCGGATTCCGCACTACGCGCACATCCTCAGCAAGAAGCCGACCGTCGACTGGTTCGAGATCATTTCCGAAAACTACATGTGCGATGCGGGGCGCCCGCTGGAGGTGCTCGATGATATCCTGGAGCAATACCAGGTGGTGCAGCACGGCGTGGCCCTTTATTTCGGCTCGACCGATCACATGGACCGCGAGCAGCTCAAACGATTGAAAACCCTCGTGAAGCGCACGGGGACGAAATTCCTGTCGGATCACCTGTGCTGGGGAAGCGTTGATGGAACGTACACGCACGACCTGCTGCCGATGCCCTACACCTTCGCCGCGGCGAAGAACACGGCCCGGCGGGTGCGCGAGGTGCAGGACTTTCTGGAAATTCCCGTGATCGTCGAAAACGTCAGCAGCTACGCGGAATTTCACGTATCGGAAATGACCGAATGGCAGTTCCTCACCGAGGTCGTCGAGCGGGCCGACTGCGGGATTCTTCTGGACGTCAACAACATTTACGTCTCCAGCAAGAATCACGGGTTCGATCCGTATGATTATCTGAACGACATCCCCCACCACCGCGTGGGACAGATGCACATCGCGGGGCACAGCAAGTATGAAAAATATATTCTGGACACGCACGATCATCCGGTCCTCGATCCGGTGTGGAAAATGTACGCCCATGCGATTCAGAAATGCGGGCCGACCTCCACGCTGCTGGAGTGGGATGCGCATATCCCGTCGTTTGAGGAAGTGCACCGTGAAGCGCTGAAGGCCAGGAAATTTCTTGACAGTTACCGCCCGAAGAAAACCGCCGAGCCCGCGCTGGCGGTGGGTTGATCATGCCTCGGCAAACCCTCGAAGAGCTTCGGGAACTGCAGCGTATGGCCGGCTCGGTCATCATGCGCCCGCTTTCGCACCAGTGGCGCATGCAGTCGAAATGGATCGACAAACGGGACATGCGGGAAGTCACCGCCAGTTTCATCAAACCCAATGACCGGCTCACCAGCTTTGAGCGGATTGAAATCTACAATCGGCAGTATTGGTTTCGCCTGATTGATTCGTTCTACGATGATTTTCCGGGACTCCGGGCGATTTTGGGACGATTGCCGTTCAATCGCCTGGCCACGCGATATCTTGCCGCGCATCCGTCCAGATCGTTCACGATGCGAAATCTCGGGCGGCATCTGATTGAGTTTATCGATGCCAATCCCCGGCTGGTTGCGCCGCGCCTGGCGCTGGCGCAGGACATGGTGAGATTTGAATGGGCGCAGGTCGAGGCGTTTGACGGGCGGGCGCTGACGCCGGTGACGGTGGATGACCTGCTGGGCAAGCGAAAAGACCCGGCGAAAATCCGGCTGGGGCTTCAGCCGTATATCACGGTGCTGCACCTGCGGTATCCGCTGGATCATTACATCATGCGGCTGAAGAAAACGGGGCTTCGCGGCGATGCTAGCAACGCGATGGAGGAGACCGCCCGCCGAAAGCCGCCGCGCAAGCCGCCCGTTCCCCGACCGGCCGAAACGTTCATCGTCGTGCACCGGCTGGACAATTCGCTTTATTACAAGCGGATCAACGCACAGCAATATCGCATGCTGACAAGCCTCCAGCGCGGCGACAACGTCGGTAAAGCCATTCAATTCGCTTTTGAGGATCAGCCGGATCCCGCCTTGATCCGCGACTGGTTTCAGACCTGGACGGAACTGGGTTGGTTCTGCAAGCCGATATGATTCTTCTCGGATATTCAGTAATACCACCACTGAAGGTGATTATTTTTATTGAGGTTGGGCCGTACTGAGGGTTAGCAGGCCGGAAGTAATGTGTCGGCGGTTGCCGGAGAATGGGTCGGCGGCGCAGAATTTCCAAGTGCCGGTGAGGGATGTGCATCGGGGGCAAGTTGAAGAGCGTAGACATATCCGAGGCCGGCATTGCTGCCGCTCTCGAGAATTTTGGTTTCGGCAAGTTGGATGTAGGGGGGATTGACCATATTGTCGATAATTCTGCCTTCGACAGCTTTCTTGTTGCCCAGGGAAGTGTAATCGATCCAGCCGGTGACGAGGTTTAGTTTGTCATCGAATATGAGTCGAGCCTGGGTCGGTTCGCCGCGGTCGCGGCGTCCATTTTTTCTTGTTCCCCAGAAATCGGGGCCTTTGGCCAGGTAGGCCAGGAGTTGATCGCGCAAATCCTGGCGATCGGGGGTTGGGGTGGATTTCCCATGAAACATCGCCGGGGGTCACGTCGCCGGCAACTTTGCGTACGATACCGAGGATTGGAGCGAAGACAATAGTTCGCTCAAGGCAAAACGGTCATGATTCAGAAGGGCCGCCGCTTGAACACCCAGTTGCGCGTTACTTCCGCGCCATAAATTGTACTCGGTGTAGAGTCCGGAATTCACATGACTATTTAGAATGGAAGGGCCTGAGAACTTTGTCCTCGCGATTCCCCACCCGGCTGATTTCCTTACAATCTTTGGTTATCCCAGTGAAGAGCCGATAACGTCTCACGGAAATATCATTTCAATGTCATTCAGAACCGTCTTACTCTTCGGCCCACCCGGCAGCGGGAAAGGAACCCAGGGCAAAATCCTCGGGGCCATGCCCGCGTATTTCCACTGCGCCTGCGGCGACGTGTTTCGCTCGCTCGACCCGGCCAGCGAAATGGGAATGGAATTTGCCAAATATTCCAAAGGCGGCTCGCTCGTGCCGGATGAATTGACCTTCCGATTGTGGCGAATCTCCATCGAGCGAATGGCCCAATCGGGAAAATATCAGCCGAAAGATCAATACCTGCTGCTTGACGGCATCCCGCGCACGGTGGAGCAGGCACAGCTCATGGCCGACGATCTGGATGTCCGCGCGGTCATCAATTTGTATTGCAACGACATCGCCCAGATCGTCGCCCGCCTGAGCAAGCGCGCGGCAATCGAAAACCGGCCGGATGATACGGACATTGAAGTCATCCGCCATCGGATCGATGTGTACGATGAGCAAACCCGCCCGCTGCTCAATCTATATCCTCGGAACAAGATATTCCGGGTGAACGCCACGCGGCCGATGGAAGAAGTGACGGCGGATATTCTACACGCGATCGAGACGGTGAAGCGGGATTGGTAATTGCCACCATGAACGCGACGGGCTTCGGATGAAAGTATGGCACTCATAGATGAGATACGCTTAAGATTTGTGCGCGACGAATTTGAATTCTCAAGACACGCGGTCGATCAGACCCTGCGTCGAGATATTACCGTCTCTGAAATCCGCGAAGCTATCTCCATCGGCGAGGTAATCGAAGACTATCCGAATGACAAATATGGACCCAGTTGCCTTATTCTTGGGTATACGCGGAAAAATCGACCTTTGCATCTGCACGTCAGTTACCCGTCGCGTCCGATCATTAAATTGTTACATTATACGAACCGAATCCCAATCAATGGATTGATTCTCGCACGAGGAAGCCATGAGTACACATTCGCCCAAAGAAACGATCGAAGAGAGGCGAGTCACATACGCAGCCGAAATTCAAGGCCAAATCGTTGTTATTGAAAATGTGCCCGCGAGGGTCTGCCTGGAAACCGGTGAGCAGTTTTTTTCGCCTCAGACCGTTGAGCGCATTCATGCGATCGTAAGAGGCGGCGGCAAGCCGTCCCGAACAGTGCAAACCCCTGTATTTGAATTCGCTGCTTGAGCAATCGGACACCGTTTTGCTCGACAGGTACTTGCTTTTCTAACCGATCCGTTCATTCCAATCGCGCTTGCCTGGAAACGATTGAAGCGGGATTGGTAGTTTCCCGGTCACGACATTCCCTGTCGTATTTCCGAGAATAAAATGTTGTGAACTTTTCTACGGCTCGCGCACCTATATGGGGAAGGTGTGACAATCGGATGATTACTGATGGTCGATCCGTCGGATCGCGTTTACTTCAGATTGCTCGTCATTCGCTGCCAGGCCGGCGATCACGTTGCGTTTGAGGAATTGGTGGCGAGATGTCACCGTGGCCTGCGCGGATTCCTCCATAAGATGCTCGCGAATCAGCACAACGTGGATGATGTTGTGCAAGACGTTTGGATTGAAGTTTTTCGGAGTTTGAAAAGTTTGAACGATCCGGACGCCTTTCGGGCGTGGCTGTATCGCGCGGCACGAAACCGAGCGTATTGGCTGCTCCGGAAACAGCGGGTGTCAATCAGTTCGATCGACGAAATCGATCCCGTTGCTGCGGACGAAGAACCCGAGTTTTCGGCTGCAGACGCACAGGCCCTGCATGGGGCGCTGGGCCAACTCGGTCCCGAACACCGCGAAGTGCTGCTGCTGCGATTCATGGAAGATCTGAGCTACGAGGAAATCTCGGCCGTCGTGGGATGCCACGTCGGCACAGTGCGCTCGCGGATTCACAATGCCAAGCAGCAATTGCGGATCATCATTCAAAAACAGACGGGATAGTCATGAGTTCAAATGATTTTCGTTCGGCGTTTGAAGGTATGGTGGCGGGCGAACTTCCGCCGCCGAGTGATCCGTCTTTGATCGCCCGCCAGATTCTCCGCCGCGACCAGCGAAGGGTGCGTATTCTGGCTGGAATTTCCCTATTTTTCTGGCTTCTGGGCGCGGCCGGGATACTGGTGCTGGTGCTGGGTCTGAACCGTCTGGTGATCTTTCTCCGCATCGCTGATGGCTTGCCGTGGAGTTTCAGGGGTAACAGCCGGTCGATCTCGGCCGGCCAGGAGCAGATGTTCTGGGGCACCAACCTGATTCATCACGGGATGCCCTTCATCGAAGTGTCGATCATCTCATTGGCGCTGGCTGCGTTGTTCACGGTGCTGTTGGTGTTCCTATCATGGAAGACGACGCTGAATCGAATCAACTCCAGCCTGGCGCGGATTGCTGAAGAACTCAGACAGACCTCTGGCGCGGGCAGTGCTGGCGCCGCGCCGCCGCCGATTCCCTTTGCAGTTCATGAGAAACCGCGGCGAGCGCTCTGGATTATGCTCGGGATGTTGCTCGGCATCGTGACAACCGTGGCCGTGATATGTGGAATCGTCTTCTCAACGGCCCATCTATGGCCCGGTGATATGGCATGGCAGGGATATCCGAGGCTCTCACCATTTGAGGCCATTCAATGGCACGGCCAATCGCCTCAAATCCGCGTCGGTGGAAATTGGTACGAGCTGCTGGCTATCGACGACGTGCCGGTCGAACAGATCATCGCATTTTCCCAATCCAGAGGCGCGAACAGTTGGCAAAAGCATTTCAATGAAGACCTGGTCGAACTGCTGATCCGCATGGGGCACGATCCGGGAACGAGCGCGACCTTAAAAGTCAGGGATCTTTCGGGAAACGTGCAGGTCCTGAGGAACATTCCCATGACGGAAGAAAATCGCCAGGCCATCTGGCAGATGGGCGTGCAGGAAGTTCCAGATACACAACCCTCTACGGTCCCCTGAAATTGCAGAACCTACCGGTCGGGAATGCGTTCGGGCGACTTTTTCCAGTGGTTTCATTTGCAGGCTGTTCGAATGTATTGGATGTTCCATTTGGAGCATCCTGAGATGACACATCCGTATCGTGATGGCCGACTTTTAGTGGTGTCTCCTGACACCGTCGCGCCGAGACGCTGCGTGATCTGTAATACTGATTGCTGCGCGTTTCCGGCGGTGCGGCGAATCTCAACTCTCAGCGCGTGGTATCCGCTTTTCGCTTCAGCGGGGTGGAATGCGCACTGTGCCGATGATCTTCCGATTCATATCCCCTTCAGCATTTGCCTGCGGCATCGGCTGGAGCAATACGCGCGGCTGTCGCTGATCCTGGGGTTTTCGGCATCGAATATTCTGCTGTTTACGATGTTCGGCGCGGGCATTCACGTGCCACGGGCCATCGACTTTCTGGTCGGCGCCGCTCCCCTGCCGCTGATGGCAACTTTCTGGATGGTGCAGCCCACGCTTCGGCCAAGGCGCGTGCATGGCGGATTGGCCTGGTTCAGCGGATGTGGATCGGAGTTTTTGGATTCGCTGCCGGAATTAAGCGACGCGATCGCCGTCAACGATGAGCCACGGCGTACACTTGAGCGGCTGGCGGCGTAGTGTTGATTCGCTTGACTGCCCCGCTGGTCCGTACCGGATTGATCGGATAACTTCTCCTCCCGGATGACGGGTTCTCAATTTGGAATTACTGATTACAGCCCATCCGATTTTCAAAGCGTGATCGATTTCTTTTGGAAGATGTTTGACAACCTGGGGCATGAATTTGATTTGACATCGAAAGACAAAGATCTTTCGGATATCCCCAACCGCTATCAGTCCGGCGGTGGAATATTTCTGATTGCCACGCGTCAGCTAAATCTGGTCGGCACCATCGGGCTTCGACCCCTCAAGGAAGACGTCTGTGAGCTGAAGCGATTTTACGTGTTGCCGGAATTTCAGCGGCAGGGAGTCGGTACAAGACTACTGGAACAATTGATCGATCACGCCAGATCGAGGCTGTGGTCGGCGATTCGGCTGGACACGACGCGCAAATCCGCGGGCGCGATTTCTTTATTCAGGAAATATGGTTTTGTTGAGATCGAGCGGTATAACGACGATGAATTCGCGGAGAATTTTTTTGAATTGAAATTGCGGTAATGACGTTTGCTTCGCGACCTTACGTTGATCAGCGGCGGACGTCACGTTTTTTCAGATCCTGCGTGAACTGGTCGCCCCGGTTGGTGAGACCGAAGCCGATCAATCCCTTTTTCATGAGCGACATCACGACGCCCTCCGGAGCCAGCAATGGCTTGGTGTCACAGATAGCAAGCTCCATCAGCAGCTTGCGCTCGTCGGCGGTGACATGGATATCGCGTGGCATTGGATTGACCCAAACCGGGATCGGCAGTTTGGAGGATCGGGTTTAGGAGGATGAGGCGCAATGAGGCGCTTTGAGGCGCTTTTCGCGTTTCAGGTGAAGGTTTTGGGCGTGTTTTTGCAGGCGGGGGCGAGGTTTGTTGAATATTGAACAGGAATGAATATCCGCGGCGTCCTCTATATTTTCGCGTCACTTTTCAGCTTGGTCGCTGTTCGCAGCGTTAATCAGTGATGTCCCCCTCCCGTTTCTCCCCTCCCGTTTCTAACTCATGAGTTGTCAAGTATTATTTCATTGTTTCAACCAAAGATAAACCTCACGTAAGAGGTAATATCCCATTGCAAAACAGTGATTGCCGAGCGAGTTAACCAGTTCGCCGGTCAGCGGGAATTCATGCCCAAGCTTCGGACGAATTATCTTATCCAGTGTCAGTTTATTGGCCGCGTCTAGGTATTTCTGATCCGTCTTTCCTGCTTTGTGCGATAACAGGTTTTTAATCGCAAAGGCGTAATCTAGATGTTGATCGGCAAGCGCGGTCATAATTCCGCTCGCGGAAGGGCCGAAGATTCTCCTATAGGTATCTCGAATTCCCTTATCCCTCCCACCCGGCCCACGGAAAATCTCGACTGGCAGTTTAACATTTGAAAATTTTGATCGATTGTTCGATATCGCGTCAGTTGCTAGGTCTACAGTTAAGACCTCATATGTCTGCCAACATTGAGACACAATGGATATTGCGAATGCTTTTATTGACGGGCCGACCCATTCCGGATTTCCCAATCGCGCCATGCCTGCGACGTGGTGATAAGGTGCCAAATCCTGCTGTGAGAGCGATGGGAATTTGGCCGTCCCATCCATGCAGTCTCGCAATCCCGCGCTGAGCTTAGAAAAAAGTGCTTGGGCTGGCTGTCCTTTAACATAGAAATTCTTCGGCGTTCTCTTTCCCTGGTTAATCGCCTTCTTTAGCTTTTGGAATCGAATCGAGTATAAGAACGCCTCGGCTGGAAGATGTGCCAGACTGACTAATTGTCGTCGATTTTCTTCAAAACCCTTACATGCGTCAGCTATCCCAACGGATCGCGCATCGTCTGAGGTGATACGATTCTGGAAATGCTGATGCGGATTATAGCTGGCTGGATTGTGCGGAACTGACGCATCATAAAAAGTCATTACCATTTGATCGATGCCGGTTAGCATGAGTGATGAAAGGTCAAATAACTCAGTATGTTTTCCGGGATCGGGGCGGCCCATCACCCCATTTCAATAGCATGCACGCTGAGTTGTCAAATACATTGTTACCCAAACTAGAACCGCTTTATCTTGCAGTGTTGGCCTCACTCGCGGTACCGATTGTCAACGGAGACTCGCTCCACCGTGTTTGCCAGCGTTTTGGGCGCGCTCGGCGGAAGATTTTCGAGAGAACTTTTAAGTATAAGAAAGGGGAGCCGCTTAACTCTTTGATTTATCTGGATCGCGACGGACATTTTCGCGCGAATGAGGACAAATACTTTGGCTTGATAAAGATGACAAACTTGATATCTTTAATTAATGGAAGTGAGGATGACGGAAGATGCCCAGGCGGACTTCCGAAGGCTGCCCTTATCCATGAGAATGCGCGTCGTCGAACTTTTT